>Ga0209624_10002794_pt1 | contig 12716 bp, 11 predicted proteins | sample JacPinW_OM2H0_O1_FD_188565 | JGI IMG/M metagenome (GOLD analysis project Ga0209624, IMG submission 188565) | Forest soil microbial communities from Algoma, Ontario, Canada - Jack Pine, Ontario site 1_JW_OM2H0_O1 (SPAdes) (version 2) | ecosystem: Environmental > Terrestrial > Soil > Boreal... | reverse complement strand
CGCCTGAAAGGCATGTTTGTTCCCGGCAATACGAGAACACCCTGTTCGCAGCCCTGGATCAGGACGAGCGCCGCATGACTCTCGGAACGCACGACCGCGAGAAACACCGCTCCGTCGCGCAGTGGCTCAACGACCGCAGCGGCCCCGGCTCAGGCAAGTGACACGCACCCTCGCTACCTATGCGCAGTGGGGCAATCGTGCTCAGGCCTGAATGGCTCGAGACAGCGTTGCGGTTGCGTGATCCGGATCTGATATACGTGAAGACCGACCCGCTCCTGGACCCCTTGCGCAAAGAGCCGCGCTTCAGGCGATTGAGCGGGAATTGAAATTCCCCGACTGACTTCTGACGAAGACCGCCTCAAATGACACGCACCCCCTCCCTGGGCCCGACTATGCTCGATCTACAAGCGCCTCGCCGCGGGGCGGACGATACTCGCGGCAACCGCGATCTCTTGGTCGCCCTCCGCGCCCCAGTCCCTCCCAAGCGCGCCGGCGGGCATTCCCACACCCGAATGCTCGCCTCAGCGTCCCGCGCGCCGCACGCGATGCACCAGAGCGCAGCGCGATTCACTAACGCCGGTGGCGCAAGGTTCGACCGGCAGGCAGTCTCCCGCACCTCCGGTGCCGTCAAGTCGCCCATGCCCGAAAAAGCTCTTCCAGATCGCGCACCACTCGGGCGTGGATTGCTTGTTCGGTCTGCTGCTGCCCACTTGCGTTGCACCGGTAGAAGCCATTCACTTTAAAAAACAAATCCGGAGACTGAGATCGACAGCCTCAAAGAATCATGCTCGTCGCTAATCAAGAGAGGGTTCGTGATCGCTTTGACTTCGCGCGCAAACATCGGCGCGATGCAGTGATGTCGCGGTTTCCAACCGCTAGACCGTTCGCCTCAACAAGGAAAGCGCCGCGACGGTGCTCTCAGCAGACTAAGTTGGAGATGCTTCGGGTTTGCGGCCGAGCTGCCTGTCAAGAAAATGCAGTGCTCTTGGGCAACAAGTCTGGGGTAGCCGCCGCGTCCGGGTTATTATCCGCAATCGCCTCGTTGTCGCTGCCGGTGCGGGTGTATGGCTGTCAACGCAACCGTTTCAATTGTGGTTCCCACCCGGAATAGACCCGAGCTGCTTCGCGTAAGTTTGGAAGCCATTGCAAAGCAGGCCGCCCAGACCGTTGAGCTCGTGGTTGTTGATGACGGATCGAAGCCGGAATGTGCGCGGTCGAACGAACAGTTCATCCGGCACCGTTTCGAAAACGCAACCTATCATCATGTAGACGTTGCAGGAGCAAGAGGGGGCGGACCTGGCTTCGCGCGAAACATCGGAATTAAGCTTGCACGTGGACGGTTCATCGCCTTCTGTGACGATGACGATTATTGGCTTGATACGGGACATTTGTCCGAATGCGTAAGCTTATTTGAGCAGGACCGAGAATTGGATCTGATCTTCGCGAACCAGGAGGCCCGTATTGGCGGGAAAGTCGCACCGATGAAGAGCACTGCAAAGCTACCAAGGAGATTGGGGCTTGTAGCCGGATCGAGTGGAAACTCATTTCTACTTGGCAAGGAGGAATGTTTTCTCGGGTGGTTCCCGCACATGAATACGTGCGTCTTTCGACGTGAGCTGCTCGATAGGATTGGTGGGTTCTGGACTACGTCCTGCTGGGAGGACCTAGACTTGTATGTGCGTGCCGTAGATGCGGCGCGTCGGGTGCGCTACCTCGATCGAACCGTCGCCGTTCACAATAACGCGACTTCCAGCAGGCTCGATTCTGTCACGGCTCTGCTCAGTAAAACGTACATTGAAGTCTGCTTGACTAATGTTGCGTCACATCTTATTTCCTGTGTTCATAGTGAAGCGGCAATTCGCTATGCGCAGCGTCTAGCGGGCGAGGCGTATCGCTCATTGGCGCTGGATGCGCACCGCACGGCGGATCGGGCACGTGCCTCGGCCTTCGCACAACTTGGTCTCGCTGCAGGATTTTCGTTTAAGTGGGCGCTCGTGGTGCTCTTTTTTACGCTTCGTCGCTGGATTTGAATATTGAAGTGGCGGCCACTGGCCGGATATGGGTGCGGCGCTCGCGCTAGCACAGATAAGATGTGACGCCGGCTCTAGGAACTAAATTGGTCGCTCGAATCGGAATGCCAACCGTACTGGCGTCCTTACAGTGACGAGTGCGCAAAGATCCTCGCCGCAGTGTCTGGCCGTTGCCGGTCTTGGTGATTGCCCCAAGGCGGCGCTTCTCGCCGCTGGTGTGTTCGGAAGGCACCAGTCCGAGGCAGCCCATCAGCTCACGTGGATGAGCAAAGCGACGCAGCTCCCCGAGCTCTGCGACTGAGGTCGTTGCGACCTGTTGATCCACCCCGCGCAGCGTCATCAGCGCCCGCATCAAAGGCCGCATCCGGCAGCTCTCGAGCTCTTGTCTAAGTGCTTCACTCAGCCGGTGCACGCGCGCGTGCGCTTCGGACACCGCTTGCCGCCACGAAGGCAATGTCCTGCGCACGGTGCTCTAGCGACGCGCGTGCAGCCGCAGCAGCGCTTTGAGCTGCTGGCGTGCTTTTAGCCGGGCACGCACTGCATCGATGCGCGCGCGACTCAGATCCCTCATTGCCTCATCGCGCTCGTCGGGTATGACAACGAAGGTCAGTTCTGCGGCGCGTGCAAGGCGTGCCAAGGTGAGCGCATCGCGTCGGTCGGTCTTGATCCGCTCGCCCGGCCGACGCGGTACCTTTGAAGGCGCCACCACCTCACAGCGGTAGCCGGCGCGCTTGAGCGCGCGGGCCAGCGCGTAGCCGCAGGGTCCTGCTTCGTAAACGATCAACAGCTTAGAAGGATCGCTAAGCTTGCTCAGAGCTTTGCTCAGCTCGGAGAACCTAGGACCTACTGTGCCCACAAAGCGCGGCGCAGCGCGCCCCAGCTAGGCAACGCCGATCGCCGAAGACTCGGCATGCACATCTAGCCCAACAAAGCCCGTGATAGTCTCGTTCATGGTCTGCCTCCTGTGCTTGGTGTAGATGACGCTGTCGCGGCGCTCGACATGTGGCTCGGCGCGCGCAGGTGCGCAACCCACGGCACTGCGGGAGGCAGAACCTGCTCATTTCCCCAGCCTTCGATACGCGCTTGTCCACGGCGGCCCATGATGCCTAAGCTGCTGCCTGCGGAGGTGATGAGAAGACCTCCGAAGGCCTATCAGGGGTTATCGCGCCGGTGACTGAGCCCTCGCACGCGCTATTTCTGAGCTACGCCTCACAAGATGTGCAGGCTGCCCAGAAGATTTGCGAGGCACTCCGCGCTGCCGGAATCGAAGTCTGGTTCGATCAGAGCGAACTGCGGGGCGGAGACGCGTGGGATCACAAGATCCGCGGGCAAATCCACGACTGCGCACTGTTTGTGCCTGTGATTTCGGCGAACACGGCGGCGCGGCATGAAGGCTATTTCCGGCTTGAGTGGGATCTTGCGGATCAGCGCACCCATATGATCGCGCGCAACCGTGCATTTATTGTACCGGTATGCGTGGACGCGACCTCCGAAACAGGCGCGGACATGCCGGAGTCATTTCGGCGCGTGCAGTGGACACGCCTAACCGGCGGCGACACGCCCCCGGCTTTCGTCGAACGGATAAAGCGCCTGCTATCCCCGGAGCTGTCGGCGTTGAGCGCGGTCCCTGATGCTACAGCGGCAATAAGGGAGCCGATTCGGCCTTCGTGGCGGTCAAAGGGGGCGCTCGTCGCGACGATCGCCGTGCTGGTCGTCGCACTCGGTTACGTCATGGCCAACCGATTCGTGCTATCGAAACGTGGCGCGGAGGTCGCTCCCGCCACCGCTTTCGCCCCGCCGCCGCACTCGATCGCGGTGCTGCCGTTCGTGAACCTGAGTGGGGAGAAAGAGCAGGAGTACTTCTCCGACGGGCTCACCGAGGAGCTGCTCAACTCCCTTGCCGAGATCAACGAGTTGCAGGTCGCCGCCCGCACCTCCTCGTTCTCGTTCAAAGGCAAAGACACCGACATCGGCACGATCGCACGCAAACTGAACGTGGGCGCAGTCCTCGAAGGCAGTGTCCGGCGCTCGGCGCGCACGATTCGCATCACCGCGCAGTTGATCAATGCGGTCACGGGCTTTCACTTTTGGTCGAAGACCTATGACCGGGACTTAGGCGATGTGCTGAAACTGCAGACCGAGATTGCAACGGCGGTGGCCAGCGCCCTGAAAGTCACGCTACTCGGCGATGTCGCGGCCAAAGTCGAGCTCGGCGGGACGCGCAATCCGGCCGCGTTCGATGCGTATCTGCGCGGGGCCAAGGCTTATAGCTCGAGCCATGAAGCCAAAGACCTCCCCGCCGCGATTGCCGCCTACACGGAAGCGATCCGCCTCGATCCACATTATGCGGTCGCGTTCGCAGCCCGATCGATCGCCCTTTCCAACGCCGCCGCGGAGGCCGAGACCGCAGCGGCGATTCGGGAAGGCTTTGACAAGGCGCAAGCGGATGCGCGCCAGTCGCTCGCCCTAGCGCCGGATTTGGCCCAGGGCTACCTCGCCAGTGCGTATGTCTCGGAAAATGGAACCCTCGACTTCGCGCAGGCCAGCGAGGCGTACGAGCGCGCCCTCGCGCTCGCGCCGGGCAATGCGGGAGTTTTGCGCGATAGCGGCCAATTTGCCAGCTACATGGGGCACTTCACTGCGGGCCTTGCGGCCACCCGACGCGCCGTCGTGCTCGACCCGCTCGCTCGCCGAAGCTATTCCCTGCTGGGCCGGGCGCTGTACTCGGCCCGCCGCTATGAGGAGGCAGTCGGAGCGTTCGCAGAAGTCCTTAGGCTCGATCCTGACTACAAGGCGACGTACACGGAACAGGGGCTCGCCTATTACGGGCTTGGGGATCTGCAGAGCGCGCGCGTGTCATGCGAGTCAAAGCCGGACTATTGGTTCAGTCAACAGTGCCTCGCGGTGATCTACGACAAGCTCGGCCGACACGCGGATGCGGAAGCCGTGCTTTCGAAACTGAAGGCAGCACTGGGCGATTCGGGGGCGTACCAGTACGCCACAATCTATGCGCAGTGGGGCAATCGGGCCCAGGCGCTCGAATGGCTCGAGACAGCGTTGCGGCTGCGGGACCCGGGTCTGGAGAATCTGAAGACCGTTCCGCTCCTGGACCCCTTGCGCAAGGAGCCGCGCTTCCAGGCGATCGAGCGGGAGTTGAAGTTTCCATAGATGGACGCCCCTCGTTGCACGAGGCCTTCTTGCGATCGGAGATCTACGAATGCAATCTCTCCTGTGACCGCTGCCCGATCATGAGATTGCCGAGGTACCGGTGAGTGTCGCGGCGCTGAAGTTGACGTGAGCCTAGCCTCAATACAGCTGCAACCGATCACGTCGCCCTGACAGATTACTCCATCAAGATTTTCGCACACCGATGTCATTCCCGCAGGAAGCGGGAGGCGAATTGCACAATGGCTTCGCCATCAGCACCCAGCGCTGCGGTGACGGCGCGTATTTCACCGAGTTCAGCGTAGTCCAAGTGCAGCCCCCAGTCGTGAAAACAGGGCGGCTGCAAGACAACTCCGAATTCCAGTGCCAAAACCTGTCGCTCGATGCAAAAGTGCTCATCGGCTCTACGAGCCGCCTCAGCTCCGAAGATGAATCCCGGCGGGGCGGCGAATTGAGGCATCTTTCGCAGAGCTTCGGAGAATCGATTGCGCTCGGCGATATCTCTTGCGACGTTGTTCGCTGCCAGCGTCGCAACCAATGCCTTGCGACTCATGGACACATTAAGCGTTGCGGCGGCAGAGATGCGATCTGCAGGGAAGCCCACATGAGTCAGGAAGCGCGCGACTAGAGTCCCTGCGGGCTCATAGGGCATCACTGTGACGGCAGCGCCCATCTGCCGCAAAGCGCGAAGCTGCGGGATATAGCCGATTTTCGCGGCGGCGCGCCGCAGATAATCATCGGGCGTATCACGCTCCATCGTGACTGGATCCTTGACCTGCTGGTTGTACTGCGAGGCGGCAAGAGCAAAGTGCTCCCGGCAGACGGCGATGGCTTCAATCGCGATGGGACTGCTACTGAGCGACGCCAACGCATCAACGAAGTGCCCGAGCCCTGCGCGCCCGAAAAGGACCTCGGAGCTGATGACGACGTCACGTTCTGATGCGCCGAAGGATTGCGAGAGCTCATCGAGCAACTCAGCTCGGCTGCGCTTCACCATCTGCGGCCAGAGATAGATCTCGAAAAAGTTGAATACGAGATTGTGATGCGCGCCGTCCGCCCACAGCCCGACCTTTGGGTAAATCACGACTGAATCATCGTGAGCACGCAGCGCATGTTGGATGGCGCTAGTCCCCGTCTTCGGCGGACCGACATGTAGGTACAGAGTGCGCACCGGTTCCCTAGCTCGCCAGTATTAAACAGGCCAGCGTTTCCTTAGTTTGTTTCGCAAATTCTACACCTTGATCGCGGCTGCTTTGCTCGGCCTTCTGGCGAGCGGCACGCCCATCAATGCCCTCGAGATCTGTTTGCGACGGTGGCGGTGGCTCGTGAAATACGGTAAGGCGCGTTTGATTCGGGCTGCCGTCGATGCGAATGCCTCTATATCAGAAATGCGTTTGACGACCGGCTGAAGGGCACCGGTTCCGCGCCCTTTTGAGGTACGGTCGAATCCCGAACGAGATAGGGTGCGTGCGCGAGCGCACCGACGGCCCGCCTCTGCGGGTATACAGTAATTTGCAGCCAGCCTGCGCGAGTCGCGGGAGAAACTAGGAGGTTCCTATGACTGCACCACGTGAAACCAACATACGCATCCGCGCTGCGCAGCCTCTCGATCGGCGGAACCAGGGGCGCCTAAACAGTGCGCCGAGCGCGCACAGAACCATTCTGACGCTAGGCCCCAAAGCGGGCACGTCAGGATGTCGCCAAACCACGAGCCCTCTCCGAATGTTCGGACGAGGGCCTGGAAACTAACTTCGCAAGAGAGTCGAACGGCCGGTTCCCTTGGGGCGCTGGGGTTTCATTCTTCGTGTCGATATAAATAGCGAAATTCGGTGATTGATAATGACACGTTCTGCTTCGGGGTCTCCCGTTCCATCCGAATTCGACGACTTTCTACTGGCACCGATTGGCGAGGACAGAAATGGAACGCTCAGCGTACTTTCAGCGCTTGCGCGAATGGACATCGATCCGTGGGAGGAGGCTGCCAGATTGGCACAATTGCCCGCAGAGACTGCAACTCGGAAGCTGGCCTCGCTGCTTGCTGCACCACCTGGTGGCGCAGCGGCGCGCCCGGACTCCGAAGCGATTGCTCCTCGCTTGATCGCGCTCCTACCATGCCCAACAGCCTTAGACGTCCGGCCGCATAAAGCTTTGGCTAACGGCGGAGGCGCAGCCCATTCCGCGTTCGTTACATACGTGATCTGCTACTTGATCTTTATGGCGGTCTTCGTCTTAATCGGCCGATTGTTCATGGAAAGCGTTCAGCCGCCAGCGCAGGCAGCCAAAGCTCCCACCATTTCCTCCAGCACCCCCCTGCCGCAGCCGCCACGCGCGAGCTCTGGAGAGTAGGTTGTCTCATGGCACTGCGCGATCTTCGGTTCAAAGCCCGAATGTTCGATACCGCACAGAATAGGCCCACTTAAGAGAGTACCGTACGAGTCCTGGATCCGGACCCCCCTAAAGAACACTACTCGCCCTGAGTTGCTGTTCAGAGGATTCAGTATTGACCCGTTGGCGCGTTTACCCGCGACAACGGGTTCTTCTTTGGAGATCCTTACTGGCGACGCAAGGCTTTCATCTTCGGCGCACTCAGTAACAATAGATTTGCCAGCAGGTGGGCCGAGCGATTCGGTGTCGAAATCTCACCGAGATCGCATGCGTGAGCTTGGCTTACTATGCGGCAGCTCTCAACAATCGCGGGATCGGCGCACCTTCTTCGGGTGTACCCCACTTCCAGTTTCGTATTTCCGGCAGGTCTTGGCCGTGCTGCTCGATGTAGAGCTTATGCTCGATGAGCTTGTCCTGGACCATCTGTTTTAGGTACGCCCCCTTGGCGCCCAAGCATGGGAGCCGGTCAACGACGTCTTGTACCAAGTGGAAGCGGTCAAGTTCATTCTGCACCCGGATGTCAAACGCCGTCGTGATCGTGCCCTCTTCCTTGTAGCCTCGGACATGCAAGTTGCGGTTGTTGCGGCGGTAGGTAAGCCGGTGAACCAGCCAGGGGTATCCATGGAACCCAAAGATGATGTGCTTGTCTGTGGTGAAGAGCGAGTCGTAATCCTTGTCGCTGAGCCCGTGCGGGTGCTCAGTACTGGGTTGGAGCTTCATCAGATCAACGACATTAATCACCCGAATCTTTAGCTCGGGCAGATGCTGACGCAGTATGGAAACGGCAGCCAGGATTTCAAGCGTGGGCGTGTCTCCACAGCAGGCCATGACGACATCCGGCTCGGCCTCCCTGTCGTTGCTCGCCCATTGCCATATGCCAAGGCCTTCCGTGCAATGCGCGACGGCTGCATCCATCGTGAGCCATTGCGGCAACGCGTGTTTGCCCGCAACAACCACATTTACGTAGTGCCGGCTGCGCAAGCAATGATCGAAAACTGATAATAAGCAGTTTGCATCGGGTGGCAGGTAGACTCTGACGATGTCCGCCTTCTTGTTGATGACGTGGTCGAGGAAGCCGGGATCCTGGTGCGTAAAGCCGTTGTGATCCTGCTGCCATACGTGGGATGCGAGCAGATAGTTCAGTGAGGCAATCTTGCGCCGCCAGGGCAATTCCAACGTCACCTTCAGCCACTTGGCGTGCTGGCTAAACATCGAATCGACAATGCGAATGAAGGCCTCATAGCTGTTGAAGAGGCCGTGCCTCCCCGTGAGCAGATATCCTTCAAGCCAACCCTCGCACTGATGTTCGCTCAGCATCGAGTCGACCACCCGCCCGGCGGGGGCGAGAAACTCGTCATTTTTGACTTCTCGGGCGTCCCACTGACGGTCAGTGACGTCAAACACGGCGCCCAGAAGATTGGAAAGCGTTTCATCGGGGCCGAAGATCCGGAAGTTGCGACCTTCTTGGTTGAGCATGACCACGTCACGCAGGAACTTGCCCAACACGAGGGTATCCTGACCTTCAACGGCGCCGGGCGACGGCACCCTCAGCGCATGGTCGTGGAAGTCCGGCATCCGAAGGTCGCGCAACAGAACGCCGCCGTTGGCGTGTGGGTTCGCGCCCATGCGGCGATCGCCTTCGGGCGCGAGCTCCGCCAATTCAGCTATGAGACGGCCCGTCTCATCGAATAGCTCCTCTGGCTTGTAGCTCTTCATCCAGCTTTCAAGCTGCCTGACATGATCGAGGTGCTGAGGATCCACGAGCAAAGGCACCTGATGAGACCGAAACGTACCTTCAACTTGCAGACCGTCGACAATCTTTGGGCCCGTCCAGCCCTTAGGTGACCTGAGGACGATCATCGGCCAGCGCGGCCGAGTCGCATCGTTACGCTTGCGCGCGTGGCTGTGGAACTGCTGGATGCTTTCGACCACCTTTTCCAAAGTGCTGGCCATGAGCTCGTGCATCGCTTCTGGCTCATCGCCCTCCACAAAGTACGGTGTCCAGCCGCAGCCTCTAAAGAATTGCTCCAACTCCTCATGCTCAATGCGGGCCAACACTGTGGGATTGCTGATCTTGTAGCCGTTGAGATGCAGGATCGGCAGTACGGCCCCATCGGTGATTGGGTTGAGAAACTTATTGGATTGCCATGCGGCCGCCAAGGGTCCCGTTTCCGCCTCCCCGTCACCAATGACGCACGCGACGATCAGATCAGGATTGTCGAACGCAGCACCAAAGGCATGACTGAGCGAGTAGCCGAGTTCGCCACCTTCGTGAATCGATCCCGGGGTCGTCGGTGCCACGTGGCTGGAAATCCCACCGGGAAACGAGAATTGCTTGAAGAGTTTCTTGAGCCCAGCTTCGTCCTGGCTGATGTTTGGATAGATCTCACTGTAGGTGCCTTCGAGATATGTGTTGGCGACCAGCGCCGGGCCGCCATGTCCCGGACCCGCAATATAAAACATATTGAGGTCGTAGCTCTTGATGACCCGATTCAAGTGCACGTAGACAAAGTTCTGGCCCGGCGTCGTGCCCCAGTGCCCAACCACCAGTGGCTTCACGTGCGACAGCTGCAGTGGCTCTTTCAGCAGCGGATTGTCATAGAGATAAATTTGACCCACGGACAGATAGTTGGCGGCGCGCCAGTACGCATCCATCTTGTGCAAGAGATCCAGTGTGAGTGTGTGGGTTTTCATGTAGGTCCCGCATAAAGCAGATATTGAGGGCGGTCGACGAACGTGCGGCAATGGAGCTTCGGGCCGGAGTTCGATCTGGAAGATTCTGTGTGCGGTCCATGTCTTCGCGAGCGCCGCGGCACAAGCGCTCTTGTCGCCCAGCGAGAACTCACCACTTGAACCGGAACTGTCGTCGGGATCTAACTCCGAGGACCACCGATCGGAGGGATGGAGTTGGCGTGCGACCAACCGTCAGACCCACGACCGGACAGGCAGCTTCCAGAAAAGCTGTGATCGGATCCATGCCGGCTGTTCCTTGCGCCTGAGCTGTAAGTTTGTAGAACGTTACTCTCCGCGGCGAAGGCTTTCGGTGCGCTAACGTACTGACTGAGGCCCGGAAGCCGCAAGCAGGCTCGGGCGGGCCAGGCGATGTCGGCGTTACTGAACGAAATCAGCGCTCCCAGCGATGGCTAGTCACGGCATACAGCGACTGCAATGGGACCGCTTTGCGTGCTCAAGGGCAATGTGCGGTAGCGCCCCGACATAGCGATTCTCCGTGTGCTTTGATGTTGAGGTGAAACTAATTACTGGAGACTTCTATGTACATCGGAGGCGGTCTACTTGGAACCGTTCTGATCATTGCTCTCATCGTCTTCGTGCTGCGGAGAGCCTGAGTCGCAAGCAGCGGCGAACAGCTATGACCGATAGAATGGAACGGCGATGAGCACGGCAACGGCGGGAGCAAAGCTCAAGCCAACAAATCAGCAGCCTGGCGAGTGGCAAGCGATTCCGCCCGCTCGACCGAAGCAACCCACGGAGTCGGGCAGACTGCCGCTTTTCAGAAAATGAGAGACGAAGCCGCTGCTCAGCAAGCGGTGTCGCCGTGTCAGGCGGGAATCTGCGCCAATCACCGAGTTCTCTGACAATGCTCCCTGGGCGGACCAACGAGTAGCTTATGCGGCCGCCCCGCGATGCATCAAGGATCCGGCGTCGTACTGGAGCGTAAACTTGCGGCGCCATAGCCCCGCGCGCTCGCCGCATGCGATTTTCAAGCTGTCGTGCGGCAAGTCAATGCATCGTCCAATCCGTCGCGGCATTTGCCGCTAACACCCCGAGTACGCCAATGACCATCCGAACTTCCGCGGCGCGCAAGCCCCCGGACCAGTCGGTCTGCTCCGTCCGCGTTGAGCCGCCACGCGGTTTGACGAGCGATCAGGCGCGCAGCCGACTGCAAGAGTTCGGTTCGAACGCGATTCCCGATACCTCGGTTCATCCGCTGCGCGTGGCACTAGAAAAATTCTGGACTCCTGTTCCGTGGATGCTCGAGGCAGCAATCGTTCTGGAGTTGGTGCTAGGCAAGTATGTCGAGGCCGCGATCATTGCCGCGCTCTTGGTGTTCAACGCGACACTGGGATTCCTTCAGGAAAGCCGCGCCCAGGCTACCCTTACGGCACTCAAGTCCCGGCTCGCTTTGAGCGCCGCTGTGCGGCGTGATGGCGTATGGAAAACGCAGCCTGCAGCCGAGCTTGTGCCAGGCGATATCGTGAAGCTGTCGCTCGGAGGCGTCGTTGCGGCGGATGTGCGAATCACCGACGGAGAAGTGCTACTCGACCAATCGATGCTCACCGGAGAATCGGTTCCGATCGAGGCGGGTCTAGGCGTGCAAGCCTATGCCGGAGCGCTGATCCGGCGCGGCGAAGCCGTCGCGGAGGTCACTGCGACAGGGATACGCACCAAGTTTGGCCGCACCGCGGAATTGGTCCGCAGCGCCCATGTCGTCAGCTCCCAGCAGAAGGCCGTCCTGCGTGTAGTTCGCAATCTCGCCGCATTCAACGGCGTCGGCCTGCTGCTTGCCGTGACATACGCCTACCGGACAGGAATGTCGTTTGCCGACATCGTTCCGCTTCTCTTGACGGGAGTCCTCGCAGCAATTCCGGTCGCGCTGCCGGCAACCTTCACCTTGGGGTCGGCGATCGGCGCGCGATGCTTGGCGAAGCTGGGTGTTCTTCTTACGCGCCTCTCAGCTGTCGATGAAGCCGCAGCAATGGACGTGTTGTGTGCGGACAAGACGGGCACGCTGACGCGCAATGAGCTGGAAGTAAAAGCCGTGCGACCATTCCAGGACCTCGACGTGGCACACGTCCTAGCTATTGCCGCGCTAGCCAGTTCTGATGGCGGGCAGGACCCGGTAGATGGGGCCATTCGCGCGGCTGCGAAAGTCCAGAGTGTCAGCGATGGACCGCGCTTGTTGAAGTTCGTGCCGTTCGACCCCGCAACGAAGATGTCCGAGGCAATGGTGAGTGATTCGGACGGAACGATACGACGCGTCGTCAAGGGCGCCTGCGCCGCGGTGACCAGCCTCGCTGCGGCGTCGCCAGCCGCGGCGCTGGCGGCGAAGGATCTCGAGGGACAGGGCTTGAGAGTTCTGGCGGTGGCGGCGGGGCCGCCGACGGCAATGAAGCT
>Ga0209624_10002793_pt1 | contig 12720 bp, 11 predicted proteins | sample JacPinW_OM2H0_O1_FD_188565 | JGI IMG/M metagenome (GOLD analysis project Ga0209624, IMG submission 188565) | Forest soil microbial communities from Algoma, Ontario, Canada - Jack Pine, Ontario site 1_JW_OM2H0_O1 (SPAdes) (version 2) | ecosystem: Environmental > Terrestrial > Soil > Boreal... | reverse complement strand
CGCTCTACAGCGATCGCCGCGAAAAACACATCGCGGTGAAATCCCTGGCCATCGGCGACACGCTGGAGTATCAGGCGCGCTGGAAGACTACGAAGCCGCTGGTGCAAGGACAGTTCTGGTACGAATACGATTTCGCGCGGGAGTTTATCGCACCGGACCAGAGGCTGGAAGTGAGCGTGCCAGCCGATCGCACCGTCGTGGTGAAGGGCCCCGTAGCGCCGCAATCGGTGACGGAAGATTCCGGGATGCGAACCTATTCCTGGAAGGAGGCGAATCTGAAAGACGCGCCAGCCAAGAAACTGACGGCGGACGCAATCGACGCAGCGCGCGGGCGATTGCGGGAGCCGGACGTCCTCCTGAGCAGCTACGAAAGCTGGCAAGACATCGGAAAATGGTACTGGGGCCTTCAGAAGGAGCGCATAGAACAAAGCGCGGACGTGCGCGCGAAAGCCGAAGACCTCACCAAGGGATTGACCGACCCGACGGCAAAGATCGAAGCGATTTATACGTTCGTCAGCCAGAAATACCGATACATAGGAATCGATTTCGGGATTGGCCGGTATAGGCCGCACGCCGCCGACGACATCCTTTCGAATAACTTCGGCGACTGTAAGGACAAGCATACGCTGCTTGCGTCGCTGCTCCAAGCAGCGGGTATCACGGCCTATCCCGCCCTGATCAGCACTCATCGCATGGTCGATCTGGCCGCGCCGACCCCGGCGCAATTCGACCACGTGATCACATATGTGCCCCAGGGTAAGGACGGCATGTGGCTCGATAGCACGTCCGAACTGGCCCCAATGGGGTTTCTGACACTCCCGCTACGAGGAAAACAGGCGCTGGTGGTCGACGAAAGCGGCGGACATTTCGTAGGAACTCCGGAGGACACGCCGCAACAGGGGGCGGAACATTTCAAGCTCGACGGAACGCTAAAGGACAATGGCACGCTCGATGCACAAGTGGAGATTTCCGATCACAACGATGATGCCGAACTGGTTTTGCGGCTCGCTTTCCGAAGGGCCGGTGAGCCTGAGTGGCAAAACCTGATGCAGCGATTGTCACAAGCGATGGGCCTGGTCGGGACGGTGAGCAAGGTCGAAGCGAGTTCGGCCGAGGCGCTGCACGAGCCGTTTCGTCTGAGCTACGACTATCACCGCGACAACCTTCCGGATTGGGGCAATCGCCGCATCAACATGCCGACGATTCCGTTTGTTCTGCCTTCGGGACAGGACCAAGACCTTGATTCGAATGGCCGCATCTATCTCGGCCCGAGCGGAAGGATCGATTCGGAATCCACGATCCAGATTCCCCCCGGTTATGTCGCTCTACTTCCTGCGACCGTGGAATTGGTGCGCGACTATGCCGAGTATCACTCGACCTATGCGTCCACGACACGGTCCCTGACCGTACACCGCAGCCTGATAGTCAAGATGCGGGAAGTTCCCCCGAACGAACAGGCGGATTATGCACGGTTCGTTCAGGGCATGCGGAATGACGTGGGAGCTTACGTACTAACTCGTCCGGTCGGGGCCGGAGGGTCTCCGAACAGCCTCCTGCCCGGCAATCCAGTTCGTGATCCTTTGGCGAATTTGCCCGCTAGCCAAAACAGCGAAGCGTCGCAGCTCGAAACGGACGCAACGCAGGCAGCCAACCGCGGGGATACTTACGCGGCATTGAGATCCCTGACGGCCGCGGTGAAGGCCGATCCAGGTTTCACGCGGGCCTGGATGCGTTTGGCCGTTCTGCAAGCCGAAACGCGCCAAGTGGAGGACTGCATAGTTTCGTATCACAAAGCCATCGGGAGCGCTCCGGCTCAGCCGATGCCATACAAGGCGTTGGCGGCATATCTGACGGGGCTTCGACGCACGAACGATGCCGTCGAAGTGTGGCGACAGTGGTTGAAGATCGACCCGACGGACGCCGATACGTTTCGAATGATCGGCGTGGCCTATATGGAAGAACGGCACTACAAGGAAGCCATCGCGCTGTTTGAGGAGGCAGCGAACCTGCGTCCAACCGAAGCGGCCCCGGCGGCGCGCCTGGCGGAAGCTTATTTGCGTGCGGGGCAGCTCGACAAGGGTCACGCGGAGGTGACGGTGGCGCGCAAGCTTGGGCCGCCGGAGACCGTGCTCAATGACATATCTTTTGGGCTGGCGGAGGCCAAGGAGGATTTGGGTGACGCGCTAGCGTACGCGCAGGAGGCGGTGAAGATCGAGGAAAGCGCGTCAAGCCAGAGGCATTTGGCCACTATGACGGATGCGGATTTGAAAAACGAGTCGAAGCTCGCGTTTTTTTGGGACACACTGGGATGGGTGGACCTGCGGATGGGCCATCGCGAAGAAGCGGAGGGATATCTGCGGGCGGCGTGGCTGGTTTCTCAATACGGCGTTATCGCAGATCACCTGGCACAGGCCTACGATGAAGAGAAGAAGAAAGACCAAGCCATTGACACGTACCGGCTGGCGCTCAAGGCGTTCGAAGGCCACGTTCCGCTGGACCGACAAGAAGAAATCGCGAAGAGGCTGCAAGAGCTGGCCCCGGGCAAGCTGTTCCCGACCAGGCCCGGAGAAATGTCGCTCGTCGACCGCCTGACCGAGATGCGAACGGTGAAGGTGCCGAAGCCCGTAAACACAACCTCGAGCGCGGAATTCTTCGTGGCGATCGAGTCGGGGCCGAAGGTCGCGGAGGTGCGTTTCGTGGACGGAGCCGAGGAGTTGCGAGCGGCCGACAGTGCCTTGAGCGAGGCGACGTATCCGGTGGAGTTTCCCAGCGGCAGCGCCGCGAGAATCGTGCGGCGTGGATTATTGGATTGCCACGATGCGGGCGATTGCAATTTTGTCCTACTGCCGATCGACGCGGTGACGAGCGCGAAGTAAACCGCGGGCACGTTAAGGCCACGTTGAGATCATCCTCATTCGCAAGAATTTGGCGACGCGATCCGCGGCTTGCTTGGCGAGTAGGTCCTGATTAATGCGGTGGTCTCAATGGGTCGACGCAACACTCGGTCAAACCCAGCTTGGATTGAAAACAAAGGCCAAATCGCCCGCTAGGTAGAATCGGCCGGAACACTACCCTGGCTAGGGTTTTGACCAAGTGCGGCCAACGGATCGATTCTTTCCGGAAAGTATCGTCGCATCAACTGATTAGAAGGTGTCGCGTCGACCGTCTGAGCCGGCAGCCCTAATCGTACAAGTGGGTTCCAGTACTCGGATGTCCGGTTATCCGACTTACCAGGAGTTGGCGGCCGATGCCAAGATTGCTTAGTTCCGGTTCAAGGATGAAACAGGCCACTCTTGTAGTCAGTCGCGGCGCAGCGTGGTCAATCCGGGCATATTCTCGCGAATGAGCTCTCGCATACGCGCCACATCATTCGGAGAAGCGAAACACCTTTTGGGGATGTATGTCGCCCCGCGAGACGTTATTGAAAGGGCGAAAACGCTTGGCGTCTCGACCGCTCGCTGAAAGAAAGACCATTTGCAGTCGCTATTGGCGTCGTCCGATTGAATCGTGATTCCGGTAGCCCGGAAGGTATAGCGCCTTGCCTTCGTCATAGCGGGAGACTTTCTGAACATCGCTCGCATTCTCAAATAAGGAAAGACGAGCAGCGCAAACAGAACGAAGAGCACGAGCAGTGCTACGACCGCCAGGATCGCTTCTCCGTCTGGAAAAGATAGAAGTGTCGCCGACTGGTTTTTGTAGAGATCGTAGAAGATCAAACAGAGGACGAACGCAGACACCCACCTTGCGAGATTTCCGCGATCCCAGCGAAAGGGCGTGTAGACATCATTCGGCCTAAGATCGACTTCGACGACAAGGTCGCGATTGTCTTCCATCAATGAAGCTCCTCGTAGCAGACTAGCTCTACAGCGGTCCGCCCGCGAGTGTCTAATGCGAGCAGGCAAGCCTCCCGCGTGTCGGATACTCCCCGTGGCAAAGCGGTGAACGACTCTCCAAATCCTAGACCCAACAAAGCTTGCGGTCCATGTTACGGTGGAGCGGTTGGCCACATTTCAGCAACATTGGTGGAATGCAACGAGTATTGACACCTACACTTTGGTTCAACTCCCGATTAACGCGTGAACCGTCCATGTAGAACGGATTTCTTCGGTAATCCGACTTGCCGTCCACTCCGTCGGGTGCCGTGCCCAGATTGAAAAACCCAGTGCGGAAATTCCCACGACCACAAGGGGTCGAGTATAGAATTCGCCCATGATCCAGCGCGAAGGGAGCCCCACCCTCAAGAGGGGACCGACTACCGACGATGAGACCGGCGTTCTTGACTGGGCAAATCTTCCGCCAGGCGCCCAAACGGAATACCTAGATGCGTCGCTGCACGATGCTCACGTTGTTTCAATTCGGTCCGATCTTCTGAAACGCAGGGTCTCCATAGACTGCGACGTTGAACATTTGCGCGAATTCCACCGTTTGCCAGAAGGATTTCAGCTAATTCTCGCTCTGGAAGGCGTCCAATCGGCGCGTGTCTTCCGCTACTCGATATGGCCAGGTGAGTTTTCCGTTCCGTCAGGTGTGTCCCGCGAAGAGGAATCCCGACTCGTTTTGGAATATCAGGCCAGGTGGCGAGAGGAATCGCTTTCATGGGCGGAATTTGAGAAGGCGATTACTCATGAGTGCGAGCAGGTCCTCGATATCGCGGACGCTGCGCTCGCAACATCAAAAGATTCGGTAGCGCTGAGGCTGCGCGGACACCTTAACTACACCGTGTATCATGAAGTGTTTCTGCGAGCGGAGAAACTGACTATTTCGGGAAGCAATGGAAGGATATTCGGGCTCAAGGAATTTCAAGAGTTCGGCGAGGCTTTCTGGGAAGCTTTTAGCCGCCGTCAACCGACGACAAGCGATGACTTTCCGGGTGGACTGCCTCCTATCACCCCCGCGGAGGGCGGTGGGCTCCCGTAGCTCCTGGTAAACGCTCTAACCGGAGATGTGGGTCCCGGTACCTAGGTTACCGGTTACATCAGGCGAATCGACACTGGTTGGACCTGGCGCAAATGGTGGTGATCAAGGAATTGTTGAAACCACCACTGCAAACATTCCGAGAATTAAAAGAACGCCCCAACCGAGAAGGAGAGCCCTAGCCCAGCCTCTTCCGGTTACGGCTCCTGTGAATCCCAAAATCACTAACAACGCGGCGGACAGATTTAGCACCAACCAAAAACCGGGTAGTAGCTGTCTAGTCTTAAGCTGCTCTATCGACGCCACGAGGAACAGGGCCGTCGCTATCCAAGCAGAGGTTAGACTCCGCCTAAAAATCCTGACACGTTTCTCAAACAATTCCGGCTGTTTACGCGATGCCCAAACGTAAGAAGTCAAGAACAGAGAGATCACTGCGGGTAGAAGGAGAAGAGTCGCGCGGACGATTGAGCCGAAAACGGACAGCCTCATGGGTTCCGGCACTCTAACAGCATGGTGCAAAAGCGTGAAGTGCAAATCCTGTGGGGCGCAGGCAACGGCGGCCTCCGGCGCGGGTCCCAGGTCCTGATTAACGCCGAAACCGGAGAAGTGGGTACTGGAACGAACTTGTCCGGTAATCCGACTAATCAGGACTTTGCTGCACTCATTTGGAACAACTTCTATAATCGTCACTCATGGAGATAAGCCCAGAGTTATTCAACCAACAACGGCGTCCTAGGTTCGGCACTGCGAATCCCGAACGTATGCATGTGGCCTTTTGGGAATGGATGATTCGCGGGAGCAAAGACTTTTCCGAGATTCGGGGCAATCCCCAGTTCGGGGGCTTTGGACCATGTCACGCACGCGATGTATTCAAAGCATCTACCTCTCGGGACGAAGGCCCTGTCTGGACGTTTAGCCGTTATGGCGCAACTCGAACGGTCTTGCCCGATGGGCGCGTGGTTTGCGTTGGTGGAGAACACGAAGACTTCTACGATCCAGATTTCTGTATTTACAATGACGTCGTTGTTTTCACGCCCTCCAATCAGGTTGAGATATATGGCTATCCCGCAGAGATTTTTCCGCCAACCGACTTTCACACCGCGACGTTGGTTCAGAACCGCTTGTTCGTTATCGGCTCGCTCGGCTATCAACACGCACGTCGCCCGAGCGAAACCCTAGTTCATGTCGTCGATTTATCGGGCTACGGGATTTCCCGAATGCGAACTTCGGGAGAAATGCCTGGATGGATTTACGAGCATGAGGCCAAATTCGATCCGGACGGGCTCATCAGTATTCGTGGCGGGCAAGTCGTGCGCGAGCACAATGGCAAGCAAGTCTATCAGCGCAATTTCGATGAATACAGTTTGGATGTTGGCACCGGAGTGTGGCGGCGCGTCACCAATCGGAAGTGGCATCAGTTCAAGATTCGTCAGGAAGACCGGAAGCTATTTGTCCTCGAACGACACCCTTCGATCGAGGCACTTCTGCCAGACGGAGCCAAAATACTTGCCAATTCCAGTTTGCCCCCAGAGTTCACTCGAATCGCCGTCGATGGTATTCCGCTATCCCTCACGGTGGGCGTCAGCTCAATCGAAATTATCGTGGAAGAGGATATGCCTGAGGAAATGTTGCTCAGAGTAGCCGACCAAATCCGAGCCACAGCAGAAGCTGCCATCCATACAAAGTGCACCATCGAGAAGAGTTGACGGCGACTTTCTACCAAGAAACGATGCCGGTCCGTTGCTAGGTCCTGATTAACGCCCTTACCGGAGAGGTGGGTACTAGCCGGACATTTGGTCGATTATCCAGTTTAGGAGGCACTAAGTTCATCCGTCTATACTGGCCGGAGACGCTATGAACATCTCCGAAGCACCGGGCACATTGAAGAAATTCCGCAGAACGGCATGGAAGTGCCAACAAACGTTTCTGACTCCCGTGAACGATCTGCGGAGTTTCGTCGCAGCGATTGTGTCATCAAACCAGCAAATGAAGTCAGGATGCGTCACCATTGAACAGGTTGTCTTTGAGCCCACGAATCTACTCAATGTATTAGCGAGTCATTCCATGCCACCTCGGGACGCGGGCGGTATCTCGCTAACCGCGTCAGGACAACAAGAATTAGAGGCGCTCCTCCATGCAGTATTCAGCGATTCGATAGATTTCATTTTTGTCCCAGAGCCTAGACCATTCGCGATTTACGCCGATCCCGATGAATTCACGACCTTTTTTGCACACACGCGGTCGAACCTCAATCACGTTGTTAAGACTCTCGTCGATAAGGGATTCAAAACGGTTCCAGATTATGAGAGGCGTTTGTAACCAAATTCCGAGGGGAAAAGTCCGCGCTCCCCAGAATCTTATTTTCAAGTCCTGATTAACGCCGAAACCGGACATGTCGGTACTGGTCCCCACTTCTCCGGTAATCCGACTTATCAGGACTTGAGATTATCCACCGATGAATTGGAAGTAGCGGCGGGGGCTTTTGTGATATTCATGCGGTCATGGAAACCACCCAGCTTTTTTCCTCAGCGCTGCCGGCGAAAGCATCGAGCTCGCAAAGCCCCGGGAATGCTGGGAGATCCATAGAATGCGAATCGCCGCTCGTGACGATTACATGATGATTAGCATGGAGCCGCCGTACCGGCAACCATTCGGAATCGGATACCGCGATGTCTACAAGCTTATTATTGCGACCAGGTTTAAAGGTCATTCACTCTACCCCATAACGTCGTGGCCCTGTCATGTGGCCGTCTTTGTGACCTCAGACGAGAATATCGCCGCCAGCCCCGATGGGATCAAGCCTGATCAGATCCGGACCGTGGCTCGGGCAATGTTGTTTCAAACGCTCTCTGAAGCAGAAACCCACTTTAAGAAGATCTCCTAGTGCCTCGTTAACGCATAAACCGTCCATGTGGGTACTGGTCCCCACTTCTCCGGTAATCCGACTAATCGAGACTTGGGAAGCTTCCAGACGTGATGGGGAACGATCCGAAATCTAGCGTTGGCGTTTTCCGCAGAATCAAGATTGCCTACACTGACGGCTTTATTGTTTGTCGTAGGAGAAAAGGTATCGGGGATCATCATCAATATAACGGTAGAGAACGTCGCCTCTTTTCGAGAGACGCCAACTCTGCTTTAAGACAGCATACGGATAACCATTGAGTATGACATTTTCAGGCACATTTAGGTGTGCGTCGATCTGCGTTATGAGAAGGGAGTTTTTCCATTCAGCTTTTGAATATTTCGGCAGACCTTGCCCCGCGTTTTGAATGTACTCTTTTCCGTCCGTTGTATATGTCTCGGTTGATTTCTTACCCTGACTCTCGTAGAGAAACTGAACCGTTGCGCCTGTACAAGTAATCGTGATCGTCTCCGGGCGTGAAGCAGTGCCTTTCGGCAGATTGCTTTTCGCTTGATTAAGAATCCAGGTCCCGGACAGATCAGGCATTGGGCGACCCTTGGCAAATGACAAAACCGCCATAGCCATAATCAGCGGAATAGAGACTACATGCTTGTTCGCAATAAAACGCATGATTGGGAAGTATATGGCCAGACGTGGGTGTGCCAAGCCCTGATTAACGCATTAATCGGCAATGTGGGTGCTAGTACGAAGATGTCCGGTTATCCAACATCAGTAGTTAGTGAAGCCGAAGCGGCCTCGGGGCCGTTGCTAAGCCAAAGAAGCGCGAAAAGCTTCTAGCGCAGGCCGACCTGGCCTCGTACGCTATCAATCAACTGCTGGGAATCGTAACCAACCCCAGCTTTGAATACTGTTTCGACGTTCTCAATATCTTCAATTCGTTGTAAAGGATTGCCTTTGACCAAAAAAAGATCTGCCTGCTTACCGGCGGCAATCGTTCCGGTTCTGTCGTCTCGGTCTAAGTAAAGCGCTCCATTTTCGGTAGCGATGTGGATGGCTTCTAGGGGCGAGAATCCGGCTTCCACAAGTAATTCGATTTCACGCTGATCGCCAAAACCAGGCAACACGCCGCCATTCCCAGTTGGATCCGGTCCGGCAAGTAACAGTCCTCCCGCTCTTACGAAAGCTATCTCAAAATCCATTTCTTTGCGCAGGAGTGCGGTCATCGGGGCATCCTGCTTCAGTTGCGCGCGTGCGGTCAGATAGCTTCGTGCCGAATCCGGAGACATCGCATCCAAAACGCGCTGCTGCAATGGAGGCCGCCCTGGAACGCCGCATTCAAACACGGCTAGCGTCGAGGTCACCGCGATATGGTGAGACACCAGACTGCTGATCAGTCGCTGCACCTCTGGCCCATTCACGTCCTGTTTCAGCCAACTGTCGCTGCCTCCCGACACACAAACATCCGGTTTTTTATTAGGTACAAATTCTGTGTCCGTAAATACCGGCCCATGCTCAAGATTGTCTATTCCCAGCGCGATGGCTTCCGGCCAGGTCACCGAACACAGATGCCCTGTCAGTTTCAGCTTGTGGGCATGTGCCTGTTGGATCGCTATGCCCAACTCCTCACGCGTGATGTGCATGTACGCTTTGTAGGATGTCATCCCCTCCGCGGCCCAGTAGTCCACCATCCGTTTTGCATCGTCCGGTCCAGTCAACTCATGCATTTGAGCAAATTGCGTCGGCGCGCCTTCCAGGTACGGCGCCGTCGCGTCGATGCTTGGTCCCGGCATCTGGTTCGCGTCTATCCGTTTTTTTACTTTCAGGTCGGTGTACGGTTCCAGGCTCCCGGTGGTGCGCATAGTGGTCACTCCGGCCGCTAGATACAGTCGCGGCGCTGTGTAAGGGATTTCCGCAAGGAACTCACCTGGCTCGCCAATTCTTCCGCCGACAACTTGTAGGGCGATTGAATCCGTATAGTAGAGATGATCGTGCATTCCAACGAGCCCAGGAATGACTGTATAGCCGGGACGGGCTAGAAGTTGTGCCCCCTGCGGTATCTGGACTGAGGTGGCCGGGCCGATGGACTGTATCTTGCCACCCGCGATCACAAGGGCCTGATCATCCTTCGCCGCCGCGCCCGTTCCATCGACGACTCGAACGTGGTACAGCACCACGACCGGTGCGGCGACACTGACGAATTCCGCAACGTCGGGCGTTTTCTGCGTTTGCGCCAATGACGATGCGACCACAAACAGCAAACCGATCAAGACTAAGGGACGCATCGGTCCACCTCGCATGTGGTGTAGTTTGAACTTGCCAGAGTTGGAGATTCTATCCTGAGCGGTCCCTAACGGAAAGGGGCTGCTGAAGGTGCGTGCTGACTGTAATCGGACAACTTCGCCTTCTGCCAGCTAGTCGGCCAGTGCCTGATTAACGCTGCGAGTTCAAGCGACGTACTCGCCTGGCGTCGAAACTTCGCGTGCGTTTCAAGCCAAGTTCTTTGGTTGTAGCGAGTTCTCTTACCGCCTAGACGGATTCGGGATTGCATCTTCAGCTTCTATTGACACGCGACCGTCTGGAAATTGAACAGTGCCCACACTGTGATCGCCGCATGTGAAATGGATACTGGACATCCAACGGACCTGGTCAGGGTCCGTAGGTGTAGCGTCTGGAGAACAGACCTGTTGCGCAGCTGCGTCTATCTTGCCAGGACCCCGTATTGCGAAAACGGGGGGTGAGGCCGGTGGGCAGTGTTGAACGAGGTCGTTTGTCATTATTCGGAGCATTTCAAATGCGGACAGTGGCTCGGCTGTCCTAGCGTCGTGGGAAATCCTGACAACCACGCCGCTGTTGAGATACACAGTCCAGACTTGACCACCACGGTCTCTGGCAAGCCATATACCTGTCGCTCCCGATCTTCGTGCTGAGCAGCAGTTCTGCAGAGCCCCGATGACATCCTTATCCGCCATGCCTGGACGAAGGTCCGCGGGGTCCCCTATTGTTACCACCTGCGCGCGTAGCGGCACCTCTACAAGTGCGTATACGCACATGCTGAATCCAGCCACTAGAAGCACGGCCAGCGCTCGTCTCATCGCAGACCTCCCAAGAACAAGCCGGAAGCGCTTCGACAGCGTAAAGGGTATAGCCCCTGACCATTTGAAAGTAAAGAGATGGACTAGGTCTCGATTAACGCGCTAACCGGAAAAGTGAGGCCCGGTACGAAGTTGTCTGGTTATCGGACTCGCCAGGAGTTTTCCTTCAACATCCGACGTTCTACTCATGGCAGCGGAAGTAACACTCAACTTGACCATTTGGCCACGGCGAGCAGTTCAGCTCAATCGATTGAAAATAAGGCGCAGGCTCGGCGCGAACTTGGTCGTCGGTGTGCATGAGAGTGTTTTCAGGAATCAGGGAGACCGAGCCGAAAAAGACCCCGCTGACTCTTAACGCCTCACGAGTTCTAGGAAGTAACGTTTCGAGTTGTATCCGGCTCATCTGTTGCAGCGCCGAAAAGCACAAGACAGCGTCGTATTCAGTATCGGGAAATTTATGCGCCTCAGCTTTTCTCGCCATAGCGAGCGCCGCTTGACGCCAAAATAAGGCCGTTTGCTGCCGTCCATGCCCACTCAACAACGTTGGCATTCGCAGGCGCCGTGAAGGCGTCTGAGAGATGAAAAACTCTTTTTAATTGGGATCCTTCGGCTCTGTCGCGTTGTGGGCTAAGGGTTCCGCATAATAGATCTGGTGCGTGCGGGCGATCAGGCCCGGCTTTGCGACGCGGACTTCCAGGTGGTGGTATTCGTCTACGTGCCCCGCCGGGGCTGAAGCAAAGGAAATCTCATAGAAGGGCGCGGCGTCGATGGTACAGGATCGTAGGAGGCCGGCGACGTCGTTGTCGGAGTGAAGAGCAAGACCGCCGCTTTGGACAGCGAGGACAGGGAGCCCTAGATTGCCGATCACGGCACGGTCAGGCTTACTGATCCCTTTGAGGAACTCCTGATAAGCCGAGGCCTGCAGGAGAGATTCGGTAGAGCCAAGGGGGTCAACGCTGTCGACAGTGACTCTGCTCTGCAACATTGCGTTCGAGAGGCTCACGATATTCGCGAAAATCTGCTGCTGCGCTTTCGCATCGATCTCGACTCTCGGGCCGGATATAAGTGGCCAACCAGGAGAAACCCAGACCATGATCGTGCGTCCTTTGCGGCCTGCCGAGCCCGCAACGAGCTGGCCAAGGGCTTTGTAAGAAATCTGGAAGCGGTCGAACGCGCCGTAAAAGCCGCTCGAGTGGCCGATGACGCGAAGACTTCGGGGTCCCTGGTCCAACGCAGCGCTGAGTGCGTTGCCGTCAGTCGAGTAGTCCGCCGCCATCTGAATGCCTTTATCCGTAAGCACCACGAGAGCCGCGGGGAAGGCGAGTTGTCCCCCCTCGGAACGGAGGAATTTGTCGATCTCGATGCGTTCGTAGCTGACGTTTTGGTAGGTGGCGTTGACCGCATCGATCACCAAAATGACCCCGATTGCAGCTTCGCGACTGGTGACGGCCCGAAAAGAGGTAATGGTCTGCGGAGCGTCGTTATCAAAAAGAGTGAAGTCTTGCTGTTGAAGATCGGCGACAGGCGGCCCGGAGTTAGGCGTGACCACAACGTCGAGGTACATCGTGCCCTTGCCAGGTTGGCTGTGGGCACCCTGCTGTTGAGCTGAAGCTGCAACGGTAATCAACAGAACTATGGCAAGAAAACGGACGCGGCGTGCCTCACGCAACATACGCTGAACTCCTCCGCGCGAAGGCCCGACGAGTCTTGCTGGAGCACTTGCCGACCCGGATGCCACCACGGGCAAGAGATCACGGCTAGATTGAATTTACGTCGGTTCTTTGCGACAGTGCCCTAAACCACAATAACATTCCGATTGACTACAGGCCAAGGGTCACGAAAGGAAGGATT
>Ga0209624_10002792_pt1 | contig 12721 bp, 9 predicted proteins | sample JacPinW_OM2H0_O1_FD_188565 | JGI IMG/M metagenome (GOLD analysis project Ga0209624, IMG submission 188565) | Forest soil microbial communities from Algoma, Ontario, Canada - Jack Pine, Ontario site 1_JW_OM2H0_O1 (SPAdes) (version 2) | ecosystem: Environmental > Terrestrial > Soil > Boreal... | reverse complement strand
CCCCCCCACCCCCCCTGTTTTGCGATGTATGTGCTAATAAAGGACTTATAGCGATCTGCGGGTGATCGTTATGCAAATAAAGGACTTAAGGTAGCACAGGCTTCAGCCCGTGCCAGTTATGCACCATCCCAACCCGACCTGCCAAGAGCCAAATCTCGCGTCTTGCTTTCTCAAATCTTTTCTCAGCGCCTCTGCGTCTCTGCGTTGAGAGCTTTTTCCTTGTTTTTTCCCCCACCAAAAAGTGCACTATAATGCACTTTTCGGCAAAATCCGCCCCAAACATGCATTATAATGCAGTTTTTAGCCTCATCCCTCCACGCCGGCTAACTGCGAGTACAATCAATTCATGTCGCGCCCATTTGAAATTTTAGAGCACCCCGCCGATGTCGGCTTCCTCGCTTACGGCGCGACGCTCGAAGAATTATTCGCGAACTCCGCGCTCGCCATGATTTCTCTGGCCTGCGATTTAGAAAACGTCCGCGAAACCGAGAAACGAAAAATTGAAGCATCCGGCGAAGACGTCGAATCCTTATTATATTCGTGGCTCGCCGAAGTTTTGGCCGTGTCCGACGCCGAGCGTTTAGTCCTTCGTCGTGCAACCGTAACTTTTTTAGATGAAGGCCGTGTCCGCGGAACCGTTTACGGCGAGCCAATCGATCGCGCTCGTCACAAAACCGGCGTCGCAATCAAAGCAGTCACGTTGCATCAGTTCGCGGTAGAAAATGTAGACGACGGTTGGCGCGCGCGTGTTTTTCTGGATTTGTAATTTCTAAATAAAATCGGCAATGAAGCGGCGCCTCCTTTGTGACAATGCGCGGATAGTGTAATCTTTTGAATCCATATTTTTGTTTGGTCTAACTATGAAAGCGGACACAACAAAATCTCTCGTAGAACTCGACGTGCAAACGCCCGCGCAACTCGCCGCAGCGTTCGCCGAACTGCGCACAGATTTTGAACGTGACGCAGAGAGCGTGAGCGATGACGCATCTTGGAAAACATTTCGTGATGCATGGCTCGGACGCAAGTCCGGAGTAATCGCAAACATTACTGATAATTGGCTTAAGAAAGCGCCGACGCCGGATCTGAAAAAAGCCGTCGGACAATCGCTGAATGAGTTTCGCGGAATCGTGGAATCGGAAATTGAAGGACGTCGCCTCGCCGCCGAAGCAGCAGCGGAACAAGCATCTCTGGCGCGCGAACGAATTGATTTGTCGTTGCCCGGAGTAATGCGCCCCATCGGAACGCGGCATCCTGTCCGCCAAACATTCGAGGAAATTGAAAAAATATTCCTGTCGATGGGATATTCCGTTGTCGCCGGCCCGGAAATTGAAACGCCTTATTACAATTTTGAGGCGCTGAACATTCCCGAATATCATCCCGCGCGCGACAACATGGATACGTTCTACATGGAACTGCCGTCCAGCGCGCTTTCTTCATCGTCAACAAAAATTGAGCCGCGTCTGCTGCGCACGCACACTTCGCCGATGCAGATCCGCACCATGGAAAAGCAAAAACCTCCTGTGCGGATTATTGTGCCGGGAAAAGTGTATCGTCGCGATAATCCCGACGCGACGCACGCATTTGCGTTCCATCAAATTGAAGGCCTCGCCGTGGATACGGATTTAACTTTTTGCGATTTCGCCGGAACGATCGATTTTTTCATCCGGGAATTTTTCGGCCCGGGAACAAAATCGCGCTTTCGTCCCAGTTATTTTCCGTTCACGGAACCGTCCGTGGAATTTGACGCGTCGTGTATTTTCTGCGGCGGCAGCGGAACGAATGCGTCCGGCACAAATTGTTCGCGCTGCAAAGGATCTGGATGGATTGAACTTTTCGGCGCGGGCATGGTGGATCCGGCGGTCTATGGCTACGTGAAATATGACGCCGCAAAATTAAATGGATTCGCGTTTGGAATTGGCATCGATCGTCTTGCCATGTTGAAATTTGGAATCGACGATTTGCAGGTATTCACGCAAAACGACGTGCGATTCTTGCGTCAATTTCCGTAAAGCGTTTTCTGAAAAATTGTTGAAATGAAACTTCTCTACAACATGCTGAAGGAATTTGTGGACGTCACCGACGCGCCGGTCGCGCTGCGTTCGCGGCTTTCGCTTTCCGGACTTTCCGTGGACTCGATTGAAGAAACCTCGGCGGGTCCGCTGCTGGACGGGGAAGTCACCATCAATCGTCCCGATTGCATGGGCCATTACGGAGTGGCGCGCGAAATTGCGACAGCGTATCGATTGCCACTGAAAAAAATCGAACCGAAATTTACTGAAGCAAAGGACGCGGCATCAAGCGCCACGCGCGTGACAATTCAATCTTCCGAATTGTGCGGACGCTTCACCGCCCGCGTAATGCGCGGAGTGAAAGTGCAACCATCGCCAGCGTGGCTGCGCGATCGACTCGTCGCGATGGGCCAAACATCTATTAATAATGTTGTAGATGCTACGAACTACGTGATGTTGGAACTCGGCCAGCCGATGCACGCGTACGATTACGACAAACTTGGCGGCCACGAAATTATTGTGCGCCGCGCTGCGCCGAAAGAAAAATTGAAAACGCTGGACGGAATTGAACGCACGCTCACCGCGGACATGTGCGTGATCGCCGATGGCACTCGCGCGCTTGGCATTGCAGGCGTGATGGGCGGACAAGATTCCGAAATTGGATTTTCAACTCACAACATTTTATTGGAAGTGGCGTGGTTCGATGCAATTTCAATACGACGAACATCGAAGGCGCTTCAATTGCGGACGGAAGCTTCCACGAGATTTGAGCGCGGCTCCGATCCGGAAATGGCCGAGCTCGCTTCTCGCCGATGCGCGGAATTGATTCAGCAACTTGCTGGCGGCGAAATTCTTGCAGGAGTTCTGGACGTTTATCCAAATCCTCCGAAGCCGGGAAATATTTTGCTGGCACGCCGCGAATTGTGGCGCGTGATGGGCGCGGACGTGCCCGACGCGGACATCGAAGCAATTCTCACTTCGCTGGGATTTGCTCCACACCGTGCGGACAAAATGGATTTGAATTCGCCGGAGGCGGTGTGGCAATGCACGCAGCCATCGTGGCGTCCGGATGTTACGCGCGAAATTGATTTGATCGAAGAAGTTGTGCGGCATTTCGGGCTGGATAAATTTAAGGCACAAATGCCCGTTGCGCGAACGACGGCCGCGCGTTTGCCAAACGCGGAAATCGAAGACCGTCTGCGCGAACGATTGATCGGCCTCGGCTATCAGGAAATTCTCACAATTCCTTTGGTGGATCCCGCGCGCGATGTTGTTTTCCGCGCTGATAGCGACGTCCCTGTGCACATCGCGAATCCGCTCGCGGAAGACGCGTCGGTGATGCGGACAACAGGAATTTCCGGAATGCTTGGCGCGCTGGAATGGAATTTAAATCGCGGCCAAAGAAATTTGCGGCTGTTTGAAATTTCGCGCGCCTATCGCTGGAATGGCGCCGCGCCGGAAGAGCGTCCGATCCTTACCATCGGCGCAACAGGAATGGCGCGCGAGAAATCCGTGGCCGAAACGCCGCGCGAATTTTCGTTCGCGGATTTGAAAGGCGATCTCGACCGCATCGGCGAATTGGCCGCAGGATTTCAGTGGAACGCCGGAGGACCTGCGTGGCTGCATCCGGCTCGCGTCGGGACGATTACGTTGCAAACGCAACAAGACTTCACCGGAGTTGCGGGACAACTCGCGCGAGGAACAGCGGAAAAACTAAAGCTGCGTCAGGAAATTTTCCTCGGCGAATTGCTGCTAGATCCGTTTTATTCCGCGTGCAATGCCGCGCAGAAAGCGCTGCGCTATTCACCCGTCAGCAAATATCAAAGTGTGGAGCGCGATTTTTCACTCGTGCTGAATGATGGGATCACTTTCGCGCAAATTTCCGGAGCGATCCGCGCGTTGGGAATTGCTGACCTAATCTCCATTGAAGCGGTGGATGTTTTTCGCGGAGGAAATGTTCCGGCCGGACAATTTTCACTGCTGGTGCGCGTAACATTTCAGAGCGCGGCCGCCACGCTTACAGATGCGCAACTGAATCAGTTTTCGACGCGCATCGCCGAAGCGCTGCACGAAAAGCTCGGCGCGTCTCTCCGCACCACGTAAATTCCCAAATGAATTCGGCGAAGTTGCGTTCATTTAATATTCTTCGTGATTTGATACACGAAATTATTCCGGTCATTTTTATCAACTCTTGATCCCACGCGAACGCCACCGATTTTCTCAATCGCCTTCTGCGATCGCAGATTCCGCGTGCCGATAACAAAAATCACGCTGTTCACAAATTGAAAGGCGTGCCGCAACATCAGTTCCTTCATTTCGCCGTTGTACTCGCCGCCCCAATGGGAGCGCGCCAAAAATGACCAACCAATTTCGATTTCGCTTTTTTCTTCGTTGTATCCGTGAAAACGCGAAGAACCAATTACACGCCCGTCTTTTGCATCAATTGCGATCAATGCTGCGCCAGACTCCAAACCTTCACGGAAAAATTCTCTGAACACTTCTTCCTGATAGCGATCACTGTTCGGATGTTGTTCCCAAATGAGTGGATCGGACGCCACAGCGTAGAGTTCTTGAAAATCCCCGGGCTGAAGCGGCCTGAGCCTGAGGAGTTTGCCTTCCAGAATTGGCTGTAAATCAAAAGACATTTTCGATTCGACTCGCGGATTTCTAATCCACGAGTCTTATCATCACTTACGCTCCCACGCATGTCGCGCGGTATTTCAATACCGCAACCGCCAAGCCTTACAAGTCTCCGCCCCTTTCTACGAACGGTTTTGTCATTTCCCTAGGGCATCGCGGAGGAACTGGGGCGGCCAGCCTTGCTTCTCAGCCGCGAAGCGAAAGCCTGGATCCACGGTGAAATATCTGATGCGCTGGCCATTCTTCCAACTAATGTGGACTTGATATACGTCGAACGGTTCCAGCCCGAGGGCCCTGACATGGCGAACAAGCCCGCTCTGGACGCCGCCGAGGAGCAGCAACCCCTCCCATCCCAGCTTTCTCCGCAGCCTTTTCTTTTCGTAGCGCACTGAGTCCGGAAAGAAACGGGATACTGTGAGAGCGTCTATGGGGTGCGAGACGCTCAGGAGGGCCGCCAAGAATTTTTTCTCGAAGTAGCCAATTTTCTCCATAAGCGAAGTGAATAGTTCGCTCGTCCACTTCCCATGTGCAGGAAGATCGGTGTTGGAATCAGAGGACGAACCTTCTTTCTCTTGTGCATGGGCCTTGAGGTATTTTTTGAGCGCTACGACCTCTTGCGGGGTATCCACCTTGTACCATTCACCCTGGAACTCGAATTCAATTGCCATCTCGTTGACCACCTCTAAAGGTTTGCTCAGTGTCCCTTGCTACCCAACTGAGATTGAGTACCTCAATGGCGACGTCGCCGATATCCGAGCGTTCGTCAAAAATAAGGTGGCTATCGAAGCGGGTCATCTCACGCCGATAAAGTTTTAGCCCCAGCCAAATGCCCGTCAGCGCGAGAATGAATCCCAGGTACCACATTGGATCGTCGGACGCGCGCCGCTCGATGATCGGAACCAGGTAAGTGAACACTATGAACCCGAGAAGATAAAAGAACCCTGAAATGGGAATGCGACTTTTGAAATGAGGCGCCGAACAGGTGAACGGAATCTTCCGATAGCACACGAGGAGGATTTCCACTAGCAGAATCGACACCGCAGCGATGACGGCCGTGTGGATTATTCCTACTCGCCAACCCCAAACGAAACTGTACGCCGGGAGCGCGACTGCAAGCAGCGGTGGAATCAGAAACGTCAGCATGATTTTCCGCGCCAGGCCAACGCACTCGCTCGTGTCAGGATTCGCGAGGCGGAAAATCCAATTGGCTCGCTGCGTCACGGGAATTTCAAACGAGAACCGCAATCCGATGAGAAGCAGGTAAAGTACGATCAGGGGAATGCTGAGCAACGCGACGGACGGCCATCGGTTCGTGTCACCGGCGGCGGCCGATTGAAACAGCGATTCCGAGGCAAATACGATGCCAACTCCTGCGAATCCGCCAACGATCAGCATGTGGTTCTCGCTTCGGAACAGCGTTTTCAGTGTGAACGAAAAGCAGCCGCGCTCGAACGGCGCCCGCATGAACAGATTCCTCGCGCGATGCCGACTCCTGTGGCGGATCGCACCACCGATAGCGGGGAAGTTCACGATCGATTCCGAACTCTTCCTAAAACAGCGGCGATAACCGAGCGCGGTCGCCGCTACTGCCAGCGCGAAGGCCGCGACGGAAGCAACGATTGCCGTTCTCGCCAGCGTTCCAAACGCCGGGTCCGGCAGGCCTCGCAGATGTTGGCACAATCCGAAAAACCAAACTGGCGGAAACAATTGGATCAGTGGCTGTGAGCTTAGAGACAGATGCTGGACGATTGCGCTCATCTCAAAACTTGTGGAAAGCACCGCCATTAGAACGGCGACCATACCGCAACGCACGTAAATCGAGCATCTCCTAAAGACTCGATACGGAAGCACCACCATCATCAAACTAAGAATCGCCAGCACGATGAAAAAGCTGAACATGCTCGCGAGGAAAACTGAAAAAAGATGCGTCACGAAGAATAGCGCCAGGTATCCGAATGACGAGTGCGAACCGACGGCGATCAACGGAAACAGGACAGACGATGCCGCATTTACGTCCAAACCCAACGCGGCGGCCAGAAGCAACAGAGCTGCGAGATTCGCGTACAGGATGTGCTTGGCCGGAATCGGAAGCGGCGCAAGGTTCACGTAATCGCGCCGGTCGGGAAGGAGCGCGTCCCATTTCCAGATGGCCACTGCGCCGGTAGCAACCATCGCCAACACGATAAAAAAATATTCGTCGGCGAGCGAGGCCGCGACAGAAGCGAACGCGCCGGGAATGGCCAACAACGCCAGCATGGCGCCGACGCCAAAATCGAGTTCGCCGGATTCGTCGCCACCGTTCATCACGCGCTCGATCGTGTGCCGGAACAATCGTGTGAACGGCTTCCTCTGCCAGCCGCTCTTCTGAGCGAGTTTTGGCCCACTCGGGCTCACGCCGCCCTCATGACGCTAATAATGTCCTGTGCAGTGCGCGCGGCGTCGCGCTCGTCCAACAGATGAACAAAACTTTTTTCCAGCGATGATTGGCCGGCACGCTCTTGAATCTCCGCGCTCGCGGCGTATGCCAGAACTTTGCCTTTGCGGAGGATCATAACGCGCGTACACACCTTCTCAACTACTTCCAAAACGTGCGAGCAGTAGAAGACGGCTTTGCCCTGTTCGCCGAGCGACTTGATCAAATTCTTAGTGATGAGTGCGGAGTTCACATCTAGACCTGACAGCGGCTCGTCGAAAATCAGCAGCATGGGATCGTGCAACAGCGAGGCGATCAGCAGGATTCGCTGGCGCATTCCCTTCGAGTACGTACCGATGGCTACATATTTCGCGGGCGAGAGCGAAAACAGCTCGAGCATCGCGCCGATCTTTTTCGCAAGCGCCGCGCTTGGCAGACCACGCAACGTTCCCACCAACTCGAGGTATTCCCAGCCCGAAAGGAACGGATAAAGGTCCGGCTCTTCGGGTACGTAGCCCAACTGCTCGCGATAGCCGACCAAGTTCTTCTGAATATCTGCGCCGCCGGAGAGCACTTCGCCGCTCGTCGGCTGAATCAGTCCGGTCAGCATGCGCACGATCGTGCTCTTTCCCGATCCGTTCGGGCCCACACAGCCCAGCACTTCGCCCGGCCCCACTGAAAATGTGACGCCGTTCACGGCGGGAACCGCCGTGTAGCACTTGACGATGTTTCGCGCTTCCAGGAGAACCATGTTTCTTCACGAGAGGCGGCTCGCTAAGCCTTAAGGGTGATAAATTAACCTTAAGGGTTGTTGCCGTCAAGAGGAAAGCATACGTTTACTTGAAGAGGGATTCCTAACGCGCGAAATTCGCGGAGCGCCACATCAGAGATCTTTCGGTGCTGCCAAGTCTAGCCGCACACCGAAAACTCGCGCACCTTTTCGCGGATCAATCTCGATTCCAAAATGGACTAGCGGCAAAAATAAATCAGCCGGAGCATAGGATTGGCCGTGGTCGGCGCGGCGTCCAATGTTCCGGCTGATTGATCAAAAATTATTTCGCGCAGATCATACTGCGTTTAAATAGTTAGAACCGCAGCACAAGTCCCGTCGAAAGGCGGAAATTATTCTGAGTGAACCGCACATTTATCGGATTCGTGAAGTCAGTCAGAAAATAATCGCCCTGTACCACGCGAATTGCGAAGTGATGAGCAACTCGAATGTCCAATCCGCCGCCGAAGGCCGCTGCAAACGACGTGGACGAAGCAGAACCGAGGCGCGCTTGCAGCGTTGAATCCAACTGGCCTGCGCCGACAAGCGCTTGAACGTAAGGTTGCAAGGGGCCATGACGGAAAGCGATTCGCGCGCCGCCCATATAGGTGTACAGCGTTCCGCCGCTTCCGGTGAACGGGGCGCTAATATTCCCGACGGCGTTGCCGGAAATTTCACCAACAATTCCGAGCCAGCGCGTTGGATAAACTACGATCTGTCCGATGCCACCATTCATATTAAATGATGTTCCGGGCGTATACATTTGGCGCGTGTATTGATAACCGACGAAAACATCGGCCCTGGGAGTATCCTGAGCCGAAGCGGAAAATCCGAGTAGTAGCGATAAGGATAGCAGTAGAGCGATTTTTCGGAACATTATTAAACTCCTCCAGTATGGGATTTTCAGGGGATTATTTGTGAATTGACGCACACATCGGCGATTCTGCCCCTGGCGTAGTGCATTCGGCCTCGCCGGAGTGGGCGCGAACTGCACTCAGCGGATTTTTTACTATTATTGGGATGCCCTATTTTCGTGCAGGGTTGCGTAGTACGGGAATCACACCAGAAAGGGCCGCGAAAATGCTGTAGCGCCGAAAACTTGAAAATGTTGGTGTTTGCGTCAATCGCAAAGCGCCGCGGATTGCGGAAGCGCATCTGAAAGGCGAGAATCATTTTATGGCGAGCAATGATTTTGCGATGGTGGTGCTGGCGGCGGGCAAGGGCACGCGGCTGAAATCGAATATCGCGAAGGTGCTGCATCGCGCCGGCGGACGCACGCTTGTCGAACATGTATTGCACGCGTGCAAAGGAAGCGGCGCGCGGCGCGTTTACGTTGTCGTGGGATATCAGTCCGATGAAGTTGCGGCTGTTGTTACGCCGCTTGGCGCGAAAACAGTTTTGCAGCAGCCGCAGCGCGGCACCGGTCACGCGCTTCTGATCGCGCGCCGCGCAATTGGCAACGCGAAATATGTGATGGTGCTTCCCGGCGACGCACCGCTGGCGCGCGCGGAAACATTGAAGGCGCTGATGCGCGCGCATGTGGAAAGTGGAGCAGCGGCTACATTATTAACTGCCGTGCTTTCCGACCCAACGGGTTATGGAAGAATTATCCGGCAAGGAAATGATCCGGCCAGCGGACGAGTGTCAGCAATTGTCGAGCAATCGCAGTTGGCGGAAAATCAACAGGAAATTAATGAAGTGAATTCCAGCATTTATTGTTTCACTGCCGCAAAATTGTGGCCGGTGATGACGCACTTGCGTCCGAACAACGCGCACCGCGAACTTTACTTGACGGACGCGATTGCGCCGCTCGCCGCCGCAGGCGAACCAGTGATGGCGCAGATCGTCAGCGACGCGGCGGAAATTCTGGGATGCAACACGCGCGCGGAGCTTGCGGAAGTGGATCGCACATTCCGGCGGCGCGCGGCGGATGAGCTGATGAATTCCGGCGCGAGCATTCAATTTCCGGAAACAGTTGTGATTGATGCCGGCGTGACCGCGGGACCGGATACTTTCATCGGCGCGAATGTACAGTTGCTGGGCCGCACAAAAATCGGCGCGAATTGCACGATTGGCGCCGGAAGTATTTTGTCGGACATGACGCTGGCCGATGGCGTGCTCGTAAAACCATATTCCATTCTGAACGCGAGTCAGGTTGCATCAGGCGCGCAGATCGGCCCCTTCTCACATTTCCGCGAACAAGTTGTGCTGCGCGAAAATGCGCGCGTCGGAAATTTTGTGGAAGTGAAAAAAGTTTTTCTCGGCCGGGAGTCAAAAGCAATGCACCTGAGTTATCTGGGCGACGCGCGCATCGGCGACGAAACAAATATCGGCGCGGGCACGATTACCTGCAACTACGACGGCGTGCACAAAAATCCCACAACAATCGGACGTGGAGTTTTTATCGGGAGCGACACAGCGCTGATTGCTCCAGTACGTGTTGGCGATGGCGCTTATGTGGCAGCAGGCTCAGTGATCAGCGAAAATGTTCCCGCGGATGCGCTGGGAATCGCACGCGGCCGTCAAACAAACAAGCCGGGATGGGCGCGCGCGCGCCGGCGCGAAATGTCGAAAGATAAAAAATCCGCGAAGAAAAATCGTACGCGAAAGAAGAAACGCACCGCGAAGAAACGCGCTGCAACTAAAACTCGCCGCCGCAGACGCTAATTCCGTTTGCCTTCCGAATCATTTTTTCAAAACTGAATTGGCTTCTCTGGTTTCACCGGTTTGCCGGGCTGTCCCGGCTTCCACGACGGTTCTTTCTTCGGCTCGGCCAACGCAAATTCCACGCGTCTTCGCAGAGGATCAATCCGTTCAGCCACCACGCGGACGCGATCGCCCAAATGCCATGTGCGTGCGCGGCCGGAGCGTGCCCGTTGCGAAACCGAATTTGCGACGATGGCGTGATCACGTTCGCGATAGAGGCAGCGCTCGCCGGTTTGTTCTTCGAGGCGTGTAATCGGCACAAGTCCCTCGACGAAAATTTCCATCAGCTCGACGAAGAATCCGAATTTCTGCACGGAGATAATCAGCGCGTCGAATTCGTCGCCCAATCGCGATTCCATAAATTGCGCGGTCTTCCATTCCATCAGTTCGCGTTCAGCCATCACAGAGCGTCGTTCGGCCATGGAAGTTTCCACGGCCATTTCTTCCAGTTCTAGTTCGCGATAAGGGCCCTTGGCGGATTCACTCGTGCCGGAAACAAATCCCGGCGGATGTCCCAGCGCCCACTTCAGCACGCGATGAACAATTAAATCCGGATAGCGCCGAATGGGCGAAGTGAAATGCGCATATTCCAGAAACGCGAGCGCGAAATGGCCCAGCGCTTCGGCGGCGTAGCGCGCCTGCTTCAGCGAGCGCAACATTAAATAGGAGATGATGCGCTCTTCGGGTTTGCCCGCGATTTTTTCCGTCAACTTTTGATAATGCTGCGGACGAATATCAATATCGCCGCCATCCGCGCCGGAAACCGCGGCGGTAACAAACATAGGCCGCTCGCGGCTATTGCGATTCGAGCGGCCATCGCGCCCTTTTTTCATCGTGCTGGCGTTGCGTACTTGCACGCGCCTCTCCGTCAAACCCGGCACGCCGAGCGAATATCCAAACGCGTGAGCCATTTCCTCGAACTCGATTACCTTTTTTGCGTCAGGCTGTTCGTGAACGCGATGGAGAAATCCCAGTCCGCGCTGCAGCAGAAAATGCGCGACGGCCTGATTCGCGCACAGCATGAATTCTTCGATCAGGCGATGCGCGATGTTGCGTTGGCTGCGCACGATGCTGGTCATCCGTCCTTCGGGATCGAATTCAATAATTGGCTCGGGCAAATCGAAATCGATGGAGCCAAGTTTGCGGCGTCGCGCATTCAGCACCAACGCGAGATCGCGCATATCCATAAAATGCGAAGCGAGATGCGAATATGTTTTCGTAGCTTCTGAATCACCTTCAATCACTTTATTTACGTCGGTGTAAGTCATGCGCGCGGCGGAATGAATTACTCCCTGCGCGAATTCGGCGCCTGTAATTTCACCAAGCTCGTCGAGCTGCATCACGGCGCTCATCACCAGACGATCCACCTCCGGCTTCAGCGAACAAATGTCGTTGGAGAGTTCTTCGGGCAGCATGGGCACGGCGCGATCTGGAAAGTATACGGAGGTGCCGCGCAAACGAGCTTCGCGATCCAGCGCGCTGCCGCGCAGAACGTAATGCGCCACGTCCGCAATGTGAACCTGCAATTGCCAGCCACCTGGTTTTCGCTCGACGTAAACGGCGTCATCGAAATCGCGCGCGGTTTCTCCGTCAATGGTAACGATAGGCAGCGCGCGAAAATCGCGGCGGCTTTCCAGTTCTTTCGGGCCCGGCGGCTTCGCCACCACTTCCGCTTCTTCAATAACTTCCGGCGGAAATTCGTGCGGAATGTGGTGCTTGCGCAGAATAATTTCAATGTCCACGCCCATTTCGCCGGGCTTGCCGACGATTTCGATCACTCGTCCCGAACCGGCCACTCCGCCGCGCGGAAAACGTGTGAGCGCAACATTCACCACGGCGCCATCCAGTCGCGGAATTCTTTCGCGCGGATTTGTAGGCCGCATAATTCCTAATTTTTCTGCCAGCGCCGGCGGCAATTCGTCGCCGGCAGGAATCACAATTTCGCCCAAACGCGATTCGTAAGGCAGCACAACATTTCCAGCCGCGCTCGATCCGTAGCGGAACAGTCCGACGACCGTCTGATGTGCGCGTTCCACTACTTTGACGACGCGGCCTTCCGCGCGGCCACGGCGATCGCGGCGTTCCACGCGCGCGAACACGTGATCGCCGTGCATGGCGTCGCCCATCGCATCGCGTCCAAGAAACAAATCGCCGTCAACTCCGGGAATCGGCTTGTCGGGAACT
>Ga0209624_10002790_pt1 | contig 12727 bp, 11 predicted proteins | sample JacPinW_OM2H0_O1_FD_188565 | JGI IMG/M metagenome (GOLD analysis project Ga0209624, IMG submission 188565) | Forest soil microbial communities from Algoma, Ontario, Canada - Jack Pine, Ontario site 1_JW_OM2H0_O1 (SPAdes) (version 2) | ecosystem: Environmental > Terrestrial > Soil > Boreal... | reverse complement strand
CTGAGCGGTGACGAAGTAAACTTCGGACTCTTTGCCGTTGACGGTGAATTTGCCGCTGCCCGGACGCAGGAAGACGCGTGCGATCGAGCTTTTACGACGGCCGGTTCCGTAATACTGAATCAGATCTGCCATGGTGCTCCTTGAACTTGCCTCAGGGCTAAAGCCCCAAAATCTTTAGTTTTCATGCGGCGCGGCTAAAGCCGAGCCCTTTCAAAACAAACCCTTGATTCCAGCTAGCCTTCGAGCTTCTGGTGCTCCTGGTGGGGGTGCGTCGGCACCATCACTTTGGAGGTGAGCACCTTCGGCGCGTTGGAGGCATGGAAGTCCATGGCAACTGGCTGCTGGGCGAGGTGCGGATGATGCGCTCCCTTGTAGACCTTGAGCTTGGTGGCCATCTGGCGGCCGAGCTTGGACTTGGGCAGCATTCCCTTGACGGCCTGCTCGACGATGGCTTCGGGGCGACGGGCAAGGAGTTTGATGAAGGACTCTTCGCGAAGACCGCCGGGGAAGCCGGTGTAGCGGCGATAGAGCTTCTGGTCAGACTTGAGGCCGGTGAGCACGACCTTTTCGGCGTTGATGATGACGACGTGATCGCCCATATCGATGTAGGGGGTGTAGAGCGGGTTGAGCTTGCCGGCAAGGACGCTGGCGGCCTGGGTTGCGAGGCGGCCGAGGGTTTTGCCGGAGGCGTCGAGCACAAACCACTTGCGCTTAATGTCTTTGCCGCTTGGGATCGTAGTGGACATTTCTGAGCTACTCCTTGATTCTGCCGTCTTCCTTGTTCGGCGTGGTTCGGAAGAAAGAGGTGCTAAATGGGTGATACAAACTACGGTTCACTGCAAAAAAAGCAAAAGAACGAACAGGCCGGGACAGGTCAGCGTGACAAAGGAAGAGAATTTTTCTCTTCTCAACACGCGAAATACGACCGCATGACCCGGGACTACGCACAAACCTATGGGATGGGTGCTTCAGGGGCGGCTAATGATGAGAGCTGCTCCCCAGTGGATCCATCACGGATGCCTCGGGTGACTGACTGGCCTGGGAGCGAAGGGCACACAGACGTACAGACGCGAGACTGCGCGAGTTTTAAGGATAACGGCCTTTTGGACGGAAGTCAATGAAGATTGGAGTCGGGTGCGGGGTTTTGCCAGGTGTCTTTGATAGTCTCGGGGCATGAGATGGGGCTTGGGAATGGGCTTGGGAATGCGGGTTTTGGCGGTGCTGCTGGCCGGGGTGGGAATGGTTCGGAGCCAAGGGCCTTCGACGGGGGTAAATCCTGTTGACAAGGAGATGGAGGTGGCGGGAACTCTAGTGGGTAAGGCGCTGTTTCTGCGGGGTTTCTACCTGACGAACGATCTGAATTATGACTCGGCGGGGAGGGTGCAGGGGACGCCGAAGGTGGGAGATTGGACGGTGGCGGCGGTAAATGTGCTGAAGGTGGAACGAAAGGCGGCGGAGATTGAGTTGGACGGGGTGCGGGCGGCGATCCGGTACAACGTGGATAATCGTGAGTTTCAACGGCATCCGCTCAATGACGAGAAGATGCGAGTGGTGGTGAAGGACCCGGGAGATGTGAAGTCTTTGGAGGCGGCGTTTGGGGCGATGTTTGCGGTGGGGATCGATCCCGGACTGCAGCGGGGGATGCCGGACTACTGGAGGCACTTTTTTGATCCTTCGCTGGCGTGGCCGGAGGACGAGTTGACGGGGCGGACGATCTATCCGGTGTATGGGGCGGCGGATCAGGGGAAGGATGTGACGGCTCCGAAGCAGCAGCATGAGGCGGAGCCGAAGTTTGTCGCCTTTGCGCTGCGGGACAAGGTGCAGGGAGCGATACAGCTGCGGTTGGTTGTGGATGCGAACGGAGTTCCGCAGCGGATCGCCGTGTCGCGGCCGCTGGGTTATGGGCTGGATGCTAGTGCGGTGGAGGCAGTGAGGAAGTGGCGGTTTGCTCCGGGGATGAAGGATGGAAGCGCTGTGGCGACCGGGGTGGTGGTGGAGCAGCAGTTTTCGCTGATGAATGCGCCTCGGTAGCGGTTTTTTGCGGGACGCGTCAGGGGGTGGCTGATTGCAGGAGAGCGGGGGACTCCGATGGTACCGGGCGGGTGTCGCCGCTGAAGTACTTTTTCAGCTTGAGGAATGGCTGTTCGTAGAAGTGATAGCTCAACCATGCAATCGAAAGGATTAGCGGGAGCTCGAGGACCAACATAGCGACGTGATAGAGCAGTTTCGAGTGGATGTGGGCGTGCAGTACCTTGGCAATGGTAAGAGCGAAGCCGAGATCGATGATGTGGTGGTAGACGTAGATTCCGTAGCTGTATTTGCCCAGGAATCGCAGAGGCCTGAAGTTCATTGCCGACGCGGTGAGCGAATCGGGCTTTAGCGCCATCGCGATGAAGGATGTGCTTGCGATGGCGATTAAGCTATAGCCGTATAGATTGATGGGGCGGTTGACCAGCCAGTCGAAGTTGCCGGTGTTCCAGGCAATGACCATGCATGCGGAAAAGGCGAGCGCAAAGATGGACGATGCGAGTTTCAGCACGGTTCCCTTAAGGTTGCCACGGACGATCAAGGCCAGCCAAGCTCCGGTCAGGAGCGAGTCGGCGCGGCAGATGGTCATATTGTAGGTAGCGGCGAATGGAGCACCATGAGCGAGCATTATGGCCCGTGCGATGGGGGCGAAGGATGCGAGGATCGTGGCTACCCAAAGTAACTTGCGCCTGTCTCTGACCAAGAAGACGACGACGGGCCATACGAGATAAAACTGCTCTTCTAGCGAGAGCGACCAGAGATGATTGGTAAGCTCGATCGCAAGAGTCGAGCCGCCGCCATTCCACCATAGGGGCGTGTTCTGGAGGTAAGTGAGAAGTAGGAAGAGGGGGCGTGCCTGCGCCAGCGTTGGAGGATGCACGACGGCGAAGACCACGAGGATGACACCGTAGTAGAGAGGAACGATGCGAAGGAGGCGCCGGGCGTAGAAGTTTCTGAAGTAGTGGGGTGTGTTGAGGGTGTCGAATAGAATCCCCGTGATGAGAAATCCCGACAGAGCAAAGAAGAGATCAACCCCGACCCAGCCGACCGAACGAATGTCGCTCAAAAGATCAAGCAAACGCGAGCCTGTCTGGGGATTTGCCCGGAGGAGATGCAGCATCACGACGAGGCTGATCGCAACACCTCGAACGCCGTCGAGAGAAGCGATGTGGTACTGGCTTTGGCGACGGTGATGGCTTTGGAACTGCCGCAGTGTAATTGAATCGTCCTTTGGTGGGTGTGGAAACTAGTGCTCGAGTTGAACAGGACTGGGCTGCTGGCCGAAGCTGGTTCGGACGAGGTGGGGGGTGGGTTTGCGGCGGCGGGGTTGCGGTGGTGTGCCGGGAGTGGCGGGATCGAGGCGATAGAGGATGAGGAGGTTGCGCTCGGGGTCATCGAACGCGGGGAAGGCGGCGACTCGCTGGAGATGGTAGAGGGGGGCGAGCGCGTCCATCTTGTCGTCATCGACCTGGTTCCAGGTGACGTACCAGCCGGGACGGTAGGCTTGGACGCGGACGGGAAGCTCCATGGTGCCGAAGTCGTCGCAGATGGAGGGCAGCCCGGTCATGAGGGAGAGTTGGGAGCCGCTGATAGAGAGGATGAGCGGGTTGTGGGCGGGGTCGGAGGAGATGATCTGACGGATCTGCGAGGCTGCGGTGGAGAAGCTGTAGTCGGGGGTTCGGACGTAGTGGAGGGTCTGGCGGGCGTCGGTTACGACGAGTGTGGCGAGTGCGGCTGTAATAGTGGCACCGGCGAACCGGCGGCGCAGGGTGGTTCGAGTGGCAGTGCGGCCGGGTATGGGTGCGCTCCATAGGCTGGAGAAGACTATGGGGACGAGCAAGGTGAGGGGGATTGCGACGACCAGGTAGTAACGGGGCTGGAGATTGTTGTGGTAGGCGAGGAAGCCCGCGTAACCCGCGGACCAGAGGAGAAGCGCGGGGACGAGGGGGTTACGCAGGAGATCGGGACGGAGGAGGAAGACAGAGGCTATGGCGAGGATGGCCAGAGGGTAGAGGAGGTTGCCGATCCACAGGCCGTCAGCGATGGTGTTGCCTATTACGAGGAGGAGGGTGGATGGAGTGATTCCGGTGTAGCTGTTCGCGTTGAAGAAGTAACGAAAGTCAGGGAGGAAGTGGGGACGGACGATGAAGAGGTAATAGCTAAGCCAGGCAATCGTGGTAAGGACGGCGGGGGGAAGCGCGAGGCGGAGAAAGGGACGCAGGCGGTATCCGGCTCGGGCCCAAAGTAACCATGCGATGGCGGGAAGAAGGAACATGGCAGTGGTCTTGGTGAGGACCATAAGGGGGAGAAGCAGGCCCAGGGCGAGAAGTGGGAGGCTTTGGAGAATGCGTTTGTGGAAGGGTGCGGCGATTCCCTGCGCGGCGATTCCCTTCTCTGACGGCGTGGCGTAGGAGGCGGCGAGGAGAGCAAGGAGGGTGAAGAGGATGAGAAGTGGCTCGAGGATCGCCATGCGGGTGAAGACGTAACAGAAGGGACTGACGGCGAGGAGAAGGACGGCTACGGCGGGGGCAAGGGCGGCTGGGTTTTTTTGCGTGCTTTCAGACGACAGATTTTGCCAGCGGCGGAGAAGGATGTAGGAAGCGAGAAGGATGAGGCCGAAGATGGCCACGGTGAGGGCACGGGCGGCGGCGAGGTTGACTCCGGTGAAACGAAAGAGGACGGCTTCGACCATTGGCCAGACGGGCAGGGCTATGGCGGGGTTGAAGTCTCCGGGAACGTGCCAGTGGCCGCGCTGGAAGTGACGGATGGCTCCGTCGCCGTACCAGCCTTCGTCGGTGTATTTTGCCCAGTCCATCCAGCGAGAGTGGTTGGGGAAGTCGGCGTTGAGATGCAGAGCATGAAGGGCGAAAAATACGGCTGCGATAAGAAGAAAAAGGAGTTCGACGGCCTGAAAGATGCGGAACGAGTTGACTAGGGGCCGGTTCATGGACTCAGAGGATTAAACGCTGAATTGGGGCGAGAGTTCCAGAATATTACAGAACTGTGACTGCAGAATGGAGATTTTTGTCCCGTGAGAGCGAAAAAGCGAGAGGAGGGAACAAGTTAGCGCAGCAGGAGGGTGAAATTCGCGCGCGAACCGTTAGCTTCACCGGCGGACCGGATTGAGTCTAATTTTTTGAAGAGGTGGCGGGAACAAAGGTGCGCGGACGGCTGCGTATGGGCGCACCCCGGCGCAGCATGATGCCTTCCGGACCGATGAAGAAGGTTCCGATGACGGGCATAACGTAGGCTCCTAAGACCGCAGCACTGACGATGGCCACGGTGGTATAGCCAAAGTTGTAGATGATGCCGCTGATGCCGCCCTCCGGCGCGATGTGACTGTACAGCAGAATAACGAGCAATCCCCAAGGCGACTTCGTGACGTCACCACACAGAGAGTCGAACAAGACGAAGAGACCGATCCAAATGAAAGGAGCGATGAAGATGAGGCCGGCCCATTCTGCGAGGTGATAGGACTCCGAGGTGGGGGAGAAGGAGACGCCGGTTGTCGTGTCCTCGTCGCTCAGCAAGCCAATTTCGTGAGCGTAGACATTGCCGTAGAGGATGGTCGGCTTTTCCTTCCAGATGAAGTGTGGGACGAGGTTCTCAAAACCAAAAATGATGGGATAAATTCCGATGGGTCCGTACTGTACTGTGCGGTTGATGAGGGCGTCGTCGATGGAGAGTTCTTGGAGGCGATCGAAGAATCCCTGAGGCGTGTTGAAGTAGCCGAGGGCTTCGTCTTCGTAGGTATCTGCAGCGTTGTTCAGATATTGTTCGCGGACGTAACCGAGGTTGGAGAGGAGAGAGAGTGAAGCTTGAAGATTTCCTTCATAGGTTTCCTCGCGGAAATTGCGTCCATATTGGGAATAAGGGACGAGATAGCGGACGATAAACACGCCGGCGAGAATGCAGAAGACGATCTGACCGCGGGTTACTCTATAACGCTGCGAGGAGGCGGCAATGAGCCAACAGATGAAGGGCGTGATGATGCCTTCCTTGGAAAAACCAAGGAGTCCCCAGAACAATAAGAAGCCTCCGGAGATGATCACAGGCAGGTTAATGCTGCGCGTTCCACCGCTGCGGCGGATGGTGTGAATGATGCCGAACATCACTGCCAAGGGCAGAAAGCGATTGATCTGAGAGAGAGCACTGATAACGGAGCCGCTCCCGCCTGGCAGGAAAAACCCGACCTCGGTCATCACAATGCCCGTGATCATGCAGCCGACAGTCGCGGTTTGCATATTGGCATCGGTGATCATTGTTCCGAGGACGGCTCGCTTCCGGGTGATCCTACGGCTAAGGAAGACGGCGACGAGCATCATGGCCATGCCGACGACGTAGACCGAGATGGTCAAGAGAGGAACTGAAAGGTTCGAATCAGCCGGTTCACCCAGAACAGCCTTCCAGACGAGGCCTACGATGACCGTCAGCATGGCATAGAAGAAGACGTAAGAACCGGAGGGACGGTGAAAACCTCCGGCAACATTGAAGGCGACCCCGGCCAGAAGTATGAAGAAGAAGCAGCCGAGTGAAAATTGGGCGTTGGTTTTCTGCAACTGCTGAATGGCGCAGAGTATCGCGGCAAACCAGAAAACGGCTTTCAGGGGGACCCGGTCAGGAAAAGGAAGGCGCAATTGTTACCTTCCTGGAGTGACGGAATAACTGATTTTCGAAGCGTCGGATCTGCATGCGGGACCAGGGTTCGGGGATTCGGGATTGTCCAACAGCGGTTCGAATCAGCGTTTCCCGATGATAGCTGGTGAAGAGTGTCAAAGCAAAGGGCTTTCGCCGATTGAGCCACAACTTATGCAGGGTCTAACTAGTTAGATTCCATATCCATAGAGGAACACGCGATGAAAAGCCTTTGACTTCGCGAAATAAATGGTTCTATTCTGCGATGAATCATTGGGCGGCGGAGCGGTGGCAGTGCGCTTGTGCCAAACGGAGCGAATGGAAAGATTCTGCGACGAACTGCGATGGGAGCGGGAGCGACGTAAGGTCTCTATCGAGAAGATATCGGAAGAGACAAAAGTGGCAACCCGTCATCTGATTGCGCTGGAGACTGGTGAGTACAGCGCGCTGCCAGGCGGAGTGTTCCGTAAAGGTATTGTTCGCAGTTATCTGACTGCGCTGGGGCTGGATGAGGCTTCCTGGATTGAGCGGTTCGAGGCGAGCGTTGGAGAGAGCGCAAACGCAGAGGCAGCCGACTGGGCGGAGTTTGCTGAGAATGTGCGGCGAAATAGAGCAGGAACCGAGTCAAAGACCGATTCCAGGTGGATGGGTGTGGTGATGATGGTGGTTTCGCTGGCTGCGCTGGGTTGGGGTGTCTGGAAGTTCGCACTGCATGGGCGATTGATTCCTTAGGGCCTGCCGTGGCGTAACGTAATTTCGATACTGTGCCCGCTTAATGCTGGATATTGCCGTTGAGTGAGCAGCAGCAGCAAATGGGTGGTTGCTTTGCCGGGTGCCATTGCAGACAGGTAAAATACAGAGGTTGGATGATGTCCGGCGAAGTCTTCGGGCAGATCCTTAATGGAGGAATTGTTTTGGCTAAACGCGACCGTTTTTTGTTTACGAGTGAGTCTGTCACCGAAGGGCATCCGGATAAGATTGCCGACCAGATCTCCGATGCGATTCTTGATGCCTGCCTGGCGCAGGACCCCTACAGCCGTGTGGCGTGCGAGACCCTGACCTGCACCGGACTGGTGGTGATTGCCGGCGAGATTACGACGAAGGCCTATGTGGACTTCCAGAGCCTGGTGCGCGGAACGGTCGCGGCGATCGGGTATGACAATGCACTGTATGGGTTCGACTCGAATACCTGCGCGGTGATCTCGACGATCAATAAGCAATCGGGCGATATTGCTATGGGTGTGGACACGGGCGGCGCGGGCGATCAGGGCATGATGTTCGGGTATGCGACTAACGAGACGCCGGAGTTGATGCCGACGCCGATCTCGTTGGCGCATAAGCTGGCGCAGAAGTTGAGCGAAGTTCGCAAGAACGGCTTAATGTCGTACCTGCGGCCTGATGGAAAGAGCCAGGTGACGGTGGAATATGACTCGAACCATAAGCCGGTGCGGGTGGATGCGGTGGTAATTTCGACGCAGCATGCGGAGACGGTTGGGAACGAAGAGCTGCGCGCGGATATTCTGAAGAACGTGATCCAGGCCGTAATTCCGGCGAAGCTGCTGGATGAGGACACGAAGTATCACATCAATCCGACTGGGCGGTTTGTTGTCGGCGGCCCGATGGGCGATACGGGATTGACAGGGCGGAAGATCATCGTCGATACGTATGGCGGCATGGGACGGCATGGCGGCGGAGCCTTCAGCGGTAAGGACGCGACCAAGGTTGACCGTTCGGCGGCATACATGGCTCGCTATGTGGCGAAGAATATTGTTGCGGCTGGATTGGCGGACCGTTGCGAGGTTCAGCTTGCTTACGCGATTGGCGTGGCTGAGCCGGTGAGCGTGCTGGTGGATACGTTTGGCACAGGCAAGGTCGATGAGACCAAGCTGGAAGAGCTGGTGCGGAAGAACTTCTCTCTGACGCCGAAGGGCATCATCGAAGGGCTCGACCTGCGGAAGCCTATCTTCAAGGCGACGGCGGCGTACGGCCACTTCGGACGCAAGGGCGAGAGCTTTACCTGGGAGAAGACGGACAAGGCTGCTGCGCTGGCCGAGCAGGCTGGCGTGAAACTGGCTGCTGCCAAGTAGTTCGACAGGCATAGGTTGGAAGAAATGGGCGGGCCTTCGGGCCTGCCTTTTCTTTTTGTTTGTGGGAATTTTGGGAAAGCGGAGTAGACTGCTGGCACTCACTTAATTGCATCTGATGTAAGAGCAACCCCTGTAGAAATGAGGGTTTTGATGCTTATTAAGAACGAATTCGATATTCAGTTTCATCATCAAATGCCGACGCCCGTGGTGGCGATGCTGCATCTGCATCCATCGCTGGAGCCGCAGGTGCGGAGCGGCAATGAGTTGAAGGTGGAACATATTGATCGTGATACGAAGACGGACATTGCGGTCTCGGAGTATCGGGATGTGTTTGGGAACCGGTGTACGCGGTTCGTAACGCCCGTCGGCGCAATACGGCTGAGCGGAATGAGTGTTGTTGAGATGGAAGGATTGGCTGATCCGATCAATGCGTATGCGCAGCAGGCTCCGGTGGAGGAGCTGCCTTCAGAGGTGCTGCAGTTTTTGCTGCCCAGCCGGTACTGCCAGGTGGATCAGTTTGGGCCGATCGCGCAGGATTTGTTTGGGTGGATGACACCGGGGTGGACGCGGGCTTCGGCGATTCGGGACTGGGTGCATGAGAAGGTGGCGTTCAACTATAAGGCAGCACGGCCGACGAAGACAGCGATGGATGTTTTTGTGGAGCGGGTGGGGGTGTGCCGTGACTACCAACATCTGGCGATTGCTTTGTCTCGGTGCCAAAATATTCCTGCGCGCTATGTGACGGGGTGTCTGGGGGATATTCGTTCGCCTTACAGCGGGGCGGGGGATTTCAGCGCTTGGTATGAAGTCTTTCTCGATGGGCGTTGGATGACGATGGACGCTCGGCACAACCATCCGCGGATTGGGCGGGTGTTGATGGCTACCGGGCGGGATGCGGCAGACGTAGCGATTACGACTTCGTTTGGAAATGCGATTCTGACGAATTTTTATGTGGACAGCTATGAGGTGCTGGAAGATGGCACGAAGGTGCCGGTGCCGCCTGGAATCGCGATGGAGGAGCCGGTGGTGACGGCGGTGAATGGTGGGGCGGTTGGTGTGCCTGCTCAGGGCTTGGCGGAGTAGAACGTGTAGGTGGCGGTGTAGGGAACGCGGGCGGTGGCGGCGAGGTGTTGGGTGTCGCAGCCGGTAACAGGGGCGATGCCGCCATGAGTGTCAGAACGGCGGATGTATTCAACTTTGGTCATGATGCCTGAGCCTGAGGTGCCGGCGGCCTTGAGGAGAAGCCATGGGATTGCTGTCGGCTCAGGGGAAGCGCTTTTTTGAAGGAGTTCACCTTTGACGGAGCTGCCGTCTTTGGAATTCCAAGTGGGGCCGGCGCCGTGGGTGCCTACGGGATTGCCAGTTGAGTCGGTGAGGGTCGCTTCGGGAGACTGGAAGACCCACTGTGGGCCGGTCGGGGTTTGCTGGCAGGTGTAAATCTGCACGCCTTTGCCGGTGACGGTGAGGATTGGGTGCTGCGACGGTGGCGGGGCAGTGGGATTTTGGGCGGTTGCTATGGCCGCCAGGGGGAGTGTCATGGCGAGGATCAGAAAATGATTTCGGCGTGTCATTGGAGCAAATTTTACTCCTGCTGATGTTCGTGAGTTTGGGTGAACGAAACGGAGTGTGCCGATTTGCTGGCGGTGGGAGGATACTGGAATGACAATGACTAGTGCGGCAAAGACGGATGCGGGCTCGATCGTTGTACCGAGCTATTTCGCTGGAAAACAGTGGCAGCAGGTGCTGGAGCGGGACGCGAAAGCGGATGGGCAGTTTGTGTATGCAGTGAAGTCGACGAAGATTTACTGCAAGCCGAGCTGTGCGAGCCGGCGGCCCACGCGGAGGCAGGTGAGTTTCTTCCCTTCTCCGGCGCTGGCGGAGGCGGCAGGCTACCGACCGTGCAAACGGTGTGAGCCGGAGCGTGCCGAGGCAAAGGCTGATCCGCAGGCTGGCGCGATCGCTGCGGTGACCGAGTATTTGAAGGAGCATGCGGATGAGGGTGCTCGGCTGGCGGATGTGGCCAAGGCGACGGGTGTGGGAAGGCTGACGATTCTGCGTGGTTTTAAGAGGGTGCTTGGAGTGAGTCCGGCGCAGTATGCGAAAGAGGCTCGCCTAGAGCGGTTCAAGAATAAAGTGCGTGAGCCGAAGGCGGGCAAGGCTCCGATTACGGAGGCGATGTACGAGGCGGGGTTCGGTTCGAGCAGCAGACTGTATGAGACGAGTGCGGCGGCGCTCGGGATGACTCCGCGGGTGATGAGGGAGGGCGGGGCTGGACTGTTGATTCGCTATACTACGGCGGCCAGTCCACTGGGGCGGATGCTGGTTGCTACAACGGATGTGGGGATCTGCTTAATTGCGTTTGGGCGGGACGATAAGGAGTTGGTTGCCGTGCTGCGGGAGAAGTTTTCGAAGGCTCAACTGGTCGCGGCCAAGGGGAATACTGGCTGGCTGGCGGATGCGGTCGCTTTTGTGGCGAGCCAGTTGGGAGAGCATCCGCTGGCGGCTGCGTTTCCGATCGATGTGAGGGCTACGGCGTTTCAGCGCAGAGTGTGGACGGCGTTGCAGGCGATTCCGCGGGGAGAGACTCGAAGTTATTCGGAGTTGGCGATGCAGTTGGGAGTGCCAAAGGCTTCGCGAGCGGTGGGTGCGGCGATTGGAGCGAATCCGGTGGCGGTGGTGGTGCCTTGTCATCGGGTGGTGGGGAAGGATGGGTCGCTGACGGGGTATCGGTGGGGCGTGGATCGGAAGCGGAGGCTGCTGGAGGCGGAAAAAGGGTAGACAGTCTGGGCCATCGAACGGGTAGAGTAGTCCGATGGCAGAGGTTGTTGAATCGGCGGTGGACGGGCGCGCGTTGTACGCGAAGATCTCGTGGCGGCTGATTCCGTATATGTTTTTGCTGTATATCGTGGCCTATGTCGACCGTGTGAACGTCGGGTTCGCGGCGATGGATATGCAGCGGGATCTGCACTTCAGCAATACCGTCTATGGGACTGGTGCGGGGATTTTCTTTCTGGGGTATGCGCTGTGCGATCTGCCCAGCAGCCTGATTCTTCGGTGGGTGGGGACGCGGATTTGGATTGCGCGAATCATGATCTCTTGGGGCATTGTGTCGGCCTGCATGGTGTGGGTGAAGTCGCCGACATCGTTTTATCTTCTGAGGTTTCTGCTTGGAGTCGCCGAGGCAGGGTTTGTGCCGGGCATGCTTCTTTATCTGACCTTCTGGTTCCCTTCTCAGGAGCGGGCGCGTGCAGTTGCGAAATTTATGACGGCGACTTCGCTGGCTGGAGTGGTTGGCGCGCCGCTTTCGAGTGCGCTGCTGAAGCTGGATGGGGTGTCCGGGTTGAGCGGATGGCAGTGGTTGTTTTTGTTTGAGGGCCTACCGACCGTTTTGTTGGGAATTTCGGTGCTGTGGTTTCTGAGGGATGGTCCGGAAAAGGCTGAGTGGCTGACGATTGAGGAGAGGACTTGGCTGATGGGTGAGTTGCGGCGGGACGAAGAGCGATATGGAGCGGCGCAGCATCACAATTTTCTTGACGCGTTCAAGTTGCCTGCAGTGTGGGTGCTGGCCGGGGTGTACATCATCATTCAGATTGGGGTGTATATCGTCAATTTGTGGATGCCTCTTATTTTGACCGGGTTGACGCGTGACGGAAGTAGCGACGCGAGTTTGATTGCGCGGTATGCTACGGTGCCCTACCTTCTCGCCGCGATGTTTACCGTGGCTGTGGGATGGAGTTCGGATCGATGGAATGAGAGGCAAGGGCATCTCGCCGGTTGTATGGCTGTTGCGGCTGCGGGATTTGCGTGGGCGGCGCGAGCGCATAGTATTCCGGTGGCATTGTGCGCGATGTCGCTTGTGGCGATTGGGTTGTGGAGCACGATGGGGCCATTCTGGGCGCTGACGACTCGCATGATCGGAGGTGCGGCTGCGGCGGGTGGTGTGGCGACGATTACGATGATCGGTGCGTGCGGAGGAT
>Ga0209624_10002789_pt1 | contig 12728 bp, 8 predicted proteins | sample JacPinW_OM2H0_O1_FD_188565 | JGI IMG/M metagenome (GOLD analysis project Ga0209624, IMG submission 188565) | Forest soil microbial communities from Algoma, Ontario, Canada - Jack Pine, Ontario site 1_JW_OM2H0_O1 (SPAdes) (version 2) | ecosystem: Environmental > Terrestrial > Soil > Boreal... | reverse complement strand
CGGTGATCGCGGTCGATGACCTCGCCCCGGCTTACATCCCGCTCGGCCACCGCTACATCGGCGCGCCGGCGCCGCCGGTCGCCAGCGACCTGTTGCCGCTCCACGCCGTGCTCGGCGATCCCGCGGTCGCCAAGATCGTGCACGATTCCAAGACCGTGATCCGCGCGTTCGCGATCGCGGGGGGCGCGGTCGACGGCATCGTCGAGGACACCATGCTCGCCGCGTTCCTGCTCGATCCGACCGCCGAGGCCGAGCCCGGAGAGGCCGCGGTGGAGCGGCTCGGCGGCATGCTGCTGCCGACCCGCGCGACGATCGCCGGCAAGGCGCGGTCCAGCCTGGAGACCGTCCCGGTCGAGCGCGCGGCGCCGTGGGCCGGCGCGATCTTGCGCCGTGCCCTCAGCGACGAACCCGACGCGCTCGTGCGCGATGCGGTCGCCGCCGCGCTCGACGCCGCGGCGGGCGAGCGCGCGTGCTAGCCGCCGGGGCTCGCGTAGACCGCGACGATCTCGCCCTTCGCGAGCACGTGGCCGCGGATCATGAAGCGGAACTTGGCGTAGGTCGTCGTCTCGTCGACGCCGAGCTTGTCGATGTCGAGCGCCCACACGGTGAGGTGGTAGTGGTGCGCGGGATCGCCCGGCGGCGGGCACGGGCCGCCGTAGCGGCTGAAACCGTAGTCGGTGAAGCCTTGCGTGGCGCCGATGCCGGCGTGGTGGTGCGCCCCTGCGCCGGCCGCGAGCGACGTCACGCCGGCCGGGATGTCGAACACGACCCAGTGCACGAAGCCGACCGTCGTCGGCGCGTCGGGATCGTAGATCGTCACCGCATAGGATTTCGTCCCGGCCGGCGCGCCGGACCACGCGATGTCGGGGCTCTGGTTGTTGCCGGTGCAGCCGAAGTCGTCGAACACCGCGCTCTGCGGAACCGTTTGCCCGTCGCGAAATACCGCGCTCGTGACGGTCAGTGTAGCCTGCGTCTCCATGGCGTCGCTTCTACCCTGAAACCGCGGACCTGTTCGTCGACCGGGAACTTCCCGATATAGCTAGAGAGCCCGCGCACCGGACGGTGTGGCGCCCGGGCCCGATTCGTAAACCTGAGGTAAACGCAGCGTAAACGACGCGTATGGTCCGCGGACTTTAGCTCCAAAGCCGCGGTGTGACAGCCGTCAAAGTAGCGTAACGTTTCGGCCTCGGAAGCAGGTTACACGACGGTAGCTTGCTAGTATCAGAGGAAAGATGCAGCTCTTCGACTCGCTCTTCGGGCGTCGCGATCAGCGCTGGTTTGAAAACGGCGCTGCCGGCGCACGCCACGGCAAGTTCCAGGCGCACGCGCTGAGCGACGGGCGGAAGATCCCCGTGCTCGGCACGACGGTCTCGCGCGAGGGCGTTGCGTTCGTCTCGCCGCGCCAGCTCGCCGAGACCGAGCTGCAGTTCACGTTCATCCTGCGCGAGCGCGCGATCCCCAGCCACGTCCACGTCGACCAGTGCGAAGCGATGCAGGCGCCCGAGCGCGTCGTCCACCGCTACTTCTGCACGTTCACCGCGATCGCCGCGGACGACTGGGACGCGGTCGTGCGGTACGTCGAGAACAAGGCCGAGCCCAAGAAGTCCGATCTCGCCCCCAAGACCGACGACGAGTTCCGCTCTCTGCCGGCCGCGATCCAGGGCGCGATCGTCGACCAGCTCGTGCGCGCGCGGCGCCTGAACGCGCCCGCGCCCGGTACCGTTCCGCTGATTCGCATGATCGCCGGCCGCGTCCACGAGCTCGGCCAAGGCCGCACGGCGCAAGACGTCCTGATCCACAGCCGCGTGAAGATGGACGACGGCGGCACGCGCGCGTACGACACGCGCTTTCGCGTCTTCTCCAGCCAGCGCATCGAGCTGATCGCCTAGGCGCGCGCGCGAACGGCGCGCATCGCCTTGTTGATCGTTCCGCGGCAGCCCGGCACCTTGCAGCTGCAGCGCTTGCGGTCGGAGTGCAGCGAGGACACGTAGTCGATCGTGATCTCCTCGCCCGCTCGTATGTCGCGCAGCGCCATCACGAGCAAGTGGCCGCCGACGGTCTGCATGAAGCTGTTGGGCTTGCACGAATGGTTGATGTAGTGCGTGCCGTTGCCGCCGACGCTTCCGTCGATGCTCCAGCGCTGGTCCAGGCCGCTGATGCGCAGCACGCGGCGGTGCCCCCGGCGCTCCGCCTCCGCGTTGGTGATCTTCTCGCCGGTGTACTCGGCGATCTTCTTGCGGCCCGCAAAGCGGGTCGTCGCGAAGCAACCTCGGCCGTGAATCGACGACTGCTTCACCGCCAGGCCGGGCGCGAGCTGCATTCGGGATTGCTTGCGAGACCGTGCCGGCATGACGGCGGTGTTCGCAATCGCCGCGCGTTTCACATCGCGTGTCGCGCTTGCCGGTGATAGACGTGGCCCTGCCGCCGACCGCCCCCGGGGTGTAGGCGAGTTCCCACTCGCGTGGGCTCGCAAGGGCGACCGACGGCAGGGCCGTCCGCCGCCGGATGCGTCACGGCAGCGGACGTCGAGAGGTGTGGTTCTCGAAATCGCTTCGCCGGCAGCCGCACGGGCGGGGACGGTCATGCAAGCAGAGCTTGCGGTCGCATCATGCCTTAGGGAGAAGCCGGTCGTCTAGCGGGTCATCCGACCCGGGCGGAGCTGCGTCCGCGGTGCGCCGCGACGTGCCCGCGGGCGACGGCGATGTGACCGAGCTCGGCGCGGTTTTTGGCGCCGAACGCCGCCAGCAGGTCGGCGACGACGTTGCGCGCGCGGAAGAACGAGATGCCGCGCGCGGCGGCGATCTGCTTGTTGGTCAGCCCGCGCGCAACGAGCCGCAGCACGTCCGCTTGCGCGGCCGTGATCTGCACGTCGTGCGCATTGCGGCCCAAGCGTTCGTTCACCCAGTACGCCGCGCTGGCGTCGCGCAGCGCGTCTTCGGCGAACGCACGGTATTGCTGGTCGTCGGTCAGCCTGGCCAGCCGGAACGCGACGATGCTCGCGCTGCGGCCGAAACCCAGCGCGCGAAACCGGCGGAACGACGCCGCGTACCGCCGCTGCGCGAGCGCGCGGTCGCCGCGCGCTTCGTGCAGCGATCCTTCGATGGCGTCGAGGTGCGCTTCGAGCTTGGGTTCGTCCGGGTGTTCTTTGACGCGCGGTGCTTGGACTTCGCGGTAGTAGGTGAGCAGCGCGTCGGCCTGATCGGCAGCCGTCGTCTGCACGACCTCTTCAGCGAGCGTGAGCGGGAGCGCGAGCTCCTCGCGCAAGCCGTCCTCGCGCCCGAGCACGTCGTAGTACCGGCGCGCCTTGTCGACGAAAAAGCCGTGCGCGGCGGTCTCGCCGTACGGGCCGAACAGCGCTGCGAGACGGCACCACGCGGCGACGCGGCACGCCGGCGTCGGCGCGCTCTCTTCGGCTTGCGCCGCGCACCGGCGTGCTTCGTCGAGCTCGCCGAGCAGCTCGGCGACGTACGACGCTGCGATCGACAGCCAAAAACGCGGCAGCGCGAGGCCCGAGACGTTCCAGTCGAAGCGCGCGATGCGCTGGCGGATCTCGTTCCACAGCTTCAGCCGCGGAAGCTCGGCGCACAGGAGCGCGTAGCCGTACAGCGCGTACGCTTCGACGTAGCGGTCGTAGTGGCGGCACGCGTCGATTCGGCGCAGCGCCGCTTCGAAGCCGTCGGCCGCGGTCGCGTAGTCGCAGCGGCCCCAGGCGACCCATGCCGTGTAGAGCAGCGCGCGGGCGTGCACGATGTCCGCTTCCTCGGGCACCGCCGCCAGCAGCTCGAGCGCCTGGGTGAACTGGCGCTTGTTGTAGCGCGCGATGCCCAGGTTGACCGCGATGTCCGCGCGCACCGTGGGGTGCGCGCCGGCGGCGCCGGCGTGCGCGTCCTTGAGGATCTCGATCCCGCGGTCGGTTTGTCCCAGCTTGACGTACGCCGCGCCCGTGAGCATCTTCGCGACCAGCTGCTCGTCGTGCGCTCCGTCCGGAACGCGGATGCGGCGGAGCACGTCGAGCGCGCGATCGGCCCGGTTGAGCGGCATGAGCGCGCGCGCGCGGAACAGCTCGACCTCGATTTCGTCGCGCTCGTTCGAGACGCGGCACGCGTCGCAAAGCGCGATGCAATGCTCGAAGTCACCCCGGAAATACGCATCGCGCACCGCGGCCAGGGTTGTTTGCTCGTCGACTTCCTTGTGAACCGGCATTCTGAACTCCACACCGAGAGGCGCAGGGACGTCCCGGAACGTCACCGCGGTCTCGGTGGTTGTTCTCCGCGCCGCGCGGTGCTCCGCTCAGCCGCCGCCGCTGGGCATGATCGCGTCCGCCGTGACCGGCCCGGCGGTACCGTAATGTGTCGGTAAAGTAGCGTTGACGCCGGCGGTGAGCAACGCGAAAAGCGCCGCGGCGACGATGACGATCTGACCCATGAAGCGCTCGACCTCCGAAGTGTGGTGCGATGACCCGGGGTGTCCGACCCGGGTCGCTCGCTCGGAATTCGACCGAACTGCGCCCGGAGGCCCGCAATGACCCGGTTCGCATCCCTTGGGCGACGGCCGCGAGCGTCCTCGCGTCTGCCGTCGACGAGGTTGCGTGCGCGATGGTTCTTTTGGACTACGGCGAGCTTTTGTCGTCGCTCAGCGCGGCGTCGATGAGCGCGACGAGGCCGTCGCGATAGAGCGAACGGGTGCGCATCGCAGCCCAATGGGGCGCGGCTTTCGCCAGCAGCGGCAAACGGCTGGGCGGCGCGGACTTCATCGTGCGCAGCACGGGCGATTTCTGCGGCGTGGTGCGGCCGGCCATCGCGCGCTGCACGACGAGCTCGCCGACGGTGTGCTGCCAGATCACGCGGTACAGGCGCGCGGCCTGCTCGAGCGTGAGACCGGCCGCCAGCGACGCTGCGAGGATTGCTTCGATGTCCGGCAGCACCGCGGTTGCAATGGTGTCGCTGTTGAGGAGCGCGTCGACGACCCACGGATAGCGCGTGAGGCCGGCGTGCAGGTGCGACCAGATCGCGATGAGACGTTTGCGCGGATCGCGCGGCAGCCGAGGCCGGGGCAGCCGTTCGTAGAGCTCGTCGAGCACGAGCACCAGCAGCGCGTTCTTGCCGGCGACGTGGCGGTAGAGCGCCATCGGCGTCGCGCCGAGCTCTTTCGCGACCGCGCGCAGGCTCAGCGCGTCCGGGCCGCCGCGCACGATGATGCCGTGCGCGGCCTCGACGATCGCGTCACGGTCGAGTCGCGCGCGACGTCCTCGCGGCGGCTTGACAGGGCTCATTTCCTGTGGTTTTGTGTACGCGTATACTTCTCTCCTGCCGGAGGACTCGTGATCGATCGCCGCCGGGCTGCGATGTCGTTCATCTTCGTCACCGTCGCGCTGGACATGCTCGCGCTCGGCGTGATCATTCCGGTGTGGCCGGCGCTCATCAAGTCGTTCACCGGTTTGAACGACTCGCAGGCGTCGCTCGCGATCGGCGAGATGTCGGTGCTCTTCGCCGCGACGCAGTTCTTCGCGGCGCCGGTTCTGGGCGTGCTGTCGGATCGCTTCGGGCGGCGGCCGGTGATCCTCGTGTCGAACCTCGGTACCGCGCTCGACTACATCATCATGGCGCTCGCGCCGTCGCTCGCGTGGCTGTACGCCGGGCGCGCGCTCTCGGGCGTGATGTCGGCGAGCATTCCGACCGCGTACGCGTACGTGGCCGACGTGACGCCGCCCGAAAAGCGCGCCGGCGCCTACGGGCTCATCAGCGGCGCGTTCGGGCTCGGGTTCATCGTCGGCCCCGCGCTGGGCGGCTGGCTCGGCGGCTTCGATCCGCGGCTGCCGTTTTGGGTGGCGGCCAGCTTGGGCGCGGCGAACTTTCTGTACGGGCTCATCGTCTTGCCGGAGTCGCTGCCGGCGCAGAAGCGCCGCGCGCGTTTCGAGTGGGCGCGCGCGAACCCGCTCGGCTCGCTGCGCCTGCTGCGCTCGCACCGCGAGCTCTTCGGCATCGCGGCCGTCGCGTTCATCGGATACATCGCGCACGAGGTGTATCCGACGATCTACGTGCTCTACGGCCAGCACCGCTACGGCTGGACCACGGCGACGCTCGGCGTCGGGCTTGCGATCGTCGGGATCTCGTCGGTGGTGGTGAGCGTGCTGCTCTCGCAGCGCGCGGTCGACACGCTCGGCGCGCGCAACGCGCTGCTGTCGGGCCTCTTCTTCGGCGGCGTCGGGTTCTGGCTGTTCGGCTCGCCGAGCACGCTGATGTTCTGGATCGCGATTCCGATCAACGCGCTGTGGGGCATCGCCGGTTCGGCCGAGCAGGTGTTCATGACCGCGCGCGTGCGGCCCGACGAGCAGGGCGAGCTGCAAGGGGCGCTCGGCGCGCTGCGAAGCGTCGCGATGATCGGCGCGCCGATGATCTTCGCCGGCATCTTCGCCTATTTCGTGCGCGGCGGCCCCGGCAGCGTCGAGCTGCCGGCCGCGCCGTGGTATTTGGCGGCGGCGCTGCTGTTCGTGTCGATTCCCGTGGCGTGGGTGGTGACGAAGCCGGCGGCGGCTCTGCCGGAAGCGACCGTCTAGGTGACACGCGCTCGGCGGCGGAACCGAGCGCGATGCGAAACCGGCCGGACGGATCGAATTGGGGCGACTACGGCGCGGGCGACCGGCGCGGACGGCTCAACGAGCTCACGCCCGAACGCGTCGTGCGCGCCGCGGCGGAGATCCGAACCGGAAAGCGATTTTGCCTGAGCCTTCCGCTGGATTATCCCGGTGGGAACGTCGTGCATCCCGGCCGTTTTCCGCCCGAACGCAAAGTCGTCGACCGGGGCGGTACGCCGGCCGCGGACTTCCCGCTCAGCCGCCAGCGCGAAGGTGCGACCGGCGTCGTCAACGACGACATCGTGACGCTCTACACGCAGTACTCCACGCAGTGGGACGCGTTCGCGCACATCGGCTCGCACTTCGATGCGGACGGCGACGGCGTCGCGGAGGCGGTGTACTACAACGGGCACTATCCGGGACCCGACGTCGACGACATGGCGCAGGCGTGCATTCAAGGCCGCGGCGTCATGGTGGATCTGCAGCGGCGGTACGGGAACGAGGGCGCCGACGTCGACTGCGCGATGCTGCTCGACACGATCCGCGAACAGCGCGTGGTGGTCGAACCGGGTGATATCCTGGCGGTGCATACGGGCTTTGGGCAGTTGCTGCTCGACATGCAGCGACAGCCGGACCGCGAGGTCGTGCGCTCGGCCTGCGCTGCGCTCGACGGGTCGGACCCGGCGCTGCTGCGCTGGATCGCGGACAGCGGCGTGGTTGCGATCGTGTCCGACAACTTCGCCGTCGAGGTCTACCCCGCGAAGGTGCGCGAGCCGAACACGCCGTTCTTGCCGCTGCACGAGCTGTGCTTGTTCAAGCTCGGCATCCATCTGGGCGAGCTCTGGTACTTGACCGAGCTCGCCGAGTGGCTGCGCGCGAACGACCGCTCGCGCTTCTTCGTGACGGCGCCGCCGCTGCGGCTTCCCGGGTTCGTCGGCTCGCCGGCAAACGCGATCGCGACCGTCTAGCGGCTTCCGGAAGGACTTGCACCATCGGCTGCCTTGCCCTATAATATAAGCATTGGGTAACGTTCCGGGCTCACGGTCCGGAAAGGCAGAGCGGGTTATGCTGTCTCGAGTCGGCGTCGGATTCGCATCCTTGTCGACGTTGTGCCTTGCGGCACTCGTCCTCGTCGGACTCTCGGCGCCGCGCGAGGCTACCGGATTTCCGGCGACTCGCACGGTGGTCGCCGCGGACCAGCCGCGGGCCGAAGCGACGGGCCCGGCCGCACTCTCCGCCGAACGCGCGGTGCCGCACGGGTCGCCGGCACTCGTCGCGAGCTCCGCCGGGACGACGCTGCTGAGCGAAGCGTTTTCCGGCACGAGCACCCCTGCGAACGCGTGGCTCGCCGTCGGCGGCAGTTGCCTCACCGCCGGCGACCCGCACGCACCGTCGTCGATTCCGGCCTGCCCGACGAGCACGCACGATCCGGTCGGCCAGGGCGTGCTCCAGCTGACGAACGCCGCTGCCGTTCAGGTTGGGATGGTGGTTTCGACCGTTCCCGTCTCGACGGCGGGCGGTCTGCAAATCACGTTCACCGACTACGTTTTCAACGCGAGCGCGCCCGTCGCCGACGGGATCACCTTGTTCCTGAGCACCGGGTCGGCGCCGCCGACGACGGTCGGCCAACGCGGCGGGTCGCTGGGCTACACCAGCGGCACGATCTCGTCCGGCATCGCGAACGCGTATCTCGGCATCGGCTTGGACGAGTTCGGCGGCTTTTCGAACCCGATCGAAGGACGCCACGGCGGCCCCGGATCCGTGCCGCAGACGATCGCGGTCCGCGGTGCCGCGAGCATGGGATATCCGTATCTGGGCGGCGCGACGAACGCGAGCGGGCATGCCGCCAGCCTCCCGTTCAAGCTCGACCAGCCGGGCACGACGCGCCCGGCGAACGCGCCGACGATCCGAGCGACTTTGACGGCGGCGGGGAACCTGTCCGTCGCGATCGACCGGCACGACGGCGCCGGGTTCGTGACGTACTACACGCAGTCCATCGCCGGCGTTGCCGGCCAGCCCCCGGTACCCGCGAAGGTCTACGTCGGATTGACCGGCGCAACGGCCGGTTACTTCGCGCGGCATCAGATCGGCGGACTCGCCGTGACGAGCCTGACGCCGGCGACCAGCTTCACGCCCAAGCAAATCACCGGCCTTGCGGCATGGTACGACGCAAACGACGCCGCAACGATCACCAAATCGGGCACGGTCGTGAGCGAGTGGCACGACAAGAGCGGCCACGCCAACACGCTGCAGCAGTCGAACACCGCGGCGCGCCCGGCATACGCCGCGGCCGGGATCGCGGGACTGGGGAGCATCGCGTTCAACGGCGCGGATTATCTCACCGGCACCGACGCGGCGTTCTCGTCGAACCTGTTCAACGAGTCGACCGTGTTCTTCGTGACGAATCAGACCGTCGTCAAGGACAGCTCGGTGCTGTGGTCGGGAGCGTATTCCGCCGATCCGCGCTGGAACATGTCGTTGACCGAAGGCGGCGTGTCGCACTTCGATTTCAACAACCATCAGAGCGGACGGCTCGCCGGGCACGTCGTCGCAACCGGCCCCGCGACGTGGAGCGCGGCGGGCAGCATTGGAACGCACGCGCAGATTTTCAGCAAGAACGGGAACGTCGTGGCGAGCGGTGCCGGGCCGGGCGCGGGGGTGTCCGGCGCGTATCCGCTCGTCGTGGGCGCGATGACCGGGAACGGACACGCCACGTACCAGTATACCGGCCAGGTCGGCGAGATCTTGGTGTACCAGCAGTATCTCGCCAGCGGCGAGCTTGCGCAAGTCCAAGGATATCTCGCCTGCAAGTGGGGCCTGCAGAACCGCCTTCCCGCCAATCATCCGTACGCGACGACGTGCCCGCAAGGCGCGCCGCTCGCGTCGCCGGTTCCGACGGCTACGCCGCTGCCGCACGCGCTCACGCAGCCGCCGGCGCTCAGCAGCACGAACGGTTCGCTGGTGTTCAACGTGACTGCGAAGCAGAGCGCATCCGGCACGCCGCAGTTCATCTACAACGGCGCGCCCGTGCCGCCGACGCTGCGGCTGCTTCCCGGCGACACGCTCATCGTCAACCTTGACAATCAGCTTCCGCAGCCGCCGCACAACGCTGGTTACGCCAACGCGACGAGCTTGCACTATCATGGGCTGCACGTTTCACCGAACGCGCCGTCGGACGACTCGATCACGATGCTCGCGAAGCCGGGACAGATGCTGCACTATCAGGTGCACATTCCGCCGAACCACCCGACCGGGCTGTTCTGGTATCACTCGCACGCGCACGGCGAAGCCGAGCGGCAAAACCTCGCGGGCATGTCGGGTGCGCTGATCGTCGACGGGATCGTGGCGCACGTGCCGCAGGTCGCGACGATGCCCGAGCGGGTGCTGCTCGTGCGCGACGCGCTGCCGCATGGTCAGGCGCTGCCCAACGGGAACGCGGACCAGCTCCGCGCATTCAACGCCACGGGCCACGGGATGCAGATGGGTCCGCTGGGTGCGCCGGGGCCGCGCAACGTGCCGCAACCGCGCCCACCGCGCGCCGTGACGCCCTTCACGGTCGTCGACCCGAACTTCAGCCTCTTCCGCCCCTCGGCGGTAGCGGACACGCATTGCAACGGAACGGAAACTGCCGCGAAAGTCTGGACGGTGAACGGACAGACGCTCCCGTCGATCGCGATCCTGCCCGGCGAAAAACAATTCTGGCGCCTAGCCAACGCGGGCTCCGACACGTACCTCGACGTGCAGGTCGACAACACGCAGATGCAGATCGTCGCGCTCGACGGCGTTCCGCTCGGCACCGGCGGCGCGCCGGCGACCATGACGGTGACGCACTACGTCGTGCCGCCGGCGAGCCGCGTCGAGTTCATCGTCGCCGGGCCGCCTGCCGGATCTCAGGCCTACCTGCGCACGAAGTGCTTCGATGCAGGCCCGTCCGGGCCGGCGATGCCCGCGGCGAATCTCGCATCGATCGATCCTTTGCACTCGCCGGTCAACTTCAAGGCCGCGCACCTCACCCGGCGCGCGCAGCATGTATCCGCGGCGCACCTGGCGGTGCTGTTCAGCCCGCGCCGTCTCACCGCTCCGGCGCTCGTGCGCAAGCAAGACGTCTGGTTCAGCGACCAGAACACCGTCAACGGCATAGGGTACGATCCGACCGCGCCGCCGCTGTTCTACGCGCAGGTCGGAACGGTGGAAGAGTGGACGATTCACAACACCTCGACCCAGGTGCACACGTTCCATATCCATCAGATCCATTTTCTCGTCGAGAAGATCGACGGCGTCACGCAAGCGCCTCAGCTCGTGATGGACAACGTCAACGTGCCCGCGCAGACGGCGAACGGCCCGGGAACCGTGACGCTGCGGATGGACTTCACCGATCCGATCATCATCGGAACGTTCTTGGTGCACTGCCACATCCTCGCGCACGAGGACGGCGGGATGATGGCCAAGATCCGCGTGGGGACGGCTCCGCCGCTGGGGGTGAACCCAGCGTCGCTGACGTTCGCATCCGCGACGGCGCCGCAACAGCACGTCACCATCTCGGGCGGCAAGGCGCCGTACTCGGTGACCGGCTGCACGAGCGTCGTGCACGCGTCGGTCTCCGGGTCCACGATCACGGTCGCCCCGGTCGCCGCAGGCCCGTGCGTGCTCTTGGTGGAGGACGCGAGCGGCCAAACCGCACCGGTCACGGTGACGGTGAAAGCACCGGCGGCAGCGATCAAGCTCGTGCCGGCGAGCGTCGGGTTCGCCGGCGCAACGGCCGCGGCGCAGCACGTCACGATCCAGGGCGGCACGGCGCCGTTCACGGCATCGGGCTGCAGCGGGATAGCCGGCGCCGCCGTGAGCACCACGACGCTCACGGTCGCGCCGCAGGCGGTCGGTATCTGCACGATTACGGTGACCGACGCCGGAAACGATCATGCGACGCTCGCGGTCTCCGTCAACGATCCGACGCCGCCGAATCCGAAAGACAACGTCACGTTCCACGCCAACCCGCAGCGCCAGGGATGGTACTCCGCCGAGACGGCGCTCACGGTGGCAAACGTCGGATCCGCGAGCTTCGGCCGGCTGAACACGCTGCAGGCGCCGGCGGGACTGCCGGCCTTCGGAAAAGTCTACGCGCAACCGTTGTTCGTCACGGCGGAAACGGTCGGCGCTGTGAAACACGACTTGGTAGTGATCGCGACGTCGACGGCGCAGCTCTACGCGTTCGACAACACGACGAACGCCATGGTATGGCACCGCGACTTCACCGATCCGGCGCACGGCATCAGACCGCAGGAGTGGGGTGACACGCGCTGCTCGGACGTGAACCCGGATCTCGGGATCATCTCGACGCCGGTGATCGACCGCGCGCTCGACCGGCTCTACGTCGTCGTCGCGACGGCGGAGGGCGGAACCTATCACCTGCGCCTGCACGCGGTGTCGCTCACGTCGGGTCTCAAGGTGCCCGGCGTCGAGCCGACCGAAGTTGCCGGGTCGGTGACGGTGTCCGGCCAGACGTTCACGATCAGCCCGTTGCACAACTTCTCGCGCTCCGCGCTGCTGGAAGCCAACGGCAATATCTACGTCGCGCTGGCCTCGCATTGCGATAAAGCCCCGAGCACGACCAGTGGCTGGATGCTGGCCTACGACGCCAAGACGCTCGTCCAAACGGCGAACATCTTGAACACGACCAACGCAAACGACGGAGCGAGCTATTATCTCGGCTCGCCGTGGATGGGCGGGTTCGGCCCCGCGTCGGATCCCCAAGGCAACGTCTACTTCGCGACGGGCAACGGTCCGTGGAACGGGACGAACAACTTCGCGATGTCGGTGATGAAGGTGCCCGGCAATCTCGACTTGAGCAAGCAGAGTTCCTTCACGCCGGCGACGTGGCAACAGGACAGCGGTGCCGACGCCGATCTCGGATCGGGCGGCGTCATGGTGTTCCCCGATCAGAGCACCGGCAGCTATCCGCGGCTCCTGATTCAGGGCGGCAAATGCGGTGCTGCGGGCTGCCAGAAGTACGTGCTCAACCGCGACGCGATGGGCGGGATGACGCCCAACGATGCAGGCGCGGCGTGGCATGCGAACACCGGCGGCGGCATGTGGGGCGGACCGGCCTACTTCCAGGGTGCGGGCGGAGCGCAGTACGTCGTCTACGGCGGCGCAC
>Ga0209624_10002787_pt1 | contig 12729 bp, 13 predicted proteins | sample JacPinW_OM2H0_O1_FD_188565 | JGI IMG/M metagenome (GOLD analysis project Ga0209624, IMG submission 188565) | Forest soil microbial communities from Algoma, Ontario, Canada - Jack Pine, Ontario site 1_JW_OM2H0_O1 (SPAdes) (version 2) | ecosystem: Environmental > Terrestrial > Soil > Boreal... | reverse complement strand
GAGCGTCGGGGTTGTGGGGGAACCAATTCGGTTACCCCCGCCTACATACCCACAAGCGACGGGCGTATTGTTGACCAAGAGACCGGAGATCGAGAGGCCGGATATAAAGATGGGGATGGCCAAGAAATAATGCGGATGACAGTGTTAGCCTCGGGGTCCAAGGGCAACAGCACCGTCATTGCCAGTTCCAGAACTTGTGTTCTGGTGGACGCGGGGCTGTCCTGCCGTGAGCTGCTGCGGCGCATGGCGTTGGCGGGTGAAGATCCTGCCGAACTCGACGCTATTCTGATTACACATGAGCATCAGGACCACATCGCCGGGCTTGCGGTTCTGGCTCGCCGTCTGAAGATTCCGGTTTTTTTGACTGAGCCTACTCACCGGGCGTGGGTTCGGATGCTCACACCGCGCACCACGATGACCTATGCGAAGTGGCTCGATCACATTCAGCAGGAGAAAGAGGCTCGTGCGGCGGTGGTCGCAGACGCAGTGGCGTACGACCTTGCGGCCGAACGGGCGTCCATCGCTCATGTCTCCGCCGAAGCGGCTGCACTGGACTCGGCCCTGAACCAGACGCGTGCGATCTATGCCGGCGCAGATCCGACGGGCTCCGATGAGGAGATCGAAGAGTCTTGCGACCCCGACGAGGCGCAGGCGGCGCCACAGAAGAGTGACCCGACACATCTGCCTGCGGTCGAATATTTTCATGCAGGGACCAACTTTTCGATAGGCGACATCGACATCACGCCCTTCACCATTCCCCACGATGCGGCAGATCCGTGCGGCTTCGTCTTCGAGGCTGAGGGCATTCGCATGGCGCTGGCGACCGATCTTGGGTATATGCCGCCGAATGTGAAGGCCGCGCTGAAGCGCATCGACGTTCTTCTGCTGGAATCGAACCACGATCTGGAGATGCTGCGCGACGGGCCGTACCCGTGGTCGGTGAAGCAGCGCGTGCTGTCGCGGGTGGGACATCTGTCGAACGAAGCGATGGCCACCTTTTTGGAGAAGGACTATGACGGCGGCGCTTCGTGGATCGTCCTCGGCCACCTTTCTGAGTCCAATAACGCGCCGGAGTTGGCCCGACTGTGCGCTGAACAGGCCCTGAGCGGCCACCCAACGCTGCTGGGTAACCGGATTCTGCTGGCGGGCCAGACCGCTCCCCTGGATTCGATCCACCTGTAAGTTGCGGGGGTTGGCGAGTTGGGCCGGCTGAACTTGACTTTGTGAATTCTTGCGTTACGCTTCTACTACTTCCGATGAATCTTTTCGCGGCCTTCTGCTATCAAAAAAGAGTAGAATGGAGTCCATAAGACGATGAAAAAAACAGCGTTAGTATTTCCCGCGCAGCGCCGGATTCATGCCACTGCCTGCACAGATCAGGTGGTAGGCGACATTCTTTCAGGCTGGCGTTACGATATTTCGGGGCTGTCTCCCGCCATGCGGACGGACTACGATCAGCACCTCTCGGAGTGCGGCCACTGCTGCCGCCGTCAGCGTCTGGCTCGTACTATCGACGTTTTGCTGATCAGCGTGAGCACACTTTCGATTCTTGCGTTTCTGCTGGCTGCGGTGGTGATCCACCGAGTTGAGTTGGTCACGCATATCTTCTCCGTGCATGTTCGGCTGAACCACACCCACGCCGTCGCTATCTCGCTTGAGGCTGCGGCAATCGCCGGCATGGCCTTCTCGGCCCTGCTATGGGTGCTGGTCGCGGTTGCGACACCGCTTCCTGGGTTCCTCGGCGACATAGTGCAGCAGCGCATCCCCGCGGATCTTCGCGACCGCTTCACCAAAGATGCCGCTTGAGGGAGAAGCACGGGGAGAAGCTCTATCCTAAAAGGCTTTTTCCTACGCCCTGTTGTCATCCACCTCCCGTCGCGATAGCGTAGAAGATGACACCATGCCACCCTTTCACAATACTGAAGGCGAAGTGCTGCCGCCGGAGTATGGCGATGCTCCGTCGCCGCCCATCCCCGACTACGAACGCGAGGTCTCGCGCCCGAACTCGCGCGAACAGGGCTGGAATATTCTGCGTACTCCGGGCACGTATTTTCTGCTCGCCATCAACATCGCGGTCTTCGGCTGGATGGTGCTGAGTGGCGTCTCGCCGAGCGATCCGACGCGTGACCAACTGCTCCACTTTGGAGCTACCAACGCTGGACAGATCATCCTGCAGGGGCAGTGGTATCGGCTGTTTACCGCGACCTTCGTGCATGTGGGTCTGATCCACATCGCGACGAACATGTGGTGCCTGTGGAACCTCGGCCTGCTGGGTGAGCCGCTGCTGGGGCCATTTGGCCTGGTGGCTGTTTATTTGATCACGGGCGTTGCCGGCAACCTGCTCAGCCTGGCCTTCAACGTGACTTGGCACGACTATGTTTCCGTCGGCGCAGGGGCCTCGGGCGCTGTCTTCGGTATCGCGGGAATTCTAATCGTACTGCTTTCGAACAAGAAACTTCCGATTCCACTTGTTGAACTTAAGCGGCTGCGGCGTTCCGTCATCCAGTTCGCGGTGTTGAATCTGGTCATCGGCCTGGGCACCGTGTTTACCAATATCATCCGGATCGATAACTTCGCCCACGTGGGTGGGTTTCTGAGCGGGATGGCCCTGGGGGTGCCGCTGGTTCCGCGTATGACCTCCGGGCGTACCCGCTACCTGGCGCGGCAGAAGTGGACCTTTGGGGCCGCTGCTTTTCTGCTGATTCTGTTTGGGTACTTCATTGCGAAGCTGAGATAAATGCCGGGGCCAAGTGGCTGTAGCTGGGTGTCGCTTAAAAGAAAAACACGGCGAGTGCCTTCGCTTGGTTTTAGCCCTCAGCTCAAGGTTGTCTGGGCGAACTTTCGCACCATGGCCAACAGCAGGCGGCGATCGCTTTCGGAGAGATGGGCGGAGTAGCGCTGGACCTGTGTGAGGAAGCGAATCTCCTCCTCGCCGAGGTTCAGCCCGGACATCTCCTTGCCGATGATCTCTTCGGCAAAGAACTCGGAGAGCTGGAGGTCGAGGGCGCGCGCGATCTTCTGCAGGGTTTCGAGCGACGGTACGGTGTGGCCGTTCTCCACGCGCGAGAGATAACAGCGCAGGAGTCCGGTCCGCTTTTCGATATCGCCCTGCGACATACCCCTCTGAAGCCGATAGCCACGGATCGTTGTGCCAATGTTCATCGCGATCGAAAGAGCCTCTACGGAAGGTTCAGCCAGGGAGTCAGGGATTGTTTGCATGTCAGCCATTAGCCACAAAGTAAACACCTGCAACGTCCTGGTCAATCCCTATTTCGTTGTGCTGAGGATTTCTGTACCAGCCCAGGTTCATCTATAAACAGTTAGCCATCAAACCTGAACCCTTACTTTAACCCCGGGCCGGTTGGAACCACTGATGATATTGCTCAAACAGTTACTCTTGGCGAACTAATTTGCGACGGCGGTGGAGTGGGAGATAACCGATGTTAGCGCCCGGTCCATCGATCTCTCAGCGCGACAAACTCATCGAACCGGATTGCTGAACCCTGCTTAATCTGGGATGCAATTGACCGACGCGGAGTTTACGTTCCTGTGGGTGGCATCACCCCATGTACATTCCACCGTTTACATCCAGGGTGTGACCGGTGATGTAGCTTGCTTCTTCGGAGGCAAGGAATGCTACCGCGTGGGCGATCTCAACATCTGTCCCAACGCGGCCCAGCGGAATATTCTGGTTCATCGCCGCCTTTTGCTGTTCGGTCAACACGGACGTCATTGCGGTTTCGATAAACCCGGGAGCGACGGCATTGACGGTGATGGTCCGGCTCGCCAGCTCGCGGGCGAGAGCCTTTGTCAGCCCGATTAAACCTGCCTTCGAGGCGGCGTAGTTTGCCTGCCCTGCCTGGCCAGCTTCGCCGACGACCGAGGTGATGTTGATAATGCGGCCCCAGCGGTTCTTAACCATTTGGGACATGACGGCCTGCGACATGAGGAAGGCTCCGGTGAGATTGGTCGTCAATACGTCGTCCCAATCGTGTCGTTTCATCCTCAGCGCAAGGATGTCGCGTGTGATTCCGGCATTGTTAACCAGGATGTTGACTCCGCCGAAGTGGGCGATTACCGCCTTGGTGCAGTTTTTGATCGACTCTTCATTGGCTATGTCCAGTGGGAATGCTTGCGCGGTTCCACCCGCTGCGGTGATCTCGGCGGCCACTTCGGCCAACTTGGCCTGATTGCGCGCCGCCAGCGCGACCGACGCTCCTGCCCGCGCCAACTCCAACGCACATGCGCGCCCAATCCCCTGCGAAGCTCCTGTGACCAGTGCGATACGACCTGCGAGAATGCTCATGAACCTCCGTGAATAAATCCTGCCCATTATACGAATCGCCGGGGGTCGGCTTCGACCGATGTTTCATGAATCAAGTATTCTGAGTTTCAAGATGCCAGAGAACGAGAAAAAACCAGCTACAGGCGAGACTGATGTCTATGCGATTCACGGCGCGGATCCCGAGGTGCTGGCCTATGCGATGGCCAAGTATTCGCGGTCGTCGCTGACCATGAAGGAATCGCTTGCGGAGATCAGCTCGCAGCGTGCCGAACAGTTTCTGAATACGTTTTACTTTCAGTACGGCCATCGCTCGATTGCTGACCTCGCGCATATCCCGTTTGCGATCGAGCGGTTGAGCCTGCTGGCTGCGATTGAATTGGTCGACGAGCAGCGCTGGGATGGGCAGGAGCGGTCGACGCGTTACCAGAACTTTCGTCGCTCTGGATGGTATACGCCGGACCTTGGGGCAGAGACGCCAACCTTTACTGCTACGGTCGAGGCGATGTTTGCGGCTTACGACGGGGTGAGCGCCGGTATGTTGGATGCTTTGAAGGGCGCAATTGCGCAGCCTGATTCGATGAAGCGGGACGCGTATGAGCGCACCTTGAAGGCGCGGGCCTTCGACGTTGCGCGTTACCTGCTGCCGCTGGCGACCAACACTTCGCTGGGCCAGATTGTGAATGCGCGCACGCTGGAGACGCAGGTTTCGCGGCTGCTTACGAGTTCGTTTGCCGAGGTGCGCCAGCTTGGCGAGAAGCTCCGCGTTGCCGCGACGGAGCCGGCGTGGAACGTGCAGCATAGTGCCGCGAAGGTGCTCTGCGATGAGATTGGCTCTGTGGATGCGGGTTGTGGTGAGCGTGCGGTCGAGGCGTTTCTGCGGCCTGTTAAGACTGCTCCTACGCTGGTGAAATACGCTACGCCTAGTGATTATCTGCGGCAGACCCGAGGGGAACTGGCGGCCGCCGCCGCGGAGTTGATGGCCGGGCAGCCTATTGCACCCGCGCCGGTGGTTGACCTGCTGGACGATGCCGAGCCGCTGGAGGTGGAGCTGGCAACCTCGCTGCTTTATCCCCACTGCCACTACTCCTATCGACAGTTGCGCGGGCAGGTTGCTGCGCTGAGCGCTCATCAGCGTGGGGAGCTTGTCGGGCTTGGCACCAGGCACCGCGGACGGCACGATGAGCTGCTCAGAGCGTTTAGCGCTGGGCATAGTCTTCGCTTCGACATTCTGATGGACATTGGCGGATTTCGGGATATGCACCGGCATCGTCGCTGTGTTCAGCTATTGCAGTCCTATACCGATGTTCATGGCTATGACGAGCCGATCTGTCCGGGGCAGCCTACGCTTGCTGAGGCCGGGCTCGATGCTGCTTACGCTGCAGCCATGGACGATGCGTTCGCTGCTTACCGCCGGCTCCGCGGCAGTGGGGTAGCGGAGGCTGTCGAGTCCGCCCAGTATTGTCTGCCGCTGGCGACACGGTGCCGCGCGATGTTCAAGATGGACTTCGCGGAAGCGCTTTATATCTCGGAGCTGCGCTCGGGGGTGGCTGGGCACTTCAGCTATCGGCGTGTCGCCTGGGAGATGTATCGGGCGGTCGCAAAGAGGCATCCGTCGTTGGGGCAATACTTCAGAATCGAGGATGTAAACGAGCCCGTCGACCTGTTACGACGATAGTTGTATTCGCCTTTTATTTGCTTTTCCCGTTTTGGGTGCTAGAATCCGCATTGAAGTTTACCCATCGTTTTCCCCATCACCTTTTACCCACCGAGGAGAGATATAACGTGGCAGATGACCGCAGCAAAGCAATAGAACTAGCTCTATCCGGGCTCGAAAAGCAATTTGGCAAGGGTTCGATCATGCGGTTGGGGTCGAAGGATGTTGTACCAATCTCGGTCATCTCTACAGGTTCGATCTCGTTTGACGCAGCTCTGGGGGTGGGTGGTGTTCCGCGCGGGAGGGTGATTGAGATCTTTGGCCCGGAGTCTTCGGGTAAGACGACGATTACGCTGCAGATTATTGCGGAGGCACAGAAGGCCGGTGGGTTGGCGGCTTTCGTCGACGCTGAACATGCGCTGGACCCTGCTTACGCTGGGAAGCTGGGCGTGGACATCGATAATCTACTGGTGAGCCAGCCGGACTATGGCGAACAGGCGCTGGAGATTGTGGAGGCGCTGGTTCGGTCGAATGCGATCGACGTGCTGGTGGTGGACTCGGTGGCAGCGCTGGTGCCGAAGGCCGAGCTTGACGGTGAGATGGGCGATTCGCACATGGGCCTGCAGGCACGGCTGATGAGCCAGGCGCTGAGGAAGCTGACGGGAACGGTGTCGAAGTCGCGCACTTGTTTGATTTTTATTAACCAGATTCGCGAGAAGATCGGCGTCATGTTCGGCAACCCGGAGACGACCACCGGGGGTAAGGCGCTGAAGTTTTACTCGTCGGTGCGTATCGACATTCGCCGCATCGGCGCGGTGAAGGACGGCGACACCGTGGTGGGTTCGCGGACGAAGGTCAAGATTGTGAAGAACAAGGTGGCGGCTCCGTTCCGTGACGCTGAGTTCGACATTCTCTATGGCGAGGGTATTTCTCGCGAGGGCGATGTGCTGGATCTCGCGGTGCTGCACAATATCGTGGACAAGAGCGGCGCGTGGTACAGCTACCAGGGCGAGCGCATTGGGCAGGGGCGCGAGAATGTACGGAACTTCCTGAAGGAAAACAAGGATGTCTTTGGCCGGGTGGATGCCGAGTTGCGGAAGAAACTGGGGATTGCTGGCGCTTCCAACGTTCCGATTCCAGAGGTTCCCTCGGATGGGCCTGCTCAGGCAAAGGAAGTTGTCCGCGCCAAGAAATAGTTGAGCGGAAGGCTGTTTTGGCTTGGTTGGAACCCATGTCCCAGAAGAAGTGGGACTTGGGGCGGCCGCATTGTTTTGTTGCGGACAAGGTCGGCCTGGGAGGTGACTTCGCGGTTGCCGGTTGAAGGTGTAATGTGCGGATGTTGGGGAAGATCGGTACAGGCGTTGTGTAAATAAGAATGGACACCAGAGTCGATCCGGTGTCCATGATTTGTTTGTGACGAACGACTGCTACGCGAGTGAGTTGGCTAATAGATTCCACCACCACCGGGGCCTGTCGGACCTCTTGAGCTGCCGGGCGGTCCGCCTTCCCGCCTCATCCTCATCCGGCGGTCGCGCTCCTCTGCCTGGAGCTTGGTCCACTGGTCGGGCGTGAGTATATTGCGAATCCCCAGAAGCATCTTGGCGTTGGCCTTTTCGAGCTCCGCACGAGCCTGAGCGGTGTGGTCGATCTGGGCGAGGATCTTGTTCGTGTCGGGCGGATTCGCGGCCAGCATAGGCTCCATGAGGACCTCCTGCTTCTCGACATTGGCCCGCAGATCGATGAGCTGGAGACGGCTCTGCTGCAGGATGTCATCCATGCGCTTCTGCTGGTCCGGGGTAAGGTTCAACTTCTGAATCAGGTCGGGATTGTGCCACCAGATGCCGGGAGGTCCGATGCGGAAGCCGGGGTGCATACCCCCTCCCCAGCCGCCGTGATTCTGGTCCATCTTTCCTGCGTTTTGACCGGGACCCATCAATGGAGGTCCTCCATCGGGCTGCTGGGCGACTAAGAATGGTCCAGAGAAGGCAGCAAGCAAAACGACCGAGAGTGCAGGTTTGAGGCGCATGTTAGTTCTTCCTTTGGTATGCGGTAGAGTCCGCTGAGGTTGAACCAGCGGTGGGATCGACCAATGGCTCCATGGGAGAGGGCACATCGGCGGAGAGCGTCTGGTCAACGTCTTCGAGGAGTGCTTCGTCGGATTCTGTGGTATGAGGCGCAACAACCGCGGTTGCCGCGGGTATCGGATGGTGCTGTTGCCGATACAGGCTGAGCGGGAAGCTGGCAGCAACAAGGAGCACTGCCGCCGCGGCCCAGTAGAGCGGCTGGGTGAGGAAGTGCTGCGGAGGAGCAATGGAGCCTCTCTTGAAGAGAGACCGCGCGAACTGCTGGCCGGCGTAAGAGGTGGAGGCTTCGCGAAAGAGCAAGATGGAAGTACGCAGGTTCTCGAGCTCGGCGGAGCAATGGAGGCAGGCGCGGAGGTGATCCTGCACGATCGCCGAGGTGCCCTCGCGGGGAAGGGACGAGTCGGCGAGGATGACGTCGCAGAGTTGCTCGTGAGTGAGGTGGAGGGTCATTGGTCTTCCTTGTGGGTGGCGTTGTGGCGGGCCCGAATGGTGGCGAGTGCGCGGTAGAGATGGGTCTTGACGGTGCTGACGGGCAGACCGGTGATGGTGGCGATCTCAGAGAGCTCGAGCTCGTCCAGGAAGCGCAGCAAGAAGACGTTCCGCTGGCGCTCGGAGAGCTCGGCGACGCTCTCCCATACCAGGGTTAGTTGCTCGTTGGCGATCAGGCGCGACTCCAGCGAGCTGTCGCGGTGGGGCACGTGCGACGAGATGTCGGATACATCGACGGCGGTCTCGGAGACGCGCTTCCAGAAGCGGAAGCGGTCGGTCCGGGTGTGGTCGCGGACGAGATTCAGGGCGATTCGCATGAGCCATGTCGAGATAGCGCAGTCGCCGCGGAAGGTGGAGCGGGCATTCCATGCGCGCAGAAAAGTGTCCTGCGTGAGGGATTGGGCGACGTCGCGGTCGCGGATGGAGACGAGGTGGAAGCGGAAGATGCGCTGCTCATACATGGCGACGATCGAGTCCATGTCGTCGAGCGGCGTGGCGATGGTTTGCTGGGTGTCGGGAAGATGCTCGGAGATGATGGCTTGTGAGGGCATGGAGTACCGTGTACGAGCTCCCGCTGCGATGTGATCGCGGCTATTAGAAGAGACGCCTGAGGTTACCGGGAAGACTACAGAAATCGACGGATTTATTTTTTGTGGGCAAAGGAAGTATGCTGCTCCTGCATGCATACAGTCAAAGCAATCTACCCGGGAACCTTCGATCCACTCACTAACGGTCATCTCGACCTGATTGCGCGTGGAGCAAAAATTGTAGACGAACTGGTGGTTGCGATTCTGCGCAACTCTGAGAAGGGGACGCCGCTGTTTACTGTGCCGGAGCGGGAGGAGATGATCTCCGAGGCGACACGGTGCTTCGGCAATGTGTCGGTGACGACGTTCAACGGGCTGCTGGTGGACTTTGCCCGGGAACAGGGCGCCAAGGCGGTGCTGCGCGGCATTCGCGCCATAAGCGACTACGAGTATGAGTTTCAGATGGCGATGATGAACCGGAAGCTAGATCCAGAGCTCGAAACGCTGTTCATGATGCCGGCGGAGAAGTACACCTATGTCAGCTCGCGACTGATCAAAGGGGTGTTTCAGCTTGGTGGGGACGTGACGGCGCTGGTGCCTCCGCTGGTGGTGGAGCGGCTGAAGGCCAAGGTGCCGAATAGACTGTAACTGCGACTTTTACGGATGCGACTTTATCTCGCTGGCTAAATCTGACAAACTAGAGATATGAGCACAGCGACGGCAACCAAGGTTTTTGCGGACCGCATCGGCCGCATCGAAGTTTCGGCAACGATGGCGATTACAGCGGCGGCGTTGAAGTTGAAGTCCGAGGGTGTAAACCTGGCGGACTTTGGCGCGGGCGAGCCCCACTTTTCGACTCCGCGGCACATCAAGGATGCGGCCATTGAGGCGATTGAGAAGAACTTCACGCGCTATACCAATGTGGCGGGTGTTCCGGAGGTGCGCCAGGCTGTCGTCGATCGCCATGAGTGCGACTTCGGCTCGAACTACACGCCGGACGAGTGCGTCTTCACTACGGGCGGGAAGCTGGCGTTGTTCAATGCGATCCAAGTGCTGGTGGACCACGGCGACGAGGTGATTCTGCCGGTGCCTTACTGGGTATCGTTCAAAGACATCATTCAATATGCGGGTGGCAAGGTGGTGCTGGTCGAGAGCAAAGAGGAAGAGAACTTCCGGATCACAGCGAGGATGATTGAGGCGGCGATTACATCGAAGACGAAGGCGATTATTTTGAATACGCCGTCGAATCCTTCTGGTGCTGTGGTTGCTCCTGAGGACCTGGAGGCGATCGTCAGGCTGGCGCACAAGCGCGGTATCTACGTGCTGCTCGATGAGTGCTATGTGTATCTCAACTTTACCGGCGAGATCGGTAGCGGCGGCTCGTTTACCGATTGCAAGGAACACATCGTCGTGCTGGGTTCGCTCTCGAAGACCTACGCGATGACGGGCTGGAGAGCTGGGTTTGCGCTGGGGCCGAAGCCGATCATTGCAGCGATGAGCAAGCTGCAGTCGCAGAGCACCTCGAACACGGCGAGCATGGTGCAGCGGGCTTCGATCGCGGCGCTACATGGCTCGCAGGAGTGTGTGGCGGAGATGCGGGCGGACTACATCAAGTTGCGTGACCAGGTGCTGGAGGGCTTCAAGTCGATCCCGGGATTGACGTGCACGGTGCCTCAAGGTGCGTTCTACGTGTACCCCAATGTGAAGAACTTCATTGGCAAAGGCGGGATTCAGTCGGCCTCGGATCTGGCGGCAAAGCTGTTGAGCGAGGCTCACGTGGTTGTGGTGCCGGGCGAGGCGTTTGGGACGAAGGAACATATTCGACTGTCTTATGCGGTTGCGCATGATGTTGTGAACGAAGGCGTCAAGCGCATGCGGGAGTACTTTGCGAAGTTGGGCTAGTCGTTGATTTAAGGGGTTGGGCCGCACTCCGGATGTCCGGTGCGGCCTTTTCCTTTAAGATGGAGCTGTATGCATCTTCAAGGCAGTAAGGCGGAGCCGCGATTCGCTCCAGTGATTCTCGCAGGTGGAAGTGGGACGCGGTTCTGGCCCCGCAGTCGCAAGGCGCGGGCCAAGCAGGTGCTGGCTCTCGACGGCGACCGAACGATGATTCAACAGTCGGTGGAGCGGCTGTTGCCGTTGGTCGATCCGGCCGATGTGTGGGTGATTACAAACGACCTTCTTGAAAGCCAGATCGCTGAGCAATTGCCGGAGGTGCCGCGGGAGCAGATTCTGAGTGAGCCTGCGGCGAGAAATACCGCGCCAGCGTGTGGTTTGGCGGCCTTTCTGTTGGAAAAGACTTCGCCTGAAACAGTTATCGGCGTCTTTCCCTCGGACCATGTGGTGAAGAACCGTGCCCGGTTCGCCGAGGTGATTCGAGCCGGCGTCGCGCTGGCGGCTAGCGGCGACAGGATCGTCGTTCTGGGGGTGCCTCCGACGCGGGCGGAGACGGGCTACGGGTATATCGAAGTTGGCTCGACCGTGGACGCCTCTGAGGTGCCGTGCGGTGGCATTGAAGTGCGGAGGGTGAAGCGGTTTACCGAGAAGCCGAATCGGCCGCTGGCTGAGGAGTTCGTTGCCTCCGGCAACTATGCGTGGAACGGCGGAATTTTTCTGTGGAGCGCCCGGACGCTTGCGGGTGCGATACGGGAGCATTGTCCGGAGATGGCGCCGCTGCTCGAAAAGATTGCCGCTGCCTACGGCACACCGCAGTTCGCAGAGACATTTGCGGAGATGTATCCGCAGTGCGAGAACATCAGCATCGACTACGCCGTGCTGGAGCCGCGCTCTGCCAGGGGAGAGATGGGTGCGGAGATCTACAGCTTGCCCGGGGACTTTGGGTGGAACGATCTTGGTTGCTGGGACGCGCTGCATGAACATGTTGCCGACTGCGCGCCTGACCGAGTGTCGGTTGCGAATGTCTTTGATGGAGACGATCCGCTGTGCATCTCGATCGACTCCAGCGGAAACTATGTGCATGCGCCGGGGAAGGTGATTGCGCTGGTTGGCGTGACCAACCTTGTGGTGGTGCAGACCAAGGATGCTCTGTTGATTACTACGCGGGAGCGCTCGCAGGACGTGGGCAAGGTAGTTGCGGAGTTGAAGGCTGCGGGACGGGAAGATCTGATCTAGCGCTTCATTCAGGGAAAAATCGAACCAACTATGGAACAGATGAAGACGGTAGTGAAGTTTGGCACCGACGGCTGGCGCGGCATTATCGCCGATGACTTTACCTATGCCAATGTGCGGGTTGCAGCGGCTGCGATTGCGAACTATGTGCTGGCCCATGAGGATTCCGCTGCTGGCGTCTGCATTGCTTATGACACTCGGTTCGGGTCGCACTCGTTTGCGAAGGTGGTAGCACATGTGCTGGCTGGTGCGGGTATTCCGGTGGCCATGGCTGCGGAGATCACGCCTACGCCTGCGCTCTCCTATGCGGTGCGCGAGCGCAAGGCAGCGGGCGGCGTGATGATTACTTCGAGCCACAATCCTGCGGAGTGGAACGGCGTGAAGTACAAGGCCAGTTATGGCGGGTCGGGGAAGCCGTCGATCATGGCGTCCATCGAGAGCTATCTGGAGAAGCCGTTGGCGCTGGCTGTTGCTACGGCTCCTATCGAGACGGTGGATTTCAATCCGGACTACGTTGCTGCGATTGCGCGATTTGTGGATCTGGAGGCGATCAAGGCATCG
>Ga0209624_10002786_pt1 | contig 12738 bp, 10 predicted proteins | sample JacPinW_OM2H0_O1_FD_188565 | JGI IMG/M metagenome (GOLD analysis project Ga0209624, IMG submission 188565) | Forest soil microbial communities from Algoma, Ontario, Canada - Jack Pine, Ontario site 1_JW_OM2H0_O1 (SPAdes) (version 2) | ecosystem: Environmental > Terrestrial > Soil > Boreal... | reverse complement strand
TGCCAGCCCTGCCAGCGCGACATTCAGCCAGAGCCAGGTGCGCCAGGCGGAGCCGATGCTTCCCGCGTAGGGCGATGGCTGGTTCGCGAATATGCCGTACGCGGGCGGTGGAGATCCGGGGAGTTTGAACGCCTGCCAGACTTGCGATCCCGTCATGTACTCGGCGCGGGACCAGGTGATTTCGCCGCCGGTGGCTTCTGAGGAGAGCATAGAAGGCGGCGCCACGAAATCCTGGCAGGCTACCGAATCGCCGGCCTGCACCCGCCAGGGAAATTCGCCCAAAACATAAACGGTGCTGGCTGTCATGGAGTCGAAGGCCAGATACGTCTTGCCGGCGTAGCGCATCGCGAGCTTGCCGGCCGACCGGCTCTGCTCCGGCAGCGCGCTTTCCACGTGCACGAAATTCCAGTGGCCGTTGTACTCGGTGAGATAGCGGAAACCTTTGTACGGGTTAAACAGCAGGTATTCGTCCCAGGAGTAGGAATCGTCTCCAGTGGAAACCTGGCGAACCTGAAACCCGATCACTTCATACTGGGTGTCGCCCATTTTGCCGCGCGATCCGAGAGGGATGGTGGGCTTCACTCGTTCCTTCGATTGGAAGGTCTGGAGTATCTGAACTTCGGGTGTGGAGGCGTCCAACACCGTCAGGCACTGCGGGCAAACGACGCTGAGTGTGTGGGCGAAGCCGCGCAACTCCACCGCGCCGCCGCAATTGGGGCAAGAGATCGATCTGTCTTGAATCGCCGCCATCAGGTCCAGCCCTCGAACTCGCGAAGGTTTTTCAGATGCAGATCGTCGAACTCGACGGTGCGGCCGAGAAATAGCAGCGGCGGATTTTCACTGTAGTCGATGGTTGCAAACTCACCACTGGTTGTCCTGAGATCGGCGAAGAGCAGATCGGATTTGTCCCAATACTGGAAGGGCAGCTCGCCCTGCACGCCCTTGTAGTGCGCGTGCGTACGAGAAGTCACCTGGTAGGTCTTGCCGTTCCAGTCATAGGTTTGTCCTTGCCGGATGTCGTCGGCGCCGGCCAGAGGGGCCGGAGGTTGGATGGCCCACGACAGGTCGTATTCCAGCTGCGCGTCGGCCAGCCAGCCGCTGGATCCATCGTTATAGACCAGGTGCCATTCGTTCCAGGAGCCCTGTTCGTACTCGTAGATGATGCGGCCCACCACCACGAAGCTTTTGTTCTGATAAACGCCCTCGGATCCAATCTGGAGGGGCGATGCGTCGGGCGGAAGATCGGCCACCTCACCCACTTTTTTCAAGTCGACGTCGGTACGCACCAGGATGGAATGGCAGAATTCGCAGGTGGTCTGGACGGCGCTGGACCAGAGAAACTTTACCGGCGCGCCGCAGTTGGGGCAGTTCGCAGCCGGAGTCATAGATTCGGGATTGTCACGAAAAACCTGGTGGCGCACGCACTCGTGCGTGCCGTGTTCGCACTCCGGCGAACACGTTTTTGCCTGGGCCGCCGAAGGCGTTCACACAAGTGTGTGCGCCACGTCATAATGGCAGTGCGGCTGCTCATACCTGATAGGGCCGCTCCACTTGACGAACGCTGACTCGCGCCGGAGCAAAGCCCACTTTCAGCAGCGCTTCAAAATCGGCAGCCTGGCGCGGCCGGCAGCAGAATACGTTCAAGCACAGCGATTCGTATTCCGGGAATGTGTGACACGCCAGGTGCGACTCGGTGAGTAAGCTGACACCGGTGATGCCGCCGGTGTTGGGGAACTGGTGCCAGCTTGTCTTGCCCAGCGCATGCAGATCCATGGCGGCGATGATTAACCGGAACAGTTCTTCCAGGCGGTCTTGCGTTGCCAACGCGGTGGGGTCGCAACCATGCGCCTCTACGATCCACTCGAGACCGTTCATGGTTTAGGATGGCGTTCACACCAGTGTGAACGCTGCACGCACCAGGTACTGAATCCATTGTGGCGCACGCACTCCTGCGTGCCGCGTCGGCAATCGTGCCGACGCCTGGTCTGCTCCGCGCGAAGCCGCTCTGCTAAGAACATAAGTCCTCTAGAATGTTTGGCCACGTTCGGGTGTCATTGTTGGGAGGTGCCGCATTCCGGGCAGAATTTCGACGCTCGCGGAATCTTATTCCCACAGTTGGTGCAGAATTTCGTCTCGGCGGCCGGCGCTGCCGTCGGCGGGGCTTGTTCGCCAGGCTTGATCGCGTTCAGCATACTATTCGCCATGGCGAGGCCGGCTCCCAAGCCGACGCCGATACCAGCGGCGCCCCCGCCTTCGTTACCCGCGGCAATGGGCAGGGACTGCGCCACCTGGAACTGCGTGTACTTGCCCATGTCGCCGATCATGGTCATGCTGATGCGCTGATCCAGCATCTTTTGCAGTTCGTCGGGCAGCGAGATATTCTCCACCACGAAGTTTTCGAGCGACAGGCCAAGTTCGGCGAACGACGGCTTCACGGCTTCGACAATCTTCTGTCCGAGCGCGGCTTGATTGGCCGCCATGTCGAGGAACGGCACCGAGCTCTGCGCGAAACTATCGGTCATGCGCGCCACGATGGTATTGCGCAACTGCCCTTCCAGTTCCGCCACGCCGTAGATATCGCGCGTGCCGCTGATCTTCTGGTAGAACAGCTTGGGATCGGCGATCTTGTACGCATAGATTCCATAGCCGCGCATGCGGATGGCGCCGAATTCCTTGTCGCGGATGGTGATCGGCGTGGCCGTGCCCCAGCGCTGATTGGTTTGCAGGCGCGTGGAGAAGTAATAGACGTCCGATTTGAACGGGGACTTGAAAGCCTTGTCCCAATTCATGAGGTACGTCAGAATCGGCAGAGTCTGCGTGTTCAATGTGTACAGGCCGGGAGCGAAGACGTCGGCGATGCGGCCCTCATTGACGAAGACAGCCAGCTGGGAATCGCGAACCGTGAGCTTGCCGCCGTTCTGGATCTCCATGTCCTCCATCGGGTAGCGATAGGCTAGGATTCCATCTTCCGGCTCGGTCCACTGGATAACATCGATGAACTGCTTGGAAAGGAAACTCATACGCTTGTACCAGAGTATACGGCAGAAATCGCGGGTTTGTTCAATCAAACCGGTGGGATTGGGGGTTAGGGATTGGGGAATCAGGCACTTAGCTCACGGTTTGGGGGGCGAATGGATGCCCGACAATTCGGCGAGGCGTTGTTTGGCGTACGCGTCGTCGGGATTGGCCTCCAGAATTTGCCGCAGATTCGCTACCGCTTCGTCGATCTTGCCCGTCTTCGCTAGCGCCGTCGCCAGGTTGAAGCGGGCGCTGGCATAGTCCGGGCGCGCTCGCAATGCTATTTGGAATTGAGGGATGGCGTCGGCGTTGCGGTTTAGCGTGGCCAGGCCGAGTCCAAGCATGTTGTGTACTTCCGGCTGGTTCGGTTCCAGGCGGGCTGCCGTCCGCAGCTCGGTCACGGCCCCTTGCGGGTCCAGACGCGATAGCAGGATCGCTCCCAGATTCATGTGGGCCACGGCATCGTTGGGGTTCTTTTCCAAACGGTGGCGCATCACGGCTTCCTGCAGCTCGCGGCGATGGTCGCCTGGGGCATGTGGCAATATCTGGAGCCATAGATGGCCCATTTCGTCGGTGGCCAGGTTGCCTGAGCGCACCCGCTTCGGAGGATGATTCGGATTGCGCGGATTGGCTGCCGAGTTGTCGTAGTGGTAGCGCAGGTGAATCACGGAATCTTTGGGGAGGAACACGGGCTTCTGGTAATAAAAGACCGCTTGCCAGTTGGGATCCCAGGCGGGAATGCGAATCAGCCATTTCTTCGAGGCATCACCCTTATGTGAACCGTCGGGCAGCGTGGCGTAGGCTTCCAGCAGCTTGCCCAAGTAATGCGCATGCGGATAGACGGCCAGAACGTCACTGTCGAGCGGAAGCTTGAAATCGTCTGCGATGGCGAAGTCGCGCGTCCCCGCCGGAATGTCGAGGGCCTCATCGTTTTCCAGCTGGACCAGCAGCGGGAACTTGGTCTGAGGCTGGTCGGTGAAATACAGACCTACCGAAGGCCGCACTTCTTCCCTTTTGCCCGAGGGCTGAAGGTGCAAGTTGAGCACTAACTCATTGCCGGGATCCAGCCGCCAGGCGAACCCGTCGGGCTCAACATGCGGCGTTCCGCCGGGTTTCCAGAACAGAAAATTGCCGTCCGGATCGAAAGGGCTACGGCCGATTACCAGATCCATGCCCGGAAAGCCCCGGCCCGGCGCGGTCTCGTGAAGGTGCGCCGATCCCGCGCGGTCCACCAACAGGTTGGCGTGATGCACCACGCGCGGCTGGCCCGGGCGGATCTCGACGGCGCGCACCCAGCGCCGCGCCGGCAGGTTCGGAGTGAAGATGACGTTCCAATAGAAATCGCGGCCCGCAGCCGGCAACTCGAATGAGCTGGGCGCTTCCAACACCAGGTCGGGTTTGCCAAGCTGCCATCCGTCGGTAAAATCCGGAGCGGGCGGAATCTCGGCGCTGGGACCTTCGGGAGAGCCGGCCTCAACCCAGGCGGCGATGGTTGCGATCTGTTCGGCCGTCAGGCGAAGGTCGCCGGCAAAATCGCCCTGCTCGGCCAACCAAGGAGGCATAAATCCCGTGCGCGTCGCAGCAGCAATTTGAGCCCCGCGCTTCTTAACGTCTTCGTAAGTGAGCAGCGAAAACGGAGCAGCCGCGCCAGGATGATGGCACGGCGCGCATTTTTCATAGACGATGGGCGCGATATCGTGAGCGAATGTGGGCCGTTCCAGTGCGCGAGCGCAAGGCAAGACAATGGCCGCCGCTAAGATAAAAAAACACTTCCTCATCGGCGTCAATCTGCGTCCATCTGCGGCCAATAATCTTTGCGTGTTATTCGTATCGTAACGCGACGAGCGGGTCAATCCTGGTCGCCCAGCGAGCCGGGATGTATGTGGTCGCGCTTCTTGATGGAGCGGCCGCGCCTGGATGATGGCACTCCACGCATTTTTCGTAGACGATGGGCGCGATATCGTGAGCGCGCTCCGTGGCCTTATGAATATTATCCGAAAAGGTCGAACGGCGAATAGCCGGCCGGTCCAGTCGCGCCCTACAGAAGCCGCAACCCCGGCCCGAGAGATTTGTGATCGGAAACAACCACCCTTGCGCGCGGTTCATCCCGCCTAAGTATCATGTGGCTTCCGCGTTGACGCGTCAGAACAAAACCAGCACGTTGCAGTGCCTGTTTGAGGTCCTGGCCGGACAGCCCGGCAGGGGTTTCGCCATTAGCCTGGAACTTGGAGTTCTACGAACTCCTTGCCTGCCTCGGTGGGCACCGGATCGCCAGCCGCAATACAATCCTCGATGTAGAGTTCTATCGCTTCACGGATATTCGCCATCACTTCGGGCCGCGTGGCTCCCTGGGTTACACAGCCGGGCAGGGCGGGAACAACAGCGATATATTCCCCATTATCTGGCTCTTGTTCGAGAATGACCGTGTAGCCCATCTGCTTCCACGATAAACTCATCAGCGCTCGGAGGCAAGGCCGTCTGAGTGGCTTTCACTCGTATCGCAACGCAACTAACGGGTCAATCCTGGTCGCCCGGCGAGCCGGAACGTACGTTGCGAGCAACGCCACCGAAACCAAAACAGCGGCAACCCCCAAATAGGTGATCGGGTCGTTGGCTTTGACGCCGAAAAGCAAATTCGCCAAGAAGCGATTCAGACCGAAAGAAGCGGCGAGGCCGATCACCAGGCCGATGCCGGTGAGCAGCATGCCCTGCCGAACCACCAGCTTCAGCATGTCGCCGCGGTTGGCGCCCAGCGCCATGCGGATTCCGATTTCCTGCGTCCGTTGCTCCACCGTGTAGGACATCAAGCCATAGATCCCGATGGCGGCCAGCAACAGCGCGAGACCGGCGAAGATGGTGAGCAGCAGCATGTTGAAGTTCTGGCGCGCGGTGGATTCTGAAATCACCTGGTCCATGGTGCGGATTTTGGAAGCCGCCAGCTGGCTGTCCACGGACCGGATTTCGCTTTGGATGGCAGCGCTGAGTGAAGATGGATCGCTGGCGGTTTGAATCACCCAATTCAGCGGGATCACGTTATTGGCGAGTTTGGTGAGCCCGTCGGTAATCTGGCTCTGTGGCATGTACATCACGGGGACATCGCCGCCGGCGAGGCCCATTTCCCGAATATTGGCCACCACCCCGACGATCTCGCGGGAGGGCTCTTCAAACTCCGGGCCCAGCCCCTTGCCGATGGTTATGCGCTGGCCGAGAGGATCGGCTTTGGGCCAATATTTCTTGGCGAACGCGTCGTTGATGATCGCCACGTGGGATGAGTTTCCCGTATCGCGTTGGTCGAAGGCGCGGCCCCGTAAAAAAGGCACGCGCAGCGCGCTGAAATAGTGGGGGCTGCTGAAACGCCATAGTTCGTCGCCGTTGTATAAATCGCCCTTGGCGGGCGCACGGCCTTCGATGTTGAAGGGCAGGTCGAGCCCGAGGCTGTCGACGGGCAGCATTACGGTGGCGGCAGCCGCGCGCACTCCCGGCAGCGCTTCGATGTGGTCCACCACCTGGCGAATCATGGTTTCGGCTTTGGCGGTGCTGTCGTACCGCCCGCCCGTTAGCGACGTCTGCATGGTGATGACGTTGGCCGGGTTGAAACCCGGCTGGACGGAGCGCAATCCAACGAAGGTACGGATCATGAGAGCCGCGCCGGCCACCAGAATGACCGCGAGCGCCATCTCGGCTGCCACCAGGACGCCGCGCAGGCGATTGTGGCGCAGTCCGGATCCCGATCGGCCGCCGGCTTCCTTCAGAACCGAGTTTACATCCAGCTTGGAAATTCGCAGCGCGGGCAGCAGGCCGAAAAGCACGCCGGTGAGAAGCGCGATCGCAAAAGTGAAGGCAAGCACGTGCCAATCCAGCGCGGTGATGGCAGCGGCGACATGATCTTCGGCGTTAACGCGGGGAAGATTGCCGGGGCTGACGGCCAGCAGCATGGGTACGCTCCAGGCTCCGATCAGCAACCCGAGCGCTCCGCCAACGGCGGATAGAAGAACGCTTTCGGTGAGCAACTGCCGGATCAGATCGCCCCGGCTGGCGCCCACCGCGGTACGAATGGCAATTTCGCGTTGTCGCCCAGCCGCGCGGGCCAGCAAAAGATTGGCGACGTTGGCGCAGGCGATCAGCAGGACGAAGCCGACGGCTCCCACCAGGATCAGGAGAGCCAGGCGAACGTCACCAACCATCGCGTCTCGCAGGGACCCCACGGACACGCCTTCGTTCTGGTCCATCCACTTGGGATTGGCCCGCCGGAACTGCTCGCCCGCCACCAGCATGTTGGCCTTGGCCGAATCCAGAGTCGCTCCGGGTTTGAGGCGGCCCGCGACCAGCAAATAGTGGCCCTGATTGGTGCTGTCGGGATCGGCTTGCATGGGAATGAAAACATCGGCCGGAGGATCGGAGTGGAAAGTAGAGGGGAGGATTCCAACCACCACGTACGGATCGCCGCTGAGGAGAATGGGCTTGCCAATCAGTGAGGGGTCGCTTCCGAACCGGCTTCGCCACAGATCGCTGCTCAGGACGGCAGCCTTGGGCCCATTGGGCTGATCCTCTTGAGGCAGGAAGGTGCGGCCCACGGAGGGCGAGACGCCGAACACCTGGAAGTATTCGGCGGAGACGTGAATGCCTTTGATCTGTTGAGGGCGGTCGCCTGCGCCGAGGTTGAGGCCCGGTCCCGAGAAATCGTAGAGGGCCATGGCCTCAAAGGTCTGGTTGGCCTTCTTCCATGCCATGTATTTGGGGATGGACACCGAGCCGCCGCCGGCGCTTCCTTTGAAGCTGCGCTGGATGCGCATGATGCGGTCCGAGTGCGGATAAGGCAACGGAGCGAGCAAAACCGCGTTGACCACCGAGAAAATCGCTGTATTGGCGCCCATGCCGAGCGCGAGCGCGGCGACGGCGACGATGGTGAATCCTGGATTGGCGATGAGAACGCGGAAAGAGTGGCGCAGATCCGAAACAAGGCTGCTCATACTGTTCTAGTACGAGCAACCCTGCGCAAAGTTCGGAATAAGCCGTTTGGCCTGCGAGGTGCGAAGGTTTAGCTCCCGGCGTTGGCCATAACGGATGACACCTGGCTGAATACCGTGCTGATGCTGCTGGAGACGGCCGGCATAATGGCGCCCGCCGCCACCGCCACAAAGCCGGCCATCAGGGCGTATTCGATGAGATCCTGGCCCTGGCGATTCCCCCAGATCCGCATAAGAAAGAGAAAGGCGCGATGATTGGTCATTTTCAGTCCTTTGGGGCGGTTTCCTTACCGCAAACATTGATGTAACGTGATTCGATTTTCGTCTGGCTAACGGAGTAGGACAATCCCGTCGATAGTACACCGGGGTCCAGTACCGGGCTCGGCAGGAGTACTGTTTTGAGGCTTGCACCTAGATGAAGACCGTCCCGCAAACCATTTGGCCCGTGTCCGTGTTTGGCCTCGGATTCCTATTAATTATCATGGGCTTGTCGGGCGTGGCCAGCATCCAGGAAACTCGCCGGATTCATCAGCAGATTCTGGCGGTGGAAGACACTTACCGCCATATCGAGAATGTAGTGGAAAGCATCCGCTCGGACACTTCACGGGTGGCGGTGCTGCGGCGAGACCGGTTGCTGCAGCGGGATGCTTCGGCCAGCGCCTACACCGCCCAATTGGCCAGCTTGCGGTCCACCACGGAGTCCAGCCTGGCGCAACTGAAGTCGCTGCGTCCGCAACACAGCAGCGGGCCCGTGGAGCGGTTGGAAAGCGCCTTGGAGGCTTATCTGAAGACCGTCGGCGCCGAGTTCCAGCAGACTCCGGCCCAAACCAGAGCCCAGTTCACCGACGATGGATTCGGTTCGGAAACCATGCCCATCTTTGCCATCGCCGAAGAGCTGGGCAAGCTGAACGAAGAGAATTTCGAGTCGCGCCGCCGGGATCTCAGCCAGTCCGTAGTGCATCTGCAGAACGACATATGGGAGACGATGCTGACAGCATTGGTGCTGGGCGCGATCATCGCCGGGGCTAGCGTGTTCCGCATCTCGTCGCTGGAGAAGGAATCCGCCGCGCACCAGAAGGTGAGCGAGCTGGCCGAGGAACGCTTGCGGCATCTTTCACAGCAGTTGGTTTCGTCCCAGGAGCAGGAGCGAAAAGCGCTGTCCCGCGAATTGCACGATGAAATCGGGCAGTTGCTGACTGCGCTGCGCATGGAACTGGGGAATCTGGAGCGGGGGCGCGGAGGACTAGCCGATCCGCACCTGGATCAGGCCAAGAAGCTGGCCGAGAGCACGCTGCGGACCACGCGCGACATCGCGATGGGATTGCGGCCCGCCATGCTGGACGTGCTGGGCCTCGGGCCGGCGCTGGAATGGCAGGCGCGGGAGTATTCCAGGCGCTATAACACGCCCATTCGATTGGAAGTGGACGGGGATCTGCGCGATGTCCCGGATCCGCACCGGACTTACCTCTATCGCATCGTGCAGGAAGGGCTTACCAACTGCGCCCGTCACGCTCATGCCAAGAACATTCACGTGAAGTTGGAGGATTCCCGCGAGAAGCTGGCCGTGCTGGTGGAAGACGATGGCGTGGGGTTCAACCAGCATAGCGGCGTCGCGTATGGATTAGGCCTGCTGGGCATCACTGAGCGTGTGCGCGAGCTGTGCGGCCAGTTGTCCATTCAATCCGAGCCCGGCAAAGGAACGCGAATTTCAGTGGTGCTACCGTTGAATCGCGAAAATGCCGCGAGTGATAGAGTGACCAGCCAAACCGCCAGCTAGTGCGGCGGATCCGAGCCGCCATCGCGTCAGAGGTTGCGGAAAAAAGTCGAAGCATAGCTGGCCGCAGATAAACGCCGATTAACGCCGATTGAAAACAGTGAACTTCTGCGCAGAGACCGTTAACGAGTCCGACCTCTACGACTGCGCGATCGCTGCCATCACAGCGGTCAGGAATCGTATCCGTAGGGTCTGCCACGGGGATGCTCAACCTGGCCCAGGCAGTGGTTGCGTTCATGTGGTGCAACTCGCTTGGCTTTTGTCTTATCCGCGTCCATCCGCGTTCATCCGCGGCCAAATAGCCTTTTTCCGCGCCCTGGTCAGCATGGGTTTGCTAGGTCCGCCGTGGCGGCTCAGAACAAACGTACTAATTCGTCGCCGCCGGGTTGCCGCGCAACTCTGCCAGCGCGGCGCGGGCCTTGTCCGACCCGGCATTCCCCGAAGCGCCGTAAAACATCAGCATGTTCGCACGCATGGAATCCGAAACCTCGTTGAGATGCCCATCGAAGCGCTCCAGCAGCTTAGCGTAGGTTTCATCCGCCAGACGATAGTCGCCCAGGCGAGTGGGGCGTCCGATGTCAAAGTTTTCGTTGGCCAACTCGAGACGGTTCTCACTCACGTTCGCAAGCAGTTCTTGATAGCGCCGGACCGTGTCGTCCAGGCTGGCAAGGAACATCTTTTCGGCGGCCGGCGGCGGGACTCGAAAGGCGAATGCTTTGAAAGGGCCGATCTTAGGAACCAGGCGGAAGAGAAATGCCAGGAATCGCGCGCCTGGCCCTGGCCGCTCGTACTTGTCGTCCCAGTCTTTCTGATAAGCGGCCACCGAAATGCGATACACATAGCGGCGCCGGGTCATCCCCGCCTGCAGCGCTTGAATATCCTTCTTCTTGGCCGCCCACGCAGCCTTGGTCATTTCCGGGATCGCCTGGCTGACAGACCAGCGATAGGTGCCTAGCGCAAGATCCAGGTTGGTGAACAGGTCCTTGAGCGGAACACAATAAGTCTCTTCGAAAGCCCGCTCCAGCAGCGGCTTGGCCACTTTGAACCCGATAAAGCCGTGATAGGCGTCGTTGGCGTATTGTCCGCGCGCCACTTCGATGACGTCGAAACCGAACTCGGTTTTCAGATGGTCAGCCGGATTGTCTTCGTAGGTGACCTCCGGGCCGAACTTGGCTCGCAGCTTGGGATAGACCATGGGCACGGTTCGATTCACTGCCGCCGGATGGCCGAGATTGTCGGCGGCGTAGTGGGCCAGGGCGCCAAGTGCGAACGCGTAGTCGTTCAGATCTTGCGATTCCTGCGCATCCGTCAGCAGGGCCAGGACAAAATCGCCGCTGCGTGTGTAATGGACCAAATCGCTGAAAAACTTGCTGCCGAAGGGATAGTAGCCCATGTCCTGGATGATGGCGCCGCCATAGGCATAGGCGTGGGCCTCGCGCAATTGGTCGTCGGTGGCATTGGGGAACCGTTTCAGAAGCAGCGGGCGCAGCGTGCCAGGCCAGACCGAGTCAATGATGGCTTCGTGGGAAAGGACCGAGTAGGCCGGAGCGGGCGCCGGCAGCGCTAGCGCTATAACTGATGCGATAAGAGGGAAGCAGGCGAACGGGCGCACTCGTTCATGTGATCCAAACCAGGCCCATATTGTTTCCCCCTGACGAAAATACATTCTCTGTCACGAATGTTTTTTCCACAATTCAACTGATTGTAACGTATAGCGGTATACAAAGAGGCATGCGGTGCGATCTGCACGTCCATACGCGGCATTCGGGCATGTGCAATATTCCCGGATTTCACCGTTTCTGCCGCGAGAGCTACAACCATCCTGAGGCGGTGTATGAGACTTTGAAGCGGCGCGGCATGGATCTGGTGACGGTCACCGATCACGATTCCATCGACGCCGCCGAACACCTTCGCCGCCATCCCGATTTCTTCCTGAGCGAAGAGGTGACGTGTACTACTCCCTCCAACACGGAAATCCATGTCGGCGTATACGGAATCGAAGAGCGGCATCATATCGAACTGCAGCGCCGGCGCAGCGATGTTCCCGCTCTGGCCGCGTATCTCCACGAACAAAAGATCCTGTTCAGCATCAACCACGTTTTCTCCAGCCTTACCGGGCGCCGAACCCAGCTGGATTTCGAAATGTTCGAAGACCTGTTCCCCGCGATGGAAACGCTCAACGGGCACATTCCGGCCATCAATAATAGAGCCGCCACGCGGCTGGCGCTGGACTGGCAGAAGGCCGCTGTGGGCGGAAGTGACGCGCATACCCTGGGCACTCTCGCGCTTACCTACACGGAGGTTTCGGGAGCAAACGGCATTCCAACTTTCCTAGAGGGCGTGCGGCACGGCCGGGGACAAGTGGCCGGCGCTTCGGGCAACTATGCTAAGCTCACCGGCGCCGTGCTCGGCATCGGATCCAGCCTGGTGCACGAGCGTCCCTGGACTTTCGCGCTTACCCCCTTGATGCTCGCCGTGCCGCTGGTGACGCTGGCGAACTACTTCTGCGAGTTGAGCTTTTACGCGCGTTGGTCGCGCACGCTGTGGACAGATCCGGCAAATGGTGGCGCAAGCACTCGTGCTTCGAGCGTTCACACTCGTGTGAACGCGTCTTCCTGCTAAACAAATCGCCGGGACAGGTATGTGCCGATGACACGCGGAAAGATCGCCTCCGATCAGCCGAAAAGATAATTTGTCTTGACAGAGGAATATTCCGGTGTTTAAAATCGATCCATGCCGGCGACCTTGCAAATCGTCCAGAGCCCCGAAAAAGCGGGCGTCTTACTCCAGCCCGGCCGCCTTAGTCTCCTCGAACAATTAACTGAGCCCGATTCCGCCGCCGGGCTCGCCCGCCGCCTGGGCGTTCCTCGGCAGAAATTGAACTACCATCTGCGCGAGCTGGAGCGCGAGGGCTTCCTGGAGTTGGTCGAGGAACGGCGTAAAGGAAATTGCGTGGAACGCGTGGTGCGCGCCGTGGCC
>Ga0209624_10002784_pt1 | contig 12741 bp, 9 predicted proteins | sample JacPinW_OM2H0_O1_FD_188565 | JGI IMG/M metagenome (GOLD analysis project Ga0209624, IMG submission 188565) | Forest soil microbial communities from Algoma, Ontario, Canada - Jack Pine, Ontario site 1_JW_OM2H0_O1 (SPAdes) (version 2) | ecosystem: Environmental > Terrestrial > Soil > Boreal... | reverse complement strand
AATAGCCGAAGGCCGGATCCATTCAAACGTAGGGAATGTTCGTATAAAAGAAGGGAAGGCTCGTACAAAGAAGGAAGGTTCGTATCAGGCTGTGCCTTCAGGCATAGCGTTCGCGCAGGAAAAACGTAGGCGCCTTCAGGCGCTGCAAGCTTACTGCCGCAATCCCATCCAATGCTCCGAGACCACCAGAGAATTCCCCGGATTCTGCGGATCGTACTTCACCGACGTATGCAGTCCCAAACGGCACGAATGCAGATTGATCCAATGCCGCAGATACGTCACGTCCTGCGAGCACTCATACGACACCCCTGCCACATCGTACTTGTAGATGAGCATCACGGCTGCATGATAGTTGCTGGCGGCAGCTAGCTCCTGCACATCGATCACGGTTCCATCCGTGATGCGTCCAGTAGTCTCCAGCCAGGCGCGCCGCTCGCGCTCAATCTCGTCGGCTGTCTTCGGCTTTCGCCGCAACAAGTAGTAAGCGCCGGTCAGGGCCGCGCCGCCGGCCGCTACCAATCCATAAAGTCGAAGCGAATCCATAGGGAGAGGATCGAAATCGTCGGGAGCCGCCGACTTCTCTTTCAGAATAAGCGCAAAGCCAGATGTGTGGAAGTGGTTCGAAGGTTACGGAGGTGCCGGGGTTGTGCAAATCTCATCGCCCGCCGAAAGACACCATCGTTGTTCTAGAATCAGCGCGGCACAGGGGACACATCTTGAACTCGTGTAGAAAAATCAGGCTCATGAAACTCGCCGCTCTCATAGCCGGGGCGTGCATTGCTGCGATGGCCGCCTCGGGCGGGCCGGGTTCGTCGAAATCAGACAAGGCCAGTCACGATTGGCCCGTCTACGGAGGAACGCCCGACAACAATCACTTCTCCCCGCTCGCTCAAATCAATCGCACGAACGTGAAACAACTCAGCGTTGCCTGGAGTTTCGACACCGAAGAATCCGGCGGCCTGCAGACCAGCCCCATCGAGGTCGACGGAGTTCTCTACGGCATCACTCCCTCGCAGAAAATCTTTGCCCTCGACGCCACCACCGGCAAGCTCCTGTGGAAGTTCGACTCTGGTATCAAAGGCACGCAGCCCGATCGCGGCCTCGCCTACTGGACCGATGGCAAGCAGCGCCGGATTCTCGTCGGCGTGATGAATTTCGTCTACGCGCTCGACGCGCACACGGGCCAGCCGATCCCTACTTTCGGCAAAGACAGTCGCATCGATCTCCGCGAAGACCTCGGCCGCGATCCCGCGGATCAATCGATCTTCATGACCAGCCCCACCGTCATTTTTAAAGACTTGATGATCGTGGGCGGACGCGAAGCCGAAACGCTGCCCGCTTCTCCCGGCGACGTTCGCGCCTATGACGTTCGCACCGGCAAGCTGCGCTGGTCGTTTCACACTATTCCGCACCCGGGCGAATTCGGATCCGACACTTGGCCGAAGGACGCGTGGAAGACCAGCGGCGCCGCCAACAATTGGGCCGGTATGACTGTCGACGTCGCCCGCGGCATTGTCTTCGTTCCCACCGGCTCCGCTGCTTTCGATTTCTACGGGTCCGATCGCGTGGGCGACGACCTCTTCGCCAATTGCCTCATCGCTCTCAATGCTGAAACGGGCGAACGCATCTGGCATTTCCAGGGCGTTCATCACGATCTCTGGGATCGCGATTTTCCTTCCCCGCCCGTTCTGCTCACCGTGCAGCATAACGGCAAGAAAGTAGACGCCGTCGCCCAAACCTCCAAGCAGGGATTCGTATTTCTCTTCGATCGCACCAACGGCAATCCGCTTTTCCCCCTCGATTGCCGCGACTACCCGCCCAGCAACATTCCCGGAGAAGTCGCCGCGAAACAGCAATGCCTGCCGTCGAAGCCGGCACCATTCTCTCGTCAACTCCTCACCGACGATCTCCTCACTAATCGCACTCCCGAAATCCATCAGTGGGCGCTCGAAAAGTTCCGCACCTTCCGCAGCGAAGGCCAATTCGTTCCCTTCAGCGTCGGCAAAGACACCGTCGTCTTCCCCGGATTCGACGGCGGCGCGGAATGGGGTGGTCCAGCCGCCGATCCTGAGACGGGCATCCTCTACGTCAATGCCAACGATCTGCCCTGGACCGGCGCCCTCGCCGAGAACACCGAGGAGGACACTCCGAAGGCGCTCTACATGAATCAATGCGCCGTCTGTCACGGAGAGAAGATGGCCGGCTCTCCACCCGAAATTCCGCCGCTGATCGGATTGAACCATCGCATGTCGATGCCGCAAGTCGCCGCCACCCTCAAAAGCGGCAAAGGACGCATGCCCGGCTTTCCAAATCTTTCCGGCGAGCAGATGCATGTCCTCCTGTCATACGTCATGAGCGACCAGAACGCGGACAAAGATAAAGATAAAGAGGTCGTGAGCTCCGGGCCTGAACCGGCACAGATGAAATATCACTTCACCGGATACAAGCGCTTTTACGATCCCGATGGATATCCTGCCGTCGCTCCGCCGTGGGGCACGCTGAGCGCGATCAATCTCAACACGGGTGAGTATGTCTGGAAGATTCCTCTCGGCGAATATCCCGACTTGGTAGCGAGTGGGATGAAGAATACGGGAACGGAAAACTACGGAGGCCCGCTCGTCACCGCCGGCGGCCTCGTTTTCATCGGCGCCACGAACTACGACAAGAAATTCCGCGCCTTCGACAAATCCACCGGACAGCTTCTCTGGGAAACCACGCTGCCCTTTGCAGGCAATGCGACGCCGATTACATATGAGTTGAACGGAAAGCAATTCGTGGTAATCGCCGCCGGCGGAGGAAAGGATCTGAAATCAAAGTCCGGAGGAGTCTACGTCGCCTTCGCGCTAAGCGCCGCCCATCCCTGATGGCTGTTATTGGGAAATGTTGTCATTCAAAAAACAAAGCGTTGTCATTCCGACCGAAGGGAGGAATCTGCTGTTGCTTTGTCATTCCCACCGCAGGGAGGAATCCGCTGTTGCTCTGTCATTCCGACCGGAGGGAGGAATCTGCTGTCCGTTATCATCCCGACTGCAGAAGTCCATTACTAAATTTGGGTTGTCATTCCGACCGAAGGGAGGAATCTGCTGTTGGCTGAGAGCAACCCGCTACTTGGTTTGACTACAGACGCTCTTGCTGACCAGATCGGCGAAGCCGCCTTCCGGTCCTTGGCCAAACTGGTCGTCATGCGAAGCTTTCTTGCTGACGACAAACCGTCCGCTGCGATCGCGAGAGTAAAACCATTCCGTGCTCGGGGCTGCCGTACCGTTGCCGCAGTAAAAACGCACCCGGGCCCGCATCTCCACGAACGGTCCGCCCTGCGGCAGCTCCGCCGGAGCTTTGTACTCGACCCTCACTAGCGCGGTTCGCTGGTTGCCTTTCAACACCCGCACCGAGCTGACCGAGACCGTATCGCCGGCTTCAGTCTGTCCGATGGTGCGCCAGTCTCCCGCGGCGAGCACAAGGCTGACCACAAGCGCCGGAGTCAACACGACGGCGGCGAAGATGAGGAGGGCTTTTTTCAAAGCTCAAATGACCCAAGCTGCGGCAAGCCCAATACTTTGGGGCATAGACCCAATTCTGTCAACTTCTGTCAACGCGCCCAATGGAGGGCTAAGCCATGTCGGCCGTCCTCGGCGTGATATGTTGGTGAGGTTCAAAGCGCTTTCTCTAGTGAGTCTGATATGGAAACGCTTCATTCCACGCTAGTTACGAGTCAGGTCGGCCCTTTATTCCTGGCCGCCTCCGCCCGGGGATTGGTCGCCCTTGAGTTCGATAAGCGCCTTCCGGGACAACAGACGATCCGTCCGAACCCGCGTGACTTGCGCGCTGAGAGCCAGAAAATCCGCTTTGAGGACTCTGCGAACGAATTGTCGTCCTATATTCGCGAGCTTGAAGAATATTTCGCCGGAACGCGCCGAGCCTTCGATTTCCCGCTCGACCTTCGCGGAACCGATTTTCAAGTCGCCTGCTGGCGCGCACTGCTCGCGATTCCCTATGGCGAGACTCGCACCTACGCCGACATCGCCCGCGCGGTCGGACGCCCTCAGGGATTTCGCGCCGTCGGCATGGCCAATAATCGCAACCCGGTGGCGATCGTCGTCCCGTGCCATCGTGTCATCGCCTCCGACGGCACACTCTGCGGCTATGGCGGCGGCCTCGACATCAAACGCAAGTTGTTGGAACTCGAAGGCGCGTTAAGCGGCACGCTAGCCGCCTAGCCTGATTCCCGATATTGGCTGATCACTCGACGTTGGCGTCATCTGCGACAGACTGCAATATCAGTTCAGCCTCGTACCCACCCAAGTGACCGAATCCCAGCATCGGCCTTTTGAGGGGTGGCTGATTCTTGAAGAACTCATGAACTTGCGGGGACACGGCATCGATCCTTCCGACGAACGTAGCCGTAACATGCTGCACAGGCTCGCCGATGAGTGGGACCTTTTCCGTTGGATTCAATCTTAAGAGTTTTTCAAACCGTTCGAATTTCCAGTCCTGAATCAACGACACCGGAATCGCCGGGATTCGTTTTCCCTCTGCGTCTTCCGACCCTAATATGTTTCCGCTGGAAACATACGCAACGACCGGAGAAGGAACACTCCCACTCGGGAATCCCAGCCATAGGGACCCATGGCATCTGTCATCGTTTAAGGTGGAATTTTCCATGTTTCCCCAGTAATAGGCGCGAATCCGCACCAGCTTATTATTGAAAGCAGCAGGGTCTGCTAGAACTGCGCAGACACTCGTGTCGATAGGTTCTTGCTTCGCGGCTATGGCGGATGCTTGCCCGTTAACTGGAGTCAGACAGGCCAACCAACCCTCTTTAGTTGGTTCCAGCTTTATTGGCTTGATGCACTCCACAACTCTCGTGTGATTCTCGTCCATCAGTCGCATGTGCCGGTTCAACACCACCGGCGGGAAGCCGCGCTCATGAAAGGTGACGGAGAATACATCACCCGCCGCATCTGCAGCCACACCGTAGGAAAAGTGAAAAGGCAAGTTAACCGGACCAGAATAAGCGAGGTAGAACGGTTTGCGATGTTCAAGGCGACTTCTAGCGCAATCGTCGACGGAGCCAAATTTCGCAAACGCTTTTACACAATCCATTGAGCGTCCACCACGCTCAGAAGAGAGCGATTTCAAACGATCAGTGAACACGCGATCAGTGGCAGCTGAACTAGGTGATTTCCCTTGCTGTGCTTGCGCAGACCAGAGGCTGACGAGTGTGACAACGACCAGAAGGAGCGCGTTGGAACGAAGGCCACGGGGCAAGATTTTATACAAGATGCTCATCGTCGCTGGGAAAGTTGTCTCAACGATCGCCACTGATCGCCCTCCCGGCACCCTATTCCCCAAGTAAAGTCCCCGATCTCCGATCTACAATCCCATCCACGAAGACTTCATGAACTCAACCGACCGTCAGCCCAGCCCGCGAAATTCCGCGCTCTGCAAGGCCGGCCTCTTCTATCTCGTGTTCGTCATGTTCTCCTACACCACCGGAGGCCCGTTCGGCCTCGAGGACATGGTCACGACCTCCGGCCCCGGCATCACTCTGCTTTACCTGCTCATCCTTCCATTCTTCTGGTGCATCCCGGTGTCGCTCGTTTCCGCTGAGCTCACCACCGTCATGCCCGTCGAAGGCGGCTTCTACCGCTGGACCCGCGCCGCCTTTGGCGACTTCTGGGGATTTCTCGCCGGATGGTGGAACTGGTCCGCATCATTTCTTCTGGGCGGCGCCTACGCCGTTCTCTTCACCGACTATCTCGTTTACTACTTCCCGAAGATGAATTGGTGGGAGCACTACCTCGTCTCGGTCGCACTGATCGCCGTCCTCACCTGGATCAACGTGCGCGGCATCGAGATGGTCGGCCAGGTCGCGACCGCGCTCGAAATCTTCATCTTCATCCCCGTGATGACCATGGTCGTCATCGGCCTCGCTCACTGGCACCAGAATCCGTTTCATCCCTTGATCGTTCCGCACCAGCCGACGTTCAAAGTGTTCGGAGTAGGCCTCGCTCTCGGATTGTGGCTCTATTCGGGATACGAGCAACTCTCGACGGTCGCGGAAGAAGTAGAGAATCCGCAGCGAGCTTATCCACGCGCGCTCGCGATGGTCGTTCCGCTATCCATAGCAGCCTACTTTCTTCCGACGTTGGCGGGGCTGGCTTCAGCGGGAAACTGGGAGAAATGGCATACAGGATTCTTCTCCGACGCCGCGGCGACGATCGGAGGAACATTTCACGGTCACCCGTGGCTTGGCACCTGGATGACACTCGCCGCCATGATCGGCAACGTCGCGCTGCTCAACAGCACGATCCTTACCACCACGCGCATGCCCTTCGCCATGGCCGAAGACGGATACCTGCCCGACATCCTGACTCGCAAAAGCGCGCGCTACGGAACGCCATGGCTGGCCATCGTCGCATCCGCTGCGATCTACGCCTTGCTCGCGTGGCAGAGCCTCGCCGAACTCATCTCCGTCTACATCTGGCTACGCTCGGCAACGACCGTGTTGACGGTGCTCTCGGCGTGGAAACTCCGCCGCACCCAGCCGGACCTCAAGCGGTCATTCAAGATTCCGGGTGGCCGTGCAGGATTGCTCTACGTGGTAGGAGCGCCAGTCGTGATGGCGTTAGTGGCTTTGCTAGGCAGTGACGGCTTCGGCCTCGTCGGCGGCGCAATCGCAATCGTAGTAGGCCCAATAGTCTACGTGGCACTACGCCACCGGACGTCTTGACGGTCCGCCATCCGACGGTTCGTGCCATTTGGCGCTTCACCGTGTGACGGTTCGCCATCACAGTCCTGTCATCCTGAGGTCCGCGTTCTCTGCGGACCGAAGGACCTCTGCAACTGGCCAGGAATTGAATCGGTCGCCGCCATTGCCACGTGATCCAGGTGCGACTCAGCTCACCCAGTCCAGCACCTTGTACCATGCCCCTGCCAGCGGCAAAAACCACGGCTTCCCGTTGTAGAGTCCCATAGGTGCCCCGGGAAACGGAATCCCCACAAACGGATTCTCCGGTTGATCTCCCGCCATGAGCTCCGCAATCTTCTGTCCCTGGTACGTTGCCATCGCGACGCCGTGCCCTGCATATCCGACCGCGTAGTACATCCCGTCCATCTGACCGGCGTGCGGCGTGATGTCGAACGCAAAGTCGAGCGTGCCTCCCCACACGTATTCAATCCGCGCGTCGGCCAGTTGCGGATACACGCTCACCATGCCCCGCCGCAAAATCTCTGCGCTCTGCCGCACCGTCTGATCGTTCTCCGGAAAGAACGCGGCCCGCCCGCCGAACAACATCCGCCCATCTGGCGTCAGCCGGTAGTAGTAAAGATAATTTTTCGAGTCATAGATCATCCGGTTGCGCGGACTCAGCTCGTGCGCCAGCGCCTTCGGCAGCACTTCGGTCGTGATAATGAACGATCCAATGGGAATGATTTTCTTCTGCAGCTCTGGCGTAGCCGTCCCTGTATAACCGCTCGTACCCACGAACACCTCGTGTGCCCACAGCGAGCCGCGCGACGTCGTAATCTTCCATCCCGTTTCGCCCTGGCGCGAATCTCGCTGAATGCTTTCGACCCGCGCGTGCTCGAAAATTTCAGCGCCGTTCTTCATCGCACTCCGGGCTAGCCCCGCCACGTACCGCGCCGGATTGCAACCCGCGCTCATTTCATCCACCATGCCACCGTAATAAATACTGGACCCGATCTCCGCGCTCAGCTCGCTCTTCTGCACCACGCGCAGCTTGTGATTGAACTCGACTTCGATGATCTCGGTCTGGCGCGTGTAGTCATCGAAATGATTTTGCTTACAGGCGACTTCCAGGTGTCCGCAACGCGAGAAGTCACAGTCGATCTTCTCCTCCTGAACAATCTTCTCCACGCAATCCATCGAAGCCAGCGAAGCTGCGTACATTCGTCTCGTCAGTTCGCGTCCGTACATCGAAATCAGCTTGTTGACGCCCAACTTCATCCCGGTCAGGACCATGCCGCCGTTCCGGGAACTCGCGCCCCACCCGATCGTCTCGCTTTCCAGCACCGCAACCCGCGCTCCTCGTTTCGCCAGCGTGCGCGCGGCGGATAGGCCGGTGAAGCCGGCCCCAATCACGGCGACGTCCGCCGATTCGGGCAACGGACGCGAGGGATCCGTCGTTGGAAACTCGGTTGTAGTTAGCCAGTAGTTATGTTCTTGCAAGGGCATAGGCACGAATCGATCGAATGACGAAGAATGAATGACGGATGACCGAGCATTTTAGCCCAGCCGTGCGCAGTGGTACATGTACCCTCGATTCCCGCAAGGTTTCCATCGCGGCCACCACGGTAATCTTGTCGCGGTTACTCGCTGCTCTTAGTCTGGCAACATGGGGCTTCAGTGTTTCCTATTCTCTTCTGATGAAGGGACGGCCGCGACCATTCGTCAGGTCCTGGCCGATCTCGACGTCCGCGTCGAATCCTGCCCTGAAGCCGTAGCTGCCGTCGAGAAAATTTCCAAAGAATCATTTCAGATCGTCATCATCGATTGGGATCAGCAGCCCGAAGCCGCCCTGCTGCTCGCCGCCGCCCGCGAGCGCAAGGCCTCCGAGCGCCCTATCACGTTGGCCATCGTCAGCGATGACATCAGCGTTCCCAAGGCATTGCAGGCGGGCGCGAACTCTATTCTGCGCAAGCCGATCTTCGTCAACCAGATTAAGGACACCCTGAAGACGGCCCGCGATCTGCTGCGCGCCAAGCGTGATCCCGCTTCGCCTGCGGCCATCAGTGTCTCGGCTCATTCCGCGGCTGCTGCTGCACCCGCAACCATCCCCGCGAGCATGGATCCTGGCAAGGAGAAAACTCTCCGCGCCGGGGAATTTCTCCAATCGGCCCCCGTCACTCCGGGAGGCGCGTTCGTTACCGAATCGAATACCCCGGACTCCTTCGATCAGCCTGCACCACAGCCCGTCGATCCGCTGAAAGATCTCGAGCCGGTTGCCGCTTCTGTTCAGGAGAGCCAGCCGGAGGCGCCACCGCCGCCCGCACCCGGCGAAACCCGCGGTCTCGAGTGGTATCTGAAAACTCGTGGAGTGGCCCGGCAATCTGCTCCTGCGGCGGCAGGGGCTGCACCTGCTCCCGCCCCATCCGGCAAGCCCGAACTGCTTAGCTACGATCAGATTTCAGTGCCGGCTCCGGAGCCCCGCTCAGAGATTTCTCAGATTCAGGCGAAGCCTCAACGAAAGACCGAGGCGAAAGATGAAGCCGAACTTCAAGCTTATATCGACGAAGGCGGCGAGACCGCCGAAGCAGCTCCGTCGGGTTTCCGTCTGGGTAAAGGCGCAATTATCGTCGCGCTCCTGCTCGCCAGCATTGGCATCGCGGCCGCGCCGCAGGCTCCGTGGCATCCCAAGGCGAAGGCGCTCTGGTCTCGTGGTCAGCACGCGTTGCACGTCTGGCTCAATCCGCAACCTGTGACCCTCGCCCAGGCTCCTCCGGCTCACGAGGATTTTGCCCGCGCCGGTGACGAGTACAAACTTCCGGTCGCAGAAAATATTCCTGACGCCACCACCGATCCTTCGCAGATCAAGGTTCTGCCCGTGATCGATCCCACGGCGAAGAAGCCTCCGACCGATCCTGCAAATCCGGATCAGCCAGCCCCAACCGATGGATCCGCCGCGGCTCCTACTAGTGATCCGACCCAAGTTCCGGTGAACCAAGCTCCGGCGACCCAGGCTCCCGCAGGCCAAACTCCGCCGGTGCAGGTTGTCGAAAATCCGGGAGCATCCACAACGCCCACGCCAGCTCAATCCACGCCAGTTCAAGTTCCGCCAACGACGACGCCGACTCAGCCACCTGCAACTCAGGCTCCGGCTCCAGTCGTGACCACGCCATCCGCAACACGTCCTGACCAGTCTGCGCCGGTCGCGAGTTCAGTGCCTCCGAAACCAGCTCCGTCCAGAAATTCGCCGACACAATACGTCGCGTCGGGAAATATTCCATCGAGCCTGAAGTCTCAGATGGCCAGCTCCACCCCCGATGCCAGTGGCAATCGGCCGGTCGAATCTGCCATGCCCTCCATCGAGCCTGTCGTGATAGCTGAGGGTGCCGAGCGCGCGTTGCTTGCTGATCAGCCGCCCGTTCCTTATCCCGACTCTGCCAAAGGTCAGCAGGGGACGGTCATTCTTCAAGTCCTAATCGGACGGGACGGGACGGTGCAGGATGCCAAGTTCCTTCAGGGATCGCTTGCCTTCGCGCGGCCCGCGATCGACGGCGTGAAGCAATGGAAATTTAAGCCCTACGTCATGAACGGACGCCCGGTGTCCGTCCAAACCCTTATGACCCTGAGCTTTAAGCCGGCATCCTAGGGGCACAAGTTGTTATGTTTCGCGGCCGATATCCGGCCCGGTCCCTCTGCGTTACCGATGGGGCACAAATCGAGCAGCCGGGGCTTGCCCGGACGCATCTAGAGATATAATGAACCAAGATTTTCAGGTTCCTTCCGGAAGAAGATCACAACAGATGTCAATGAAAACCAAAGCAGCGATTCTCGTCACCTCTTTTGCCGTTCTGCTGTTTGTCGTCGTCGGTTCGATGGGCGGCGTTCACGCCTCCTCCAACGACGGCTCTTACCGTCAGCTTCAGGTTTACAGTGAAGTCCTGTCCCGCGTGCGCAGCGAGTACGTGGAAGAGCCCAACATTCCCAAGGTGACCGACGGTGCGCTGCACGGACTCCTCGAGTCGCTCGATTCCAATTCGAGCTACATGACGGCCGACTCATATAAGGCTTTCAAGGCTCACAAGGCCGAAGGCAAGGCCGGAATCGGTGCGGTCGTCTCGAAACGCTTTGGCTACGCCGCCGTAGTTGCCGTGTTGCCCGGCTCCCCTGCTGAGAAGGCTGGAATCGAGCAGACGGACATCTTCGAATCGATCGAAGGTCTGAGCACGCGCGATATGTCTCTGCCGGAAATTCGCAACCTGCTCACCGGCACTCCGGGATCGACTCTCAACGTCGAAGTAGTTCGCGCTCGCAAGGCCGAGCCGCAGAAAGTTGTCATCACCCGCGACGTCGTGAGCATTCCTGCCGTGTCCGACAAGCTGATGGACGACGGTATCGGCTACATCAAAGTCGAAGCCCTGACGAAAGGGAAAGTTCAGGAAATCAGCTCCAAGATCAAGTCGCTGGAAAAATCGGGCGCTAAGAAAATCCTGCTCGACGTTCGCAATTGCGCTGAGGGCGACGAGACGGAAGGAATCGCGGTCGCGAATCTCTTCCTCAATCACGGAACTATCACTTATCTGCAAGGCCAGCGTTATCCGCGCGAGGCCTTCAACGCCGATCCCGCCAAGGCGATTACTTCGCTTCCAGTCGCAGTCCTCGTGAACCGCGGAACCTCTGGTCCTGCTGAAATCGTGGCGGCGGCAATTCTGGAGAACGCTCGCGGCGACGTTGTCGGAGACAAGACCTTCGGTGACGGCTCGGTGCAGAAGACGATTGACCTCAAAGACGGTGGCGCTTTGATCCTCTCGATCGCGAAGTATTATTCGCCGAGCGGCAAAGCCATCCAGGACACGGCCATCACGCCCAACGTTGTAGTCGCCGACGCAATCGACGACGCAGTGGGTCCGGACGATGAAGACGGCACGACGCCTGCGCAGGATGAAGCTAAGCCGAAGAACACAGTCGACGATCAGCTGAACAAAGCTGTCGAAGTGTTAAAGAGCCACGCCAGCTAGATCGCTGATCACAAAACAAAAGTTGAGCCAATCGCGCGCCGCAAGGCGCGCGAAGTTTTTGTAGCGCCGGCTGTCGCAGAGATGCCTCGCCCGTGCGCGCCACCACTATCGTGATCTGGATTCCTTCTCCCAAAATGCTATTCTGAACTTGTCCCCATGAAGTCGCTCTACGAAGATCTCCCATCGGTAGAAATCGGTGGACGCCGCCTCGTCGGCCGCGTGCTCTTCGCCCTGCTCGTCCTGATCTCCGTACTCGTCGGCGCGACTGCCGGACTTCTCCTCGTCTACACCACCGACCTCCCGCAAGTCGACGCGCTCGAAAACTACCGTCCCAGTTCAATCACCGAACTCTACGACGATCACGACCGCGTCATCGGATCCTTCGCCTTGCAACGCCGCGTCGTCGCCGGCTATGACGATTACCCGCCCGTACTCCGCGACGCCCTCGTCTCGATCGAGGACAAGGATTTCTACAGCCACTCCGGCATCAACTTCTGGCGGATCGTCGGCGCCGCCTATCGCGACATCGAATCGGGCGGCAAGGTTCAGGGGGCGTCCACGCTGACCATGCAACTCGCCCGCAATCTTTTTCTTTCGCCTGACCGCCGCTGGCAACGCAAAGTTCAGGAAGCGATGCTCGCCATCCAGATCGAGCGCCGCTTCACCAAGCCGCAAATCTTCACGCTCTACGCCAACCAGATTTTTCTCGGACACGGCGTCTACGGTTTCGAATCAGCTTCCGAGTATTACTTCAGCAAGCCGGCCAAGCAGTTGACTCTCGATGAAGCCGCGCTCCTCGCCGGTCTGCCCAAAGGCCCAACCGTCTATTCGCCGATCACCCATCCGGATCGCGCGCAGAAGCGCCGCAATCTGGTTATCAACGCCATGCTCGAAGACGGCAAAATCACGGCGGCCCAGGCCGCCGACGCGCCAGCCGACGGCCGCCGTCGCTACACGACGTCAAAGCTGTGCAACATGCTGTTCGCCTACGAACTGGACCGTCGCCTCGGCGAGGGAGCCAAAGGCGTCACCGTGACC
>Ga0209624_10002783_pt1 | contig 12747 bp, 14 predicted proteins | sample JacPinW_OM2H0_O1_FD_188565 | JGI IMG/M metagenome (GOLD analysis project Ga0209624, IMG submission 188565) | Forest soil microbial communities from Algoma, Ontario, Canada - Jack Pine, Ontario site 1_JW_OM2H0_O1 (SPAdes) (version 2) | ecosystem: Environmental > Terrestrial > Soil > Boreal... | reverse complement strand
CCTATCTTCTTCAGCATGACGTCTTCCTGGACGGTTCAGGAACGCCGGAACACCGCACTGAAGACCGGTCTCTGGGTATTCGTAATTTTGGTTACGTTTCTATTCTTTGGCCGCTTCGTGCTGCACTTCTTCGGCATCTCGCTGCCCGTCCTGAAGATTGCCGGCGGACTCATTGTTGCCAACACCGCCTGGGGCATGGTCACTTCTCATGCCCGCATCACGCCGGAAGAAAGCCACGAGGCACAGGATAAAGAAGACATTTCCCTCACTCCGCTCGCCATGCCGCTGATGTCGGGACCGGGGGCCATCGGAGTAGTCATGGCGCTGGCGGCCAACGTGGACAGCGCTGCCTCGTACTTAGGGATGGTCATCGGCATTGCCGCGATTGCGCTGACCGTTCTTCTTTTCTTCTGGCTGGGAGGGCCGTGGGTGCGCCGGTTGGGACCCAATGCGGTCGGTGCCATCAACAAGATTTTCGGCTTCCTGATTCTTGCTATTGCCGTGCAACTGGTGTGGGATGGAGTGGCGGACTTTCATAGCTAGGCCAGTGTGGCGCGGGCGCCCTCGCCCGCGACTGCAGCAGCGAGCACCACTCCAAGCGGGACTATGCCAACGGACTACCCAAGCAGATGACCTTGAATGAAAATCAATCTTCTTCGCGCGAGTGGAATTCCGACGTCTATCACCGGCTTTCCGGACCACAGGTCAGTTGGGGGAAGAAGGTCCTGTCGCGGTTGCGGCTGCGCGGAGACGAGGTGGTGCTCGATGCCGGATGCGGCACCGGGCGACTGACCGCCGAATTACTTGACGCCCTGCCCCGTGGCCGGGTAGTCGGCGTCGACCTCTCGCAAAACATGTTGAGATCTGCACGTGAGCACCTCGCACATTTCAAAGGCCCTGCGAATCTAGTCCCGAATCTAGTTCTTTGTGATCTGCTGTGCCTGCCGTTCGAGGCGTGCTTCGACGGGATAGTGAGCACGGCGGCGTTTCATTGGGTGCTCGACCACGATCAATTGTTTGCGAACCTGCGCCGGGCGCTGGTTCCCGGAGGATGGCTGGAAGCCCAATGCGGAGGCGGACCGAACGTGGTCGCCGTGCGCAAGCGTGCGGACGAACTGGCCGCGACTCCGAAATTTGCTTCGTTCTTCGCGGGCTTCCGTGAGCCTTGGCTTTTTCAGAATGCAGAGAGTGCAGCGCAGACCCTTCTACGCGGAGGATTCGTCGAAGTCGAGACCTCGATTGAAGCGGCCCCCACTGTCCTCGACAGTGCGGGGCAGTACAACGAGTTCGTACGTAACATTATTCTGCGGCGGCATCTGGAGAACATTCCGTCCGAACAACTTCGGGCGGAATTTATGGAGGAGCTCACGGACCGAGCTTCGGAGGATAACCCGCCCTTTTCCTTAGACTACTGGCGTCTCAACCTGCGCGGTCGCGCAGGCTAAGACGAACGCGAGGCTGAGTTCCTGCTGTGTACCCTTGGAATCCATGCCCACGATGCCACGTATCGCAACAGAGGCTAGCAGTGGGCGCCCGGTTTATCACTGGTCCAACTCGATCCCGCGAGCATGCCTTCTGACCTCTCGCTCGAAACGCGACTGGCCAATCAGCAGCGGCGAAAACGACACCGGTCGACCTCCGTTTCGGCTCTTGACGTAGGTGGTCCCGGTGTTGCGGCCCCTCCTCATCCAAGCGATCTCGTTCCATGGGATGACGCGATCTCCGCGAAGCCAGCGGTGCTGGCGAATGCCTTCGTCGTTGATCAGGACTGTTCTGGGTTCGGCAAGAAGAATTGCGACCAGCACCGAGATGGGGATCAGCGCCGCAGACAATCCCTCCCCCTTGCGAACGGTCTCCCACACGGTCAGAGCGGTGAAAGCCACGAGCGACACGGTGACTATCTCGATAAGAACATGCATTCGGGGAGCAAGTGAGAACTCAACCGAGGCGCCATTTTCACGCGGACGAAGCTTCTTCGTAGAACGGCGAATCCACCAGAACAAAAGCATGAATGGAGACACGAACAAGAATCTCAAGAGAACCGCGCCAAATACTAAGGCGATTGCCTTCACTTGATACCTCGTGCATGCCCCGGGAGGGCGGTCCTCAAGAGCACCTACTTCAGCGACACCAGCCTCTCCACCAGCTCCGAATAATCTTTCTTCTCGATGCCATGCACCTGCTTGTTGTACTCGTCCACCTTTGAGGAATAATTCATCGAGCAGAATTTCGGGCCGCACATGGAGCAGAAGGCTGCCTCTTTGTAGTAGTCATCGGGCAGAGTTTCATCGTGCATCGAGCGCGCGGTCTCAGGATCGAGTGAGAGCGCGAACTGCTTTTCCCAATCGAATTTGTAGCGGGCATAGCTTAGTGCGTCGTCGCGGTCGCGAGCGCCGGGGCGTCCGCGGGCGATGTCGGCGGCGTGGGCCGAGATCTTGTAGGCGATGATTCCGTCTTTCACGTCTTTCTCGTTCGGCAACCCCAGGTGTTCCTTAGGCGTGACGTAGCACAGCATGGCAGCTCCGTACCATCCGATCATGGCCGCGCCGATGGCCGATGTGATGTGGTCGTAGCCGGGAGCGATGTCAGTGACCAGCGGGCCCAGTGTGTAGAACGGGGCTTCGTAGCAGAGCTCGACTTCTTTTTCTACCTGCTCTTTGATCTTGTCCATCGACACGTGGCCGGGACCTTCGATCATCACCTGCACGTCGTGCTGCCAGGCAATCTTCGTCAGTTCGCCCAGAGTTTTCAGTTCTGAGAACTGCGCTTCGTCGCTGGCATCGGCGACGCAGCCGGGACGCAGACCGTCTCCGAGCGAAAAGCTGACATCGTACTTCTTGAAAATCTTGCAGATATCGTCGAAGCGTTCGTAGAGGAAATTTTGCTTGTGGTTGTAAGCCATCCACTGCGCGAGGATGGCGCCGCCGCGGCTTACGATCCCGGTAATGCGCTTCGAAATCAGCGGCAGATACTGGATTAGCACGCCCGCGTGGATCGTCATGTAATCCACGCCCTGCGCGGCTTGCTCTTCGATCACTTCGAGCATGACTTCGGCATTCAAATCTTCAACGCGTTTCACGCGCGCGATGGCTTCATAAATCGGCACCGTGCCGATGGGAACGGGCGAGTGGCGCAGAATGGCTTCGCGAATTTCGTGAATGTTGCCGCCGGTGGAGAGATCCATCACCGTGTCGGCGCCGTAGTGCACGGCTGTGTGCAACTTCTTCAACTCCTCATTCACTTCCGATGTGACTGCCGAGTTGCCGATGTTCGCGTTGATCTTGCACAGCGACGCTACGCCGATCGCCATCGGTTCCAGTTCCGGATGGTTGATGTTGGCTGGAATGATCATGCGGCCACGGGCCACTTCGTCGCGCACCAGTTCGGGAGTGAGCTTTTCGCGGTGGGCGATGTAACTCATTTCTTCAGTGATCATCCCCCGCCGTGCGTAGTGCATCTGTGAGAAGTTGCCGTCGGTGTTCTCTTGCCTGCGTTGGGCAAGCCACTCTGCGCGCGGCTTGGGAACGCCGTGGCCGTTACTGCCATTGCCGGAATTGGTGTTCGTGGGGGTCATGTTCGGAGCCAGCTTTCGTCTGGATTCTACTGGCCCCGATTATAACCGGATGTGCTGGGAGAATGGGGTATCACTGCATTTGCTCGGCGCATTCCACCGAGGTGCAGCCTCCGGGGCCTTGGGTGCGGACATTGCCAACCGCATTCTTGATGTGAATGGCGGCCATCGCCGCGGGATAGGCCCACCAGAGCCTGCGGATGACGCGGTCTCCAGGCAGCCAGGAATGAGACTTCTTCAGTTCGTAGGTCAACAGGAATTCCGCCCCGTACACCGCGAAACCCTTGAGCATAATCGGTTGGTTCGCGGGCGCGCTGGTGACCCACGGAGCGCCAGCGGCGAATTCCCGGTCGAGCACAAGCTGGCGGCTCGTAAAGCGGAAACTTTCAGCCGCTCCCAGCGCGGCCATCACCGCGAAAAACTTTTTATCGAACACTCTCTCCGGCTTCGCGAGGGAAGGTGCGGACGTTGTCTGCATCGGTGCGGCCGGAAGCGCCTCATCCGTGATTTTGTTGAAATCAGTGTTCTGGCCGGCCAGTTTGCCTGCCAGCAATAACGCAAAGATGAGCCACTCAACTGCGATGAAATGCTTTTTCATGCCACTCCTGTCGGTTCGGGCGCTGCAGCAGAGAGACCGGCAGTCGCGGGTTGCGCCTCGAAATTTGTTCGCCAGCGCTGTCTTCGTAGGAGCAGGTCCCTACCCAACCGGCGACGCATGTTTTTCGACGAAATGCAGCTGTTTTCGGGATCTGGTTTGACACGTTAGTAGCTCGACGCGCAAGACTTTCGTCGAACCTATGTCTAATGTTTCCCTCCGAAGTGATTCTGAGAGAGAGGGGCGAACGAGGTTCAGACTCGCGCTGTCTTCATCGCCTTTCTAATGTTCGGCACTAATGTTCTGTCTAGCCCACCGGAGAAGAAACCACGCTGCACTGCTTTCCCCTCCTTGCCGATTCAGGAGTGCCGGGCCTAAAATCTCAAACGTTCGTCCGAAAAGGAGAAGTTCGCATGAGAGTGTTCCGTTTCTTGCCGGTCTTATTACTTCTGCTGAGCGTCGTCAGCTTCGCGCAAACATCTTCCTCTGCTAATCCCTCCACGAAGGCTGCTTATGGTTCCAGTCTCGATACCATCGACCGGAGCGTCGATCCTTGCGTGGATTTCTACCAGTACGCCTGTGGCAACTGGATCAAGAGCGCCGAGATTCCTGCGGACCAATCGAGATGGGGCGGTTTCAGTGAAGTTCGCGAACGCAATCGCAGCATCGAGCACGACATTCTGGAGAAGGCGGCGGCCGGCGGAGCGGGTCGCGACGGTATCGATCAGCGCATCGGTGATCTCTACGGTTCCTGCATGGACGAAAAAGCCGTGAACGCAAAAGGCGTCGCCCCGCTGCAGCCTGAGCTCGACCGCATCGCCGCGGTCAAAGACAAGGGTGCGCTGATCGATGAGATCGCGCATGTGCATCTGGTGGGGCCGAATCCGCTATTTAGTTTTTATTCCAACTCCGATCTCCACAATGCCGATCAGGTCATCGCCAACATCGATCAGGGCGGCCTGTCCTTGCCCGACCGCGACTACTACATCAAGGACGACAACGCGAAGATGAAGGAGATGCGGCAGCACCTGGTGGAGTATGTCACGCAGACGTTTACACTGGCGGGCCAGACGCCGCAGCAGGCCGCCGATTCGGCGCAGACGGTGCTGCGCATTGAGACCTCGCTGGCGAAGGCTGCGATGGACCGCACGGCGCGCCGCGACCCCAAGAACCTGGATCACAAAATGAGCCGCGACGAGGCTGTCGCACTGGGACCCAATTTCTATCTGAACCGCTACTTCACCGCTGTGGGTGCGCCGAACTTCACCCAGCTGAACGTGACGAATCCTGACTTCTTCAAGCAGGTGAATAGCGTTCTGGAATCCGAATCGCTGGACTCGCTGAAAACGTACGTGAGTTGGCATGTGCTGAACGCGGCGTCTCTGTGGCTTTCGCAACCATTCGTCGATGCCAACTTCAAGTTCCAGCAGAACCTAAACGGCCAGAAGGAAATTCAGGCGCGCTGGAAGCGCTGTGTCAGCCTCACCGATCGCCAGCTGGGCGAGGCGCTTGGGCAGAGATATGTGGAACTCACCTTTGGTGCGGACGCCAGGCAGCGAATGCTCAAGATGGTGGATGCTCTCGAAGCGTCTCTCGCCGCCGACGTTACCGAGCTCTCCTGGATGAGCGAGGAGACGAAAAAGCAGGCCAAGGTGAAACTCGATGCCATTCGCAACAAGATCGGCTATCCCGACAAGTACCGCGACTATAGCTCGGTGGTGATCAAGCGCGACGACCTGCTGGGCAACGTGGCTCGCGCCACCGAATTCGAATCGAAGCGCGATATTGCCAAAATCGACAAGCCGCTCGATCGCAAGGAATGGGGCATGACTCCGCCGACCGTAAACGCGTATTACAACGCGTCGTTTAACGAAATCGTGTTTCCGGCGGGCATCTTGCAGCCGCCATTTTTTGACAACAAAATGGACGACGGCGTGAACTTTGGCGGAATCGGCTTGGTCATCGGTCACGAACTCACGCACGGCTTTGACGACCAGGGGCGCAAGTTCGATCCGCAAGGCAATCTGCACGATTGGTGGACGGAGCAGGACGGCAAGGAGTTCGAGAAGCGAGCCAGTTGCGTGGCGGACGAATACTCGAACTTCGTCGCCGTCGACGACCTCAAGCTGAACGGCCGCCTCACGCTGGGTGAGAACACCGCCGATAACGGCGGCGCGCGCATCGCACTGGCGGCCCTCGAGCGCATGATCGCCGACGACAAGACCGGAAAGGAGGGTCAGAAGATCGACGGTTACACGCCCGAGCAGCGCTTCTTTCTTGGATTCGGACGGGTGTGGTGCGAGAAAGTGCGTCCCGAACAGGCCCGCGTCTGGGTGGTCACCGATCCTCACTCGCCGGGCAAATACCGGGTCGACGGCGTGGTGCAGAACATGCCGGAGTTCCAGAAGGCCTGGGGCTGCAAAGCCGGGCAGCCCATGGTTGCGGAGAACGCCTGCCATGTCTGGTAGGTATTCTGCATGACTCAAGAAACTGGGGCCGGCCTATGCCGGCCCCATGACTGTCATAGCGGCTGATTCCATCCCCGCAGCCGCGGCCACCACCGCCTTACGTTCCGCCGATACTCTTCGTACTGTTCCCCGAACTTCCCGCGCAACGTCGGCTCTTCATAAAACACGACAAACAGATGCACGCCGAGGGCAACCGCGCCAGCCATCGCCAGCGTGCCGCACCCGCCATTTCCACGCTGAAGCCGAGCCATCCCGGTGGTAACCAGAACCACAGGCCAAAGAACGCCGTACCTACTGCCAGCACAGCAGCCGCAATCAGCCAGCGATAGCCATGACCGACTTCCGGACCCGGTACAAAATGTGCATCAGGCATAGGTCCCTCCGCGGAAGCGTGAGTCCGACGTGAGCCTAATACAGTAAATCAAAAAGAAAATCAAATCGATATTCGTACTGCAAGCGCTGACATTCGAACCGCAATTAAAAAAAAGCGAGCGGGAAGTTGACGAAGAAATGACAAGCGATTTACGGCGCGATGACAATCCCTTCTTGCTCGTCCCGTAATCTCGACTCATCTCGAGCGAATAACCCCTGCGAATTTAGCCAGTAAATCGACCGCTCTTTGAGTGGTCAGGCTGAGGGACTGCCCTGTCCAGGCATCGGCCGCCCGTTGCAAAGGAAACGAGGAGAAAAAATATGACGAAAATCGTTAGCTATCTCTATGCATTGGCGCTTGTCATTTGCGTGGGCACGACTGCGATGCTCGCGGTCAGCAACCACAATGTGAAGTCAAACCCAAATGTTGAAACGGGACTTGCATCCGACGGGGCATTCCGCGACGGCCTTTACCTGGGCAAGCTCGCAGCGGAAAGCGGCCAGGCGCCGCGCCTGGCCATCGGCAGATGGTCCGCTGACCAGGACCGTTCCATGTTTGCGGCTGGGTATCGCCGTGGATACAGCGAATCCGTCGCCAGCGCCGCGACAAACGCTGTACCCGCCCAGTCGACGGAGTAAGGCTCGGCCACGCGCGGAGTCATCGAACCAGGTTTTTGCAAAACGAGAATTCTGAATTGAGGTGAAGTTATTATGCAAACCAAGAAGTTGATCTCCATATCTGCTCTTACCCTGGCGGTCTGCATCTCCACGCCCTACGCAGTCCGGGCTGGCGGGGCGCCCGCAAGCGCTAGCGCCACCGGCGCAGCGAGCGTAAAGGGCATCGTGAAGTTCGAAGGTACGGTACCGAAGCCCAAGCTGATCAGCATGTCTGCCGATCCAAGCTGCGCCAAGGAACATCCATCGCCTGTGTTCGCTCAGGAAGTCATCACTGATTCGAAGGGCGACCTGGAGAACGTGGTCGTGTTCGTTTCCGAGGGCCTCGGCGATCGCACATTCGATGCCCCCACGCAGCCGGTTGTTGTCGAGCAGAAAGGCTGCCTGTACACGCCGCACGTGCTGGCCGTGCGGGCGAATCAACCGTTGCACGTGGTGAATGACGATCCAACATCGCACAACATCCATCCCACGCCCGCGAACAATCGCGAATGGAACAAGGCAGAGCCGCCGGGGTCCAGCCTCGATGAATCGTTTGCCCGGGAGGAGATTGCAATTCCAGTGAAGTGCAACGTTCATCCCTGGATGCATGGGTACATCGCGGTGTTCAAGCACCCGTATTTCGCGGTGACGGGCAAAGACGGCAGTTTCGACCTGAGCAGCTTGCCGCCCGGCACCTACACCATCAAAGCGTGGCACGAGAAGCTCGGCACGTCGACCCAGACGATCACGATTAGTGCCAACGAAACCAAGGAGATCAATTTCGTCTTCAAGGGAATGTAGTGCGTCTCAATGCTTCTTTGGCCCCTGGAAGCCCTTGCGGCGCTGTTCGCTGTAGCGGTGCAGCGCGTCAAGGATGATGGGATACGCTTCACCGGCGGGGCGTATCTCATCCACCTCGACGGCTTTGCCTTCGAGCTGCTTGTAGTCCTGAAAGAAGCGCCGCAACATGAGCAGGCGATGCGGCGGCATCTCCGCGGCCTCGTGGTAGGAGTTGAATTCAGGATCTTCGGTTGCGATGGAAATGATCTTATGGTCCTGCTTACCGGCATCGATCATCGTCATCAGCCCAATCGCGCGCGCGTGAATGATGGTGAGCGGCACCACGGGTTCCTGGCAGAGCACGAGAACGTCGAGGGGATCGTCGTCCTCGGCTAGCGTCTGCGGGATGAAGCCGTAGTTAGCGGGATAATAAACCGCGGAGTAGAGAATGCGATCCAGCTTGATCAGGCCGCTGGCCTTATCCAGTTCGTATTTCACGCTCGATCCGAACGGGATCTCGATGACGCAGTCGAATTCTTCGGGTAGCTTGTCACCGGGAGTTACGTCGTGCCAGGGATGAATCATAGTTGTAGGGTCACTTTCATTCTAGCGGAGGAAGGTGAGGTAGTGTGGCCTTCCCGAATCTTGATTCTGGTTGCGTAAGTCGCGTAGAGTCTTGGTGAAGGGCAGCCGGTTTATGTCGAGCCAAGGCAAGACGTATTTAAAATTCGGCGGGGCCACGCTGTTGATTCTTTTCCTGCTGGGCTACCTCGCTTATACCGGGGTCCAGGACAGCAAGAGCTATTACGTCACCATCAGCGAACTGCATAAGATGGGCAACGGCGCTTACGCCAAACGCTTGCGGGTGGCCGGGAACGTGCAGCCCGGTTCGATCAAGCGCACCGGAACCCACGTACAGTTTGTGCTGGTCGAGCAGGATCAGTTGCTCTCGGTGGATTACACCGGGACTGAAGCGCCTCCTGACACTTTCAAGGACGACTCGCAGGCGCTTGCCGATGGCAGCTTCGGCCACGACGGCGTCTTTCACGCCAAGGGACTCCAGGCCAAGTGCGCATCAAAGTATGCACCGCAGCAGCCCGGCGCTCCTTCCCATGGCATGCCCTCCAGCCAACCTCCAAAAAGCATAACGCAAGTACAACCTAAATCGAGCGGGACGGCGAACTAGTCCCCGTACAATATTTTTCTGCCTCGCTCTGAACCGCACAACAAAGGCCAGCGAAAGCGCTGGCCAAAGGGTGGACGAGACAACGCCGGTCCTCTACTTCTCGTGCTCACTTCTGCATGCTGTCGTTCTTCATGCTGTCCGCCGCCATCTTGAGCGACATGACATGAACCTCTTTCTTATCGGCATAGACGTGCGCATTGAGTATGACGTGGTGTCCTTCATGGCCTTTCACCGCGTCCGGGTTGGTGATTGTCCAACTCTTGCTGTCTTTGTCGCTCACAAACATCTTCCCGTCTTTGCTGATTTTGCCCGTAACGTCGACAGCCTTCGCGGACGCGTCGGCCTTCATGTTGTCTTGCTTCATGGAGTCCTGGGCCAGTGTGATGCCACACATCAGCAGGCAAAGCGCGAAGCAAATGGTTATTAGCTTTTTCATCTTGGTCTCCTTCTTGAAAATATGCAGCAGCCGGGCAAAATTATACGCCTAACAGCTCACGCTCACACCGCCCCGTTCTCCGGTGCCGCTGCCTTTGCAAAAAATCTGCAAAATCCATAGATTCGTTGCTGTGCTCGGGACCAGACAAATTCTCGTGGATATTTGCTCCTTGTGACGAATCCGCTTACGGCGCCCAGAGGCGCTCCCATCATCGCGGTCAGCAACCTGGTCAAGCAGTTTGGACGGTTCACCGCGCTGCGCGGAGTCAACGCCGAGTTCGATGCCGGCAAGTTCTATGTGATTCTCGGCGACAACGGAGCAGGGAAGACCACTCTGTTGCGAGCGCTGGCGGGATTGACTGATCCCACGCGCGGCGAGATTTCAATCCTGGGCAAGAAACCGCACGAGGCCAGCCGCGACCTCGGCTACATGGCCCACCCGTCGCTGCTTTACGACGAGATGAGCGGCATGGAGAACCTGCTCTACTTCGACAAGCTCTACGACATTGCAGGCAACAGTCGCTGTGAGCAAGCAATTCAAGCCGTGGGGCTCGACGCTGAGTTGTCGCGGCCCGTGGGCAAATACTCGCAGGGCATGCGACAAAGAATGTCGTTGGCGCGGGCCATCCTGCACGATCCGAAGATTCTGTTCCTGGATGAGCCTTTTTCCAACGTAGATCTGCACTCGGCGCGGGAGATGGTCGGCTTGCTCAAGGGCATGCGCGACGCCGGAAAAACCATTCTCGTGGTCACCCACCAGGCCGCGCTTCTCGAAGGCACAGCCGATGAATTTGTGTGGATGCAGGCTGGGCAAATCGTCGACCGCACCAATCATCTTGCTCGCGGTCATCTTGCGCCGGGCGATGCGCCAGCGGGGGAATCATGAGATCGTTCTGGTCGATCGCCCTGTCCACGCTGACCAAAGATATCCGGCTGGAGTGGCGCTCCAAGGATGCGCTCAACGCCATGTTGTTTTTCTCGCTGCTGGTAGTCGTGATTTTTGTTTTCTCGTTCGATCCCCTCGCAGAAGAATCACGCCACATTGTGGGCGGGCTGGTTTGGGTGGCGTTCTTATTCGCGGCGGTGGTTGCTCTCAACCAGACATGGGCGCGGGAGCTGCGTAATCAGGTGCTCGATGCCTACCGCGTCTCTCCGGCCCCGGCGAACGCGTTGTTCCTGGCTAAGGCGATCGGAAATTTTATCCTCGTCAGCCTGCTGGAAGCCCTGATGGCGCCTCTATTCGTGATCTTCTACAACCTGCGTGTGCTCGGTCCGGCATGGCAGTTGATTCCGGTCACGCTGCTGGGAACCTGGGCGCTGGTGGTGAACGGCACGTTCTTTGCCGCGATGTCGCTGCGCACGCGCAGCCGCGAGCTTATGCTGCCGCTGCTCTTGTTTCCGGTTTCCATCCCCGCCGTGATCAGCATGGTTGCTGCCACCACAAGCATTCTCACGGGAGACGATCCCGCCCACTTCTACATCGTGTTGCTTCTCACCTACGATGTGGTGTTTACTACTGCTTGTCTCGCCTTGTTTGAAACAGTGTTGCAAGCGGAATGAGTCAAAAGAGGCAATGAAACGGGCCTTCCCCATCCTCGCAGTTCTGACAGCGCTTTTGCTCGTTTACGCTTTTTATCAGGCTTTGTGGGTTGCGCCCACTGACGCTCTGCAGGGCGACGTTTACCGCATCATTTACTATCACGTGCCTTCGGCCTGGACGGCCTTCCTGCTGTTCTTCATCAATTTCATCGCTTCGGTGCAATATCTGGCGAATGCGAGACCATCGACGGCGCGTGCCGCAAGATGGATTGTGATTGCGATCGGAATTATCGGCTTTGTCGCACCATTCATCCCACAGGTGAAACAGCAGCTGCCCACTGGGATGTATCCCAGTTCAGTCGCGACTACGTTCCTGATCATTACCGGGCTTTATTTCGTGATCGGAAAGTACTTCGTTGACCAGGATCTCGACGTGCTGGCGGTGACCACGGCGGAAGTAGGCGTGGTTTTCTGCAGCATCGTGCTCGTTACCGGCCCCATCTGGGCGCGGCCGGTGTGGGGCATCTGGTGGGCGCCGGGAGATATCCGCCTCACCTCCACTCTGGTTCTGTGGCTGATCTACGTGAGCTATCTGGTGCTGCGGCGTTTCTCTGACAGTGCGCAGACCCAGAAACTGGCTGCAGTGTTGGCGGTTTTTGGAGCGCTTGATGTCCCGTTGGTTTATTTTTCCATCTGGTTCTTCCGCACGCAGCATCCCCAACCCGTGATCGGCGGCGGCGGTTCGATGGACCCGCGGATGTTACACGTGCTGCTGATCAGCTGGATGGCGTTTCTCTGTTTCGCGTTTCTCGTGTGCTGGTCGCGTTACCGGCTGGAGAAGCTGCGCCGCGAAGTGGAGGAAGCTGAGGCCCTCGAATCGTTGTTGGAGCCAGCGGGACTGGCCGGGCCGTCTTCCGCAGTCAAAACTCCTCTTAGCCGGGGGTCAAAATGAATTCCATCAAATTCCTCTACGCCGCCTACATCGCCACCTGGCTGATTCACAGTCTCTATATTGGAAGCCTGGTGCGCCGCTACGGGCGTCTGCGGCAGCAGATGAAGGATCTGGGCAGGGGGAAGTAGCGGGACTCAGTTCGGCACTTTCATCTCGCGCTGCAGCGCACTTAGAAAATCCGTGCTGCCTGTT
>Ga0209624_10002782_pt1 | contig 12747 bp, 12 predicted proteins | sample JacPinW_OM2H0_O1_FD_188565 | JGI IMG/M metagenome (GOLD analysis project Ga0209624, IMG submission 188565) | Forest soil microbial communities from Algoma, Ontario, Canada - Jack Pine, Ontario site 1_JW_OM2H0_O1 (SPAdes) (version 2) | ecosystem: Environmental > Terrestrial > Soil > Boreal... | reverse complement strand
GCGCCTGCGGCCCGAGTTCCCCGACCAGTTGCCTGCCCTCGTCGTCGAGCAGGTCGGCGAGCACCACACTGCCGCCGCGGGCGAGGATATGCCGCGCGAACGCTGCGCCGAGCCCTCCGGCGCCACCGCTGATCAGCGCGACTTTTCCGGCCAATTGGTCTGAATTATTCTGCATCGCAATCGCTTTCCATAAATCCTGCGTCCTGATCGCCCACTGCCGTCAAGGAATCTTCGCCAGAGAGAATCCCTTGTATCCAGCTTCGGCGACCTCGGCGCAGATGTCGTTGTACGCCGCGAACCCGCCGATGAACAGCATGAAAACCCGCGGCTTTCCAGGAACATTCGCGCCCATGTACCACGAGTTGGCTTTGGTGAACAGCGACTCGTCGGCCCGCCGGGCCAATTCGGTGCACCAGCCGTCCACGGCGTCCCGGGTCGGTTCCATTGCCGCGTAGCCGTGGTCGTCGAGATAGGCGATGGCGTCCGCGATCCAGTTCACGTGCGCCTCGGCGTGCAGCACCATGTTCGCCAGCACCGCGGGCGCGCCGGGGCCCGAAATCAAGAACAGGTTGGGGAACCGGTCGACGCCCAGCCCGAGGTAGGTGCGTGGGCCGTGCGCCCAGTCGTCGCGCAGCCTCGCGGCGTCACGGCCGACGATATCGATCTGGGCTAACGCCCCAGTCATCGCATCGAAACCCGTTGCGAAAACGATCATATCGAGGTCATGGTGGGTATCGCTGGTGTTGATACCCGCCGCGTCGACGGATTCGATCGGGGTGGCACGCACGCTGACCAGGGTCACGTTGGGTTTGTTGAAGGTCTGAAAGTAGTTGCTGTCCGTGCAGATCCGCTTGGTTCCGATCGGATGGTCGTTGGGAATCAGCAGGTCAGCGACGGCCGGATCGTCGATGACCGCGCGGACCTTCTCCTCGTAGAACTTCCGGGCCTCTTCGTTGGCCGCCATGTCGGTCAGCTGGTCCGGGAAGGTTTTGGAGTACAGAACACCACCTAGCTGCCAACGCTTTTCGTACGCCGCACGGCGCTCGTCCGGAGTGAATTCCAGCGTCGGCCCGGGCGCGGTGATGTGCGGCGACCCGCCGCCACTGCGCCACGACACCCGGCGCCGCTCAGGGTAGGTTGCCTTGATCTCGTCGAGATCCTTCACGGAGAGCGGCCTGTTGCCGGCCGGGACGCTGTAATTGGGGGTGCGCTGGAAGACGTACAGGTGCGCCGCCTGCTCGGCGATGATCGGAATCGTTTGGATACCAGAGGATCCGGTTCCAATGACCGCCACCCTCTTGCCGGCGAAGTCGACGGGATCATGAGGCCAGTGCGCGGTATGGTAAATCTCGCCTGCGAAGCTCTTTAGGCCAGGGAAGTTCGGAGTCATTGCAGCCGACAACGGTCCGGTCGCCATCAGGCAGAAGCGGGCCTTCAGCACTTCACCGCTTTCGGTGCTAACGGTCCAACACAGCGCCGCCTCGTCGAGCACCGCCGAGACCGCCCGGGCATTGAACGTGATATCGCGACGAAGGTCGAGTTTGTCGGCGACCCAGTTCAGGTAGCTGAGAATTTCGGCCTGGGTGGCGTATTTTTCCGTCCAGTTCCACTCTTGCTGCAGTTCGTCGGAGAACGAGTAGGAATAGTCGACACTCTCGACATCGCAGCGCGCGCCCGGATACCGGTTGTAGTACCAGGTGCCGCCCAGCTCGGACGCGGCCTCGAGCACCCGGACCGAGAGCCCCCGCGCGCGCAGTTTGTGCAGGGCATACAGACCGGCGAACCCGGCGCCCACCACCAGTGCGTCCAGGGGTTCAGCTTGCTTCACAAGGGTTCACTGTAGGTAAGGCCGCCTTGCCGCCATCGCGCTTTCCCGGTCATTGGACGCTGCAATTGGTTCTTGAAGTATTTCCGTCCGCTCACCGGGATCGGCAGCGGGTCGGCCATTGACTGCGGTAGACCATGAATAAGCCCAAATACTTGAGGACGACAACATGAGCGAACGCGTACTTGACCGAGTGATGGATCTGGCCGACCAGTTACGTGACCAGGCCGCAGAAGCAGAGAAAATCGGCCGGCTCACCGACGACACCGTCAAGGGCATGAAGGCGGCCGGGTTGATCCGGCTGTTGCAGCCGAAGGGTTACCAGGGGTTCGAGGTCCACCCGCGCGAGTTCGCCGAGACGGTAATGGCGACGGCGGCGCTCGATCCGGCGGCCGGCTGGATCGTCGGTGTGGTGGGCGTGCACCCCTATCAGCTGGCCTATGCCGATCCAAAGGTGGCCGCCGAGGTATGGGGCGATGACGTCGACACCTGGATGGCCTCCCCATATGCGCCACAGGGAGTGGCCAAGCCGGTCGACGGCGGCTACATCTTCAATGGGCGGTGGCAGTTCAGCTCGGGCACCGACCATTGCGACTGGATCATCCTGGGGGCGATGCTCGGCGATGACGAGGGCATACCGTTGATGCCGCCGCAGATGTTGCACATGATCCTGCCGCGGAAGGACTACGAGATCGTCGAGGACTCGTGGAACGTAGTGGGACTGCGCGGAACCGGTTCCAAGGACGTCATCGTCAAAGACGCCTTCGTACCGACGTATCGGACGATGGACGCCACCAAGGTGATGGACGGTACCGCGCAGCGGGAGGCCGGCATGTCCGAGCCCTTGTACCTGATGCCGTGGTCGACGATGTTCCCGCTCGGGATCTCGGCGGCGACCATCGGCATCGCGGAAGGGGCCCTCGCAGCGCACCTGGATTACCAGCGTGCGCGCGTCGGCGCCACCGGAACCGCGATCAAAGACGACCCGTACGTGATGTACGCGGTCGGCGAGGCAGCGGCCGACATCAACGCTGCCCGTCAGGAATTGTTGTCCAATGCCGACCGCATCTACGACATGGTGGCCGCCGGTAAAGAGGTGTCCTTCGCTGACCGGGCTGCGGGGCGGCGAACTCAAGTTCGCGCCGTCTGGCGTGCGGTGTCGGCGGTGGACGAGATCTTCGCCCGCTCCGGCGGTAACGCCGCGCGCATGGACAAGCCGCTGCAGCGGTACTGGCGTGACGTCCATGTCGGCCAGATGCACGCAATCCACGTTCCCGGCTCCACTTACCACGCGTCGGCGCTCAGCTCGCTCGGCGTTGAGCCCCCTGAGGGCCCACTGCGTGCGCTGATTTAGGAAGACATACCGTGAGCGATCTCAAAAGCCTTGGCTACATAACTATTTCGACCAATGATATCGACCGCTGGCGGCAATTCGCGTTCGGCGTGCTCGGCTTCGCAGAGGGCAAGGGCCCTGACTCCTCCGCGCTATACCTGCGGATGGATGAACGTGCCGCACGCATGATCGTCGTGCCCGGGGATTCCGACCGGGTGCTCACCGTCGGTTGGGAGGTGCGCGATCATCCCGCATTGCAGCGAGTCAGGGCAGCCCTCGACGGTGCCGGGGTGCCGTTCAAACAGCTCTCTACCGACGAGGCCGAGGCCCGTCGTGTGGAAGAGGTGATCGCCTTCGAGGACCCAGCCGGCACCACCCTCGAGGTGTTTCACGGTGCGGTACTCGACCATAGCCCGGTCGTCACACCCTTCGGCGCAGCATTCGTGACCGCCGACCAGGGGTTGGGTCATGTCGTGTTGCCGGCGACCGACCCCAACGGGCTGTTCGACTTCTACACCGAGGTGCTGGGCTTTCGCTCCCGCGGCGCGTTCCGGGTGCCGCTGCCAAAGGAATTCGGCCCGGTAAGGGTGCGCTTCCTAGGCATCAACGAACGCCACCACAGCTTGGCCATCGTCCCGGCCGCGCATCAACGTGACCCCCGTCTGGTGCACATCATGGTCGAGGTGGACACCCTCGATGCGGTCGGTCGGGCGCTTGATCGGGTCAATGCCGAGGGCTTCCAATTGTCGTCAACGCTAGGGCGTCACACCAACGACAAGATGGTGTCGTTCTACGTCCGCGCTCCAGGAGACTGGGACATCGAATTCGGCACCGACGGCATGAGGGTTGACGAAGCCTTCTACACCGCAGAGGAAATAACCGCCGACAGCTACTGGGGTCATCAGTGGGTGGGCGAGATGCCGGCGGCCATGCGGCTATGAAACCCGATGCCGACGTGACGCCGGTTATGGCGTCATCGATCAGCTCATGGGACCACGAGGCCGACGTCGTGATCGCCGGTTATGGCGTGGCCGGTGCGGCGGCAGCGGTTGAGGCAACCCGATCCGGCGCAGAAGTCCTGGTACTCGAGCGCACCGGGTCCTGGGGTGGCGCCGCCGCGATGGCCGGTGGCTTCATTTATCTCGGCGGCGGCACGCCTCTCCAAACCGCTTGTGGCTTCACCGATTCCGTTGACAACATGGCAGCGTTTCTCAACGTGGCGATGGGACCCGGCGCCGACGAGAACCGAATCGCCGATTACTGCGCCGGCAGCGTCGCGCATTTCGACTGGCTCGTCGGCTGCGGTGTGCCTTTCAAGGCGGAGTTCTTCTCCGAGCCCGGCTGGGAGCCGATGGGCGACCAAGGTCTGATGTACAGCGGCGGCGAAAACTCCTATCCGTTCAACACAATTGCGACTCCGGCCCCGCGTGGACACGTGCCGCAGATGCAGAATAAGAAGCAGGGCGAGGCCAGCGCCGGCTACATGCTGATGAAGCCGCTGGTTGAGACCGCCACAGCGGCCGGCGCGCGGGCGCTCTACGACGTTCGGGTTCAGTGTCTGATCGTCGAATCGGACGGCAGGGTGGTCGGCCTCCGTGCTCGCCAATACGGCACCGAGATGACGATCAAAGCCCGTACCGGGGTGGTCCTCGCAACGGGCAGCTTCGCTTACAACGACGCGATGGTTTCGCAATACGCCCCCCGGATCGCCGGCCGGCCGGCCGCGTCGATCGAGCAGCACGATGGGCAGGCGATCCGAATGGCGCAAGCGTTGGGTGCGGATCTGGCCCATATGGACGCCACCGAAGTCGCGATCTTCATCGATCCCCAACAACTGGTGCGCGGCATCTTGGTCAACGGGCGCGGGCAGCGCTTCGTCCCCGAGGACACCTATCCGGGCCGCGTCGGACAACTCACGCTCTACCACCAAGACAACACGGCCTACCTGATCATCGACGACGACGCGCAGCAAGAGGCAATGGCATCCTGGTCGCCGCAATTGATGCTGCGACCGGCGACCTGGGTAGCCGAGACCATTGCCGACTTAGAACGCGAGATGGGCCTGCCGTCGCGTTCGCTGCAGTCGACCGTGGCCATCTACAACGAAAGCGCGGCTTGCGGCGAGGACCCGCTGCTGCACAAGAAGTCACAGTGGATCAAACCGATTGGATCACCCGTCGGCGCTATCGATCTGCGCGAGAGCACCGGCGGTTTCACTTTGGGCGGACTGGCCACCACATTGGATGCGGAGGTCTTGCATGTCAGCGGGGAGCCCATCCCGGGACTGTTCGCCGCGGGCCGTTCGACCGCTGGGCTCGCCGCGTGGGGCTATGCCAGCGGCGTGTCGCTGGGCGACGGCAGCTTCTACGGCCGGCGCGCGGGGCGGTCCGCCGCCGGCTGATCTGCGTCGATACCCCGAGGCCGACCGTTCGTCGAGGCAACATGTCGCGTGCCTAGTGACAGCGGCCACATTGCTGTGCTACAAACAGACTATGACTAATAGTCATATGCCGCCCAGGCATACAAGGGTTGGAGAAACCGTGCACGACACCGTCAGCGCCGACGCGACCGTCGAACCAGCCACCCCCAGCGCCGTCATCGACCGGATCTCACTGGTCCTCGACGCCTTCGACGGCCCCGGACGCCTCACCTTGGCCCAACTTGTCCGCCGCACCGGGCTACCGCGCTCGTCGGCGCATCGAATGCTCGAGCGCCTAGTCCAGCTGCGGTGGTTGCGCCGCAGTGGACGGGACTATGAACTCGGAATGCGGTTGGTGGAGTTGGGCTCGCTCGCCGTGCACCAGGATCGCCTGGTGCGAGCAGCTCGGCCGCTGCTGGATGAATTACACCGCGCCACTGGGCTTGTCGTGCATCTCGCAGTTTTGGATGGGCCTGACGTCGTTTATCTCGAGAAGGTCGGCGATCGGTTTGCGTCCGCGATCCCTACCCGGGTGGGCGGTCGTCAGCCGGCGCACTGCACCGCCGTCGGCAAGGCAATGCTGGCTTTCTGCGACGACGATACCGGGGTAGACCTGCGGGCCCGCATGACAAGGTATTCGATATTCGGCAGTTCCCAACTGGCCACCGAGCTGACCAAGGTGAGAGCGCACGGCGTCGCTTTCGAGCGCGAAGAGTCGCTTCTCGGATTCGGTTGCGTTGCAGCACCTATCGGCAATCCTGGTGAGTCAGTCGCGGCGGTGTCGGTCTGCGGCCCGATGAACCGCATGATGTTCGATCAACGGCTCACTGCCCCGATCCGAATGACAGCGATGAGCATCTGGCGCAACGTCGAGGACGGCCCACAGCGGGTCGCACCGACCCTGCAGCCCCTGCGGCCGTTGCTGCCCCGTCGTCCCGCGCCCGTATCACAACCGGCGCTGCAGTACGCGTGAGCCTCGACCCGCAGATTGCCCCCCTGATCGAGGCGCTGGACGCCGGGTTCCCGCCGGTGCATACGATGACCGGCGCCCAGGCGCGCGCGACCATCAGGTCGCGGTTCGTGCCGCCCCGCGAACCCGAGCCGGTGGCCGAGATCCGAGACGCGGCCGTCCCGGGGCCCGGCGGCGACATCCCCGTACGGGTGTACCGGCCCGCACACGACGGCCGCCTGCCGATACTCGTGTATGCCCACGGCGGCGGCTTCGTGTTCTGCGACCTGGACAGCCACGACGCCTTATGCCGGGATATCGCCAATCGCATTCCAGCAGTTGTGGTTTCGGTGGCCTACCGGCTAGCTCCAGAGCACCAGTGGCCCGCGGCGGCCGAGGACGTTTACGCCGTGACCCAGTGGGCAGCGGACAACGCGGAAGACCTCGGGGGTGACGCGCAGCGCGTCGTGGTGGGTGGCGACAGCGCGGGAGGGAATCTGGCCGCCGTCACTAGTTTGATGGCGCGCGACCGCGCCAGTCGCCCGCTGGCGGCTCAGGTGCTGATTTATCCAGTGATCGCTGCCAATTTCAACACCGAGTCATATCGGTTGTTCGGCATGGGTTTCTACAATCCCAAGCCGGCGATGCGCTGGTATTGGGATCAGTACATACCCGCGGCCGCTGATCGGGAGCACCCGTACGCTTCACCGCTGCGGGCCGACTTGGCAGGTTTACCTCCCGCAGTCGTCGTCATCGCCGGCCACGACCCGCTGCGTGACGAGGGCATGGCTTTCGCCGACGCTCTCGACGCCGCGGGTGTAACCACCACGCGATGTGTCTTCGAAGGCGGCATCCACGGATTCATGACGATGCCAACGCTCGGCATCGCACAGCAGGCCCGGCAGCAGGTCTGCCGGGAATTGTCCCGACTGCTGGGTTGAGCCATGCCCGACGGACTGATCTTCGTCATCGACAGGATGGTGACCAAGCCCGGCTGCGCCAGAACGATCATCGACACCTACCTCGCCGAATACGCGCCAGGCGCCCGCGGCCGGGGCATGACGTTGCGCGACGTCCTCGTAAGCCCACCGATCTGGTCCGAGGAACTGTCCAATACCGTCACGATCACCTGGACCCTGCCCAGCCCGCAAGCATGGTGGGAGATGACGTGGAAGGGTAGGCCAGATCCGACTCTGGGCGAATGGTGGTCGCGGATAGACGAACTCGTTGTCGAGCGGACACGGTCATTCGCTGCCGCAGCCGATGACGTTGACGGTCTCTGCGATGTATAGCGTCACCCGACTTCTCGACGTGGTCGCCGACGAGCGCGAACGAGTGCTGGTTTCGATCCGATCGAGGACGGAGGCGATCGGCGCGCGCTTCCATCTTGTCGAGCCAACGCTGCCAGGCTCACGCAACGGTGGCGACATTCTGATACACCTGAGATTCAACTCCAGACATGAATGGCTCACAGTGGCGGACTCTTTCGCTGATCTACTGTATGAGCCCGCCATCACGAGAATCAACGGCGTCAGCTACCCCGGCATCGTGACACGTAGCGGCGACGGCACCGTATACCGCACCCTGTTGCTGCGAGTGTCGCCAGAAACCCGGGCGGACATCGTGACGTACTTTGAAGATGAATTGCGCTCGATGACGCGCTTCATTCCGGCGATCAGGGCGTGGCAGCTCAGCCGTGTCGATGAAGCGATCGGGGATTCGCAATGGACGCACGTATTCGAGCAGGAGTTCGGCGACCTCGACGGGCTCACAGGCCCTTATCTGATGCATCCAATCCACTGGGCCGTGGTGGACCGCTGGTTCGATCCAGAATGCCCTGATGCCATTGTCCGAGATCGGTTGTGCCACAGCTTTTGTCAATACCTCGCTGGGGCCACCGGGCCATGACGGCATTACGTCATATCCCGGCGGCCATCACATTCGGGTTCGCGCCGGCCGGCGGTTTCAACGGTTCCAGCACGACTGCGCCGTCAAGGCTGTGCACCGGCAACTGCTGCGACCATGGATAGTGCAGGCTGAACGCCACCAAGCCGGTGCGCTTCGCGGCCGGCAGATGGCACATCGCAAGCACCGTCTCCGCCAGGTACTCCACCGGCTCCGTCGAAAAATCGTCGGGGATCAGTTGCGCCGCACCGGGCGTGCGGACGGCCGTCGACGGGCCGACGCAGTTCACCGCGATGTTGTCGTCAACCAATTCGGCGGCGACTCCCTGTGTGAAGCGGTGCAGCGCGGCTTTACACGACGCGTAGATCACGTCGCCCGCGGTCTTGTTGTACTCCCGGTACGGGCGTATTGGGGCCACGCCGGTGACCGATCCGATGTTGACGATCCACCCGCCACCCTGTTCGCGCATGTGTGGGAGGGCGGCCTTGGTGAGGACGAACGGGGCACGTAAATAGTGCTCGACGGTCCGGTCGAATGTCTCCATCGTCATGTCGTCGATCATCGAGTAATCGGCGAAACCAGCGTTGTTGACCAGGATGTCGATGCGGCCGGTGCGGTCCAGCACGGCGTCGATCAGCCCGTCGCGCGCCTCCCCGTCTCCCAGGTCGGCGGCGATTCCGAATGCGGAGCCGCCGGCGTTCCCGATCAGCGCGATGGTTTCGTCGATCGTCCCCGGTATCGCTGAAGACGCGCCGGCGCGCACGGACTGCGATGGTTGATACGCGCGCGCCGTTACCGCGACGGTTGCGCCCTCGGCCGCTAGTCGCTGGGCGATCGCGCGGCCGATGCCCCGGCTGCTACCGGTCACCAAAGCTGTTTTCCCGGTGAGTAATCGGCTCATCGCAGCGTGAAATCCTCTTCGACCGGTGCGCGGTGCTGCTGCCACACGTCGACCAGTCGATATGGGGTCGCGACGACGACCCGGCCTGATCCGGACCGGTAGTAGGTGTGCGCGCTCGGCGTGTGGCACCACACCGTGGCGCTCATCGCCTCATCGATTGCCGCGACGTAGTTCTCGTATGCGTGCGGGGTGACCTCCATTGTGGAGGCACCGCGGAGCGCCATCAGTTGGAGACATTCGAAGATGTAGTGAGCGAGCACTTCCATCGAGAAGTTCGCGCCCGCGCCGTGGCCGGGACTGTAATTGGGTGCCGACATCGTGAACAGGTTGGGGAAGCCGGGCACCATTCCGCCTCGGTAGCCCCGCGGGCTGTCGCGCCATTCATCAACCAGCTTCTTGCCATCGCGGCCGCGGACGTCGATGGTGGACAGAAAGTCAAGGTGGTAACCGGTGGCGTAGATGATGACGTCGAGATCGACCTGCCGGCCATCCTGGGTGACAATGCCTTTCGCATTGATCTCGGCTGGTTCACTGGCCTCGACGTCGACATGGTCACGCGTCAGCGCCGCGTAATAGCCCCCAGGATCGCGAATGATCCGTTTGCCGTAGGGCGCGAAATCCGGGGTGACTTTCTTCGCGAGCTCGGTGTCCTTGCCGAACACGCGGTCGATGTACTCCAGACACATCTGCAGAAGGACGTCGTTGGCGGGCGAAATGGACAGGTGGTCCTTGGCCCAGTCCGGGTCTTGCAGGATGACTGGATAGTTGTTGTCTGCCGTGCCCCAGTAGGACTTCAGCCGGTTCCAGTTCGCGTAGTAGGGCAGATGCCTGCCGAGGTATCGCTTGTGCGCGGGCACGTCGTCGGTAAGGCGCTTTCTCGGCGCCACCCAGTGGGGTTGGCGCTGGAATACCGTCAGGTGATCCACCTGACCGATACAGGCGTCGACGATCTGCACCGCGGTGCACCCGGCGCCGATGATCGCGACCTTCTTGCCGCTCAGATCCAGCGATGGATCCCACCGGGCCGAGTGAATGCTGATGCCCGCGAACTTATCTCGGCCCTTGACGTCGGGCCAGCGCGGCCGGTTCAAGTAGCCCGCGGCGGTCACCACCACTGCGGCGTAACTGGTGTGACGGTGGCCGTGGGCATCAATCGAATGGATCTGCCACTGGTTGCGATCCCCGTCCCACCACAGCGCTTCCACTTCGGTGTTGAACCGGGCGTGATCCCTGAGCTTGTGCTTGTCCGCGAGCTTGACCAGGTAGCGCTGATACTCCGCTCCCTGCGGGTAGTAGCTGGTCCAGTCCGGGTTCACCTCACGCGATAACGAGTAATATGCCGACGGGGTGTCGACCCCGATACCGGGATACACGGTGGTGTACCAGGTTCCGCCTACCTCCGCGTTGCGGTCGAAGAGCGTATAGCGCACGCCCTCTGCGGCGGCCGCCAGCGCGACGCTAATGCCCGCGATACCCGCTCCGACGATGGCGATCTCGACGCTGTCAGGGATCGGGACGCCGCGTGGCAGTGTCGGCTGCGACCGCTGGAAGCCGCCTTGTTCCAGCAACAGGTCCACCTGCTCGTCGTCGACCTGCGAACCCAGCGCGATCGGCAATAGCCGCGCGAAAAAGTCTCTGTCGCAGGCGGGCACCGCGTCCTCGTTCCGTGACCGGCCCAGCGCGTTGACGACCTCGTTGACCAACGCTGTCGCGGTTTCAGGGTCGGTCACACCGGCCCTCTCCGGCGGATCGGGGACATGAGAAATCTTGGGTGCAAAGGTGTCGATCACCCCGCAGTCGCCGGTCAGCTGGGCCAGCACCGCCGTCAAGACGCCGGGGTCGGCCTGCCGCAGGTTTTCTCGCAGTTCGTCAACATCAATCGGGTCCGGTGTCGACACTGATCCCGTGGCTGCGGTCATGTCGTCAAGTATCGAATCCGAGGGCCACATCCGGCATCGAGCTTTCTACTCAGTGGGAGGCGGCACATAGATGGCGGCGAGAATGTTCCACTGATCGGACAACTCCACAGCTGCCCGCCCGATACCAGAGTTGACTCACCGGCATGACCAACGACATCACGCTGTCGGAGCTCCAGGAATTCATCGCTGGCTTTTGGTACCTCTACGACGAGGCGCACTACGACGACTTGGCGGCAACCTACGCCGAGGACGTGCACTACGTGACGCGAAGCGATAGCGGCGTCAGCCCATTCGAAGAGCTGATGTCACCCGACATGCGCGGCCGCGACGCGGTGATGACGTGGCTGATCGACCATCGCAACCAGAGCCCGTATCCGTTGCGCCACCACGCGACGAATGTCCATCGCACCGGTAGCGACGGCACGGTGACCACGGCGCGGTTTTATCTTCTGGTCAATCAGATCGTCAACTTCGTGCCGTTCGCGGTATCCAGCGGGGTAGTCGATGTCGTCGTCCGGCGCGACTCAACAGGTCTGGTCTTCACCGAGATGGAAGTCGTGCTGGACACCCAGAATTCGGTCCTGCTGTCAGAGCTCACCGCCGACAGCGCCGCGGGGTCGTGAGCGCGCGGGACACCTTCTCCGGCGGCGTCGCTGTCATCACCGGGGCCGGCGCCGGAATCGGTGCGGGCATAGCCCGACACGCGAGCCAACTCGGGATGACGGTGGTGCTGGCCGACATCGACGGCGATGCGATCGCGAGATTGCGCGACGAGATATCCGCGGCGGGCCGTACCGCTCACGACGTCGTCTGTGACGTACGGGACGCCCAAGCCATGGAAAGCCTCGCCGAAGACACCTACCGGGAATTTGGTGGAGTGCGTCTGCTGGTTAACAACGCGGGAATCGAACAATTCGGTTATCTGTGGGACACACCTATCGCCAATTGGAAACGTGTGGTTGATGTTAACGTCACCGGAGTATTTCACGGCGTGCGCGCCTTCCTGCCGGCGATGATGGCCCGCGACGAGCAGGCATGGGTGTGGAACCTGTCGTCCGTCGGCGGGGTGGTGACAATTCCGCTGCAGGCGCCGTACATCATGAGCAAGCACGCGGTACTCGCGCTGACCGAATGCCTGCATCTGGATGTCCAATCCGCCGGCCACGCCGACCACATTCACGTTCAGGCCGTGCTGCCCGGGGCTGTGGTCTCGAACATTTTCGAGTCTGCCGGTGGGGTTGACGCCGGTGACGTCGCCGCTGCCGACGCACAACGATCGGCGATGTTACGCGTCAAGGCCGCGGCGATGGATCCGCTGGCCGCGGCCGAGACCGTGTTCGACCAGTCGGCCGCCGGCAAGTTCTACCTGCTGACCCAGGAGTCTGTCGGCACGGCCATGGATGAACGGGCGAACATCCTTGCCGCACAACGGGCTCCGGCTCTTCGATGAAGCGACCCACGCTCGACCCCGACGCCGCCGCACGCATCGCATCGTT
>Ga0209624_10002780_pt1 | contig 12752 bp, 15 predicted proteins | sample JacPinW_OM2H0_O1_FD_188565 | JGI IMG/M metagenome (GOLD analysis project Ga0209624, IMG submission 188565) | Forest soil microbial communities from Algoma, Ontario, Canada - Jack Pine, Ontario site 1_JW_OM2H0_O1 (SPAdes) (version 2) | ecosystem: Environmental > Terrestrial > Soil > Boreal... | reverse complement strand
CTTCCTCGTGTCGCGGCGGGCGCGCAGGGAATTGAGGCGCGCGATTTGGGTGCGTTCGATTTCGGGGTCAATGCGCAGGGTGGGGATGGGTTTTTCGTCGTCAGTTTGGAAGCGATTTACGCCGACTACTACTTGTTCACCGCGGTCCACGGCATTTTGATATTCGAACGCGGATTTTTGAATTTCCTGCTGGATGTAGCCGGTTTCCACGGCATGTAGCACTCCTCCCATGGCGTCAATTTTGGAAATATATTCTTGCGCGCCCTTTTCGATTTCGTCGGTCAATTTTTCGATGGCATAAGAGCCTGCGACGGGATCGGTGGTGTTCACTACTCCTGTTTCCTGGGCGATGATTTGCTGGGTGCGCAGAGCGAGCAGCGCGGATTGCTCGGTGGGGAGGGCGAGAGCTTCGTCGAGGGCGTTGGCGTGCAGGGACTGGCAGCCGCCTAGGACCGCGGCCAGGGATTGCAGCGCTACGCGCACTAAATTATTTTCGGGTTGCTGGGCGGTGAGCGACGAGCCGGCGGTTTGCGCGTGGAAGCGCAGCATCAGGGAGCGGGGATCGCGGGCGCCGAAGCGTTCGCGCATGGTGCGGGCCCAGAGGCGGCGGGCGGCGCGGAATTTCGCGATTTGCATTAGCAGCTCGTTGTGGGAATTGAAGAAGAAGGATAGTTGCGGGGCGAATTCGTCCACGGCGAGGCCGGCGGTGATGGCGGCTTCGACGTAGGCGATGCCGTTCGCGAGGGTGAAGGCGACCTCCTGCACGTCGGTGGAACCAGCTTCGCGGATGTGATAACCGGAGATGGAGATTGCGTTCCAGTTGGGGAGTTCGTGGCGGCACCAGGCGAAAATATCGGTGACGATGCGCATGGCGGGGCGCAGCGGGTAAATGTATGTGCCGCGGGCGATGTATTCCTTGAGGATATCGTTCTGCACGGTGCCGGCGAGGCGCTGCAGGTTCGCGCCTTGTTTTTTGGCGACGGCGACGTAGAGCGCCAGCAAAATCGCGGCGGTGGAATTAATGGTCATCGAGGTGGAGACGGTTTCGAGGGGGATGCCGTCGAAGAGGGTTTGCATGTCTTCGAGAGAGTCAATGGCGACGCCGACTTTGCCGACTTCGCCGAGGGCGAGAATGTGATCGGAATCCATGCCGATCTGTGTGGGGAGATCGAAAGCGACGGAGAGGCCTTTGACGCCTTGCGCGAGCAGATAGCGGTACCGCTGATTGGATTCGACGGCGCTGCCGAAGCCGGCGTACTGGCGGGTGGTCCAGAGGCGACCGCGATACATGGTGGGATAGACGCCGCGGGTGAAAGGGAACTCGCCGGGATAGCCTAGGTCGCGTTCGGGATCCCAATCGCGGAGATCGTTTGCGGTGACGACGGCTTCGATGGGAAGGCCGGAGGGAGATGCGGCGCGACGTTCTGCGGCGGCGGAGGATTTTTTTGCGTCGCGTGGCATATTCGGGTTTTAGCGCACGCGGCGGGCACGGCGGAATGACGTGACTGCGAAACAGACCATGGTGATGGCGTAAACGATGGTGAAGCCCAGCAGCCAGGCGGCGGGGCGGCTATGCCACTGGCGCCAGGCGGAAATGCCGCCATACAAAGCGAAGAGGGCGAAGATTGCGCCGGTGGTTTCGTGAAAGAGCTGGCGGATGGCGCGCCACACTACGCGCAGAGTGATTTTGGTGGAACTCCAGAGCGTGGGGTAGAAGCCCTCGGCCATGGAACAATTCTAGTACAGAATGCGTGGAGGCGCGGGAGTGATTGGCGGGCGGCTGGGGGGCTGGTTTTACGACAGCAAGTCAAAGGCTGCGATTGCCTGGTAGTGGGTCGGTTTCCGATAAGAGCTGGCAGCATTAATCAGGCATTAGCCGATCACGCGGTGATAATCTCCGTTCCAGGCAGTTCATTCAGAATGCCATGCACAGGATGGGCTTTCTCTTGATCTGGTGTTTGACAACACATAATCTCGTGCGCGCAGCTGGGGAGCAGAACATATGAACGTACACGAACAAATCAAGAAATATATTACCAGCCAACCGGAGCCAAAACGCAGTGACATGCGAGAGTTGCATCGGCTCACACTTCGAGCGTCACCAGAATGCAAATTATGGTTCTTCGATGGTAAAGACAGCAAGAATCGTACTGTTTCCAACCCTACGATTGGATATGGATTGCACACAATAAAATACGCCAATGGAAAAAGTAGAGAGTTTTTTCAAATTGGCGTGAGCGGAAACAAAACCGGAATCTCTGTCTATATTGTTGGTCGCAAAGATAAGAAGCACTTGGCCAAAACGTATGGGAAAAAACTAGGCAAGGCGAGCGTGACCGGATATTGCATTCGGTTTAAAGGTCTAAAGGACATAGACATCGATACGCTTGAAGCGGCAATACGATATGGGCTTGCAGCTCAGAATGAAAAAGGCAAGCTGACGAAATAATTCTCCTGTTAAGGGTGAGCTGGCAGCGTTAGCCGGGACTCGTCGATTTCGGCGGTGATAATCCCTGATAATAACGGTCAGGAATCCCCGCTCAAGAAAAGCGCTCAAAGTCGGTTCGTTGCAGCAGCTTTACGTGCTTCCCTTTGGTTTGCCTCGGACCGGGATTTTCCGAGTCGCGTCTTCCCAGAGACCTGAGTTGCAATCAGTTTGACGTTCAAGGGATGAGTCTTTTTCCGGAGCCATTCGTAATACGGATATGATGGGCCGCTTATCCCGCTTCGCCTTTCCGCAGGAGGCTGACATGCACGACACGAAAGAGCGGTTGTCTCTATTCTGGATCTTCGCGTTATTAAACTACCTGTATGCGGACGTGGTTGCGCTGTTCGCTATCTTTGGCTCGCCAAATCTGGCCGACGCTCCACATCTCCCACCATGGGCTTTGATGGGTTCGGCGGTCTTGATGGAAATACCCATCGCCATGATTGTGGCGTCTCGACTACTTCCGTTTAGAGCGAACCGGCTGACGAATATCATCGCGGGTGCAATTTTGACCCTTATAAACGGTTTCCTGACATTCGTTCCGCCTCTTGTCGGTGCCCGGACGCCCGCTCTTCCAGAGTACTTGTTCTTCGCAACGATCGAAACTGTGTGCACCTCGGTCATCGTCTGACAGGCGTGGACTTGGTCAGGGGTTGAAGCGCCCGTTCGTCCGGAGCGGATCGTCCGCCAACCGGAAGCTGGGATCACTACTTCTTAGAGCTGCTGCTGCGCTCGCAACGAAATTCGCTCAAAGGAGGTGAATGTGAAAAAAGAACGCCTAACACAGATCGTCCTGGTGATCGTGGGGTTGCTCAATCTGGCTCTGATTTATTATCTATATATGGATCTGCGGCATTCCAGCTGGCTTTTGGAGCAGAAGAACGAGTGCGAGCCGATGTTTCTGAGCTTCTTTATTCCGGCCGGGGTCTTTCTGCTGCTGGCCGCAAGGAGACCCTCTGAGCATCGCTGGATGATTGCTCTAGTGGCTTGGTGGAACATCTCTCATGGCGTGGTGATGGCTATTCAAACCGTAGAAGCCCGGATTCACGGCGTCCACAGGGAGTTTACGGATGTGGTCTTTTTCATTGCGATCGGAGGCGTCTTGTTAGCGCTTCTGCCAGCAAAACGAGAGGCAGTAGCGTCGAGCGTTGCGCCGACCCGCTGAACCCGCAGCGTTTGTCAGGAGTCGAGCCTGATAACTGGGAAACTTCTCCCGAAAGTCATCAGTAAACACTATGCGACTTCCGGATATCGATGATCCCTAATGGAGTGAGCGTTCTGCGGAGCCGCGCCCCAGTATATCCGATGCACAACGAGGAAGTCGGAATGATCGAGGGGAAAGCGTCGGGTTCTTTACTTATTCGTCAGCGCACGCCTGGTCGTTCTCTGCGCCGCACGTTTCTTTCCTTGCGCTTCGTTCCTCGACTGGATGGCATGCGCGTTGACGATTGCCCGAATTAGTCCCGGAAAGCGTTGCTCGACTTCCGTACAACGCGAGGTGTTGTGGACTTCCACGCCCCGACGCTCACCACGGATGAGCCCCGCCTCTCTCAGTTCCCTGAAGTGCTGAGAGAGTGTGGACTTCGGGATCGTCTTGTCACTGACTGTCAGAAACGTCGAGCAGTTCTGCGAGCACTCCTGTGACACGATGTCCGCAAAAATTGCCACTCGCACCGGGTCGGACAAGGCGTGGAGAATTCCTTCTACCGTAATCTCCTCAAGCGATGGGTGGAACAGAGGCCGCATGCTAATAAGACTAGTCATTCGAGGGAAAGGGTTCAATAGTTCCGTAGTTCTGAACTACTGCATCTTTTCAGGGGTCAGTTTCATCTAGTCAGTAAAAGCGAGTGCGGGGCGGACCAGCGCAACAGCCCCGCGGCGCCGCTGATAACGACGTGGCAGCGGGCTCTCGCATTAATCTAGCGCACGCATGAAGGGAGAAAAGTCATGGGAAAGCTCGAAGGAAAAGTAGCTGTCATCACAGCAGCGACGTCCGGCATGGCGCTCGCCACCGCCAAGCTCTTCGTCAAAGAGGGCGCGTACGTCTTCATCACAGGACGCCGCAAGGATAAGCTCGATGAGGCGGTCAAGCTTATCGGCAAAAACATCACCGGTGTGCAGGGCGACGCCAGTAACCTAGCCGACCTCAACCGCCTCTACGATACGGTGAAGCGCGAGAAGGGCAAGATCGATATTCTTTTCGCCAGTGCCGGACAGGGCGAGTTTGCCAAGCTCGAAGAAGTAACCGAAGAACACTTCGACAAAACCTTCGGCCTGAACGTGCGCGGCACGCTCTTCACGGTGCAGAAGGCACTCCCTCTGTTCAACGACAACGGTTCCATCTTCTTGAACGGATCGATCGCCAGCATCAAGGGATTCCCGGCCTTCGGCGTCTACAGTGCGAGCAAGGCTGCGGTGCGCTCCTTCGCTCGTACTTGGCTGGTAGAGCTCAAGGAACGCAGGATCCGAGTCAATATCCTCAGCCCTGGCACCATCGACACGCCAATCCTGGACCCGCTCGGGCCAGACGCGAAGGAGTTCTTCAAATCTCAGATCCCTCGCGGCGAAATGGGACGCCCCGACGAGATCGCGACCGTCGCTCTCTTCCTCGCCTCGAGCGATTCAAGTTTCGTCAACGGCATCGAACTCTTCGTGGACGGCGGCACGGCCCAGATCTAAGTCATCAGCAGATCGAGCGGGGTCCGTTGGGAGATAAGGATGCTCCGCTCCTGACCACGACGTCCGACTAATACTTCGGTATGGATTGATACCTTCGTCCAATTGATTCTTTGTCGCGCTTCTGCCAATCTCGCGTTGGACAGTCACTCGCTGCGACGCCGAAGAGGAGTATCAAATGGACGGCACGAATGGACCGAAAGAAACCACGCGCGTGACCGCTCCTGCCGCCTCGACCACGCTGAGTGTGAACGTTTTTACCGCCCCGGGAAAGGCTATGGTCGGCGAGCGGCCAAGGCCCTTTGGTGAAGCGCTCGGCTTCGACCCGATCACGTCGACTTTGATCTTCGGCGAGCACGACGCGGTGCTCGTAGATGCGATGATGACAGTGGCTGAGGCCGAGGCTCTGGCGGATTGGGTTGCTCTGCACAACCGCAACTTGGAAACCATCTATATAACGCACGCGCATTTCGACCACTTCTACGGTCTGGGCATTCTGCTGGACCGTTTCCCGGGCGCTCGGGCTATAGCAACGCCCAAAACGGTGAACGTCATGCAGATGTATTTGTCTCCGTCAGTGGAGCGGGTAGCCCGCCGGCTCTTTCCTGTGCAACTAGCCACGAAGTTTGTTGCACCGGAGCCCTATGGGCAGGACACGTTCACTCTCGAGGGCCACAAATTGCGCATCATCGAGCAGGGCCACACCGATAGTACCGACACCACGTCTCTATACGTTCCATCGATCGGCCTGATCGTGGCTGGCGACGTCGTGTACAACCAATGCCACATGTACGTTGGCGACACCACGCCCGAGAGCCGAAACAATTGGATCGCGGCGCTCGACCGGTTAGCGGCGCTGAACCCGGAGATTGTTGTCGCCGGTCACAAGAAGCCCGGCGCGCCCGACTCTCCCTCTGCGATCCAGGACACCAAGCGTTACCTGCAGGACTTCGATCGGTTGCAGAAGACCGCGAAGTCGGACAAGGAGCTGTTCGATCAAATGACGGAGCTATACCCGCGTTGGGTAGCGAATCAGTCGTGGTTGATGTTCGGATTTCCGCAGTGATGATGCATATCAAACGCTGATTCGAATGTTTCTTCAGGCCTAATCGGCAACAAACATGAATACGAAAGATCCGGAATCGGCGGATGAGCACCGTTTGCCGGAATTGGAGACGCCAATGAGCAGCGTACAAATCGAACAAAAGAGCTACGAGATGCCACCGCGAGAGGGGATCAGCGTCGCGCATTTTCTCACTGTCGCCGACGTCGAGCGATCGGCCCGCTACTACGAAAAGGTCTTCGGCGCTCGCATTCTGACCATGGGTGACGGCAACGCGCCTCCGTACCTTCAGCTTGCAAATATCTGGATCATTCTGAATGTTGGAGGCGGGCCGACCCCGGACAAGCCGACGGTAACGCTCAGTGTCCCCGACCCAAATCACATCAACAGCTTTATGAATTTCCGCGTTGCGGATATTCAAGCGTGCTACGAATTGTGGAAAAGTCGAGGAGCGGAGTTCATGACCGAGCCGATCCCCAAGTACGGCGAGATGCGCTGCTACATCCGGGATCCTGACGGTTACATTATCGAGGTCGGACAGAGCACCGGGCTCAAGTACGGTTGATGCTCGGCGCGGAAAAGCATCGTCACAGTCCCGGGCGAGTTGTCGCCAAGGCGGAAGTTATCACCAACCCGGAAGGTGTCGGCGGCCCGCTCGGTCAAGCCCTGACAAGTCGGGCGATCTCAACGGGTCGACGCAACACTCAGCTGGAGCCCGCCTGGCAATGAATACAAAGGCCAAAATTGCTCGCCAGGGTTAGACCAGTCGGAACGCTGCCCTCGCTAAGTTTTAACCGAGCACAGCCAAACAGATGGTTCTCCCGCGCAAGCGTTGTCGAGTCAACGCGCTGGATGGTGTTGCGTCGACCGGCTGAGCTGGCAGCGTTCATCATGAGTTCGGGCCATCGAGTAAACGACGAAGATCATGGAAGCGTTAGCTCGTGGCGTACTCGCTCTGAACCAATCCACTCGGGTAGTGGCGTGTGGCTATGTGACGCAACTTTAGGTCCTGGCGTAGAGCGCCCAATAGGGGGATTCCCTCCCCGATGAGTATTGGAACACGAGTGATGATCAGTCGCTGCACCAATCCCGCTCGGAGATACTTCTGAATCGTGATTCCACCGTCGATGTACAGGTGATGTGCGCCGCTCGCAGCGAGTTTCTCCACGACCTGACTTGGCTCGGCATTCATATGCTCTACGACGCCTCCGCGCACTGCGGACAAATCAACAGGTCGGCTACTGAGGACCACGATACGTTTTTGCCCATAAGGCCACTCCGGAAAAGCTAAAACAGTCTCGAAGGTCTTACGGCCTATCACCATTGCATCGACGGTCGCCATGAACTCCCCGTAGCCGTGGGGCTCGCCGCCACCGGGAGGTAAAAAATCGAGATCGCCGTTCGGTCGCGCAATAAATCCGTCGACGCTGGTCCCAACAAAAACAGACACAGTCATCGCAACCGCCGCGTTTCCGCACTAATTCCGATGAGTTGCGGTTGCCCTCGTCCAACCCTCACGGCATTCTCACAATACCGTACCTCTACACGGAAGCGAGCGGTTAACTGGACGGCGGGGCGGACGGTTTACTGGTGGAGTTCATTTGGAGCACCTGGGCCTTGTTTCGTGGTGGCGGCGGACCTAGAATTGGGATAGAAGGGTGCGTTTACAGGAGGTGATGCCCTTGCAACTCGACGACCGCATGAAGCAGTTGCTGCGAGAGCTGGGACACGCCATTAATGATACGGTGTCGGACTCGAACCGGATCGCGGAAGCGATATCGGGAGTGCGATCGGCGGGATTCGACATTGTGCTGAAGCTGGACGCGACGATTGGACTGGCGCGGCGTTCGGCGCAAGACGCGAAGATGACCACGCAGGACCGGCGTTTTCTGGAATCACTGCACATACGCGTAGATGATGAAATCATGGAAGAGGAAGCGATTGAGCCGCGCGTGGAAATCACCGCGCAAGATATAAAGTTTCTGAAGTCGCTGAAGATATCATTCGATGAAGAACTTTAAATTCACTATTAGCGCGCTGTTCTGCGCCGCTGCGTTGCTGGCCGTGGGGGCATCCCCCGCGCGCGCGCAGGTGGTGGCGGAGCCGGCGCGCACGCCGATTTCCACGGACACCAACACGCCGGTGGTGGTGAAGCAGAAGCCGGCGAAGGCGGTGTGGTTGAGGGCGGAAGTGATTCATGCTGACCGGCGGACGTTGATCGTGCGCGAAGAAGGGAACGGGATGGAGGTTCATACCTTCACGTTCTCTGCGAGAGCCAAAGACAAAATGGAGCAAGCGCAGGATGCGGGCGGATTTCAGAGCGGGGATCATGTGAGGGTTTTGTGGATTCCCGGCAGCAGTGAAGCGCTCAACATTAAGGGCAGGCCCTCCAAACCGATTTGATTCCTCGTTTTATTTTTTAAGATTTCAGTACAAGCCATTTCAAAAATATTCGGATACGATCGGCAAGCGCGGCTTCCTTGGCGCGCAGCCACGAGTGACGCTGTGACTGCAACGGGCGGTTCGCGAACCGCCCCTGCGGCGCGTCGCGATGCTGACACCTCGACAAGCTGGGGCGCAGCAAGCAGCGCCCCTACCATCGCCCAGCAGGGCTGCCGATCGATGACCACCCCACCCTTCCGGATGTACCACTGATAAGGTGACGTGTAGAGTCAAACTCGAGAAAATGGTCAGCGGCACAAAATGATTCGCCCTCCTGCAGTTGCTGGACGATTTTACCCATTGGAACCGAAGGAGCTCGCGCGGCAGGTTGCTGAATTTGCGCCGGCGGCGAGCGCGGGGAAAATTGCGGCGCGCGGGTGCGTGGTTCCTCATGCGGGGTACGTGTATTCAGGGCACGTCGCTGGCGCGGTTTATGCTGCGCTGGAAATTCCGGCGCGCTGCATTTTGCTGGGGCCGCGGCATTATCCACGCGGCGAAGCGATGGCAATTTTGTCGCAGGGAAGCTGGCAGACCCCATTGGGGGATGCGGCGATCGATGCGGAGCTAGCCGCGGAACTGATGCGGGCATGCCCGCGATTGCGCGAGGATACAGTGGCGCACGAGCGCGAACATTCGCTGGAGGTGCAGATTCCATTTTTGCAGCGTCTGGCGCCGGCGGATTTCCGGTTTGTTCCGGTGGTGCTGGGGGCGGATCGTTATGCGCTGCTGGAAGAATTGGGGCACGCGCTGGCGAAGGTGGTGGCGGCGGAGAGCGAGCGCGTGTTGGTGATTGCCAGCACGGACATGAATCATTACGAAAGCGATGCGTTCACGCGCGCAAAAGATGAAATGGCGATCGCGCAAATTCTGCGGCTGGAGCCGCGCGGGTTGTACGACACGGTGCGCGCGGAGGGGATTACGATGTGCGGGTACGCGGCGACGACAGCGATGCTGGTGGCGATGCGGGATCTGGGCGCGGAAACGGCGGAGCTGGTGCGTTATGCGACGTCGGGAGATATTACGGGTGAGCGGGATGAGGTAGTGGGGTATGCGGGGTTGATTGTGCGGTGAGTGACGGCTGGACCGCCATTGGTTGTTGCCGGGCCACCAATGGCGCACTAAAGTGCACCGCTACAAATTCATGAGTTAAGTCAAATTCGCCCGCCTAAAAAGAAAAAGCAGGCGGCCGCTACAAATTCAAAAGCAACGGCCAAGTCAAAGGCGCCCAGCTAAGACTGACCGCCGCTTTTCGATCCCGCACTACGGAATCTCAGGATGAATCGCGCTGCAGCGCGGTTCACAAGCCGCCGCACTCCAAATAATTCGAGTTCACGCAGCGCTGCGCGTTGCTAATTGACGTTGAGCGTGAAGGTGAAAGTGTGCGTGATGGAGCCGCTGGTCGCGGTCACGGTGATGACCTGGTTCGTGACGACGGGCGTTCCGCGGTTGGTGGGCCCCGTGCTTCCGCCGCCACCGCCGCCTCCACACGCGGCAATCCCGATCAAGAGCGTGAGCATCAGCACGGCGCTGGCGAGATTCCAGCGGCGTCGGCGCGCTTGAATTGCCAGTGCGAGGAGCGCGGCGCACAGGAGCAGGATGCGGATTGCACCGGCGGTGGTGCGCCATCCGCCGAAGTCGATGTGGCGGCTTAGTGGGGCGAGCGAGCTGGGAGCGGTGGTGGAAATCATTATCGTTGAGGTCCCGCCCGCTGCCACCATCGCTGGACTGAAGCTGCAGGTGCTTTCCGAAGGCAGATTGGTGCAGCCCGTGAGATTGACCGAGGCAATGAAACCGTTCATCGCGTTCACGGTGAGAACTGTGGTTGCTGACGAACCGGGAGCGCTGACGTTCACCGAGGCAGGCGCAAACGAAATGCTGAAGTCTGGACCCGGCGTAACGGTTTGCGCGAGGCTGGCATCGGAAGTCTCGTCACTGCTATCACCCGAATAGAAAGCTGAAATTGTGTCTGTGCCGGTAGGAAGTGAGGTGGTGCTCACTTGCGCTTTTCCACCGCTGAGTGCCGCGGGGGCGCCGATGTTTACGCCGTTTGCGGTGAATTGCACCGTCCCGGTGAGTCCGGGGCCGCCGGATTGATTCTGAGTGACAGTCGCGGTGAAGGTCACGCTTTGGCCCTGCTGAATGGTGGAGGCGGACGTGCTGATTGCAGTGGTGGTGATGATCTCGATATCGATTATGCCCGGCGCAGAAGTGGCGGCAGCGTAGTTGGTATCGCCACTGTACTTCGCCGTAATCGTGTTTGGCCCAAGAGGCAATGTGCCGGTGGTGACTTGCGCCAAGCCGTTGATCTGACAATTGCCGGGGTTGGTGGAGAGTTGGAGAGTCTGTGGCGTTCCGATCTGCGTCGAGCCGACGAAAAAGGTTATTGTGCCGGTGGGGGCGTTTCCGCAATTTGTGCCATTCGGGCCCGCGAAGATGGTGAATGGGACACCAAGGGCTCCGGTTGTGGGGAGATTTAAGGTTATTGGGATTTGAGCTTGGGTGATTGTGAAGGACGCGGCGGGCGAAGTGCTGGAGTTGAAGCTGGGATCGCCGCTGTAGGCACCGGTGATGGGATGAGTTCCGGCGGTGAAAGTGAGAGTGGGATTGGTGGGCAGGACGTTGCCTTGGCTGTTCAGCGTGAGCGCGGGGATTCCGGTGATTGCCGCGCCGTTGTCTTTGAAGGTGACTGTGCCAGTGGGCACGCCTTCGCCGGAATTGCCGCTAACATCGGCGCGGAGATAGACGGTGGAGCCGTACGGTCCCGTGCTGAACGGTGAGATATTGCCTTGAGCATTTTGGGTGATGAATGAAACGGCGACTTTGCTGCCTTCTGGTGTGACCGTCATGGGAACTGGCGTGGAGTCACTGGCGGCGAAGGTGCCGTCACCGGGATAGTGCGCGGTGACGTTGTAAGTGCCGCCGGGAAGGACGTCCGTGGTGGTGTTCACTGAGCCGTTCGCCAGAGCAAAATCGGTGACGCCCGGATCGATGGTGGTGGTTGAAAGCAGCGCAACATCGCCTGTGGCAGTGCCAGTGGCGGGAGCAGTGGGCGTTACATTGATCTGCACGGTCACAGGAGTGCCGTGGGCGATTGGAGTTGGATTGAGCGATAAAGTTGTGGCGCTGGGCTTGAGCGCGGAGGTGATGGTGCTCCATTTGTTGACGAGATTGGCTGTGTTGACGGAACCGAGGCCGGTAGCGAGGTCATAGCCAGCCGTCGAATTGTAGCCGGTCAAAATGCCGATGCCTTCTGCGCCGGCGGTGCCGCAATTGACCGGCACGGGCACGGTGTCGTCGCACGGCATGGCGTTTGTGCCGGTGGTGATGTCGTAAAAGATACAAGTGCTTGCCGGCGTGCCTGCCGAGGCACAGCTCGCGCCGGATTGCGCGGCGAGCTTGTAGAGAATGTAGTTGGCGTTGCCCTGACGCGAGGCGGTTTTCTGATTGACCAGCGCCATGATTCCCGCGAAAGCCGGCGAGGACGCAGAAGTGCCGCCTATGCCCAGGAAGTCGAAGGCCTGAGGATCCACATCGCAGTAAACACCGGATGTTTGGTCGGCTTCGCAAACGATGTAAAAGCTGTTGGTGTAGAAGCCGCTTGAAGCGAACAACGAGACGTCTGGAATATCGCGTTTGCCGTCGCTGGGCACTCCCGTACCGGTCTGCCAAGATGGCTTGGCGTAGCCTCCCGAGCAACTGGTGACATGCTGGCCGTCGTTCGCGGTACAGGCGCTTTTGCCGCCCGACCCACCCACGGTGAAGACATTTACATCGAGCAATTGCTGGTCATTGCAGTTTTCCAGCGCATTGCTGGGGAAGCTAAAAAAGACCAGGGCTTGGCTGGTACAGCTGTCGTTCCAAGGCACCTCAGGGATGTAGCTCTTGGCGGACAACTGCGTGGTGGGATTGGTGGTGCTGCTGAAGTAAGTAGTGGGATTCGAGAGGTCATTGAAATCCGTGCCGCCGACGGCAACGTTGTAGGGCGTGGAGGCGAACCCACTGACTTGCAGGCCGAATTCCGCGGGTGAGGGAGCTGGATTATCGTGTCCATCACAACCTGCGGAGCCGGAATCACCGGCGGAA
>Ga0209624_10002779_pt1 | contig 12759 bp, 15 predicted proteins | sample JacPinW_OM2H0_O1_FD_188565 | JGI IMG/M metagenome (GOLD analysis project Ga0209624, IMG submission 188565) | Forest soil microbial communities from Algoma, Ontario, Canada - Jack Pine, Ontario site 1_JW_OM2H0_O1 (SPAdes) (version 2) | ecosystem: Environmental > Terrestrial > Soil > Boreal... | reverse complement strand
CCTCTTCTCTGGCCTCTTCTTCAACGATTCGCATCGCCACCCCAGTCACACGTCCAACGACTTCCGCCTGCGATGGGTAATCGAAATGTCGGACGGCTTGGCGCGATTGCGGATGCGGAATTGCCATGAGCTGCCCCTTTTCGAGCTGGCACCAGCTGCATAGGTATCCATCTCGTAGCTCGGTGAGATTCGAGGCGGTGAGGCATTTGATCTCCTCCAGCTCCTGAATACCGGCCACTCAGGAACCCTTTCTACCATTCACGCGAGTTCTGCGAAGCAGGGCCTGGCTCGGTTCACCAGCTGCGTGCTCCAAAGCGGAATTGAACTACCTTACCGGGCGATCAAGACCAACATCGGCGATTCGCTCAACGTAGTGATTCAGGTCGAGCGCAGGCCGGGCCGCAGGTTCATCTCCGAAGTGCTGGAAATCAACAACTATGACCCGGACGCCGATCTCTTCGATTACTGCTCGATCTACCAAAGGCCGGAGGCGCAGCCATGACCGACGCGAGAGCTCCCGGCAGAGAAATCGATGCGCGAGAGTACCTCGGAACCACTTTCGAACCCTCCGATCGATTGGCCATTTTGATACGGAACCGCCAGCGTGGAGAGACCGTGCAGCGGATCACGACCGCAGGAAAAATCGTCGAGCCATCCCTACAGGACTGGCTCCATTTCAAGAACGACCGGGAAGGCTTCGATGTGTATGTCGGCATGAATCCCCTAAAACCAGCTGCTCGCACCCGCACCAAAGAAGACATCCTCTCGATCCGCCACCTCTACGTAGACCTCGACCACGATGGCACAAGGTCTCTCCACTCGATTGAGCAATCGAACCTGGTGCCGCGGCCGAACTACGTGCTCTCCACATCTCCCGACAAGTTCCAAGTCATCTGGAGAGTGCAAGAAGTCGCCCAAGGGCAGGCCGAGGCCCTGCTTCGCGCGATCGCACGAAAGTTCGAGGGAGATCCTGCCGCCACCGACTCGACCCGCGTGCTTCGCATCCCCGGATTCGCTAACAAGAAGTACGACGAGAACTTCATCGTGCAAGTAGAGCAGCATTCCGACCGCGTTCATCACGGCCTGGACTTCAAGCTGCGAACGGATCACATCGATTCTCCCTACCAAGCGGTGCGCCGCAGCCCGGCAAGGACCGTTTCAACCGAGTCCCGTCCGCTAAGTCAATCCGAACACGATTGGGCCTTCGCCAAGCGCGCCCTCGCGCGCGGCAGCGATCCCGACGAAATCATCCGGAGTATTGCCGAGTTTCGGGAAGGCGAGAAAAATGATCCCCTAGATTACGCGCGCCGAACGGTCACGAAGGCGCAGGCCGAATTGCGCGGACGATCCACTCCTAACGCGGGCTCGGATCAACAATTGCATTGCGACGATGACTTCACCCAAGAGAGCTCTCATCGCCATGAATAAATCCGCCGACGCCGTTGCGCCTTACCCCACCGCGCACTTAGATCATGAGTATCCGTTAACCGTTCGTGAGGCGGCCAAGTACCTTGGCGTGAGTCCGCAGACCGTGTATCTTTGGGTCGAGCGAAAGCAGATTCCCCATCTCCGCGTAATGGGCCGCAATATCCGGTTTCTGAAATCGGATCTTGAGCCCTTCCGCGCTTCGTTCAAACAGGAGATGGAGAATGAGTAGACCTATCGAGCACGACGGCACTGTCTTTCGGCGCAGGGGGACGAAATTCTGGTGGATGCGTTACCGGGAACGGGACGGCACTCGCCGGAGAGAGTCTACCTTCACCGAAGACTGGCAGGAAGCTCAGACGAAACTTCGTGAGAGGCTTCAGGCCCGAGACGGAAACATTCTGCAAATCATCCGAAAAGGAGAAAGCCTTCTTTTCGGAAAGTGGACGGAGTTTTTCATGGAGAACTATTCCACGCCGCCATTCCGAACCATCCAAACTCATGTAGCCAATGGTCGGGCAGTAAAGCACTTGAACAGGACCTTCGCTACTCGAACCCTGGCAAGCCTAACCGCTGACGAAATCGAGCTGTATCTCCGAGACCGTCTTCGTCAGCGAATTCGAATTACAACTCGCCTCGGATGCTGTGAAGGACGACGAATTGTGAAGCCAACGACAGTCCATCAAGAACTGCGGGTGCTGCGACGTCTGTTAAATGTAGCCGTTCGAAAGAAACTGATTCCCTCGAACCCATGCTCAGGCGTCGAGTTCCCCGTGAAACTCAAGGGATTGTTCAGGCCTCACTATGTATCCTGGTCGGAGCAACAGAATATCGAAGCTCATGCACAGGAATACGTGCGCAACGTCGTCCGAATCGTCACCGAAACGGGATTGCGCGTGTACAAAGAGCTGCTTCCGATGAAGAAGGGGCAGGTGGACTTCCTTAACAAGACCGTTTGGATTCCTGATTCCAAGACACCGAACGGCGTGGCCGAATTACCGTTGACGGAAGTCGCAATCCAGGCGTTTCGGAGCCAGATGCTTATTGCAGGATCGGGCGAGTATCTGTTTCCTAGTGACCTTAACCCAGAAGGGTGCCAACATTCACTGAAAACCGTGTGGCGACTCACACTCAAGCGGGCGGGCGTTCCATACTTCCGAATCTACGACCTCCGCTCGACCTATGCTACGCGCCTGAGTGCCGGCGGAGTGGCGGACGAGTGGGTCACCCAACTGCTTCGTCAGGGCGACTCGCAAGTCTTCAAGAAGTATTCGCGAATGAAGTTGCAGATGCAGCGAGAGGCTCTGGCTAAACTCAACCGCCACGCGAACGAGATGCCTGATTTAGTGGCACAGCCTGTGCCCGGACCTAGGAATTCTGGCACAGTTCTGGCACAGTAATAGGACGAAACGTAACAAATGCTGTTTGCGCGAGCCGGAAATCTTTTAGAATCAATTAAGCGCCCGTAGCTCAGATGGATAGAGCGTGTGCCTCCGGAGCACAAGGTCGGGGGTTCGAACCCCTCCGGGCGCGCCATTTTTTCTAGGTCCAGCCCGGACACATGGGTTACACAACGTACCTATGACATGGGTAACGCTTTTTGGGCCGAAGGGATTTTCCGGCGGTTCCAACATTCCAGTTTCCAGATCGAAGTAGATTCAGCGGCCGCAAAAACATTATCTAGGACGACCAGCAACACGATCGTCAAATCCAAGCCGCTCGCCAAGGGCGAAAACTCAGGGGTGATAGGTGTCTGCAGGCGGATTCGATCGGAACCCGCGAGCGCTATCAAAGACTTGGTTGGGAACAGGGCCGAACAGCGACGTGCGAGCGGGGCAGCCACAGCGAGTTGTGATGCATTGTCGATCGAGCCATCTGTACTGCGGCCACTTAAGGAGTGCGTATGTCAAATGAGAAGATAGGAAGCGCCGTCAGTGCCGGTCGAGCGCTGCAGCCCACCGAAACAAATCCCCTCGATTTTGTGCCCGATAAAGTTCCTTTCGACACTCCGTATGGCCCGCCGATATCACTGGATCGAGCCCAGGCTGTTATTCACGCGGCGGTGGCAGAGGCGAAGAAGCGGAATTGGAAGATGAACGTAGCGGTGGTCGATGCCGGCGCCAACCTCGTCGGCTTTCAGCGAATGGACGGTGCGATGCTTGCCTCCATTCAGATTGCCGAACACAAGGCTCGAGCAGCCGCAACCTTCCGCCGCGAAACCAAGTTCTTCGAGGACGGTATCCAGCTCATGCATCTGAACTATCTGCTCGCGTTCGATGGAATCATTGCCTCTCGAGGCGGCATCCCACTGATCGAGCAGGGAGCGATTATCGGCGCAATCGGTTGTTCGGGGGGAACAGATTCACAGGACGAGATCGTCAGCAAGGCAGGTGCAGCAGTAATCAACCAACTGCCGGCAAGCAACAAATGATCCAGATGGGATTATCAACCGGTTTCCGAGACAAACAAATAGTCAGGAGAATGCCATGACAACTGCAAGCGCACTTACGAAGCCCGCACAGATCCGCATAGCCCGGCGGTCGCCCGCCTATTGGCGTGTCACGATCGACAACCCGCCGATCAACGTCATGGGCCCGCAAATGGTCCGGGAGTTCCAGGAAGTCATCAACGCTCTCGAGGCCGACGAGCATGTCAGGGTCGTAGTCTTCGACAGCGCGGTCGACGACTACTTCCTGAATCACTCCGATTTCTTGGCCAAGCTTGAGGACCTGACCGCACTGCCGCCGGGTCGAACAGGCTTGCCGCCTTGGCCGGACTTTCTCGTACGTCTGACCCGCTTGCCAGTCGCCTCGATCGCCCTCATACGTGGCCGGGCGACGGGCAACGGCAGCGAGATCACGCTCGCTTGCGACATGAGCTTCGCCAGCCGCGAAAAGGCCATCCTTTCGCAATGGGAGGTGGGCGTCGGGATGGTCGCTGGTGGCGGCCCCATGGCCCGGCTGCCCGAACTCATCGGCCGAAACCGCGCCCTCGAGGTACTGCTGAGCTCGGAAGATATCAAGGCAGACCGGGCCGAGGCCTACGGCTACATTAATCGCGCCCTGCCCGACGCCGAGCTAGACGCGTTCGTAGAGGCGCTCGCGACCCGTATCGCCGGATTCGACAAGTGGGCGATCGCCAACACCAAACGCCTCGTCAACACCAGCCTGCCGCCGGACGTCGAGCTCGGTGCTGGGTGGGATGCGTGTATCGCTTCGCTGGGGCGATCCGCCGCTCAGGAGGGGATCAAAGCGCTGATGGCGCGCGGCTTCCAAAAGCCGGGGGATGTCGAAAATCGGCTCGGATACTACCTAGGCCAAATCGCGCGTTAGGCCGGCGCCCGACGCGGTTCTCAACCCCGGGACCTTGAGGATGGGAGGTGTTGGAAGCCAATCCTGACGGACGTGTTTCGAGAGTCTGCGGTGGTGTTTTACATTTTCTACACGATGGAGGATTGTATGTCTCAGAAAGCCAGCGCCGTAAAGCGCGCGCAGCAAAGCGAAGTCCGACCTCACCAGCTCGGGCAGGAGGTTTTCAAAACCATCTTGTCCGAAAATATCGATTGGAAACCGTTCCCGGCGTTCCCACCGTCGGTCCGGCTGGCCGTCGTCGTAGGTCAGCCCTCGGAGCCCGGCCCTTACACAATCAGGGTCAAAGCGCCCCACGGTGAGAAGCTGATGCCTCACAAGCACTCGGAGGACCGAGTCTACACCGTGATTTCCGGCGTCTTTTATATCGGACTGGGTGATGAATTCAACGAGAGTAAGTTGGAAGCCTACCCGCCCGGCGCTGTGATCATTCTCCCTGGCGACACGCCCCATTTCCACTGGGCGAAATCCGGCGAGTACGTCACGCAAGTAACCGCGATCGGGCCGCTTGGACTGGAATACCTCAGCGCGAAAGACGATCCGCGAAACAACAACTCGTAGGAAAGTCCGACCAAAAGAACGAGTTTTCTAATCTTGAGTTTGGAGCACCACTGTAAAGTTGCCCGGGAAGAGTTGCTTTTGAGGCGACCGTTAATCACCTTTGAGCACGGGGCGTAGACTCTGAGGTGATCGAAGAAACAGCGCGACTCGTTGAGTCGTACACTCCGATTCCGCTTAAGCATTTAACTTCTTGCCAGATTGAAGGCTCAAGATGAACGATCAACAAAAGAAGGAGCAGTATTCTTCGGCGCGAGATCAACAGATCCGTGCGGCACTGGATCAGCATTGGGCGGCGTCTGATGCCAACGATTTCGAAACCGAGCACCTCATCTATCACGAAGACGCGGTGCTGGAGTACCCGCAGTCAGGCGAGCGAACCCGGGGTCGACGCAACATACAGACCCAGCGCGCCAGCCAGCCGAGCAAGAAGCGGTTTGCTATCCGACGAATCATCGGCAGCGGTGACCTTTGGGTCACCGAATTCATCCTGACATATGACGCCAAGCCGTCCTACACCGTAAGCATCATGGAGTTCAGGGACGACAAGGTTGCCCGGGAAACACAGTACTTTGCGGATCCGTTCGTGGCTCCAGCATTCCGCGCCCAGTGGGTCGAACGGATGGACACATAATCTCGAGGCGCGAGAACCCGCTGACAACTCTCGATGGAGGTACAGGACATGGATTGGAAACGGTTGGTCCAGTTTGTGCTGCTGGGTCGCAGTGATGTGGAACAATATGCCATCCTGCTGGTACGCGTTGCGCTCGGGCTGTTCTTCGCCATCTCCGGGGGAAATAAATTGTTTGTCCCCGGCGGCACGAAGCCTGTTTACGATACGCTCGTTCAGGCCAAAGTCCCGTTTCCTCATCTAACGGCTTATTTCGTGTCGGGTGTCGAGTTCATCGGCGGCTCCTTGGTGACGGTGGGGCTTCTTTCGAGCCCGGCCTGTGCGGTTTTATCGATCGACATGATTGTCGCCATCCTGACCAACACGCTTTCCACCATGCCTAAAGGACTTTCGCCTCTTAGCTGGCTCGACGATTTCCTCTACCTTCCGGAAGTCCTGTACGTTCTCTTTTTTATCTGGCTGATCTGCTCTGGTCCGGGAAAGTTCAGCGTCGATTACTGGCTCGCGGGCAAGCTCTGGGGGTGATTGACGAAGCAGCCTGTTGCCAGACAAGAGCTTGATGGTCATCACCGCAATTTCTCAGCCGCAAGACTCGCGCCGAGTCTGAACTAGCGCCGAAACTGGCGAAGTGGGCCTTTGAGGCACCTTTGCGACTTGGCAACCCGACCCTTCGGGCTTTGATCTGAGTGTAATAGAACGCGTTTTAGAGCTACTCTTACAAATCCGGATGAGAAAGGATCAGCTATGGGACGCAAAAGTAAGCTCACAATTGCAATAGCCACGGCAATGCTCGCCGTCATCGGCGCCGCGGCCCTTTACGCGCAGGACAAGTACTCGCTGAAATCGCCAGGCGGAATCGCGTTCTCCGACTTCAGGGGATACGAGGACTGGGCTGCGGCCTCCTCCGCCCGGACCAACGAAGTGCTGAAGGTGATCGTCGCCAATCCGAAGATGATCAACGCGTACAAGGCCGGCGTTCCGGGCAACGGCCAGCCTTTTCCGGATGGCTCCATGATCGTGAAGCTCCAGTGGAAGCCGAAGAAGAGCACGGAGGCCCCGTTCGTCGTGGATGTGCCAGACGTCTTCACCCAAGCTTTCGTCATGGAAAAGGACAGCAAGAGATTTCCGAAAACCGGCGGATGGGGATACGCGCTGTTTAACTACGACGCGGCAACGGACAAGTTCACCGCCGATCCCAGCCCCGCAGACTGCGGAAACTCGTGCCATACGGCCGTGAAGGCGAAGGACTATATCTTCCACCCGTACGAGAAGCGTTGAACCGCATGCCGGTCGCCAGTGCGGGATCGGCGAAATCGCCGAAATCTTGGGTTTCGCCAGCGCGCCGCTATAATCTTGCGGATTGTCGCTGCAGGCGAGCGTCTTCGGTTTGCGCCGGCCTGTTCGGCGCCGCTGTGATTCGTGCATGTAGCGGTCCACCCAAACATAACAATGACGTCACACCAAGTACCGCGGTCGGTACATTTCGGAATCGCAATCGTATGCTGCGCATATTGCGAGCCTCCTCTTTGCAGGTTTGGCGGGTGTGGAGGTAGCTGCAATGGCGCTGCCAAGGAGGCGTGAAATAATAGATCGCTACGATTTCAATCAATTGCGAGTGGTGTCAGATGGCGGCGGAAAAAAATTCACAGCAATTTCTACATTTTCCGGGAAATTCGTCATACACGCCGAGATGGAGCAATCCTGGATCGACCAGCGCGGGGGCGAAAGTGCCCGCCCTGTCGCTTCCGAGAATTGCTCCGCCCGAAAAATCGCCACGATTCGTGAATCTCTCGCGCGAGCGGCGTCTTGGCCCTATTTCGCCGGCTGGAACAATTCGACGAACCCGCCGACGTCCGGGTCGCGCAACATTACGGCGCGGCCGTCCTTGACTTTCACGATCCCGCCATCTGAAACGGTTGTTGCACCGGCTGCCTTTGCCTGTGAGTAAACCGCTTCCAGGTCGGTCACCTGAAAGCCGACGTAGTTGACCCCGATATCGGCGAAGTGTTGGTCCGGAGCCGGCTTGTCTCTATTTTGCGGGGACCCGAGCAATTCAAGCCGCACGTTTCCGGTTGTCGTCGCCTGCGGGAACCAGCCATTGAGCATGGTCATCCGCGGCGCAGCGTTGGCCGCTGGCGCGCCCGCCGGCGGCGTCAACGGCGGATAGTCTCCACCCAAAACGCCCTGATAAAACGAAAGCGCCTTCGCCGGATCAATGACGTTCAGACCGATGTGGTTAAAGCCGGTCTGCTTACCGAGCCTGTCGATATTCGCCTGGGTCGCGGTGGAATTGGAAACCTTGGGCTCGGCAGGTGGCGCACCCGGGGCCGGGGTGGGCATGGCGAACAGCTCAATGAACCAACCATCGGGATCCTGCACGAAAACGAACCTGCGCGGCCCGTTGGGTGCTGCGCCTCCGCCCGGAAGGTTCATCTGCGGCACCCGCAGCATGTCGACCGCTTTGAGCTTGTCCATTATGGGGTTGCAGTCGTCCTTGACCGTCAGGTCCATGTGGCCTGCCCCCAAATCCGAGCTCGACAAATTGCTCCAGTTCTTTCGGTCGATTCCCCGATACTCCCGCAAAATCAGGTTGAAGGGCTTATCGGAAACCGAGCTCTGAGTCGTCACAATTGCGGTTCGAGACTCGGCACCCTTGGTGCCACCCAGTTCATTCGCAACTTTATCGACCCTCCAGTCAGTGGGCTTCTCCGATAGATGAAAGTCGAGAACTTCATAGAATTTTATCGATTGGTCCAGGTTTGACACCTGGTGGCCATCAAACGCCATTCCCAAAACCTTTCCCTGGTCAGCTGCAGCGGCGGCGTCCGACGCAGGAGGCGAAGTTCGCGCCAGACCCGCGGTCGCTGCCGCGACGATGAGGGCACCTGCCGCTAGCAGGCCGCCAAGATTGCTTAGCAACAAAGACCTCTCCGGCTTCCGCTTTTTCATGAACTCTCCTTGTTTCTCTTTCTTGATCGTACCCGCCATGGTCGCAGTCGGCTGACCGCCCCCCGACCGCTGGTCGGTTATCCGCGCGGCTGGATTCTACACCGAGCAGACGCGGAATCGCGAATTCCGGTTACAATTCCTCCGGTCGTTGAGGTGAGGCGCGCATGAAAGATACGAAGTCCGGCGGCCCTGGGGCAAATCGCGACGCGCGGGGCCCAGAGGATCGCCGCGCGATGCTGAAGTGGGCGATGTTGGGTGGAGGCGCTGCGGTTGCCAGTCTGTTTCGAACGCCCTTGGCTGAAGCCGCGGTCACCGCGAAGGAACAGGAAGCGCGGGCAACGGTAGATCGAGCCACGCGGGGTGCGCCCGCCCCGCGCATCAAGGATGTCAGCGTGATTCAGGTCGGGGGTGGCGGCACCAACGACTCGACCATCGTGAAAGTTACGACCGATCAGGCGGGACTTTACGGCTACGGTTGCGCCACGAACACGTTCCCAGGAGGCCGCTACAAACTTGTCAGCGCGGCGGTCGAGCAATATCTGAAACCCCTGGTAGTGGGCAGAACAACCGACAGGATCGAGCAGATCTGGCAAATTTGTTACCTAAGCTCGTACTACAAGAATGACACGGTACTGAATTGCGCGATCGGCGGCGTTTGCGACGCCCTCTGGGATATCAAAGGCCGCCAAGCGGGAATGCCCGTGTATCAACTGGTTGGCGGCAAATGCCGGGAAGCAGCCGACATTTACCTGCACGTTGGAATGGGCTCCGAGGATCCCGGCAGGCAGCTGGTCGAAAATTCCATGAAGCTGGTCGAAAAAGGGTGCCGCAATCTGCTCGTCGCCATGTTCCTCCGGGATGGAGCCGTCAACAACCTGTATGGACAGCCGAAATTTGATGACGGGTCCGTACCGTTTGATCGCGACAAGGAAACTCGCAAGGTGATCGCGGCGTTTGAGACTTTCAGGAAGGAGATGCCTCCAGAAATCGGACTGGGGGTTGACGTGCATTCCCTGCTCGATAGCGTACGCGCTGTTCAGTTCGGTAAAGACGTCGAGCCCTTCCGATTATTCTATTGCGAGGACCTGTTGGCGCCGGAAGAAGCCGGACACTATAAGATCGTCCGACAGCAATGCACCACGCCTCTTGCAATCGGCGAGCTCTGGAACAACCCACATGAATGGCAACCGCTCGTGGAGGCGCGCGAAATCGATTACATCCGTCACCATGTTTCTCATGTCGGTGGCTTTACGGCCGCCCGAAAAATTGCCGCATTTGCCGAAAATTACGAGGTGAAGTTCGCCTGGCACGGAGGCCCCAACTCCCCCGTCGGTCACATGACCAATCTCACCCTGGATCTCACTAACAACAATTTTGGCATTCACGAACATTTCGATTACCCGCAGATCGTCCAGGATATTTTCCAGGGCTGTCTTGAAGTAAAGGATGGCTACGCGTGGATCAGTGAGAAGCCCGGCTGGGGCATTGAAGTGGACGAGGCACTTGCTGCGAAACACCCCATCACCGACGAGCGCCCGAACGAGTTTCGGACGACCGATGGCTCGGTAATTCAGGGCACTGGCTAGAATTCAGTATTTAGGGTATGTCCCGGGCGCATGCATCTGCGGCATACTAGCGCTGTCGTGAGACAAGCACATACGCAGCCGCGCTGTTTCGCTCGCCTCCTTTGCCTGTGTTTGGTCCTGGTTTTCTCTGCGCCGGACGCGGGGTCGCAAACTTCACTCAAGTCTCCGCAGCAAGCCAGTCCGGCGCCTGCGGCGCTGTCGGAAACAATTACTGTCGATCCCTCTGCACGAGCTAATCCGTTCCCGCACTATTGGGAACAAATGTTTGGGTCCGGACGCGCGATTCTGAGTTTGCGCGATAGCTACCGCCGCGATTTGCGGGACGTCAAGGCGGCGACGGACTTCAAATACCTGCGCTTCCACGCCATTTTTCACGACGAAGTCGGCGTGTACGACGAGGATGCACGCGGCAACGCCGTCTACAACTTTTCCTACGTGGATCAGATCTACGACGGGTTGCTCCAGAGTGGCGTGCGGCCGTTTGTCGAACTCAGTTTCATGCCCCGCAAACTGGCTGCCGAACAGATCATGAATCCGTTTTGGTACCGGCCGATCATTTCGCCTCCCAGGGATTGGAACCGGTGGGGCGACCTGATTTCGCATTTTGCCCAGCATCTGGTGGATCGCTACGGAATCAACGAAGTCTCCCAGTGGTATTTCGAAGTCTGGAACGAACCCAACATCGATTTCTGGGCAGGCGATCCGAAAGAGCAAACCTATTACCAGCTCTATGACGTTGCGGCCCGGTCGCTCAAAGCCGTCGATTCCAGGCTGCGGGTCGGTGGGCCGGCATCGGCTCAGGCAGCCTGGGTGGATCGTTTCATCCGCCACTGTGTGGAGAACCACGTTCCAGTCGATTTTGTGTCCACGCACGTCTACGGAAATGACTCGGCGAAGGATGTTTTCGGCAGCAATGAGGCGATTCCTCGCACGCAGATGGTCTGTCGGGCCGTTCACAAGGTTCACGACCAGGTAGCGCAATCCCCGCTTTCAAGTCTTCCGATCATCTGGAGCGAGTACAACGCAAGCTATAAGAACGAGACCGACGTCACCGATGCTCCCTTCATGGGTCCCTGGATCGCCGATACCATCCGCCAATGTGACGGCTTGGTCGACATCCTGTCGTACTGGGCGTTCTCGGACGTTTTCGAGGAACAGGGTGTGGTCAAAGAACCCTTCTATGGGGGCTTCGGCCTGATCGCAGAGGACGGTTTGCCGAAGCCCTCCTTCAACGCTTTCAAGCTCTTGCACCGCCTCGGCGTCGAGCGACTCCCCAACGACTCGGAATCAGCACTGGTGACCCGGCGCAGCGATGGCAAGCTGGTGATAGCTGTATGGAACTTGTTCTTGCCCGAGGATCAAGGTGTGCCCAAAACCGTTACGCTTGCTGTACAGGGTCGTGACGGTGGACATCGCGCCCGTGTGTATCGGCTCGATGCAACGCACGGATCTTTGCTGGCGGCCTATAGCGCGATGGGGAAGCCTGCCTACCCCAGTTCGCAGGAAATCACAAACCTTCGCCAGGCGGCCCAGCTTCCGGCCCCCGAGCTACAATCGCTGACGCGCGGGCGGCTCACGTTGGTGCTCCCGCCTCACGGGTTTGCTTTGATTGAACTTGAGTAGAACGACCGTCTGCCGCGCAGATGTTAGCTGTGCGAAGTCTCAATCGGTCCTGCTGGCTTGGATGGGGAGTACTTCTTAAATCCGGCGCGGTCCATCCCTCGAACTGCTTCCGGATTTTTCATGAACGTATCCCACACATATCCGGTTCGTGCATTCTCCGCCATGACCATGCTAATTCCGGTATCGATTCCTACTACGTCGCTGTCGTACCAATTCGTTAGCGGATTAAACGCATCGACGAAACCGTATTGCGTCCAGGCGCGCTGTCCGTAACGGTTCTTCATTGTTTCCAACACGCTCACGGCTGGTTGCGGAAGAAAGGGCAGCGATCCCGCCGCCGCGCACGGAACCACGGTACCGTCGATGGGTCCGGTTGCCGGCGGACCCCCCCATGCGACATATCCCCTCGCCGAATCCGAAGCCGTGATGCCCCAGAAGCTTTCGCTGTAATCAGGAAACTGCGAAGCCAGGTCCATGCAGAATCGGCGGTGCACTTCGGTAGCAATGATTGAATTCTGGAAGTAATCGGCGTACTGGTCGCGTTTATTGCGAAAATCAAACCACGCTTGGGAGTATTGGTGGACGAACAAAGGTGCAAAGGAACCGATGTACCGGATGT
>Ga0209624_10002777_pt1 | contig 12765 bp, 7 predicted proteins | sample JacPinW_OM2H0_O1_FD_188565 | JGI IMG/M metagenome (GOLD analysis project Ga0209624, IMG submission 188565) | Forest soil microbial communities from Algoma, Ontario, Canada - Jack Pine, Ontario site 1_JW_OM2H0_O1 (SPAdes) (version 2) | ecosystem: Environmental > Terrestrial > Soil > Boreal... | reverse complement strand
CTGCGCGGTTCCGGAGGCAAGCGCCAGGCCGTAGCGTGCAAAGAAGGTATCGTTGATATACACGATCACGTTGTCGCTGAATCCATACTGCATGACATCGAGCGCCATGCCTGTGTGGTAGAAAGTCGTGTAGAGCGTGCCCGTCGCGAATGTATCCGCGTTTGAATTGGCCGCACTGACCATGTTGACCCGCGGAAATACTGGACTCAGCTGGTTAACCAAGGAAGGCGCGGCGCCGTTGAAAGTAAATACGGGATTGACGGCGGCGGAGCCGGTCAAATAGGCGAAATTTGTAGTCAAGCCAGATGTTGCGGTCGCGTCAAAAGTGACTGTCGGCGTCGTCGGTGGTGGTGGCGGTGGCGGCGGTGGTGGCGGTGGTGTCGGCGTGGATGGGGGAGGTGTGACGACAGCCGCCCCTCCGCCTCCACCTCCGCCGCAGCCGAACAGCGGCACGGTCATGCCGACACCTAACGCAATCAAGACCTCGCGACGATTTGGATTGACGGCAGGCGCTACAGAGGACTCAAGGTCCTTTGAGACATCTTTCACGCTCATTGATTTCACCCTTACTGTTGTTTCTCGCCAATATTCCGTCTTGTGCAGAGAGAATCTTTGGACCGGATTCTAGCGAACGGTGGAAGTGTTTTTTGCTACGTTCGCTGAGGGATTTTTCCTACAGCGCGGTGCAATTCTTCTAATGGCAACGTGTTGAGAATGAGAGCGTGGACAGCTTGATGACATAACGTGTATAAGCTGTTCAAGGTGGCGCCGGCCCCCAAAAATAGCGGCATGGGTTGTACGTTTGGGAGTAGCGCCACCAGGTGGCGCATCAGGGAATACGATGAAGACCCCCCTCAGGGATGATGTGCCGCCGAATGGCGCTTTAGATTTCAATCGTGAGCGTCGAGACCTATTGATTGCTTTAAGCGGAGGTATCTCCCTACCGCTGATGGTTGGCAGCCGTCCGGCAGGCGCCGCGACCTCTGCCTCCATCTCGCTGCCACAATCAACGCCAGCCGCGTCGGTCGACATTCCCTCGACGCTGACATTCAATTCGACGGCGACACCAGGCTTGGAGACGCAATACGCGTATCTAAATAGCGCTGCGAAACCCAACCCCGTATTTTCTTTTTACGGTACGGCTAATTCGCTCGTGACTCAGGTCGGACCCGCCTACCCACGCCAGAACATGGTGAGTGCCGACCAGGCGAATTCAGACACGTTATCCCCTGCCACAATTTACACGAGCTTTTATCACACCGGCACCACGCTCGACATCATCCAGTATGGTCTCAGCGATGACGTGACCTTGTATATCAATGACTCTTTCGTGGGGCGCTTCGGTGGTTTGCTCGTAGGCGGTACGGCCCAAGGTGGTATGACCACTGACATCACGTTGGCCGCCAGCTCATCCAAAGTATCTGGCTATTACAACGAATATTACGTTCGCATTACCGGCGGAACGGGTGTGCTTAATGAGGTGAGACAGATCACCGGCTACAGCGGCAGCACTTTTGTCGCGACAGTAAGCTCGCCTTGGACGACTGCGCCTGACAGCACCACGCAGTACGAAATTCAAGCTGGCACGCAGCCCTTTGTCCTTGACGCCAGCACGGGATCGATCAAGTATTTGCATCTCGTCTGGGGTCAATCTGCGCAGCGCAAGATAACGATTGAGCAAGGCATTTTCGCGGGTGTCGCGTCGGATGGAACGATTGCTGCGGCGCCCGCTGCGTCTACGACCCCGCTTTTGGTTGTCGGAGATAGCTTCTTCGAGGGCGACGGCGGCCCCATCAGCATTCCGCGATTGATTGATACCTTCGCCCAGAGCATGGATTGGTTACCCACCAATCTGAGCCAGGGCGGCACGGGCTACATCAGTCGCGATCAAGCCGCTAACCGACTTAATTTTCAAGACCGCATCGCTCCGCCCAAAGAGTCTTGGCGCGTGATGAACACCGCCACCGGAGGCACTTACACCATCAGCGTTATCTTAAGTGGCGTGACCAGCACCACTGCTGCGCTCCCGTACAATTCCACTCAAACCAGCGTCGAGACGGCACTCAATGCCCTGGCCAATGTGGCGGCTGTGTCCGGATACTTCTATGTGGCCAGGGGCGACTATGCGACGCCTCGTATCTACGTGGGCCATGGCATTAGCGGCGCAACCCTTTCTTTCAACAATACCTGGATGGTCGGAGGGACGATCAGCGTAGTCGGAAACTATATTGGAGATGTCGCGCCAAATGTTCCGACCGATACGACGGGATCGGCTCTGCCATTTTATTTGCTCGTTGCGGGGTCGGGAAATGACGCGGCTTATACCGATACGCAAGCCCAGGCCGCAGCGACGTATGTGGCGCAGCAGATCGTGCAACGCTTTCCAACCGCCAAAACCATTTTCACGGGCGTAATCGGCGATTGTGCTGCCACTTCGACCGGCGTGATCGGCACCGGCGATCTCTCGCGCAACGCCGCGATCGCCGCCGGCGCCGCGCTGCTGCCGCCCATGGGCACGAGATCTCCCTTCGTCGACACCTATGCGAATGGGCTCGGCGGCAACAAAATTATTTACGGACTTGGAACCGTGGCCAATCCCACGCCGGGCACCAACTCGAACTTCAAGAGCATTACCGTGCCGAGTCATCCGACCGGCCCGGGTTCGCAGTTTCTCTCGGATTGGTTGGCCACCCAGGTCACCGGTCTCATTGCACCGCCTGCGCCCCCTCTCGACCTGATCCCTACAGTGACCGGCAACAGCACCGCGACCGCGGGGTTGCTGACTCAAGAGGCGTTCTTAACCAATGGCTCGAAACGAAATCCAGCGTATTCTTTTTATGGGGTGGCCAGTTCGCTGGTGTCGCAGCTCGGACCTGCTTATCCACGCCAGAACATGGTGAGTGCTGACCTTTCCAATTCAGACACCTCGTCCACGGGGACGATTTACGCGACCTTCTATCACACCGGAAAAACGCTGGACATTATTCAGTACGGATTCGCTGACAACGTGACTCTGTACGTCAATGACACATTCACGGCTCGGTACGGTGGGGCGCTGGCCACGGGAACTGCGCAGGGCGGTTCGGCAAGCGGCATCACGTTGGCTTCGACGTCTTCAGCAGTGCCGGGCTACTACAACGAATATTACGTCCGGATCGCGGGCGGGACGGGCGTGCTCAACGAGGTGAGACAGATCACCAGCTATAGCGGCAGCACCTTTGTCGCGACGGTAAGCTCGCCCTGGACTAAAGCGCCCGACAGCACGACGCAATACGTCATTCAGGATGGGACGCAGCCTTTCGTCCTCGATGGCAATACGGGATCGATCAGGTATTTGCATCTCACTTGGCAACAGTCTGGGCAGCGCAAAATAACGATCGAGCAAAGCATTTTCGCCGGCGCAGCATCGGATGGCACAATTGCTCCGGCACCGCCGGCGTCCACGACTCCCGTTCTTGTTATCGGCGATACTTTTTGGGAAGGCGGAGCCGGTCCAACCAATGTTCCGCGGCTGGTTGATACGTTTGCTCAGGGCATGGGATGGCAGGCGACGAATCTCGGGCAGGGCGGGACCGGGTACATCAACCGCTCTCAAGCCTCCAGCCGACTTAATTTTCAGGACCGTATTGCTCCGCCTAAAGAGTCCTGGCGCGTGATGAGCACCGCGACCGGGGGGACCTATATGATTGGTGTCACGTTGAATGGAGTCACGAGCACCACCGCGGCGCTGCCCTACAATGCCAGTCAAGCTAGTGTCGAGGCGGCACTCAACGCCCTCACCAACGTCGCTGCGGTATCCGGCTACTTCTACGTGGCCAGGGGTGACTTTGCGACGCCGCGGATTTATGTGGGGCACGGTATCACCGGCGCGACCATCGCTTTGACTACCGCGTTGACCGGCGGGACCATGAGCGTTCTTGGGAGCTACACGGGTGATGTTGCGCCAAACGTCCCCGTAGACCCGACGGGAAACGCTCTACCGTTTTACTTGCTCGTTGCAGGATCGGGAAATGATGCGGCATACACCGATGTGCAAGTGAAGACCGCCGCCACGTATGTCGCGCAACAGATTGTCCTGCGATTCCCAACCGCCAAAGCCATTTTTACGGGCCTCATCGGCGATTGTGCTGCCACATCGACGGGCGTGATTAGCGCCAACGACGTCTCACGCAATGCAGCGATCGCCGCAGGCGCCGCGCTGCTGCCCCCGATTGGCGGCAAAGCACCCTTCATAGACACTTACGCGAACGGACTCGGTGGAAACAAGATCATTTATGGACTTGGAACCATCGCCAGCCCCACGGCGGGGACCAACTCGAACTTGAAGAGCATCACCGTCCCGAGTCAGCCGACCGGCCCGGGCTCGCAGTTTCTTTCGAACTGGCTGGTCACCCAAGTCAAGGCTCTCCTGTCTTGAGCCCCGCTACGGCAGGTCTTGCAGCGGCCCGAAAGTCCCCGGCGTGGTCGCACTTTGCAGCAATACTCCCGGATGCGTGATCGAAACACCGCCTTGCATCGGAAACGTGACGCCATTGCTGACCACAATGTCGAGCTTGCCGTCGCCGTTGATGTCCGCCACGGCAATTTCGTTGGCACCCGCGGCTGGGTAAATACTCGCGGGCAGGAACTTGCCGGGGTTGGCAGGATCGTGCAGCAGTACGGTGACCGACTGGCGGCCGCCGATAACAATGTCCAGCTTGCCGGTTCCTTGAAGATCCTTGACGACGATGGATTGCGGCAAATCTTGTGAAGCGATGGCGTAGGCGACAGGAGTCAGAAATGTGCCGTGGTTCGCCGGATCTTGCAGCAGCACGTAAACGGCGGGCGACATTCCGCCGGTGGGCCCGGGGTCGGTGATGAGAAGATCGTTGAGGCCGTCGCCGTTCACGTCCGCGATTGCGATGATGTTGGCGCCGACGAGATTGATGTTGGGGGACTGCGTAAAGACGGTCGCAGGTGCGGCGAAGGTCGTCGCGGAGGCGGCGCCGGTGTGCATGAGAACCTTGACGCCCACATTATCGGTCAGCGCTACGTCAACAGCGCCGTCGCCGTTCAGATCCCCGAGCGCGACCCAATTGGCGCCACCGCTATAAAGGCTGATGGGCGCAGCAAAGGTGCCCGCAGAGGTCTGCACGAACAGTGACACGTTGAAGTCGGCGGATACCAAGTCGGGCAAGCCGTCGCCGTTCATATCCGCGATCGCCACCTGAGAAGCGCCCGGAGAATTGAGCGTCACCGCTGGATTGAACGTGCCGGGGCTGGTCTTGTTGTTAAAGAACACATTGAGCGCGCCGTCATCGAAGCTGGCCGAGACCAAGTCCAATAACCCGTCACCGTTGAGGTCGGCGCTGGCCAGATACAGAGGTTTGAAGCCATCCGCTGTAGCAACCGGAGCTGCGAATACGCCGGCGGCGGTCGACAGATACGCCTTGATGTTGGACGGGCTCGCCGATACGGGCGGCTGAATGGTACTGAGCGCGATTACATCAGCGAAGCCATCGCCGTTGAAGTCGGCGCTGACAACGCCTGCGGATACTTCAGTCGGCGTGACATTAACGCACCCAAAACAACCATGGTCATGATCGTCGCAGCTCGCGAGCACGGCGCAGACGATGGCGATGATGAGCGGCAACCGTGGTGAAGTAACACGAGGAAGTGGGTATAACATACGGATATTTCACCCCTTTTTAATGCCAAAAACAGGCCCGTGCGCAAACGGGCTCCCTCGGCAGCATATCCTTAGATAAGACCGGCTGCGCCGTGACCAAGTTCAATTCTCAATTGTTTACGAGGCTATACTGGCCGCCGTTTATAAGAGCTACCGGAAATGTGGCCCACGACTTCCTTCACATGCCTGGCGTTCGTCGCAGCCGTTTTGGCTACATGCGTTGCGGCTCCGCCGGCTTCAATAAGCGCAGCTGAGCGCTTTGAAATCACCGAAACAACCATCGCTGAGACTCAGCAGGCGATTCGCGAACACCGAGTGAGCTGTCATCAGATCATCGATGGGTATCTTGGTCGTATCCGGGCATACGATCAGAGTACGCACCTGAATTCCTTGGTCGTGCTCAATCCAAATGCGTTGGCCGAAGCCGACGAGTTCGATGCTGAGTTCAAACTCAGCGGGACGATCCATGGACTGCAATGCATCGCCGTCATCGTCAAAGACAACTACGACACCAAGGATTTGCAGACCACGGGCGGTTCGCTGGCGATGAAGGGATTCGTTCCAACCACCGATGCCTTCATGGTTCGGCGCCTTCGCGAAGCAGGCGCCATTATCCTCGCTAAGTCAAACATGGCTGAATGGGCCTTCAGCCCCTACGAAACCGTGAGTTCGATTGCCGGCATCACGCGCAATCCCTATGACCTTAAGGTCGTGCCGGCGGGATCGAGCGGTGGAACAGCCGCGGCCGTGGCGGCGAATTTCGGTGCCGTCGGACTTGGCACGGACACGGGAAATTCGATACGCGGCCCCTCATCGCACAACGCCCTCGTGGGGATTCGCCCAACGATCGGGCTCACCAGCCGCGACGGCATCATTCCCTTGTTCCTCAGCGCCGATGTGGGCGGGCCGATTGTGCGCACCGTCGAAGATGCGGCCGCGATGCTCGACGTCGTTGCGGGATATGACCCTGAAGATCCCATTACCCAGCATTCCGAGGGCCACATTCCGAAGTCTTACAAGACTTTTCTGGATAAAAACGGACTGCGAGGCGCGCGAATCGGCGTATTTCGTCCGTACATCGATTCGCCGACCACCGATCCTCAAATCAGAGCGTTGACTGAAAAAGCGATACAGGAGTTGAAAGCACGAGGGGCGAAAATCATCGATCCCTTCGTGGTGCCGAATTTCGAAGAGCTCACCAAAGATATTTACTGCGGCGATTTTCAGTCCGACCTGAACAATTATCTGTCAAAGCATGGGCACGGTGCGACCTACGCAAGCCTGGCGCAGATCATCGAGTCCGGGCTCTACCTCCCGTACATTGAAGGCCGGTTGAAACAAACGGCCGCCGCCAAACCGGCGAGCGAAGCTGACCGCACCCTTTGCCCGGACGTTTACCACAATACGAAAAAGGTCGCGTTCCGTGCGGCGATCCGCGCGGCGATGGCACAAAACAAGGTGCAGGCAATCGTCTATCCGACATGGAGCAATGCGCCGCGTAAAGTGGGCGATGACAAGAGTCCCGCGGGAGACAATAGCCAGATCTTGTCGCCGCAGACCGGTTTTCCGGCAATCACGGTGCCAATGGGCTACACCTACGACGTGCTGCCCGCAGGACTCACATTTTTCGGCGACAGCTTCAGCGAAGGCACGCTGATAAAATTCGCCTATGCCTACGAACAAGCAACAAAGAATCGACACCCACCGGCCAAGTTCCCGCCGTTGAATTGAGTACCAGCCACCTTGGGAGAGCGAATCATGGCTAATGCATGCAAAAGATGGACGGCGGCTTGCACGCTGGCATTTACCCTGGCAGGGTTTTCGCCGCTCTTCGCGCAGGAGGCGGCGCCTCGCCCCATTGTGTTGCACGCGGCGCACTTGCTGGAAGTCGACACAGGGCGCGTGATCACGCCCGGAGAAGTCTTGGTCGTCGGCGAGCGCATCACCGCCGTGGGCGCCGCCGTGTCGCATCCGGCCGGTGCGCAGGTGATCGACCTGGGTGACACCACGCTGCTGCCGGGTCTGATTGATGCTCATGTCCACCTGTTTCTGCATCCGGGGGCCGAAGACTTGCAGACGGTCGAGGAATCAGTGCCGCAACGGACTGTTCTGGCGATTCTCGCGGCAAAAGACGATCTGATGGCCGGCTTCACGGCGGAACGGGATATGGGCACCGAAGGCGCGGGATCTGCCGACACCGCGGTCCGAGATGCCATCAACAAAGGCTTGATTGCAGGACCACGACTGCGTATCTCCGGCAACGCGATCGATATCCTTGGCGGGCACGAGGACGCCAATCACTTCAATCCCGCGCAGCAGGTCTTGTCGAACGCCACCTATGCCAACAGCGCCGATGAGATCGTTGCGGCGATTCGACAGCAGCACAAGGAAGGCTCCGACTTCGTCAAAATGTATGAGACCGGCGCCGATTCAATGCGTGACGGCGTGCTGCACACTCCCTATCAGTACACAGTCGCCCAACTCAAGGCCGCCATCGACGAGACCGCGCGTTTCGGCGGCAATGTCGCGGTACATGCCACCGGGGAGCCGGGATGTCTGTATGCGGCTCAGGCGGGCGTGGCCTCCATCGATCATGCAAACCAGTTAAGCGATGAGACCATGCGAATCATGAAGGCAAAAAACATTCCTGCTGTTCCGACCTTCACTATTTTCGAGTATTTCATGAATCAGTCGGAGGCCGGGGCGAAGCGCGAACGCCCGATGCTTGAATACAAGATCAAAGAGTTCAAAAAGCAGATCGCAGCGGGCATACCTTTTGCGGTCGGCTCCGATGTAGGCCCCTTTCCCCACGGAACTCAAGCACGTGAACTTGAATTGATGGTGAAGTATGGGATGAAGCCGCTGGCAGTGCTGCAGTCGGACATGATCAACGGCGCACGACTGCTCGGCTGGGCGGGCCAAATCGGTGAACTCAAGCCAGGCTATTTTGCCGACGTGATCGCCGTGCCCGGCTCTCCCTTGGAGGACATCACGGCCGTCGAGCGTGTGGCCTTCGTCATGAAGGGCGGTGTCGTCGCCAGGCTGCCCGCGGACCCGCGATAGACCGTGGATGAGCGCAAACGGCGTCAAGGCGTTGTTCTTCGATGTGTTCGGCACCCTGGTCGACTGGAGATCCGGAGTTGCGCGCGAAGCGGAAGCGGTCTTAAAGCCGCTGGGATTTTCATTCGACTGGTTGGCTCTTGCCGATGCCTGGCGCGAACAATATCAGCCGGCCATGGAGGAAGTGCGTTCTGGGCGCCGCGCGTATACCAAACTCGACGTACTGCATCGGCAAACGCTTAAAGGGATTCTGCCGCGTTTTGGCATCGAGGAACTGGCGGATGCGGATTTGAACCAACTCACCCTGGCATGGCATCGCCTCGACGCGTGGCCGGATGTGCGGCCCGGACTGTCGAGGCTGCGACAGCGCTTCCTCATCGCCCCCGTATCCAATGGCAACACGGCGATCATGTGCGACCTGGCACGGCACAACGATTTTCGTTGGGACGCGATACTCGGCGCCGATCATGCCCGAGACTTCAAACCCAAGGCCGCAGTCTATCTCGCGGCAGCAGAGGCATTCGGCCTGGACTCAAGCGAGTGCATGATGTGCGCCGCTCATGGCAGTGATTTGAGGGCGGCGGCCGGGACGGGATTGCGTACTGCTTTTATTGCGCGGCCTGAGGAGCGTCCAGGCTTCAGCGAGAGCTCCATTGAGATGACGGTCGACCTGTCCTGCCGCTCGGCATTGGATCTGGCATCTCAATTGGGCGCTTAGGGGGTCAGCGCTGCGGCCTGCGCTTTTCGCTCGATTCTGCGGGCTGTCAAAATGACTTCGGTGTAGCCGTTGGGTTGTTCACGGCCCTTGAAAATCAAATCGCAAGCCGCTTTGAAGGCTACATTGTTTTCGGAATCCTCTGCGAGCCGCCGGTAGGCCGGATCCGCTGCGTTCTGCTGGTCCACCACGCGAGCCATGTTCTTCAGCGCCGTCATCACCTGTTCGGTGGAACAGATGCCGTGCAGCAGCCAATTCGCGACATGCTGGCTGGAGATTCGCAGCGTGGCCCGATCTTCCATGAGCGCCACGTCATAGTAGTCGGGAACCTTGGAACACCCCACGCCGGAGTCGATCCAGCGCACCACGTAGCCTAAGATGCTCTGGGCGTTGTTGTTGAGCTCCTCCTCGACGTCCGACTGGGCCCACTGCGGCGCGGCGACCAGTGGGGGAGTCAGAATCTCGTCCAAGGAAGCCCGCGGCCGCTTGGCCAGCTTGGTTTGCACTTCGGCGACATCGACTTTGTGATAGTGCAGGGCGTGCAAAGTCGCAGCGGTGGGTGAGGGCACCCAAGCCGTGTTTGCGCCGGCTTGCGGGTGCGCTATCTTGGTTTTCAGCATGTCGGCCATCAGGTCGGGCATGGCCCACATGCCCTTGCCGATCTGCGCGTGCCCACGCAGTCCGCAGGCCAGTCCAATGTCGACGTTTTGCCGCTCATAGGCATCGAGCCAAACAGCTTTCTTCAGTTCGCTCTTGCGCGGCACGGCTCCGGCCTCGATGGATGTGTGAATCTCATCGCCGGTGCGGTCGAGAAAGCCGGTATTGATGAATGCGACGCGTTGGCGCGCGGCGCGAATGCATTCCGTCAGATTCACACTGGTGCGGCGTTCTTCGTCCATGATGCCGATTTTCACCGTGTTGCGCGGCAAGCCCAGAAGCTCTTCCACTGCGCCAAAAAGCTCATCCGCAAAGGCGACTTCGTCGGGTCCATGCATCTTGGGTTTGACGACATAAACAGATCCGGTGCGGGAGTTGCGGCGCGCACCCTTGCCACGAAGATCGTGCAATGCGATCAGCACCGTCACCGCCGCGTCGATGAAGGTCTCCGGAATTGGCGCACCATCCAGCGTTACCACGCGGGTAAGCATGTGATGACCCACATTGCGTACCAACATGAGACTTCGCCCCGAGAGGAGCAGTTCCTTGCCGCCCGGCGTTTGATAGCGGCGATCTGCATTCAAGCGACGGATGATCGGGTTGTGGCCCTTGTCCACGCGCGCCTCGAGACTGCCCGTCATCAATCCCAGCCAGTTTCGATAAACGTGAACCTTGTCGTCCGCGTCAACCGCGGTGACCGAATCCTCGCAATCTTGGATGGTCGTGATTGCCGACTCCAGCACCACGTCGCTGACGCCTGCCGCGTCGTCGCGACCGATGTAGTGAGTGCGGTCGACGTGCAATTCCACGTGCAGGCCGTGGTGAATCAGCAAGAGAACCGTCGGCGAGCTGCTGTCGCCTTGGAAGCCGCCGAAAGCCGCCGGATCTTTCAGATACGTGGTCTTGCCGTTTTTCAATTGGACATGCAGCCCTTTGTCTCCCGGACGGTAGTTCACCGCGTCGCGATGCGACCCGCCGGCGAGGGCGAAGTGTTCATCCAAGAAGTCGCGCGCGAAGGCGATGACCTTTGCGCCGCGTTGTGGGTTGTACTTGCCGCCTCGAGGCGCGCCATCCTCCGGAATGACATCAGTCCCGTAGAGCGCGTCGTATAAGCTTCCCCAGCGCGCGTTGGCCGCATTCAGTGCATAGCGGGCGTTGTTCACCGGCACCACCAATTGCGGGCCGGCAATGTGGGCGATCTCCGCATCCACGTTCGATGTACTGACCGAGAAGGCTTCCTTCTCGGCGACCAAGTATCCAATCTCGCGCAAGAACGCCTTGTATTTCGATCGATCGAAGTTGGTGCCGGGATTGAGACGATGCCAGGCGTCGATTCTTGCCTGCAGCTCATCTCGTCGCCGCAGCAGCGCGGCGTTGCGCGGCGCGAATGCGCGGACCAGTGCGGCAAACCCGCTCCAAAACTCCTGCGCCTGCACGCCACTGCCCGGGATGGCTTCACCATTGACAAAATCGTATAGAGCCTTGTCGATATTGAGTTGATCTACGCTGACGGTCGCTCTCATCGCTTGAATTCCTGGAGCTTGGGTTGTCCACCAATGCTGCGGGCAATGCGGCGGCAAATCAATGGCAAATCGCAGTTGGGGACTGCTTTCCTTCTCTGGACAGAGGCGCCTTTTTTAGCGTATATCCGGTAGCGCATGCCGCCACAAAACAAAGAAAAAGCATGGTGAGCGGCGATGCGTAGCCTTTCCACACGCGAGTGGATGGTGGCGGCAACAGTCGTGCCGCTGGGGATGGTGCTGGCGATCGGGGTGGCGGCGGCGCCGGGAGAACGACTGGCGGTGGCCCTGCGTGCAACCGCGCGCTGGTCTTTTCTATGGTTTTCGCTGGCATCGACCGGTGGCGCTTTGGTCACGCTGTTTGGCGCGAGATTTCAAGCCCTGGCGCGACGCGCAAGGGATTTTGGACTCGCCTTTGCCTCGGCGCATCTGGTTCACGTCGGGCTGGTAGCGTTTCTATTGTATATGTCGGCGACGCCGTTTCCACGGTGGAAGCTGATCTTTTTCGGCCTTGGCGTCTTCTGGGTTTATAGCTTGGCGCTGTTATCGATCAGGCGGATAACAGAATTTTTGGGGATCGATCCGCGCACTTGGCGTATTGTGCGAAGCATCGGCGTTGAATACATTGCGCTGGTTTTTCTGTTCGACTTTGCTCCAAAGCCATTTTATGGCGGCGTCGCAAATCGCCTGATTTATTTGCCGTTTTTTGTCATGGCGATCGGCGGGCCACTACTGCGGCTCGCTGCAGCAGCGAAGCGGCTGGCGGGCCGCCGGCGGGTTGCGGCTGCAGGGAGCGAATACGCGTCGAATGATCTCCAGAAAGTCGAGGGGGTAGAATGAGGCCGGTTTTTATTTTCGCTGCGTACGCGATTGCCCAGCTGATGTCCCAAACCGCGTCTGCGGCTGACAATTGGGTCATCGAGCATGTGACTCTGATCGACGGTACGCATGCACCGCAGCCGGACATGACGATCGCTGTCGAAGGTGAGCGAATTACGGCCGTGACGCCTAGCGCGATTGCACATGGCCTCAAGGGCCGGCGCATCGACGGCAAAGGCAAGTATCTGATGCCGGGCCTGATGGATGTGCATATTCATCTCAGGGGCGGCTTCGACGTGAGCGGTAAGGTCGATGCCGAGTTGGCA
>Ga0209624_10002776_pt1 | contig 12765 bp, 9 predicted proteins | sample JacPinW_OM2H0_O1_FD_188565 | JGI IMG/M metagenome (GOLD analysis project Ga0209624, IMG submission 188565) | Forest soil microbial communities from Algoma, Ontario, Canada - Jack Pine, Ontario site 1_JW_OM2H0_O1 (SPAdes) (version 2) | ecosystem: Environmental > Terrestrial > Soil > Boreal... | reverse complement strand
CGCCCGCCAAACTGCTGCCGGGCGCGAGGATCGGCGCTAGCCGCGCGTAAGCGGGGCCGGATGCGACGTTCGCTCCCGCTCCGCCTCGCGCTCCTGATGCCGGCGTTCGCGCTGCTGGCGGCGGCGGCGCCGGCTCCGCCGCCGCCCGCGGTGCGGCCGGTGACCGAGACGCACTTCGGCGTCACGGTGACCGACCCGTACCGCTATTTCGAGAACGCGAAGGACCCCGGGCTCGCGGCGTACTTCAAGTCGCAGAGCACGTACACGCGCGCGGTGCTCGACGGGCTGCCCGGCCGCGCCGCGCTGGCGCAGCGCGTCGCGCAGCTCGACAACGCGGCGGAGACGCTCACCGACGTGCAGCCCGTCGGCGGCGTGTACTTCTACCAGAAGCGCCCGGCCGACGCCAACACCACGCGGCTGTACTCGCGCGCGATCGCGGGCGGCGCCGAGCGCGTCGTGTTCGATCCCGACCGCTTCGCGCGCTCGTCGAAAGAGCACTACACGTTCGACTACTACTCGCCCTCGCCCGACGGGCGGTACGTCGCGCTCGGAACGTCGGAGGGCGGCTCGGAGAAGACCGTGCTGCACGTGCTCGACACGCGCACCGGACGGCTGCTGCCCGAGGTCATCGAGCGCGCCATCTACGTGCCGCCGTCGTGGCGCGACGACGGGCGCTCGTTCTACTATTTCCGCACGCCCAAGCCCGCCGCGAACCAGCCCGAGAGCGAGAAGGACACCAAGGGCGTCGCACGGCTGCACGTGCTCGGAACGAATCCCGAGCGCGATCCCGCGATCTTCGGCTACCACGTGAGCCCGCGGATCCCGTTCGCGCCCGAAGACGCGGCGTTCGTGGCCGTCTCGCCGCGCACGCGCTGGGCCATCGCCGCGATCTCGCACGGCGTGCAGAACGAGGTCGCGCTCTACGTCGCGCCGGCGGCGAGCGTGACCGGGCCGAACGCACCGTGGCGCAAGATCGCCGGGTACGCCGACGACGTCACCGGCGCGACCGCCGCCGGCGACACGCTGTACCTCACCTCGCACAAAGGCGCGCCGCGCCACCGCATCCTCACGCTCGACATGCGCGGCGGAACGCTCGCGAGGGCGCGCGTCGCCGTTCCGCCGTCCGACCGCGTGATCGAAGACTTCTCGCTCGCCGCCGACGGGCTGTACCTGCGCGACCTCAAAGACGGTTTGTCGACGCTGCGCCGGCTCGCCGTCAACCGCGACGGCACGCCCGGCGCGGTGAGCGACGTCGCGCAGCCGTTCGCCGGCGCTATCGGCGGCATCGCGACCGACCCGATGGTGCCCGGCGTGACGTTCGGCTTGCAGTCGTGGACGGAGTCGCCGCGCTGGTACCGCACCGGCGCGAACATCGCGCTCACCGACACGGACTTGCGCAAGAAGTCGGACGTCGACTTCTCCGCGGTCACCTCGCGCGAGGTGCTCGCGCCGAGCGCGGACGGCACGCAGGTCCCGCTGTCGATCGTCATGCGCAAAGACGCGCAGCTCGACGGCACGCATCCCGCCTGGGTCGACGGCTACGGTGCGTACGGCATCGTGATCCGGCCGTCGTTCTCGACCACGCGGCTGGCCTGGCTCGAGCGCGGCGGGATCTACGCGGAATGCCATCCGCGCGGCGGCGGTGAGAACGGCGAGGACTGGCACTTCGGCGCGCACATCGCCACCAAGCAGCGCACGATCGACGACTTCATCGCGTGCGCGCGTTACCTCGTCGGCAACAAGTACACGCAGCCGGCCAAGCTCGCCGGCAGCGGCACGAGCGCCGGCGGCGTGACGGTCGGCAACGCGATCGTGCAGCATCCCGAGCTGTTCGGCGCCGCGCTCGACGTCGTCGGCGACACCAACGCGGTGCGCGACGAGTTCGCCGAAGGCGGGCCGGCGAACATCCCCGAGTTCGGCACGATCGCGAACAAGACGGGCTGGGACGCGCTGTACGCAACCGACGCCTATTTGCACGTGAAGGACGGCGTCGCGTATCCCGCCGTGCTCGCGGTCACCGGCGCGAACGACCCGCGCGTCGCACCGTGGATCGTGGCGAAGTTCGCCGCGCGCCTGCAGGCCGCCACCTCGAGCGGCAAGCCGGTGCTACTGCGCGTCGACTACGACGCCGGGCACGGTTATCTGGGCAGCTCGCGCGCGCAGTCCCAGGCCCTCACCACCGACGAGCTCGCGTTCCTGTTCTGGCAGCTCGGCGACCCCGCGTTCGCGCCTGCTCCAGGTTGAGGCAGTCGACCGGCAGGCTAAAGGAGCTGCTGGACCTCGATGGAAGCGCGTGGATGCTTATCTTGCTGTTGTCCGCAGGTGGCAGCCGAAGCTTTTCGGAGGGGTGAACCTTGACCACGAACAGACGTGATTTCATCAGCATTGGAGCGACCGCCGGCGTCGCCGCGGGGCTCGGCGCGTGGCCCGCGGCCGCGTTCGCCCAAGGCGCCCAGACGTGCACGCTGCCGACCAGCGCGACGCCCGTGCCGTACACGCCGCGCACGGGCCCGAACATCAACCGCAAGTCGGCCTACGACCCGACATACGACTGGGCACTGCTCAACGCCGCGTACGTGAAGATGCGCGCGCTTCCGGGGAGCGACGGGCGCAGCCTGGAAGGCCAGCGCAACATGCACGCCTGGTTCTGCCATTCGTGCAACAACGTCACGGTGCCGGACATTCACGGCCACTGGTCGTTCCTGCCGTGGCACCGCGGCTTCTTGCACTTCCACGAGCGCATCCTCGGCAAGCTCGTGAACAGGCCGGACCTGCGCCTGCCGTACTGGGACTGGGAAGTTCCGGCGCGCCAAGCGGTTCCGCCCAAGTATTTCACCGGCGCGCTCAACGACATCACGCGCTTCCTGCACGCGGGTCAAACGGCGCAGCGCCCGCTCGGGCCGAGCACGCCGCCCGGACCATGGGTGTACACGCTCACCAACACGCACAACCTGATCGCGCTTCCGTTCACGGCGCTCGCCGGCGGATCGACCCCGAATCATCCGGGCAACGTCGAGAACGGACCGCACGGCTACATCCACGTGTCGGTCGGCGGATACCCGGGCACCGACGTGGGCCCGTACGTGCCGGGCGACATGTCGAACCTCAACACGGCCGCGTACGATCCGGTGTTCTTCGCGCATCACGGCAACGTCGACCGCGTGTGGTACAGCTGGGAGAACTACGGGTCGAACCAAGATCCGATGGGCGCGTTCCGCAACCAGAAGTTCGCGTACTTCGACGAGAACGGCAAGTGGGTGTCGATCACGTGCGGCGACATGATACCGAGCGAGACGAATCTCAAGTCGGGCTACGACACGAAGATCCGGCCGCTGCGCATCTTCCGCCCGATCGTGCTGGCGCTGGCGCATCCCAAGCCGGAAGATCTCGTCACGATCCGCCAGGCGAAGGAAGTCTCCGTCACCGTCAACGCCCTCCAGTTCACCGGCACCGGCATCTTCACGGTGCGCGTGCACAACGGTTCGCAGACGCAAACGGTCGGTTCGATCTTCGTGACGCCGCACGGCGCGGGCCACGACGATCACGGCGCGACCCAGACGCTCGACGCCAACTTCACGGTGTCGCCGGGCGTCGCCACCGCGATCGCGACGGCAGGCGCGACGTTCACCATCGAGCGTGCCGCGGTCGGCCCGAAGGGCACCAGACGGTTCCAGCTGACGGCGCCGCAGCGCTTGCAGACGACCGGGGTGACGATCGCCGTCCCCGCGCAGTGAGATGATCCGGGTCCGGCTCGTACTGCCGGGCACGGACCCAGCGGGAGCGCCGGGAGGCGTGGAAATCCACGACCTCCCCGTTCCCGAGGCGGGCGCCATCGTCGCCGTGCACGCGCGCGCGCCGCGCACGGGCGCCGGCACGCGGCTCGGCACGATGTTCATCGTGGGCTCGCACGGGCGAACCGGCGAGCGCTCGTACACGCTCAGCGCGCTGCTCGAGTGCGAACCCGCGCAAGCCGCGGCGCTGGCGGCCGGCGAGGCGGAAGCCGTCGTTCACGTCCATCCCCCGGGCGGCCCGACCGTGACCCACGGGCCGTTCCCGCTCGAGATCGCGCGAGACGGCGAATGAACCTTGCACGGCCGGATCGCGTTCTAAGCTACGTTCCCTTTCGTGAGGACCCGCTCGTGCAACAACCTTGGCCGGCCAGCGCGGCAGCCGCCGTCGCCGCGCTCGCGATGATGACGGCGTGCGCCGGCGCGGCGCAGCCGCCGCTCGCGGTTCATATCGAGGCGCCCGCGCCCGGCGCGGACGCTCACCAGCCGCCTACCGTTGCCGTCGACAACGTCGACGTGCCGAACTCGGGCGCGATCGTCACCGTGAACGCGCGCCGCAGCGGCGCGCCGCGCGACACCAAGCTCGCATCGATGTTCATCGTCGGCTCGATGCAGCGCAGCGGCTCGGAGCTGCAGCACCTCACCGCGGCGGTCGACGCGCCGCCCGGCGTCGTCGCGTCGCTCGCGCACGATCCGCACGCGACGGTGACGGTCGTGGTCTGCAAGACGGGCGGCTCGTGCACGACGTCGGCGCCGATGCCGCTGCGCATCGTTCCCCAAAACGCGCGCCCGCGGTAGCGCGCCCGCCGCCTAGCGCGGCGTCTCGAAACGGATCGTGCTCGCGCGGTAGTCGAGCACGAGGTTGAACCGCCGCAGCACCTGATCGCCGATGTTCGCAGCGATGGCCGGATTCGCTTCGGCGCCCGCGCGCGCGTCGGTGAGCAGCACGTTCACGTCGCGCACGCGCACGTCGCCCAGGCGCAGCTCGCTCGCGCGCGCGAAGTACGCGTGCACCGGCCCGCCCACGCCGGAGATCGGATAGCCCTCGACGTCCGCGTGGTAGCGTGCGCGCAGGTCGTGCGCGACGGCGAAAGGCGTGTTCACGTCGACCGAGCTCGCGCTGCCGGTGTCGATCGTCATCGCGCCGGCGAGCCCGTCGAGCGCGCCCTCCACCTGCGGCTGGCGCTCGTCGAACGCCATCGGCACCGCGGTTCCCGCCGCACCGAGGGCGCGCGCGTCGCGCGCGAGCTCGACACGCTGGTGCGCGAAGTCGATGCGCGCGGCGAACCGCGCGAACAGCTCGTACCCGATGATGCCGTCGACCGGCGCGGTGCGGCCCAGATCGAGCACGACGAACGGCTGGTCGCGCATCTCGGCGCCGCCGACGCGCACGCTGCGCGCGGTGGCGTAGCGAATTTTCGCGAGCGCCGCGCCCGCTCCGCCGACGGTGCCTTCACCGACCGCGTCCAAACCCGCACGGCGTGCGGCGTCGGGCGCGATCACGTTCTGACCGCCCGTGTCCAGCACGAAGCGCAGCGGCGGCGAGCCGTTCACCGACACCGCGATGACGGGGACATCCGGCGCGCCGATCATCGGCACCGACTCGACGCCGCGCAGCGTCGAATCGTTGGGCTCGCGCGGCGGCGCGAACGCGCCGTCCGGTACCGAGCGCGGCGTCTCGACCGACAGCACGCGCACGCTCCACGTGCCGTTCTCCGACATGTCGGCGATCGCGAACGGCAGCACGAACCCGCTCGCGGCGCGGTAGTCCGCGAACGTCGTGCGCTCCGCCGCCTGACCGACGTGCCGGACGATCGCGGTGACGTCGCCGCTCGCCGGATCCGCGACGGTCTCGGGCGGCCGCGAGGGATGCTCGCGCACGGTCGGATCGACGGGCGCGAGCCAGCGCGCCCACTCCACGATCGCGGCGCGCTCGTCGGCGTTGCCTTGCACGCGCGGCATCCCGGTCGCGTCCGCGCGCCACGGGCGCGCGCCGTCCCAGCCTTCGCGCTCGGACACCGGCCCCGCGTCGAAGCGGCGCAGGTACCGGCCGGTCGAGCGGTCGACGACGATCTCGCCGCGGCCCGGAATGCCGTACGCGGTGACGTCGAGCCGAAGCCGGACGTAACGCGCGGCGTTCGCGGCGCGCGCGCGAATGACCGGTAGGTTGGGAACCGCGCTCGCGTGCTGTGAAGGTGCGGCGAGTGCGAGCGCGGCCGTGACGGCCGTTAGGAACGTCACGGCGCGTCTTTTAGGTGGAGACGGTCAGCGTCCCCGCCGGTTGCCGCCGGAATGCGACCGCGCGCCGCCCTTGAACGACGGGCCGCTGAACGTGTGCTGGTTGCGCGAGGGCGCGAAGCGCTGCGGGAACGCCGTGGCGGCGTGCTGCTGCGCGGGGGCCGGAGCGCGCTCCGGAAGCTCGGGCGTCTTGCTGCGGTCGATGCGGCGGCCGACGGCCTTCTCGATGTCGCGGAACAGCCGCTCCTCGTCGCGCGAGACGAACGTGATCGCGTCGCCGGTCTGCTCCGCGCGTGCGGTGCGGCCCACGCGGTGCACGTAGTCTTCCGGGACCATCGGCACGTCGTAGTTCACGACGTGGCCCAGGTCGGCGATGTCGATGCCGCGCGCCGCGACGTCGGTCGCGACGAGCACGCGCAGCTTGCCGCGCTTGAAGTCGGCCAGCGCGCGCGTGCGCTGTGCCTGCGAGCGGTCACCGTGGATGCGCTCCGCGGGAACGTTGTGCTTCTCGAGCGCCAGCGCGAGCCGGTTGGCGCGCGCTTTCGTGCGCGTGAACGCGATCGCGCTGTAGATGTCGTTGTCCTTGAGCAGCTCGATGAGCAGGTCGGTCTTGCTGCCCTGGTCGACGGTGTACGCCGTGTGCGTGATCCCGGCGGCGGTCGTCGAGTTGCTCTGCGGCACCGTCTCGACGCGCACCGGATCGCGCATGAGATCGCGCGTCAGCGCGAGCACCTCGGGCGCGATCGTCGCGGAGAAGCACAGCGTCTGGCGCTGGGCGGGAACCTTCGCGACGATGCGCTTCACCGCGGGCAGAAAACCCATGTCGAGCATGCGGTCGGCTTCGTCGAGGACGAGCAGCGAGACGTCGTCCAGGCGGGCGGCGCCCTGCCCCATCAGGTCCATGAGCCGGCCCGGGGTCGCGACGATGATCTCGGTGCCGCGCGCGAACGCGGCGATCTGAGCGCCGAAGCCGACGCCGCCGTAGATCGCGGCGACGCGCAGCGTCGTACCCTTGCCGAGATCGGTGAGATGCTGCGCGATCTGCGCGGCGAGCTCGCGGGTGGGCGCGAGGATCAGCGCGCGCGTCTTCTTGCGCGGCAGCAGCGCGAGCCGCTCGAGGAGCGGGATGCCGAACGCGGCGGTCTTCCCGGTGCCCGTCTGGGCGCTGGCGAGGACGTCTTTGCCGGCGAGCGCGGGCGGTATCGCCGCGGCCTGGACCGGCGTGGGGATGGAAAAGCCGAGCTCGCGCACGGCACGAAGGAGCTCCGGGCGCAGGCCCAGAGCGTCAAAAGACGGTTGCATCGATTCTTTCAAAACGAGCGCAATTCGATCGCTCGTACGAAAGATCGCGCGGGGTGGGTGACGGGTCACTATACCACGTCCGGTGCCGGCCTTCAAACGACCCTTGTCGCCTCCCTAGGCGGCCGTCACCGCGCACAAGGCTCGCGGCGGCGCGGCCGCGCCGGCCAGGTCGTCGAGCGCCTGTGGCTTGCCGAACCGGTACCCTTGCGCCTCGTCGCAGCCCAGCTTGCGCAGGTGCTCGACCTGCGCGTCGGTCTCCAGACCTTCGGCGATCACGCGGAAACCGAGCGACTGCGCGATCGCCACGATCGAACCGACGATCGCTTGATCGAACGGGTCGGTCACGACGTCGCGCACGAAGCTGCGATCGATCTTGAGCACCGAGATCGGGAGCCGTTTGAGGTACGAGAGCGAGCTGTAGCCGATGCCGAAATCGTCGAGCGCGATGTCGGTGCCCAGCGCGTGGAGCCGGCGCAGCACCGGCAGCACGCTCTCGTCGAGCACCACCGTCTCCGTGATCTCCACGGTCAGCGCCTGCGCCGGAAGATCGTGCTCGGCCAGCGCCGCGGCGACGGCGTCGGGCAGGTCGGGCTCGCGCAGGTCGCGCGACGACATGTTGATCGCGATCCGGAACTCCGGGACCGTCTGCCGCATGCGCTTCGCCGCGGCGCACGCTTCGCGCAGCACCCAGCGGTCGATCGCGACGATCCAGCCCGTCTCCTCGGCGATGCCGATGAACGTGTCGGGCATGATGAGGCCGCGCTCGGGATGGCGCCAGCGCACGAGGGCCTCGCAGCCGACCAGCTTCCCCGTCGCGAGCTGCACGACGGGCTGGTAGTGCAGCTCCAATTGGCCGCTGTCGACGGCCTGGCGAAGATCGTTCTCGAGCGAGAGGCGGTCGATCGTGATCGTCGCCATCGACTCGTCGTAGAGCGCATAGCGGTTCCCGCCCATGCTCTTGGCGCGGTACATGGCGGCGTCGGCGTGCGCGATCAGCGCTTCGCCCTGCTCGCCGTGCGCGGGGAACACCGCCGCGCCGATGCTCGCCGTGACGTAGAGCGCGTGTCCGCCGGCTTCGACCGGCACCGCGAGCGCGCGCAGCACGCGCTGCGCGACGTTCTGGATCTCCTGCATGTCGCCGGCGTGCGGCAGCAGGACGATGAGCTCGTCGCCGCCGGGGCGCGCGACGACGTCGCCGTCACGAACGGCGTGCGCGATGCGGCGCGCGACCTCGCGCAGCACGTCGTCGCCGGCGCTGTGCCCGAGCGTGTCGTTGATGGTCTTGAACCGGTCGAGGTCCAGGAAGAGGACCGCGAACCGGCCGCGCGCGGCGCTCGCCGCGGCGACCGCCTCGGCCAGCTTCTGCTCGAGCGCGAGCCGGTTCGGCAAGCCGGTGAGACGGTCGTGATGCGCCGCGTCGAACAGCTGCGTCTGGGCGCGCTTGAGCTCCGTGATGTCCATCGACACGCCGACGGTTCCGATCACGTTGCCCAGCGCGTCCGTGAGCGGCTCGACGTGGTGGCGCAGCCAGCGGTCGCCGTGCGAGCTGTCGGCGCGCGTCGGCGACCCGCCGAACACCGCCTGCAGCACCTTCGCACCGACGAGCTCCGCGCACGGGCGCGCCATGAGGTCGTCGGCGCGCATGCCGAGCTCCTCGAGCGCACCGCCGGAGATGGCGGTGAAGCGGCCCTCGCGGTCGGTCGTCCACAGCACGGCGTCCACGTGCTGCGTGACCAAGTGCAGGCGCTGCTCGTTCTCGCGCAGCCGCAGCTCGGCGCGCGTGCGTTTCGTGACGTCGCGCAAGGAGACCAGCGTCTCCGTCGCCGCCGCGTGAATGCGAATCTCGACCCACGTCCGGGTCGCCGGAAACATCTGCGTGCGCTCGACCGGGACGCCGCGCCGGCGCGCTTCGCGAATCTCGGGCACCAATTCGGACGCCAGCGGATCGACCGTTTCGTCGAGCGTGCGGCCGATGAGCGTGCCGGCATGGGAGCGCAGCAGGCGCTCCGCCTCCTCGTTCACGTGCGTGATGCGCAAGCGGTCGTCGACGATGTAGATACCGTCGCCGACCGTCTCGAGCACGTTGAGCTTTTTTTCCACGGCGTCGGCTGCGCCCGTCTCGGCGGCGCGCAGCCGGTGCCGCAATGCGAGCACCTTCACCCCCAGGATGGCCGCCCCGGTGAGGGCGGCCATCGCGATGGAGATCAGCACGGCGGTCATGCGAGGTGTCGCCGCCGTGCTTCGTGGAGGAGTGCGCTCCGCGACGTCACGCCGAAGGCCGCGAGCACGATCGAGATCTGGCGCTCGATCGTGAACAGGCTTCGGCTGAAGCGGCGCGAGAGCTCCGCCGCGTCCGCCCCGGTGAAGATCGCACGTGCGATCTGCCGCTGAAGGGGCGAGAGCTGCGCCGGCATCGCTTCTTCGCGCGCTACGGATTCCTGCGCGTGAACGGCGAGCGGGCAGTCCGGATATGCTCCGGCGTGGCGGTTGGCGGCCTCGGTCCAGCGCGCGTCTCCGGTCAGCTCGGCCAGCGCGGTGGCGGTGAGCGTAGCCCGGAAATGATACGCTGCCGAGTCGAAGATCGCGTACGCTGCGCTGAGCGCTGCGACCGCCGCTGCGGTGCGTCCGAGGGTTTGTTCGATTCGCCCTTCGGCATACTTGGCAAACGCTTCGGCGCGCGGGTCCTTGTGGGACGCGAACACCGGATCGATGCTTTCGGTACCGATTTGCGAGTACATGGAGGCGTACCGCTGCGCCCGCGGCGCGTCGGTGCCGGCATGCAGCACGGCGAGCATCACCAGCAGCTGGCGCTCCTCACCGTGAGTGGCGCCCCAGCGGATGTCGTACGCGACGGCATCGGCTTGAGCGAGCTCTTCGGCGGCCCAGAAGTCGTTGCCGGACATGCGTGCGACGTACGCCCGGTCGATGTGCGCCATCACGCGCCACGAAGCGTGGCTCGCGAGCGTGCGCGCATCCTTGAACGACCACTGTGCCTCCGCCGCACGACCGCGCATGAAGGCATCCCAGCCGAACGCGCGGATCGTCGTGAAGTGCTGGACCTGAACGTCGGGCGTCCAAGGCAGCGCCTCGGAGGCCCGCCGCGCCGCGGCCATCGCTTCGCCGTCCGCGGTTTCGAACGCGAATTGAGCGAGCGCATGAATCGACGTTGCCAGGGTCAGGACGTCGACCGGCTCGGGAGCCGGCGTGGTCGCGAACTCGACAGCGCGCTTCAGATCGGCGATATGCGACGCGGAGTCCCCGTTCGCGAGGTGCAGGAAGGCGCGAAACGAGTACGCCGATGCTGCAATGCTCGGATCGGGGTGGAGAACGGCGAGCGCGGCTTCGGGCGCGGAGAGGTCGCACTCGCGACGGAGCCACCGCATCCGAAGATCGTGATACGCCATGGTTTCGGGTCCCGCCGGAACCGCATGCATCAGCGCGCGCGCGTCGGCATAACGGGATTCCGCCTGGGAGAACGCGCGCACGCTCGCGTGCGCTCGGCCGAGCTGGACCGCGAAGTGGAACTGCCCCGGCGCCGAGGTGAACAGATCCTCGACCGTCGTGAGATAGCTCACCGCGCCGACCGGGTCTCGGCGACCCATCGTCTCGGCTTTGAGGAGAACCGCTTCCTCGGAGAATGTGCTCGGCCAATCCTCGCATCCGGCGAGGAGCTCGAGCGCGGCATCGTACAACGCTGATCGTAGTGCGACGCGAGCGTCCCGCAACGAATCAGCGACGGTACCGCTTGCCGTCGTCGTATTCGACATGGTCGCCTACGTCAGTCGATCAGGTTGCTGAGATGGACCTGGCTGCTGGGGCCTACCACCGTGTACGCGGACGGCGCTGCGCCGGGGTCGTTGCCGGACGCGGTGACCGACACGCCTGCGTTGGTCGTGTATGCGTTGATCACACTGATCGTGTAACCGCCGGCATTGATGCCGCGGATGTGGAACGAACCGTCGGCTGCGGTGAGCGTCGAGTTCGCGACGTTGCCTTGCGCGTCGGTCGCGACGACCGTCGCGCTGGACACGGGCGCACCCGCGGCGTTGACGACGGCACCGGCGATCATCGGATCACCGATTCCGGCGGCGACCGTCGGCGTGAGGTAGACGACGCCGTCGCTGAGGTTCGCGGACTGGAACACGTTGAAGTCCAGCGTCGCTCCGATCGTGTCGCCGTCCTTGGCGGTGACGCTGAGCGGAACGCGGACGGCTTCGATGGTCTGGGTGGGATCCCACCAGGGATGGTTGGAGTCGACGAACTGGACGGGATAGACTTGTCCGTTGTACGTGACCGTGGTGGTCGCCGGATCGAGCAAGAGCTGCACCGACGGGTACGAGCCGGCAGGCAGCGTGCCGTCGCCGAGCGGCAACGCGCTGTTCTGCAGATCGAGCAGGTTGACGATCTGCGCCGTGTCGCGCGCGATCAGCTGCCACGAGTCGCCGTTCGCGTCGATTGCGTCGACGCCGAGGATGCCGGCATTGAACTTCGCGTTCGCGGCGCCCGCGCCGACGAGCGGTGCATCGAACAGATCCAGGACGAGCCGGAATCCGGGCGAGCCCAGGAGGTCCTGCGGGCGGCGGGCGCTGCTGCTCGCCTTGAGATGGCGGACGTGCTTCTGGGCCGACGAGGCGTTGAGCGAAGCGGCCGGCACCGTACCGGACGAGTGCGCTCCGCTGCACGACGCGAGGGCGACCAGTGCGACGAGGCTGAGATGGAAGAGGGGCTTCATCCGTGAGAAAACTCCAAGCGGAAACGGCGGCGACTCCAAGTCGCCGAGAGCTCAACGAGCTCGCCGGCCGGTTCAAAAAGCTACCGGCCGAACGTACCGTGGTTTTGCGCCCTCACCCGTGCCCACGGTTGGCGGGCGCTGCCGTATAGCAATGTAGCATTATGTGACGGCCGTCAAACGCTCGGTGCAGTAAAGCTTCTGTAGGGCGATTGACCCGGGTCGGCTATACGACTTTCGTCCCGCCGCCGACAACGGCGGCGCGACCCTACCGGCCGCCCGACACGGGCAGGATCGCGCCCGTGACGTATGACGCGGCGGGCGAGAGCAGCCACAGGACGGCGGCGGCCACCTCGTCCGGGGTGCCGATGCGCCCCAGCGGGACCGTCGGCGCGATCTGGGCCACACGCTCGGGCCGTCCGCCCCGCGCGTGAATCTCCGTGTCGATGAGACCGGGTGCGATCGCGTTCACGCGGATCCCTTCGCGCGACACTTCTTTCGCCAAGCCGAGCGTCAGCGTGTCGACGGCCGCCTTGGACGCCGCGTAGTGCACGTACTCGTTCGGCGAGCCCAGCCCGGCCGCGCGCGACGAGACGACGACGATCCCGCCGCCCGCGCCGCCGCGCGCGGTCGACATGCGCCGGACCGCCTCACGCGCGCACAGGAACGCGCCGACGACGTTCACGGCGAGCACGCGCTCGAGCGTGG
>Ga0209624_10002775_pt1 | contig 12771 bp, 13 predicted proteins | sample JacPinW_OM2H0_O1_FD_188565 | JGI IMG/M metagenome (GOLD analysis project Ga0209624, IMG submission 188565) | Forest soil microbial communities from Algoma, Ontario, Canada - Jack Pine, Ontario site 1_JW_OM2H0_O1 (SPAdes) (version 2) | ecosystem: Environmental > Terrestrial > Soil > Boreal... | reverse complement strand
TGATCTCCGAGAGCGGGTTGGTCTGGTCCATGAACTGCGAGAGCTGCGAGGAGCCGAAGAACTCACGAATCGCGGCCATGACGGGCTTCGCGTTGATGAGGTCGTGCGGCATGGCGGTCGACATCTCCTGGTAGACCGACATCTTTTCCTTGATGGCGCGCTCCATACGGACGAGGCCGATGCGGAACTGATTCTCCATCAGCTCGCCGACGGCGCGGACGCGGCGGTTGCCAAGGTGATCGATGTCATCGACGGTGCCGATGTTCTTGCGCAGCTTGAGCAGGTAGCGGATCGTGCCGTAGAAGTCCTCGGGGGTCAACGTGCGCTTGTCGAGGCCGGAGGGGTCCTGGTTCTCGTAGAGCTTGATGTTGAACTTGAGGCGGCCGACGCGCGAGAAGTCGTACTTGCGCGCATCGAAGAACATGCCTTCGAAGAGCGCAGTCGCGGTGTCGAGCGTCGGTGGGTCGCCGGGACGCAGCTTGCGGTAGATCTCGATCAGCGCCTCTTCGGGCTTGCGCACGGAGTCGCGGCGGAGGGTGTTGGTAATGATGTTGCCCACGTCGTCGCGCTCGGGGAAGAAGACCTCGAAGCTGGTAACGCCGGACTGGATGATCTTGTGCAGCTTGTCGGCAGTGAGCTCCTGGTTAGCTTCGTAGAGCAGCTCACCGGTGGTGAGGTCGACGACGTCGGCGGCGGTCATTGCGCCGTCGAATTCGGAGGTCTCAACCTCGACTGCTTCGACCTTGTGGCTGCGCAGGCCCTTGAGCGAGTGCGCCGAGATCTTGCGGGTCGCGGGTGCGAGTTCCTCGCCCTTGGCCATGATGGCGTGCGCGGGACGCGTGCCCTGCAGGTTGGTCAGCGTGCCTTCAGGAACGACCTTCCAGCTCAGCTTGCCGTCCTTCACGTTGATGGTGTCGACCGTGTAGAAGGTCTTGAGAATCTCTTCGTCGGTACGCAGGCCGAGCGCGCGCAGGAAGATGGTGCCGAGGAACTTGCGCTTGCGGTCGATGCGGACGTACAGCGTGTTCTTCTGGTCGTACTCGAACTCAACCCAGCTGCCGCGGTACGGAATGATTTTGCCGAGGAAGTAGGTGCGATTGTTCGCCGTCTCAAAGAAGACGCCGGGCGAACGGTGAAGCTGCGACACGATGACGCGTTCGGTGCCGTTCACGATGAAGGTGCCATTGGCAGACATCAAAGGAATATCGCCGAAGAAGACTTCCTGCTCCTTCATGTCACGCAGGCTCTTGACGCCGGTCTCGGGGTCCTTGTCGTAGATCTTCAGGCGGATGGTGACCTTCAGCGGAGCCGAGTAGGTCATGCCGCGCTCTTCGCACTCTGCCTGGTCATACTTCAGCTGCAGGCCGACGGGATCGCCGCACTTGGTGCAGAAGTCAGGGGTGTTCTTGTTGTAGGTTCCGCAGAAATTACAAAGCACGTCGCCCGGGTGGAACGGGTCCGTGATGACCATGTGGCCGCAGTGCGTGCAAGCCGTGCGCAGGTGGTTGAGACCCTTGAGGTAGCCGCACTTGCACTCCCAGTTGCCGATGGAGTAATCGACGAACTCAAGTTCGCTGACATTGCGGAAGTCGGTGATAGGGAAGACCGAGGTAAAGACCGACTGCAGGCCGTTATCCTCGCGCTCCTGGGGGAGCTTGTCCATCTGAAGGAAGCGCTCATAGCTGCGGCGCTGAACTTCGATGAGGTTAGGGATCTGAATGGATGTTGGGATCTTCGAAAAATCAAGACGGGTACGGATCGCGCGCATTTCGCTGTTGTTGGACTCGCCAGACATGCTCTCTCCTAAAAACTGACCTTTCGAGGCCTCCTGAGTGCGATTTCCAGCATCGTATGGCTGGCTCGACTCGTGAGGGGAGGGCTCGCGTCACGCCCTCCGGGTTTGGTCCTGATTGCGCAGTTGCCAGGTCTTTCGGGAGCCTGCTTTCCTCGAGTTCAGCAGGTTCCATGCGCAGAATGTCTCGCCGTGTCGTGCTCTTCGGCTGAAAGAAACTTGAAACTTTTACGGACTGCACACGCCAGAAGCTGCTATAAAGAACGCGTGCAGGGTACTGCGTTATGCCGATAAACACGGCAAAGCGCTCGATGAGACAGCGTGTCCCATGAGCGCAAAGTTCGACTTGTGCACTGTTTCTATATAGATGGTGTTAATGCCTGCCGCCATTTGAGGTTCGCCTTACCCCAAAATTGCTGCCGCCGTTACTGCCTATTGCACTATGCGCATCCGCCGCTCGAAGCGATAGTGGCCGGTTCCATAGCCTGCCCCGCAGGATGATCCGGATACAACCCCATATTTGCTAAGAGTTAATGTCCGCCAATGGACACGCCAAGGCGGAACGAATTTTCTCAAACTCAAGAATATCGCGTTCCGCCCCGACTTGCAAGTGGCCGGTAACTACTTGATTTCAACAGCTGCGACGCCTTCGAACTTCTTGGCGATGGCGGCCGCGTCTTCCTTAGAAATGTTCTCCTTCAAGGGCTTGGGAGCGCCGTCGACCAAGTCCTTGGCTTCCTTCAGGCCAAGAGCGGTGACTTCGCGTACAGCCTTGATGGTGTTGATCTTATTGGCGCCGGCTTCCTTCAGGATGACCGTAAACTCGGTCTTTTCCTCAGCCGGAGCTGCCGCTGCCGCGCCGCCGCCCGCTGCCGGGGCCGCCGCAACTGCCGCTGCTGCCGAGACGCCAAGACGCTCTTCGAGCTTCTTGACCAGAGCCGAGGCCTCGAGGAGGCTCAGGCTAACGATTGATTCTTCCAACTGCTGGATGTCTGCCATTTTATTTCTCCAATTCAAAACTGAACTTTTTGTACTGCCGTTACTGATTGCATCTCCGAAGCCCGACTGCGCCCCGGCTGCCTTTGCCTTTCAGGGTTTCCGTTGCGCCCAGACCAGCGCACCCTGAAAGACCAGGCGAAACTTGGTTACCCCTCGACGGGGTTGGTGGCTGCCGCTTCTCCACCCTGCGATGCAGTGGAGTTTTCCGGCTGCGCTGCGCCCGAAGGCTGCTCGCCAGCGGCGGACTCTTCGACATGCGCGGCCTCAACTGCTGGCGCTGCCGCTTCGGCTACCGGTGCTGCCTCTTCGGCGGCCGGAGCTGCAACTTCAGCTTTCGCCTCGGCTGCAGGAGCGGCCGAACCGGCAAACTTGCCCTTCTCGACGCCCTGGTTGATGACGACGGCCAGATCGCGGCCAGTCGCGTTGATGACCGTGGCCAGGCGCTGTGCAGGCGAGTTGATGAGGAAGAGGAGCTTCGAGAAGAGCTCTTCCTTGCCCGGCATGGTCGCCAGATCGCCGATCTCGGCGACGTTGATCACCTTGCCGTCAATGATGCCCAGCTTGAAGGTGAACTCCGCGTTGTCCTTGACCCAGGTCGACAGAGCCTTCGCCAACGCAACCGGATCGCCCGAGGTGTAGGCAACCGCCGAAACACCCTTCAGGCCCTTGAGCGCCTGCTCGACCTTGGTGCCCTCGCCGGCGCGTGCTGCGAGCTTGTTCTTGACGACGTGATAGCTTCCGCCGGCGCTGCGAATGGTCTTGCGCAGCTCGAAGTCCTTCGAGGCGGTGAGACCCTTGAAGGTGCCGATGATCGCGGAGGTTGAGTGCTCGAGCTCGGCTGCGAGCTTTTTCACCTTCTCCGTCTTTGATGCTCTGGTCAATGCCATGACTGAATCCTCTTCGCTTTCGCTTCCCCGCTCCTCGCTTCCGCGGCCAGAGGGGGTTTCCTGAAACTAATTCGTGAACTAGGCCTTGCTGGCCGCTTCTACCGCAGAAAAGTCGAGCTGGATGCCGGGGCCCATCGAAGAGCTGAGCGTCACGCCCTTGATGTACTTGCCCTTGGCCGCCGAAGGCTTCGCCTTCACCACACTGGTGATGACCGTGGTCGCGTTATCGACCAGCTTCTGCGGATCGAATGAGAGCTTGCCCACGGGAACGTGAACCAGCGCAGTCTTGTCGGTGCGGAACTCAACCTTACCGGCCTTGATCTCTTTGATCGCGCCAGCGACGTCGGTGGTCACAGTGCCAGTCTTCGGGTTGGGCATCAGGCCCTTGGGTCCGAGAACCTTACCGAGACGGCCGACCGACTTCATCATGTCGGGTGTCGCGATCAGAGCGTCGAACGCGGTCCAGTTTTCCTTCTGGATCTTCTCGACCAGCTCTTCGCCACCGGCAAAGTCAGCGCCGGCTGCCTGCGCGTCCTTCACCTTGTCTCCCGAAGCGATCACGGCAACGATCTTGGTCTTGCCCAGGCCATGCGGCAGAACGACGGTGCCGCGAACCATCTGGTCGGCGTGCTTGGGATCGACACCCAGACGCAGGGTCAGATCGACGGTCTCGTCGAACTTCGCATACTTAGCTTTTTGGAGAAGCGGAACTGCATCCGCCAGAACGTAAGGACGGGGCTCAACGAGCGCGCGCGCCTTCGCCAAATTCTTGGAAATCTTCCTTGCCATCTTCCCTCATCTCCCACCCCTCTCGGATTACCTCCCGGGGCGTGGTCATCGACTGCGCTCAACGGCGAGTTGAGACGCTCTTATAAGTATGCCGGAAGTTAACAATGTTGGCAAGACCAATCCCGATTTTCTCTTTTCTTTCGCCCAATTCGTCTATACTTTCATCGACATGGACAACCAGACGCTTTACGGGACAGAAGATGGTTTAAGTATGAACGAAGACGTTGGCTCTTGGACTGCCGAAAAATATCGACAACTTCAGCTTTATGCCCATCAGTTCACGATGGGAATGAAGGGAAAATGGAAATCTCTTGCGTACGTCGATTTATACGCAGGTGCGGGTCTGAGCCGGGTGACAGCAACGAATGAAATTCTATTGGGCTCCCCACTCATCGCCCTATCTCTGGATATCAAGTTTGATCACTATGTCTTCTGTGAACGGGACTCTACAAAACTTGCAGCCTTGGAGCAACGCGTCGAGAGGAGTTTTTCAAACGTAAGCGTGGAGTTCATCAGCGGCGATTGTGATGATCCGACGTTCCACTTTGGAAGTGCCATCCCGCAAGGTGCCCTTACTCTTTGTTTCGTCGACCCTTATAAATTAGACATTCGATTCAAGACTCTTAGGTCGCTTTCTCAAAATAGAAGTATCGATTTTTTATGTCTATTGGCCTCCCGAATGGATGCCGGTCGAAATCCGCACAACTATACAAGGGAAGAATCCACGAAAATTGATGAGCTGTTGGATTCCAACGACTGGCGAGAGCGATGGGAGGAATCGAAGATTGGAGTAGCTCGTGTGCCTAATTTCGGCGACTTTATCTGCAAAGAATTCAGCGAAAAGATGGAAACCTTAGGGTATTTGCCTACCGAACTACATGAGATGAGACCTATTAAGACGGATGGCGGAGTAGTGATTTACCATTTGGCCTTGTTCTCAAAAAGCAAGATAGCAAAACGGTTTTGGCAACAAGCGTCGACCTATTCTCAACCTCAACGAAAGCTCTTCTGACTTTTGGTGAATACACATGTCGTTGGATACAACAATTGAATGGACAGATGCTACTTGGAATCCCGTCCGTGGGTGCACGAAGATAAGCGCCGGCTGCAAGAATTGCTACGCCGAACGGTTCGCCGAGCGGTTTCGCGGGGTGGCTGGTCATCCCTTTGAACATGGTTTTGATATTCGACTTGTTCCAGAAAAGCTTGCCGAACCTCTTAAGTGGAAAGAACCACGGATGATCTTCGTCAATTCCATGAGTGATCTGTTTCACGATCAGATACCCGATGAGTACATCGAGCAGGTGGTCCGAGTAATGGTCTTGGCGCGATGGCATACATTTCAAGTTTTGACAAAACGCGGTGAGCGACTAAAAAAAATGCTTCGCGGCAGCTTGAAATTTGCTGCTTCATGCAAAAACATATGGTGGGGAGTCAGTGTCGAAAACAAGCGGGATGGAGTACCCCGAATAAGGGAATTGCAGGACTCTCCGGTTGCAGTGAGATTTCTGTCTGTTGAGCCCTTGCTTGAAGATGTTGGGCAACTCAATCTCGCCAAAATTTCCTGGGTCATTGTTGGTGGCGAAAGCGGTCCCCATTCACGCCCTTTACAAGCTGAATGGGTCCGGTCGCTAAAAGTGCAGTGCGAGCAAGCTCGGGTTGCATTCTTTTTCAAGCAGTGGGGCGGTGCAAGGAAAAAAGCGGCCGGAAGAATGCTTGACGGACGAACTTACGATCAGTTCCCTTTGCGCAAAGAGAAGCCAATCCTACCGGAAAAACAACGGATTGCTTTCATCCGACAATATTCCCCGGTTAGCCAGGTCGACGTTTCTCTAGTCACCTTGAGATGACTTACCCCGGCCGTTTTTCGTGGCCCAGAGAAATCCACGTTTGAGGGCTTGACGCCTCCTTGAGACGGGCCTATGCTCGCTTTAGCGAGGCGAACAAATGGCGAAACTCAACAGTGCGGATCTCTTCCCCATCCTTCCCCAGCAGCCCACCGGAATCGCCCGCCTGGCCGCCCTGGCCGAGCATTCCGACGACGGCCACCTGGTCGAGTTCAAGGCCCTTGCCGTTCGCAGCATCCTGAATAAGTCTGTCTCCAAGCGGCTGCGCTGGCTCGCCTACAGCATCAACCCCTACCGCGGATGCGAGTTCGGCTGCAAATACTGCTATGCGCGCTATACGCACGAATTCATGGCGCCCAAGAATTCCGGGTCGCCGGCTGAACCCACCACAGCCGCGCCCGATTCCACGGAGATCGATTTCCGGGACCCGCTCTCTTTCGAGCGCATCATCTTCCTGAAGCAGAATGCGGCGTGGCTTCTCGAACAGGAGTTGAAGAAGATCGACCCGGCGATGGAGATCGCCCTTGGAACCGCAACCGATCCCTACCAGCCGATCGAGCGGCGCGCGCAGATCACTCGGAGTCTGCTGGGGGTATTCGCGCAAAAGTCGGGCTACCGCCTGGGCATCGTTACCAAATCCCGCCTGATCGAGCGCGACATCGATCTGTTGCAGGAGATCTCCCGCAATAACACCCTCGTCGTGCACCTGACCATCACGACACCCGATGCAAAGCTCGCCCGCATGCTCGAGCCTCGTGCGCCACGTCCCGACCTGCGCTTTCAGACCGTAAAGCGTCTGCGTGAAGCAGGCATTGTCGCCGGAATCTTCGGCTCCCCGCTCCTGCCCGGAATCACCGATAGCCAGAGAGCCCTCGACAGCCTTGCCAAACGCGCCGCCGCAGTGGACGCGAGCTTCTTCGCCGCGCATCCGCTGTTCCTCAAGCCGTGCTCACGTCCTACTTACCTGAGCTTCGTTCGTGAGCACTTCCCTTCTCTCGAAGCCGACTACGCCAGGCGCTTCGCCCACGCGGACTTCGCCAGTAAAACCTACAGCGCGCAGTTGGCACTCATGGTCGGAGCAGCCTGCCGCAAGTACGGGCTGAAGCAGCGATGGAGCGACGAGACGCTCCTCACTGAAAACACCATGGGCGGGCGAACCCCGCCGAGAAGTGTTGGCCTGCCAGCGCAGGAGAGACTATTTGCTTAGAGTTCGATAGGAGTGAAGGATGAGAACATTTTGGACGCTTCGGGCACTGAGACCAATGGCACGATATCGCAGGCGGCGGCGTAGCGTTCCCACAGCTTCCGCACGACGGGGTTGGTGTGCGCTCGCTCGACCCCGCCGGGCACCCACTCGAAGACCTCCACAACCGTGCCGTCCGTGGCTAGGCAAGCAGTGACAGGACGGTCAGTCGCCAGCCCCTCGGCACGCAGCAAAGGAACGTGTTCCCGCGTGAGTTCGAGCAGATCAGCCTCCTTGCCGGGCTTCGGCCGGTAGGCAACGATGACGATTGTCTCGCCGGGCAGGTTCTGCATAGGAGCAATCCTTTCTCACTCGGGAAGCGGTGCTGTCGAGACCTTCACTGCGAAGTTGCCGTCGATCACCTCAAACTTATCCGTCCGCGTGTAACTATGCGTGCCTAGATTTCCCTGCACCCAATCCGGATCAAGCCTCGCGACGGGACGCTCCTCATATTCCGTCTCGCTGAGGGCGACAACCTCTGAGAATACAATAGCGTAACCATACGCCTTCGCGCAGTCCTGCGACGGCCGAATCAAGCGGCCCGTCTGATCCCGGAAGAGCGCTCCAGCGGGACGTGCGCGGCGAACATCAGAGACGACTGGGTTGGCGGGATGCGGCGTCCACGGCCCCTTGAGCGTATCCGCGAAGAAAATGCCAAGTTCATCGCTGTTGGAATACCGCCCGTTCGAGATGCCGGCAAACATCCAGTACTTCCCATCCGCTTTATGAATGGTTGCATCGACCGCGTAAACATCGCTGAGAAGCACTGAGTCAAGCGACCACTCGGTGGGAAACTTCGTCGCGCGATATAGCTCCACCGTGCGGTTCGACTTCGTCTCAGGAATCATGTAGATCTCGCCGTTCTCCTCAAAGAGAAACGGGTACGAAAGGTGGTAGGGACGGCGAAGCACCTCGAAAACGGGCCCAGGCGTGCCATCGGCGCCAAGTTCGCAACAGGAGATCAACGCGCGCCCCTCGCTGTAGCGCAAGTCTTCCAGAAAAATAAAGGTCTTGCCATCCCTTTCAATAAGAAATGGGTCGGCATAAAACCGGTCCTTTGGAGCAAGCATCAACTTGTATCCGGCTGCATCGTTGAAGCTGCGACCCTCTGTCCGGCGGCGAATGGCCAGGAACCACTGCGGCTTCCGGGACTGGAGCCGGGATCGCACCGATCCGTAAAAAAGACGCGCCAGAAACCACGCCATCTTGAGCGTGTCCGGCGTTCGATAAATGCCTCGCGTGTAAGCGGCGTCCTCACGATAAGTCGGCAGCGACTCGATGTACTCGATGCCTCGGTTGTCGAGATCGCGCAGACGACGCAGCACGAACTCCACGGTCTTCCAGTAGATGGGATTGCGGTTGCGATAGAGCGAAGACATCTCCGTTGAGGAATGCCCGCGATAGATGACGTGGCCCCCGTCGAGCGAGTCCGTCAAAATCTGAAGGATCGTTCCCGAAACCGGGTTCCGCTCATAGATCTCCCAGAAGAGCGGCGGCCCTCCGCGATACTCGAGATTGTCATCGTGGTGGATCGACCAGACTCCATAGCGAGCAGCACTCAGGATGCCGCCCCGGATGATCCGGAAGCCGAACCGAAAGAGCACGTCCAGGTTGTAGCTCCGGATCGACTCAAGTTCATCCTCGGGAATCCGGTCCGTGAAGCCCTTGCGCAGCGGATGCACCGTGATCGCAGGAACACCTCGGAGCAGAGTGGAGAGATCAGCGGGGGCCTTCGCATCAGGCTCTGTCTTGTTGCGACGGTAGTCCCACTGCTCATAGCGGTGATACACCGTCAGCTTCCAATGATTTCGCAGACGCTTCGTGAACGAAACCTCTGTCTGAGGAGCAGGAGGAGTATTCAGAACAACAAGTTCGATCTGTGCGAATCCGGATGCCTGGATGTCTTCTACGATTCTGGCAACCCATGCGCTTGAGACATAGGAGTCCAGCATGATCCCGATACGCAACATATCTCTCCCTGGAGATGATTGATTCGCTTCAACCTATCATAAGAGTGTGATGCGGCAAGGTAATTGAGTCGCCACGCGGAACACGAAATGCAGTTTCAGGAGACAGAAAAGCCGCCGGCATCGCCAGCGGCTCTTCATAATTGGGATCAGATTGCGAGCGCGAAGTTAGCCGACGACTTCAATGCCCATCGAGCGAGCCGTGCCGCGAATCGTCTTCGCCGCAGCTTCGACCGTGGTCGCGTTCATGTCCGGCATCTTCTGGGTGGCGATGGCGAGAATCTGCTTCTCCGTGACCTTGCCCTTCTTCTCCTTGTTCGGAGTGCCCGAGCCCTTCTCGATGCCCGCAGCCTTCAGCAGCAGCACCGGAGCCGGAGGCGTCTTGGTGATGAAGCTGAACGTACGGTCAGCGTACACGCTGATGACGACTGGCACGGTGAGACCGGCCAGCGCCGGATCCTTGCTCGTGCGCTCATTGAACTGCTTGCAGAACTCCATGATGTTGACCTGCGCCTGGCCAAGCGCGGGGCCGACCGGGGGTGCAGGGGTGGCCTTGCCGGCCATAATCTGAAGCTTGACGTATCCAGTAATCTTCTTCGGTGCCATTGCTGTAAATCCTCTTTACGCTTCCAGCAGCGGGCCTTTGTTGCTGATATGCCTGCCGCTTAATATTTGCTTCTAAACTTTCGGCTCTCGAAAGAGCTATTCAACAACCTTATCCACCTTCGAAAACTCGATCTCGACCGGGGTGGAGCGGCCGAAGATGCTGACCATGACCTTCAGTGTCTGCTTGTCTTCGTTGATCTCATCGACCGCACCAGTGAAGTTGGCAAATGGCCCTTCGTTGATGCGAACCTGCTCGCCCTTGTCGAACTTGACCTTCATCGTCGGCTTGCTGGCCGCCGAATCCGAACGGAAGAGGATTGAACTGACTTCCTGCTCAGACAAGGCAACCGGGTTGTCGCCGGTTCCCAGGAAGCCTGTGACGCGCGGTGTGTTCTTGATCACGTGCCACAGGTCGTTGTCCAGTTCCATCTCCACCAGGACATAACCGGGCAGGAAGACGCGGTCGATGGTGTATTTCTTTCCGTTGCGCAGTTCCGTGACCGGCTCGGTCGGGATCATGATGCGCCCGATGCGATTCTGCAACCCGAACGCGGCGATGCGGCTCTCCAGCGACTCGCGCACCTTGCGCTCGAAGCCTGAGTAAGCGTGGATGATGTACCACTTGAAGTTTTCATTGACCGGCGGAGCAAGCTGCTCCGGGGAGGTCTCTCCCTGAGGGTTCTGCTCTTCCGGATTCTGTTCTTCTGCCGCCATGGTTCTGCCTTTTTCGCGCATCTCAACTTCTTTCTACTCTCGCGCTGCCTGAAATTCCGAATCTTGTTTTAGTGCTTGGTCAAGCTGTGCAGCAACGCTTCGATCCCGCGGCCGATGATCGTGTCCACCAGCCAGAAGTACGCCGCAAAAACGAAGACCGTAATCAGCACGACCAGCGTGGTCGACTGGACTTCGGCGCGCGAAGGCGAGATCACCTTCCGCATCTCGCTGCGCACGTCCTTCAGAAACTCCGAGAGACGGGTCGGTAGCGTCTTCAACTGCTGTATGCCGGTGACGGGTGTTTCGGTTACTGCTAATGTCTTGGCCATTTGTGCTGCCTCAAATCTTCGTGATGAACATCGATTCCCGGACTGGAGAAGACCCGGACAAACTGGCGGGGGAGCTCGGATTCGAACCGAGAAGTTCGGTTTTGGAGACCGACAGTTTAACCGTTGAGCTTACTCCCCCAGGAGTAGTTGGCTCTTAGCTCTTAGCCTTTAGCTGGAGACTAAAAGCAAGCGGCTAATGGCTGCCCCTTACTTCGTTTCCTTGTGAGCCGTGTGCTTGCGGCAGGTATTGCAGAACTTCGAGAACTCAAGCCGGCCGGTGGTCGTCTTCTTGTTTTTGGTGGTCGAGTAGTTCCGGTTCTTGCAATCCGGGCACTGCAGTGTGATGATCTCGCGCATTTGATAAATCTCCTTCTAAAGTGGCCAGCCACCTCAGCTGGCAAGCAGCTTGTACAGAATCACTTCCGACACGCCGCGACACAGGGTTATGGACCCTGCTACCCAATCCTGATTGGGTAACGGAAGAAGAGCGGTCAGGCCACGCTCGTCCTCTTCTATTATCTCCTAAAATCGAAAAATCGAAAAGGGGCAAAAACGCGTTCGACTTAGCCGAGAGAATATACCCCAACGTCGCTGCATTTCTATGATGTCGCGACGTTTATCCCTCAAACAATATGCTTCGCTCCGTGACCATTCTCGCCAAGGTAGAAGTTCGTCTCCAACTTCTCACTGACGGGAAACTCGAGGAACTCCCCACCGTACGGCCGCGTCTTGCGCAGCAGCATGAATATTCCCCACGCATGGTTCGGAGCCAGTGCAGCAAGCGGTTTGGCCAGAATCGGAGGAAACGGATAGAAGTTCGACCCGGCAAAACCCTCCAGCTTGTATCCCCCGGGAAATATCTTCTCCAGCGCCCGCAGAAAATCATGCTTCGTGTATCCGCGCACGTGGGCAGATGCGTTCTGCAGGCACGTCGGCTGTCTTCCCGCCAGCAGCAGCAGACGGTTGTGCGCCGACGCAAGATTCGGCACCCCGATAATCAGATGCCCGCCAACCTTCAGCGTTCTGCTCATGTTGTGCAATATCCAGAAGAACTCCTTGACGTGTTCGAGCGTCTGGTTGCTCATCACCACATCAAAGAACTCATCGGCAAACGGCAGAGCCTCGCGCTCAATATTGGCCTTCAGCACTTCGATCTTTCGCTGCTCCAGCTTTTCGACGTTCGGTGGATAAGATTCCACTGCGTAAAGCCGGGCGTTCGGGGAACATAGTCTGACGGCCTCGAGATCAGTGCCGCCTCCTGCTCCTATATCCAATACCTGCTCAACCGGGGAGATGCCGCGCAAGAACTTCTCGATCGCGCTTCTGCCGTAATTTAGAGATCTATCAATCATCGTCATTTGCACTTCTACTCTATCAGCCAAAACAGAGGAGGCGTACTCCGCGGAGTACGCCTCATGTCGCTCTCTACCGTTGATTTTTCTTTACTTGAGGATCTCGGAGATGGTGCCTGCGCCTACGGTACGTCCGCCTTCGCGGATGGCGAACCGCAGACCCTTCTCCATGGCCACCGGAGTGTGCAGCGTGATCTCCAGCTGGATGTTGTCGCCGGGCATGCACATCTCTGTGCCTGCAGGAAG
>Ga0209624_10002774_pt1 | contig 12772 bp, 10 predicted proteins | sample JacPinW_OM2H0_O1_FD_188565 | JGI IMG/M metagenome (GOLD analysis project Ga0209624, IMG submission 188565) | Forest soil microbial communities from Algoma, Ontario, Canada - Jack Pine, Ontario site 1_JW_OM2H0_O1 (SPAdes) (version 2) | ecosystem: Environmental > Terrestrial > Soil > Boreal... | reverse complement strand
GGAGCCGCTTTTGGGGATTTGTTCAACAACGGCAAGATCGATGTCGTCATCAACAGTGTCGATCACGTTCCCGTGCTGCTCCGCAATGTGAATCCGGATCATCACCACTGGGTGGAACTGAAGCTCATCGGAGGCCCGAAGAGTCCCCGCGACGCCGTGGGTGCAACGGTATACCTGACTGCCGGTGGCATACGCCAGCGCGGCGACGTGCTCAGCGGCGGCAGTTATCTCTCCTCCAATGATTTCCGCGTGCACTTCGGGTTGGGCGACGTGACCACCATCGATCAGGTCGAGATCCATTGGCCCAGCGGCGCGGTAGAGCAGGTAAAGCTTTCTGCTGTGGATCGTATCCTGACGGTGGAAGAAGGCAGGGGAATCATCGCGGATCTCTGCCGCGACTGCGGTACGGGCAACAAAGACTAAGGTGCGATCAGTCTCGCAAACGCGCGCCCCCTGTGGAGCGCCGTACTGCCGCGCCTGCAGCCTGCCGTTTATTTCGCAGCAGCGTTATCAATTCAACTTCGCGCTCCAGTTCAGGACCACAGACATGGGCGCCGTGCCTGTCTTCAGTTGCGTGTTGATGAGAAACTTCTGACCGTCTTTGCTGACGTCGTAGGAGAATTGCTCGGAAGTTGCCACCAGATCGCGAGGGTTTGCCTGAAAAAGCGCCGCTGGAGTGCCCGGGTCAAAGTTAGCTCCCGTATTCACTGGAACAGCCATCATTCTGCTGTCGGGGGCAAGATAGAACAGCTCCTTACCGTCGCTTCGCCATTTGGGCTGATCCCCTCCTGCGTTGGAGACCTGCCATTTTCCGTGGGCTTCGGGAAAGGAGGTTACATAAACTTCCCATCGTCCACTTTCGTTCGAGGAGTACGCGACCCACTTGCCATCGGGTGAAAACTGGCCATTCTTCAAAGTGGAACTCGCTTTAAGAAACTGAGTAGTTCGCAGTTCTGGAATCGTCAATAGCCACAGGTCGGCGCCGCGCTCGTAAAGCACATATTTCCCATCGTGCGACCAATCCGAAGGAAACCGATCAGGACCGTCCTGTGGAATGTGTGTCTCCTCCTGCGCTCCATTCGTATCCTTCAAATACAGATCGAACGTAACTCCCCGGTTTGACGCAAAGACCATTCGCGTCCCGTCGGGACTCCAGATAGGCAAAGAATCAATCGCTGGATCGAAGGTCAGCCGCTTCGCGCTCTGGGTTTCGACATCGTAGGCCCAAATGTCCGTATTCTGGCTGGCAGGATCGGTGGTGTCGGCTGCTACGATTTTGCCGTTAGGCGACAGCATCATATTGCCGTAAATTCCCGGTTTCAGCGCGGTTCCAATTTCCTGACCTTGCCGGTTAAACCACACAAATTGCGAAGCTCCGGTGTCGCCGGCTTTTTGGGCCACTAATAGATGTGTGTTTGATGCCGCGAACACAGCTCGGGAGATTCGTGGGGAGTATTGAACATCGGTCAGAATTGGAATGGGTTCACCGGTCAGCTCAAATGTGTTTGCGTCGAAGCGCTGGCCGAAAAGAGTCTGATCGCGGTAGAAGAGCAGATACGGTGCGATATATGCCACGTTGGCGCTGGTTTTGGTCACCAGCCGTTTCTCGTTCGAATTGAGCGAACCCACGAAAACCGAACTGAGATCCCTTCGGCCGGAAAGATGGATCGCAGAATACAAATAGTGAATTCCATCTGGCAGAAATAGCGGCCAGCGATGACTATCTTCGGTCAGGTTCTTATCGGGAATTGTGATTTGAGTTGCAGTTCCACCTGACGCTGAAATTCGATACAGGCCCACCCCCAGGTGTCCGCTGGGAGTAAAGACGATGACGCCATCCCGGTTCCATGTGCCACCACGTCCCGTCGGAGCATCGCACAACGTCTGCACTGGCCCGCCTGCGAGACTTAGTTTCTTCAGTTTTCCATCGGCAAAGAATGCGAGTGACTGCCCATCCGGAGACCAAAAGGGAAACGTGGCACCTTCGGTATTGGCCAGGCTGGTCGATTCCTGCGACCCAGGTTCGTAAATCCAGACCACGTTGTTTCGGTCTGCTTCTCGATGGCCGACAATCGCCACCGTGTGGCCATTGGGAGAAACCGCTACATCTCGAGCGGCGAACGGCAGCGGTGCGAAAAAATATGTCGTCTGCTCGGCGCCTTTCGATCCACGCCAGAAGAGAGTTAACGCGACAAGCAAGAGGGCAAGTCCGCCTGCGGTCAACCAGGCTAAAATCTCGCGGTGCTTTCCGTTTTTTCCCTTGGATCTGAGAGTTGTTGTTCCGCTCTGACCAATCCACCTCAATTGCAACCCGACATCGTGCGCGGTCTGAACACGGTCGTCAGGATTCTTTGCGAGGCAGGCGGAAACGATGTACTCGAACGCTGGCGGCGTGAGGGGTTGCACTACGGAAATTGGCGCCGGCTCCTTTTCGAGAATCGCGCTGGCCACGCTAATCTGGCTCTTGCCCTCGAACGGCCTTGCGCCGGTTACCATTTCATAAAGAACGGCTCCCAGTGCAAACAGGTCCGATCTCGCATCCGCCTCCTTGCCCTCAATCTGCTCCGGCGACATGTACTGGATCGTCCCGATCATCGTGCCTGCTGTTGTGAGTGGAGAGACGGGACTGGCTTGGCTCATCGTCTGTGCCGCCGACAAAAGAGGCGCGCTCGATGCCGCCGAGCCCAAGCCTCCGACCGCGGACTTCGCCAATCCGAAGTCCATCAGCTTGGCGCCGCTTTTCGTCAGCATGATGTTTCCCGGCTTCAGATCCCGGTGTACGATCCCATGGCGGTGCGCTACCGCAAGCGCCTCGGCTACGGCGATCCCAATCTTTAGAGTTTTGTTTAGTGGCAAAGCTCCCTTATGAAGCCGCTCAGCCAGAGTTTCCCCTTCGAGAAACTCCATGACCAGATAGTCAGCGCCGTCCTGTGAGCCGATGTCGTAAAGATGACAGATGTTGGGATGGTTCAGCGACGAGATGGCGCGAGCCTCGCGTTCCATGCGCTGCTTCAGTTCCGGCGAAGAAGAAAGGTGGGAAGCCAGGACTTTAACCGCAACGGTGCGATCCAGGCGGATATCCCTCGCACGATACACCTCACCCATCCCGCCGGCTCCGAGTGGGGACTGGATTTCATAGGGACCAAGTTTTGTGCCAGAGGTCAGAGCCATCGGTGCGGGCAATTATAGCCTGCACAGCAGGTAAGAACAGATCCGATCCGCTCAGTTCAATTGGAGGGCGATGAATTTGCGTGCGGAGCCTAATCGCTCGCGCAAGCCATGACTACAGCTACATCAGATGAAGGCCTTGTCTGCATTAGGACAAATTAGGCAGCAGCTCCCTCGATAATGCTGTACAGGAAGTTGGTGGTTTCGATGTTTGCCAACCGCAAGCCCGCTTTAGTGAAGAGAGTGGAAAACTCTTGTAGGGTGCGCTCACGGCCCTTGCCCCCTATAAGCATCAACAGGTCCATGAGTTTACCCGGGAAGGGCTCATTGCCCGCCGGCAATACAAACTCCACCAGCCGTATTTTGCCATGGCTATTCATGGCGGTGCGACAGTTTGTGAGCAGTCGAGCCGCGTCATCGTCGTCCAGGCCGTGGATGACACTCTTCAGAAGATATGCGTCTCCCCCGGGCGGCACGGATTGCAGAATATCGCCACTCGCGATCGTACAGCGGTCGGCGACTCCTGCGGCTTCCAGTCGCAACCTGGCGCTGTCGATCACGCGCGGGTGATCGATGAGGATGCCGTGGAGCGCAGGATGGGCTGTAAGGACTGCCGCGAGGAGTTCGCCGCGTCCGCCGGCCACGTCCACGATCGTGTCGATGCCGGAAAAGTCCTGGGCGGCTATTACCGGCGCGATCGGACTCGAATGCCACGACATCGCATGGTCAAACAGATCACCAAGTTCCGGATTCCGGTTCAGGTAGTCGAAGAATTCCATCCCGAACAGGTGTTCGAATGCTGGTTCTCCAGTGCGGACGCTGTGCTCCAGTTCTCCAAATACCCGGTAACTAAGCCCGCCGGACCACAATGCGAAAGCGCAACTCGGTGTCCCCTTTTTCAGAAGCGAAGCCACCGGAGTCAAATTAAACTGACCGTCCTCGTCCTCAGCGAAGATTCCGAAACTGGCGAGGAGTCGGAGCAGTCGATAGAGTGAGCCCGGATGCGCGCCGACAGCTCGAGCGACTTCCTCACTTCGCTTGGGGCCATCCTTTAGAGCGTCTGCGATGCCGAGCTTCGCGGCTACGTACACCGCCTGCTGAATCTGATTTCCCACCATGATCTGAGCAAGTGCTTTTCTTGGGTGTACAGCCGGCCCTTGCGATGCGGTCACGGTTCGTCCTCCACGAGAATGTTTGTGGTTAGCGTGTTCAGGGCACAGCGCCTTGGTCATTTCTGCCCTCTATCGGTCTTCGCCGGGAACAGAAACTCCTTCCGAACGTGGCGCGTTGGCTAGGATGGCCGCGATCTTGGCGCCGCTCGGCCACTTCAGCGCTTCCCCCGCAGGCTCGTACAAATAAAACACATGCCCGGTGGTTGCTTCGAATTTGGCAATTTCCCCAATGTCAGATCGCACCACACCACTGCTGAAGTGGACGCCATTGGATGTCAGCTTTTCCATCACCGATCGGATGTCAGTAGCAAGAAACACCGGAGCTATCCCACGTGCGTTGATTGGATCCACAGCGGTCGGCGAATATATTCTGCCGAAGTCATCGACAACGGGACTCCGATGGACGTGATGTGTCGTGATCAGCATCCCCCCAGCGTCATATTTGGCGACGCCTTTTTCCTCGGGAGGGCAAGCCGGATTGCAACAGTGAACCTGTTCGATGTTTCGCAGCCCCAATCGTCCTTGGTAGAACGCCAGCGCCTCGTCCGACTTCGGCACGAACATAAACATATAGACCAGCGGCTTGCCGTCAAGACCTTGCGGCTCTGCCGACAGAGGTCCCGCCGCCGGCCCGATCAGATCTGTCCCGCCTCTGCCAGAAGCCGCCCAGAGTTCGCGAAGCTTGTCACCACTCGGCCACGACAGCGCCTTCTCCGACGGCTGATAGATCATCAGCCGATGTCCGTTGGGATCGTAAAAATCCGTGACCAGGCCGATCTCATAGGTTCGGCGGCGGATGAAAGTAACGCCCCGCGCTTCCAGAGCGGTGCGGGTGGCATTGATGTCGTCGACCAGGAATACGAGGTCGGACGAATCGTCGGCGCGACCTACAAGCGTGACTCCATAATCGCTCGCCCGGTGAAGGTACAACATGACTTGGCCCGCATCGAACTTCACCGAGTCCTCATCGGCTTCGATCACGCGCAACCCAAGCTGCTGCTCGTAAAACGAGCGCGATTCTGCCAGGTCATTCACGTACAGAATGAGGTAAACGAGACGTGAACCAGCCAGGATGTTAGTGGTCTCTTGCACAAGCTGCTCAGTCTGGGTCGGCATAGTTGGCTCCTTTTCCTCATGCTCTTCGCATTGTCCTGATTCAGGCAGAACAGGCCTTCAATACGACGCGAGCTTCTCTAGCTGTTTCTCCCATTCATTACTGATTAGAATACTTAGACCATCGGCGCCACACGCATAACTAAGTTCGAGTCTAATCGCGCAATCTAGTGCGCAAGCCTAATAGAACGGATGAAACTGGTACTTCTTCTATGTTGCTCGTTTGCACTAAGCCACGGGTGTAATGTTTTGGTTAAAACGGAATAAGTTTCCAGGATCGTAAGTGTTCTTCAATGCCGCCAAGCGCCGGTAAGTTTCCGGATTGTATGCCTCACGTACCCTTTCCTCACCTTCCAGCCCCAACTCGTTCACGTAGACTCCGCTGGAGAAAGACCGCATGACGCGCCAGAACTCATCCGCCCAGCGCATCTGGAGGTCTGTTTCGTCCGCATTGGTCCACACGGCATTGATAGCGAGATCGAACGCTGTGTGGCGGTGACCGAACGCGGTATCGTGTTCGCCAACTCGAGCCACAGCGCCCCCGAGCCGGCATAGCATCGCTATGGATAGCGGGGAGGTAATGCCTGCTGCGTGAGCCGCAATGGCATCCATTGCGTCGTCCCCAAGGGCAGGGAGATGGCCGCTCCGGCCGTATACTCTATGACCAAAGGTTCCGGCGGCATCGTACATTCGCTGAAGTTTTGTATAAGCCATCGGCCGTATACGATGCAGCAGCGGCGGACCCAGTTCGGATAGAGGTTGGAGATCGCGCTGCCCATTCTCCAGAGAACCCGCGTGGCACACAGCGATTGCAACCACAGGAACGCTCTGAAGATGGGGCGGAACAAACGGCGCCGGCGGCATGATCAAGAAATTGCATAACGCCGATAACTCATCGGAAGCGGAGTTCATGAAGTCGCGATAAAACTTTAAAACCTCGCGCCCGCGCGCCGCAGGATAAAAGGCCATCCCACCTGTCACCTGGTTCAGGGAATGCAAACGGAACTCAAGAGAAACGACAACGCCGAAGTTCCCGCCGCCGCCCCGGATACCCCAAAAGAGATCCGGATGCTCATCCGCGCTCGCTTTAAGTAACAGTCCTTCCGCTGTAACGATCTCCACCGAGAGCAAGTTATCGACGGCCAGGCCGTACTTGCGCATGAGCCAGCCATATCCGCCACCGAGTGTTACACCGGCAACGCCTGCAGAGGAGATTCGGGCGCCCGTCGTCGCCAGGCCAAACACCTGCGTCTGTGCATCAAACTCGCCCCAGGTTGCACCGGCTTGGACTCGCCCGATCCGGCGGACCGGATCGACATGAATGGCCTTCATCGGGGACAGATCGATGACAGGCCCTCCCTGGCACACGCTGAAACCAGCGGGGCTGTGCCCGCCGCCACGAATCGCGGGCGGCCAATGATGCTCGGCGCTAAAGCGGACAAGAGCTTGCACATCTTCAGTCCCCGAGCACTGGGCAATAAAGGCCGGGTGCCGGTCAATCATCCCGTTATACACGCGACGCGCGGCATCATATCCTTCATTTCCGGGCGATAGCACCTTTCCCCGTACCACGGATTTCAACCGCCGGAGAAGTCGATCCGGAGCGGTTTCCATCACCATCGGCATCATAAGTAGATAACCCGTTTCAATGTTCGCAGCCTTCTCCCGGATTGCTTAGTCATCGATTGTTTAGTCATCGAGTGCTTAGTCATCGTAACCGTTACACACTCTATTACGCTCCCATAACATCGTCCGCCCAGTAAACAGATGCGACAAATGAGTGACGTACTACGATATGTTTCTGATGTTGCAAGTCATTGCAGTTTGATCTATATCAATCTAAGTTGTATCGGAGTCGTCGTCGCTGTATGTACGCTCGGAAGCAACTAATCCCATCCTTCAGAGAAAGAAGTCCACTTTATGCCGACAAAAACGAAACAAGCCAAGAAGAGCCGGGTTGTCCCGGCGGTGAACTTTAATCACGCGCTGATTCACGTGAAGGTCCTGGACCCGGCGCTCCATTTTTATCGCGACCTTCTTGGCTTTAAGGAAATTGATCAGATTCCCGGGGAGTATGCACGTTTGCAATCAAGAAACAGCCAGAGCACACTGGCGCTGCACTTGTCGCGATCGCCGGACGTGCGGCCGCCTGGCGGAGTGTGGCTTTACCTGGAAGTGCGAAAATTGGATCAGCTGTGCCGGAGGCTTCAGGCCGCCGGAGTCCGCTTTTCGCAAAAGCCGGAACTGATGCCATGGGGATGGCGGCAGGCTTTCCTAAAAGACCCTGACGGTCACAAGCTGTGCTTGTACTGGGCCGGAGTAAAGAGACTGCAGGCCTCCATACCGCCCAAGAAAGTGCGACCGTGACTAGCCTGACCAAACCGCTTCACTAACCTGTGAAGCTAGCTGACTTATCGGCAGCCAACGTTGGTGCGATAGTGCACTTGCAGCCTGCTCAAATCTGTCCTGCGTCCGATAAGTCAGCAAGTTAGCAATACCGGAGAAGCGACACGCACTCTTCTCCTACTAGAGTTCGTGCTGTCAGCAGCCACAATGGGAGCAGGACGGTCAAGGGAATGAAAGCAAGTCACTCCGCAGCGCCTGTCACAACCTTCGGATATGTCGGCAATGTGGGTTGTATCAGGTTCCCCGTTGAAATCCGGAAGACCTCGGGAATAAAGCGAGGCCATCGGCTATCGATGGTGATTGTGGGTTCACACCGTATCGTGCTGGAGAGAATGGACGTGCCGGATTGGATGCCTACGAAGGCTTTAACGGTAGATGGATGCGCCTGCGCGCAAGCCCCCGAAGGATGCAGCAGGGCAGACTTTCTTACCGTGGGATGGAGCTACGTGAAGCTGGATGAGGCAACGGCGCAAGAGTTGGGTTTCCTGGCTGGAGCAGCGGTAAAACTGGTTGCGGAACCTTCTCGAATCACCGTTTCTGTTCACACGAATCGCAGCGACCTTCAGGGTGTGGATCGGCTTCCGTGCCCCCCATAAAGCTTCGTTGTCCTTGGATCCATGGCAACAATCAAAAAACTCGAGAAAAAAGAGAGGGCGAGGTCATGTCAATAAATTTGTATCGCAATGAGTCGTTGATTCAGATGGAAACCTACGAAACGGATACCACTCGTGCGGACGCCTTGGTAGGCCAGGTCCGGGCGAAGTGGTCACTACTGCGGGACCGAGGTTTTGCCGGCGATTATCCCGTCGAAGTTCTGCGTAGTGCGCATTCGGACACCGGCAAGGTCAAGGTTGTCGAAATTTTCAAGTGGCAATCGAAGCAGTCACAAGTGGATGTGCAAAAAAGCGAAGAGTATCAGGAGTTGCTAAGCAGCATTGCCAGCCTGATGCAGGGCGACCGGGTTCAAGATTCATTCACCGAGGTGGTGCGGGGATTCAACAGCTATTTTCCTGGAACCGGGGGAGTGGAACTTTTGAAGGGAGTCTGCTCCTGCCTTCTGACCGTCGACGGCATGGTGAAAGACTACCAAATGAGCGTGAAGAACGGGATCGTGTTGATGCACCGGAGTCCAAGGATGGATTTGGATGGAGACGGCCGGAACGAAATGTATCTGAAGATCCTAATGCACGGAGGCGAATTGATTCAGGCTGCTCTCGGCCCGATTCGCATCGAGCAGAACTTCAACCGCCCCAATGACGGTATCGTCAAGTCCAACGGTGTCGGTGCAGCGGACTTTCCGGCAACCGCGATTTGGCGTGTGTCCTGGAAAATCCTAACTCCGATCGGCACGGTTCTCACGGATCCGGACCAGCCGTTGATTTTCGGACCTGCGACTGTGGGCCACTATCCGCCGGTCGGCACTCATTTCCATTCCTCGACCGGCAAGGTCAAGCTGGTTCTGGAAGAGAGCGGTAAAGAGGTCGGGCATCTCATCCCGGGCGAGTTGACAGCGTTTGACATCGTCGCCACCAAAGACGACGAAATCTACGCCGACATACTGAACAAACCTCCGGATGATCTTTTCCAAATCCTGAATGTGCAAAAGGATTTGCACCGCGACCGGCTGCTAGTGAACGAAGAATCACCGGTTGGTGTTGCCTGAAGCCGGCTTCGGGGCCGGCAGCGTGAGCGCACTTTCCAGCGGCGGGACCGCGGAGACACCGAGTCATTGGTTCTCCCAGAATGCGGTGAAGCCACCGGCGGGAGTTCTCTCTCTTCCCAGCGCCTCGGACGTAGTCGTAGTGGGTGGTGGCGTGTTAGGTGTCGCCACCACCTACTGGTTAGTCAGGATGGTATTCCGTGTGGTTCTGCTGGAGGCGGCGGAACTTGGTTGGGGCGCGAGCGGTCGCAATGCGGGATTCATGCTTTGCGGAGGCTCGCCTCTGGAGGATCCGGCCTTCATCCGGGCGGTCCTGGACAATGAAAGTATCGACGCAGAATTCGCCGAGCCTGGACACTTGGCACTGGCCAGTTCGCCTGAGATCGAGGAGAGGATCGTCGAGGAGATCGCGAAGCGCCCTTTTTCAGCTCCGCCGCTCCACTGGCTCGATCATAGGCAATGCGAAGACCTGCTGGGTATTTCGATCAGCGATCGGTTCTTGGGGGGGCGATGGTTCCCGACCGGGCGAAGCATCCACCCCGCCCGTTTCGTTTATGGCTTGGCCAATGCGGCCGCCCGGTGTGGCGCTGTATTGGCTTTCAACACCCCGGCCTTAAGCCTGGGCAGCAGCGGCGCCCGAAGTGATGCTATTCGCGTGATCACGTCGAGGGGCCACGTGAATGCTCGCCACGTTGTGCTTGCGTGCAATGTGAAGACAGCGGAGTTTCTCCCCGAACTTCGGCACGTATTGACACCGCTGCGGGGACAGGTTCTCTGCACCACGAAGATGCGTCCCATCTTCCGCGTAGGACTTGCGGTGGATTGGGGAACTCTGTACTGGCGCCAGACAGGCGATGGGGCGATTGTGCTCGGCGGCTATCACAACCTGGATCCTTTGGCTGAGGCCACTGCTCAGGAAGGATTGAATCCCAAGATTCAATCCGCCTTGTTGCGATTCTTGCCGGATGCGTTCCCAGGCTTTCCCGAGCTTACGGTGCAACAACAGTGGTCAGGGATCATGGACGAAACTGTGGACGGCAAGCCTGTCGTGGGCCGGTGGCTGGATGGAAGAAACATCTGGGTCATCGCCGGTTGTGGCGGTCATGGACTACCCCCTGCCTTGGGATTGGGAAAGGCGCTCGCGGAGTCCATTGTGCAGGGCAAACCATCGGCTGCCCTGAGTGCCTTTGATCCCGCCCGATTCAAGGACCGCTTTCGGGATCGGGCATATCGGAAGAGCGGTTCAGGTCCGGGGCTCGAATAATTAAGGAGGCAAAGTGAGCTTGCACGGCGCGCCGTTGATGTACGTGTTCTTCGAGACCAGCCAACTTGAGACGGAACGCGGATTCTTTGAGCGTGCCATTGGCTTGCCGGTCTTGGAAATCGAGCCTCATCTCCCGCATCACCGGCATGGCGTCGTCAAGTACGACGCGGGCAACTTGATTGTCTCGCTGAACTGGACGAGTGCCGGCAGTTTTAGCACCGATACCTCAGACGGATTGATCACTGTCTTCGGTGGAAGCCCCAGGCTGGCAAACTGGCGTGATCACAGCGTCGTCAAGTCCGTCGACGCGCAGGGGTTAGTTACAGATATCCATGGCCACCATTTCGTTTTCTCCTCCCCGTTACGTGGCGGAGAGCAGGCGGCATGGCCTGCAGTGCAGGAATTACGTTTGATGGTCACGGAACTCTCGGCCTCCGTCATCTTCTACCGCGACACTCTCGGGTTGGAAATGCTGGAGCAGAACGACAAAACTGCCCGCTTCGCGACAGGCAGTGTAACTCTCGCGCTCGAAGAGAAAAGAACCGCTCCTGACGGGCGACGCACGCGGTATGACTCCTATCTGATCGTCTTTTACACACCGCAGATTGAAGCCGCGCGTGCGGCACTGGTCGAGCGCGGCCTCGAGTTCCAAGGGTCGCGGATTGCCCACAGCGAAATCGGCGCTACGGCTCGCTTTGAGGATCCGTCCGGCCACCGAATTTGCATTTACGAACCGTCCGCGGAGTGCTTGAGCTGGAGCAGCGGCCTCAAAGTCATGGAGATTATGGATCGTGCAATTTTTGACACGCAATCGAAGTAAAGGATAGAGGAGGTGCAGAAATGTTAGCCGATACTCGAGCTGTATATCTTTTCATCTACGTTAACGATCTCGCCAAGTCGCGCGATTTTTACGAGAGTCAACTCGGGCTCCGCGTCATCGAGGAAGATGCCGGATGCGTGAAGTTCGATTGCGGCCAGGTGATTCTGGCCCTCAACCGCGCTGCCGATTACAACATCGCGCTGCCCAATGGAAAGGACAACTCGGCTGACATCGTTTTCCTTGTGGACGATCTGAATGCCGTCCGCGCCGTAATTGAGGCACGAGGAGTCCAATTCTCCAAAACCGATTGGTATCAGCCGGGCGGGATCACTGACTTTTACGATCCGGATGGACACTGGCTGACGCTGTACCAGCCGAACGAGGAAGCCATGTCGTGGCCGAGCGGCGATCGTATTCGCGCCGTGATTCGGGCACGGAAAGGCCCCAACGGCAACGGCGCCGCGCCATCTCCTAAGTACGCATCCTCCTCCGGTTCGAATGGCAGCCCCGTCGGCCTGAATGGCAGCGACCTTATCTATGTGTTCTTTTTCGTCAGTGATCCCGCCGCCACGCAGACGTTCTACCAGGACTACCTGGGCTTGCGCGATCTGGAAGGAGGACCTTGCAGCAGCGGACCTGCCGACTCCGACGGCGTGGTGAAGTACGACACGGGAGGCATGCTCGTCACGACCCACCGGATCTACGAAGAGCGGACACCGGAACAGGTTGACGAACACGTCTGCCCGCCACGCGAAATCGATCTTCGGGCGATGCAGAGTGTCGCACCCGCCCTCCATGTGAAGAGCGTGGATGAGGCCGTGAAGGAACTATCTCGCAAGCAGGCACAATCGAGCGTGAAAATCTCTCGATCGGAGATAGGCGCGGTCGCCACGCTGGAAGATCCCAGCGGCCATTTGCTTTTCCTCTATGAACCTTCGGCGAAAGCCCTGGAGAAACCGAGTGGATTGAAACTTCAGGAAATCCTGGCTGCGAAACTCTAATGCCAACCGATCCGAGCAGCGGCTTGGGCTCGCGCCCGCCCGACGGAAGAACGTGCGCCAGTCTGGCGAGAGCAGGTCGCGGGTATCCTCATTACTGCGAACCGGAGTTTCGGGCATGGACGGAATACGGGAACGCGGCAGAGCGTACTGCTGCCGAGGTTTCATATC
>Ga0209624_10002773_pt1 | contig 12777 bp, 9 predicted proteins | sample JacPinW_OM2H0_O1_FD_188565 | JGI IMG/M metagenome (GOLD analysis project Ga0209624, IMG submission 188565) | Forest soil microbial communities from Algoma, Ontario, Canada - Jack Pine, Ontario site 1_JW_OM2H0_O1 (SPAdes) (version 2) | ecosystem: Environmental > Terrestrial > Soil > Boreal... | reverse complement strand
GAACTGATTCCCGTAAACAGCGGTGAATACATCGTGGTGTTGAAAAGCGGCAAGGAACTCTCCTGCAGCCGGAGTTACCGGGGCGCGCTGGAAAGCATGATCGAGAAACATCCCTGATACGCGGCCCTATGTACCATGTCGCGTAGGCGGCGTAACTGGCTGGGACGTCGCGCTCTCTCTTTTCGTGCGCACAACACCGCGCTCGCACTTCTTATCATCGTAGCGCCGCGACTGGTCCCACACACCTTGACATCGAACTTTGACGAATCTGAGTATGGCAGCTCTTGTAAAGTCGACTCATGCGAGGACAAACCTCGTATGACGCCAGCCGATTAGGAGCCGGTTCATGCGCGTTCTCAGGTCCACCGCTGTATTGGTAATATTCACCCTTCTGCCTGGCACTTCTTCCTGGGCACAATCTGCCGCGGCTTCCATCCTGGGTCAAGTGACCGACGCGCAGGGCGCAGCCTTGCCGGACACGAAGATCACGGTGCGCAACGCTGCCACTCAAGTTGGCTACAACACCGTGACAGATTCGGAAGGTAATTACCGCGTCTTGGCTTTGCCAATCGGCAACTATTCAGTGACCGCCCAGCATGAGGGGTTTGCCACGCTAGTGATCGAACCCCGGGCGCTTCAGATCAACCAGCAGGAGCGGATCGACCTGCACTTATCGGTGGGCGCTCGATCAGAGACGGTCGATGTCAGCGGAGCCGGAACCAATGTGGAGACCGTGAATCCCACGCTGGGCCAGTCTGTGACGGCGCGGCCCATCGTTAACCTTCCATTGAATGGGCGCAATGTTCTGACCTTGGCACTCTTGCAGCCAGGGGTCACAGAAGATAATCCGGATGACGCCGGCGCGGGAAGCGCTAGTCTTGGGGGAGGAAACTTCAGTGTGGCCGGCGGCCGTTCCGATTCCATCACTTACCTGTTGGATGGCGGCATCAACAACGAACTTCTAGGCAATGGAGTGGTCTACAATCCCAACCCGGATTCGGTGGCGGAGTTTCGGATCTTGACCAGCAACTACACGGCGGAGTACGGGCGCAACGGGTCGGGAGTGATCAGCGTCGTAACCAAGTCGGGCAGCAACGAGATTCACGGCAGTGCGTTTGAGTTCTTGCGCAATACTGCATTCGACGCGAACGCTTATTTCAATATTCCCGCGGGCATACCCAGAAACGATTTGAAACGCAGTCAATTTGGCGGTACGGTTGGCGGTCCTATTCTCAAGAATCGTTTCTTTTTCTTCCTGGCCTATCAGGGACAGCGTCAGATAGAGACTGACGTGGAGCCGGAGCAAACCACCTTTACTCCTGCCGAACTTACCGGTGATTTCTCACAGGCAAACAATGGCGGCCCCGATCCGAATGTAGTTCTTTTTCTGCAGGCGAACCCGTACTTTCAGTCGAGTCCGACGCTCGCCGCGCAAGCCATTATTGATCCTGCCAAAATTGATCCGGCTGCGCAAAACTTCATTGGCCATGGATTCATTCCCACCACGCCGACCGGCACGATTTTCCCGGCGGCTGGCGGTACCAACAATACGAACGAATTGACCGGCAAGCTCGACCTCAACATCAGAACCAAAGACAAGCTGTCGGCGACCATCGGCGGAATTCGGAATCCTTTGCTTCAGCCCTTTGCGCCTCCAGGTGGCTACGGAGCGGACGTGGTCGGCTTTCCCAACATCAATGAGACTCACAACTACTTTGCCAATATCACCTACACACGAACGGTTTCCTCGACCCTGCTGAATGAACTTCGGGGGACAGCACAACGTCACTACACGGTGGGGAATAAGCCTACATCGAGTCTCGCTCAGGGTGCCCAGTTGGGATTTGGTCTTCTATCGGACTCAGCCAACGGCCCTCCGCTCATGACCTTCGACAACGGGTTAACCATTGGGCCGGACCAGGCGGGCCCAAGTTACGAGAGTGGTAATACGTACGCTGTCTCTGACGTATTGACGTGGATCAGAGGGCATAACACGTGGAAGGCGGGTGGCGGCTTCTCCGCGTATCAGCAAAACACGATCTACAACTTTTTTGGCGATGGCAATTTCACTTTTGTGGGCCCGTATTCTCAAACTGGAATTGGAACCGGCAACAGCCTGGCTGATTTTCTCGTGGGGATTCCCAACAACCTCTTCGAGGGGCCAAATGCCCGGAACAATATCAGAAGTAAGTCAACCTTTGGTTTTCTTCAGGACGAATGGCGAGCGACCCAAAGGCTTATCCTAACTCTGGGAATCCGGTATGAATACAACACGCCCAAGCTAGACACGCAGGGCAGAACCTTTTCTATCATCGCTGGAGATCAATCCGTCAGGTTTCCCAACGCACCGCTTGGGCTCGTGTTTCCCGGAGATCCGGGGGCTCCGAGAGGGGTGAATTTTCCCGACAAAAACGATTTTGCGCCACGATTCGGATTCGCATGGGACCCTTCGGGCCAGGGCAAGACGAGCATCCGGGGAGGGATCGGCCTGTTCTATGACATCTTGAAGGGCGAAGACAACCTGCAGTTCAACGGCGCTCCCCCCTTTTATAGCGAGCCCGTGGCCCAATATTTTTGCCCGGCAACGGCCTTCAATGGCGCCTGCCAATATCCTGCGGGCCCGGCTCCGTTTTACACCCAACCTTGGACGACCGCAGGTTTTCCCGGGAATCCGTTTCCCTCGCCCGTACCCACCGCAAGCACCGCTTTTGCCAACGGCGCCGATATTCCATTCGGTGGGGGCAGCATTTTCTTCGTAAATCCGCATCTCCATACTCCGTATACGTATCAATACAACTTGAGCCTGCAGCACGAGGTGGTGCGGAATCTAACGGCTGAGGTCAACTACGTGGGCAGCAGTTCGAAGGGCTTAACATCTTTGGAGGACGTGAATCCCTTCATCCTGAACACGGTCAATGGTCCAAATCCGACTCGGCGATTGAATCAGAACCAGAACGCAGCTCTTACAAGCTACTGTGACTCCAACTTCCAGGGTCCATCGGACTGTCCATTTTCGGCTGCGCTGGAGTTTGGCAATCTCAGCTTTGGCAATTACAACAGCCTCGAAGCTTCTTTGACGAAACAGGTGAGCGACAGCCGGTTAGGTACTTCGTACTTCACTTTGGCATATACCTACGGCCACAGCATTGATGACGCATCCGGATTTCGAAACCGGGACTCGCAAGTCCCTTACTACAACATTGGTCAGTTTCGAGCTTCGTCAGACTTTGACCTCACACAACGGATTACTCTCAGTGGTGGATGGGATCTTCCATTCGATAGATTCGGCGGACCGAAGCGGCTGGTGAAAGGATGGAGCCTTTATCCCATCTTTAGCTGGCGGACTGGATTTCCGCTCAGCATTTCATCCGGCCTGCCGGTGAACAATACCTCCGATCCGGGACCCTCCGGTGCGGGCGACGGCTACCTGGCGAATGCAGTATTTGTGCCAGGTGTAAACCACATCACGCTGATGAATCCCAAAAGCCAGGGCACAAGTTGTACCAATCCCGTCACCGGTGTGATGGAGACGGGTAACCTCTACTTCGGATGCGACGCCTTCACACCTATTTCGGATACTCCCGGGAGCGGCTACGGTTTGCCTCGGGACTTCTTTCGCGGCCCAGGTCGAACAAACCTCGACTTAGCTCTGGCCAAAACCACTTTCATTACCGAGCGGGTGAACGCGGAGTTTCGGGTGGAGGCGTTCAACCTGTTCAACCACGCGGAATTCGCCAACCCAGACACAAACATTAATAGCAGCACGTTCGGCCAAATAACCTCCACGACGTTTGGGTCGGGAGTCAACGCGCTGCAAACTCAGCGCATTCTTCAGCTCGCTTTGCGACTTACCTTCTAGCGGTTTGTAGTTCTGTTACCTCCTTCGGGGTATCACAATGCCCCCAGGGTGTCGCCGATCATGGTTTGTTTTGCCCATCGAGCTGCTCCTGGATCACGCGTGCTGTTTCCGGGATACGGCACTCGGTGAGAGATTCTGGACGGTTCATCCCTGCGAGCCGGGTGATCGTCCCGGGCTCTTGTTTCTGTGATCGCAAACGTCTAATAAAACAGTCAGAGAGAAAGAGAAAGTGAGACCGTCAGTTGACGATGGTCGACGAACCGAGTGTGCGAGGCCGCCTGATGACGCTTAACAACGCGGGGAACGCATCGTGTGTTATGCCGATCCCTTCCGTCGTCGTAGATGGGAATCAGTGCTCGCGCACGGCTTTGTGCTCCATTCTTGATCGCGATCCAGGAATCAGTTTTCTTGGTCAGCTCGAAACTGAAGAGGAAGTGTTGGCTATTCTGCGGGAACATCCGCGTGTTCTTCTGTTGATGGACGTACAGATGCCGCGCCTGGATTGTTTCCAGCTGCTTCGACGCCTAGGATCTGCACCACCGCCGACCGTCATTCTGATCGCTTCCGACAAGCGATATGTCATGGACGCCTTGCAGTTACACGTATTTGGCTACTTGCTCCGACCTGTTTCCGAGAGTCTGGTGCGCGCTAACTTGGAGGCAGCCAAGAGACACCTCGAGTATGGGCGGGTAAGTAACTCACTATTCCCGCTGCGCGCAGCCGGCGTTGTCACCTCCTCAGAGCGACTGGTCATTAAATCCCGTGGACGCTTCATATTCTTAAGAAGTGGCGAGATTGACTGGATTGAGGCCAAAGGCAACTATGTTCGCATCCATGCGGGGCCCACGTCGTTTATAGAGCGCAAGACCATGGCGTCGCTCGAAGCTCAGCTCGATCCAACGAACTTCGCCCGAATACACAAATCCACGATCGTGAATCTCGACAAGATTCGCGAACTCAGGGTTTGGCCAACCGGGGAGTATGTCGTGTTCATGAGAAACGGCAAGGAATTGACTTTGACAAGGAACTACCGCGAGCGATTGTCAGGGATTCTTGGTCGCCACCGTATTTCCGGCAGGCCTGTCGACAAGCTTCTATGTCTGCAAGGATAACAGTCGGAAAGGGAATGACAATGGGATCTGACAGTGCACGCGCTGGTAAGTGTTATGCGAGTGCACTCGCCCTATACGTCGGCTGACGTCGGCTATCCTGGCTTCAGCCGGATTGGCTCTCCACCGACCACTGCCAAGCGCGGCGCCCCTGATCGGAAACAACACTGTGGGCTTCCCCGTATTCCTCGAGGCGGCCTAACACGGTGGTGACTGTCGCCAATGGATCCTTATGTTTGGCGAGCAGTGTCGGACTTGTCCGCTGGATCAGATCGCGTACTTCTCGGGCGTTTATTGGTCCGCCAGCTTCCATTAAAACTCTTCGACAGGAATCGGTGACACCCTCACCACGACGGTGGGTCTTGCGCCCCATGAGCTTGATATCATGGTTTAGTATCCCCTCTCCGAAAAGCTTGGTCAACCCAACGATAGTCTGTTTTACCGCTCCGATGCGTCTGGTGAGTGCGGCCCGCTCTCGCAGCAGTTGGGAAAGTTCTTCGTGCGCCTTTTGGACCACCTTTTCCACATGAAGCTTCGTGTCGGGTGACGAGCCACCAGCAAACGTCTCGACAATTGACTTGTGATTCATAGTAACTTTCGAAGCAGTAGATTGTTACAAGCGGCGATCGCAGCGCTGGCAAGCCTCGCACTACTCGGAGAACGGAGACTGTGCAAGCAGATCGCAGGACTTGTGCGGGTGAAAGTTCCGCACACAGCGTTCCCCACTGTCACGCATGAAGCTGCGGGACGCGCTTCGCGGGTGGCTGCGCACCACTTCCCCGCAGGTCTGGACAAAAGCGACCTTGAAACCCCTCCGGGGAAACGCTTTCACGACCTCGGCGACGTCGGTCTTTTTGATTTGTGAAAAATCGGGCTCTAGCACGTCGATTCCCGCTCCCTCGTCCCCGAATGCAATCTCCGGTCGCTTGAACCGGCCCATGGCGGATGCGTGCATCGCGATTTCATCCCACACGGTTTCGACTCCTTCTGTTTTGTGCCTCTTCTTGAGGAAGTGGTTCGCCGCCTCAGCGACTTGAATCTCGAAAGGTAAGCCTCCCTGGAATCGCTCAGCTAGGCCCAGGTCGTGCAGGATGCACGCGAGGAAGAGAAGTTCCTCGTCGAAACGCTGCCCTCGAGCTCGGCCGGCCAGGGATCCTAAAAGAAGTGTTCGGACCTCATGGTTAAACAAGTAAGGAGGATAGGTGAATTGCGCCAGTGCAACCGCCCTGCCAGCGATTTTCGAGTCCTGAAGGCGAATCCCTGCCACAAGCACCGGCAATCGGGCCGCATCCACGGGTTGCGCCCAAGCGTCTTGAGTGGCGGGTCCGCGGAATACCGGCCATTGGCCAGTGAGAGCGGCGCGCTTCACCCTGAGAGCTCCGAGTCCATTTACAAACTCTCCTCTGTTCAATCTTAAGTCCGGTGTCCTCGGTCCTCGGAGATCGGCAGAATAAGACCGGCAAACGCGCGATCGGATATCAGCTTAGTCCAGGGACGAACCCGCCATCAATAAAGTTGGACGAATACACTTGTTTTGGGGATAAGACCATTCTGTTGGGGAGTCGATGAACAGGGGGACCCGGTGAGTTGAACGAGGGAAGAGGTGCGCTCTCCCCTCAGGGCGTCTTCCCGGCGTTGTTCAGAACGTGAATTTTGCCACCAAAGCAATGGTGCGTGCGTTGCTGGCAAACACCGATCGAGGAACGTTAAAGTTTGCATTGCCCGGTGTAACGAAAGATTGGTAAGTGGTTCCTACCGATGCGAACCCACCCACATCATTCACCCCCAAGCCATAGCCAGGATTGCTGCCGGCGATATATTGTGGGTGATTGACGATGTTGGCGAATTGGGCGCCAAACCGGAATCTCATTCTTTCTGTGATGCCGATATCCTTGTAGACAGCCAGGTCGAAATTGTTGGTGCCCGGCGTTTGGAGGGTATTGCGGCCAAGGTTGGACAACGCTCCGAGGCCGGTGCGAATATATTGGGCATTTGGATTGTTGGCCACATAAGCGACCACGCCACCTGAATTAGGACCAGCGGTTGCTTTGAGCGCAGTGACATCGGTCCCTGTCCCCGGGACTCCACCGGGATTGAAGATCGCCCGGTCTCCGGCAGCATCGCCGTTAAGGTTAGCGTCTTGCTGTGCCTGCACCGTCACCCACTCTCCGGACTCATAAGTGTAAACCGGACTAAATCCCCAGTTACCGACTACGTTCTTCATCAGCCAGTTTCGGTGTGTGAGGTAAGGCAGGTTATAGACCATGGCCAAGGTAAAGCGCTGAGCCCGGTCTAGTGCCGAGTTCGCCTTGTCCTGGTCGAAGTTGAAGAAATCTTCGGGCCGGCGAGGCGTTAAGTCGCTGGTGTGGAAGTCTGCCGTGCTGTTGTCAATGGTATGACTCCACGTATAGGCGGTCTGGAACGTCAATCCATGACTAAACCTCCGAACAAGTCCAGCCTGCAATCCGTGATACGTGGACCAGCCGTCGGGAACAAATGCGGTGATCACTGGCGCGCAAGGAAGGCCTAGAGTTCCGTCCGCCTGCACCGAACATCCGAAGCCCGCATTTGCGTATTGCGGAATGAAGATATCCCGCGTTCCTACTATCGGAGCACCGACAGAATCCAGGCCCAGTGCCACCGGAAGCGCGTTTAGCGTCGTCTGGTCCGGGGCCTGTAAGTAGGTTGGCAAGAAATTTGTGGGGGTAACGGACGCCTGCAGGCCAAGAATATCCTGGAAATTCAGGTGAATGCCACGCGTACCTACATAGTTGATCTCAGCTGTATAGTTCTTGCCGAAGGAGTGTTGAACTCCGAAGTTCCAGTTGATCGAATACGGATCTTTAACATTCGGAGTAATCCAGTTTGCAGTGCTCGCCAATGCCTGTGCCTTGGTCAGGGTAGTGATGCCGGTGCCGCCGCCGCCCGGCAGTCCTCCCCCGGCAATAAATCCAGGGGCCAGAGGGTCTAGCACGGTCGCGGTCGAACCAATCTGTGGTGGTACCCCGAGAATACCGATGTTGTCATAAAGGGTGTCATAGGCCAGGCCAAAGCCAGCCCGAATGGATGTATCGCCTCCACCGCCGGGTGAGTAGGCGAAACCAAGCCGGGGCGCCCAGTTATTTTTCGGAGCCCGGGGCTTATCGAACAGCAGTGGCTGATTGCCTGCCTGGGGGACGAGAATGCTCGGCGTATCTGCGATCGCGTTCAGGATCTGACGGTTTTCGCCCGTCGAAGTGGTCGTAAATTCATAACGTACGCCGGCGTTTACACTCAAATGCTGATTCAACCGCCACGTGTCATTCGCGTACCAGTAAATGGCATTCTGGTTTCCGTAGTAGGTAGTCGAACCGGTGCTGCGCTGTCCAAAATTGTCCGGTGCAAAGTCTTCGAGATAAACCTGCGTGGCGTTGTACTCGTAGTCGCCGCGCGAGCGCTGGGTGAAGCCCTGCGGCGAAATGTACCAGCGGTACTCGGCTCCAAACTTCAGGTTGTGTTTGCCCTTCACGATGCTGATGTTGTCGACAAATTGGTAAAGGTTCTGAATTGTAAATTGTGGGGCATTCTCATTTGGGCCGATGTTCAGACCGCTGCCAAGGTCATGCAGAAGGACATTGGGGAATGCATCCAACCCGGGATACTTGAAATTACCAGCTCCGTCAACCGAATCAAACCGATTGAATCCGAAACGGAATTCGTTGGTTAGCGAAGGCGTGAAAGTGTGGTATTCGCTGAGATTGATCAACGCGAACGTATTCGCGTAGGGGGTAAAAAAAGCTTCCAATTGCGCCGCATTGTCCAGCAGGTGTTCTTTGTTATAGATGAATCTGCCGCGAAACTGATCCTTCTCCGAGAGGTTGAAATCTACGCTCTGCACAAAGTTGGTCCAGTTGAGCCACGACGGTGGAACGATCGAGACGTTGCCAACTTCGACGCTGCCCGCCGCGCAGCTGCCATTGGCAGGCGCGCTGAAATTGCTGAACGTTTCCGCACCGCCGGCAGCCGTCCCGTTATACGTGATGCAGCCGCCGCCGGCTGGGGCAACCGGGACGTATTGCTTGAAGATGGCGAGATTGGTTGCGCTCACGCCCGGATCGCTGGCGATTGCCGCCAGACCGGCCGCAGTTGGCGTTTGTACCGCTCCGCCGCCCACCGAGATGAAACCGACAGGATTGCGCTCGTAGTTCGTAAAGAAGAACAGCTTGTTCTTGACAATCGGTCCACCGAAGGTGAACCCGTAACGATTGTTGTCCAGCCGGGGATTCGACGTCAGACCCTGTTGTACCCAGGTCTCATCCACCGCATTGAGGTCGCGATTTCGGAAGTACTCGTAGACAGATCCGTGAAAACTGTTGGTGCCGCTCTTGACGGTAGTGTTGAACTGGCCGCCGGAGGAGTGGCCAAACTCGGAATTAAATTGATTGGATAGCAGCGTAAAATTCTCGACCGCATCCGGCGGAACTGTGATCAACGTTCCGGTGACACTCTTGAGATTGTTATCCACGCCCTCGACCGTGAAGTTGTTATCACGGGGACGCTGGCCTCCCACAGACGGGCCGACTCCATCTCCCATGGCACTCGCGTTGGTCACGCCTGGACTCAATAGCGAGAGATTTAGGACGCCGGCGCCGGCACCGCCGGCGGACGTGAGACCCAAATCCTGTGACAGACGATCCGTGTATGTGGACTGTAGTTGCGCAGTCGTGGTGTCGACTGGCGGAGCCGCACCCGAAACCTCAACTGTAGTCGAGTTGCTGCCAACTTCCAGCTTTACGTTCGTGGTGCCGGTTTTGTTAATATCGACCGGAATGTTCTCGACGGTCACAGTCCGGAAATTCGGAGCGCTCACCGTGATTCTGTAAGTGCCCGCCGGCAGATCGCTGAAAAGGTAGTCACCGAACCCTTTGGTCACAGTAGTAACCTTCTGGCTGGTTGCGAGGTTTACCGCCTCTACCCTCGCCTCACTGACGGCCGCCCCGGAAGGATCTACAACCGTACCCCGCAAATTGCCGCTGATGGCCTGGGCCAGCGCACTGGCACAGCTCAAGGTTACGGCGAGACATAACGCTAGGCCGAGGGCTAAAACTCTGGCGCCACTCACAGTCGTTGTACGAGTCATGGGTTCTCCTGAAGATTTAATCGAGATGGATTGGTCCCAATTGCATGCCTGCTCAGGACAAACGGTTTCGCGAGCCAAAACAGGATTCCAGTGCCGCAACTGCAGTCCGGCTCAGCAGAGTACGAAGCGCTCTGACGACGATAATCGGAGCACATTCTTCGCACCGGCGCGATACAGATCATGGGAGTCGTCTACATTCAGAGTTCCGAATGGACGGCTCGCAGCAGTGTTTGGGATGTGCCTACAGGGAACGGGGACGAAAAGCGGAGCACAGGGTCCTGTGTACAGCAGGGTTGCGGCTCTGCGACTGCAATCCGACGTAGAAAGCGGCCGATCGTCCTTGAAATCATAGGGAGGCTCTACATCTCTACGTTTCTTGGGATACTTGTTTTCCCTGCTTTGACTTGGTTGTGACCGGAGGTCGTCGGCTTCTACGCCCGAAAAGGAAACGATCCGCTGTGGGGAAGCGGCAGAAATCGTTTCACCGGCGGTTGGCGGGGGTAGGGAGTGTGAGGACCGACCGACATGCCTCAGTCAGACTGGAGCCGGTTCGATTCTGGAGCGGCCGCGTCCCCGTCCGCCCCTCCGCCTTTGAAATCAGCAAAAACCGTGTTCAATCCCACGATGGTTCGCCGGATCATAGCGATCCGCTTCACAATTGCAGTACGTTGCTGCAACAGCTGCTTCAACTGAGATTGAACTAAACCTACGGTCTGCCGTACCTCGGGCGTCGTCCGATCTTGCACTTCCATATCATTGGTCAAATCTTCGCCAGGAAACATCGCGGTTCCTCACTTAAGCTTTGCACTCACGAACCGTGAGCGCAGGTTTGTTGTCGTGCCTCTTGCACTTCACGTACGTGTAGATAGATAACACTGTTTGTGGAACTTGCGGCAGGCGATGGGACCAACACAGTGTTTGAGGGACGACTAGTTACTTATTCCAGCGGGATGAAAAATCAAGGCCAGCCGCACAGTGGCCTACGCGGGGGTCCAACCCCCAAAGCGCTGACTTAAGGTGTTTTGGGTTTTTGCGGTGAAGACCTTCCAACTTCCAAAAGGCCTACTGGATTACTTCCGCATTGCCGACGATCCGGAAGTTGTTGAGGCTCTGGGAGCCCAATACAGCTATCATTAGATCGGACAGCGAAGCCCATCAAGGCGCGATCGACACGGTCGAGCATTCCTCGCGTAAATCGTCCGGCGATGCTAACTGAGTCGATGTGGAGTGTTTAATATGTCAGACCGAACAGTAACACGAAGCATAGAAGCCGATGTAGAATCCGATGTGATCGTTGACGTTCTGAGCGATGCGAAACTCATTCCCCAATGGGCCCCGGTATTTGCCGACGTGATCGAGGCCGATGGTCACGACGGGTGGCACGTGACGAAGAATGGTAATACCTTCTTATTACAGGTTGCGGTTTCACGGTCCAGTAGCACGGTCGACTATCTGCGCGAGATCGCTCCAGGAAAACGCGGCGGGGCCTACATTCGCGTTTTGCAGCGCCCCAAAGGTGGCAGTGTGGTTGTGATGACGTTGCCCATACCTGCGGGCGAAGATGCCCAAAAGGTTTCTGCGATTCTGTCTCAAGAGCTCATGGCGCTAGTGAACCTAAGCGAAATGCGGACGCATGCGCAGCACGACAAAACGGAGTGACGCTCAACTCTTCCCTAATCTTGTAAAGGGAAGGGTTGCCGACAACCCAGGTAGATAGCGGCGGTGTAGGCCAAAAGCTCCGGCCTAGCGTCTCCTCAAGACTCGCACCGGACAGCTTCCTCCGCGTGGAACTTCGCGATACGTTCGAGCAATCTCACAGGGACCGGCTCGGAGAGTGGAAAACGGATTGTGCCTTTGCTGACCTTGTACGATGCGAGTTGGTCCTTGAGCGCCGAGACCATGGATTCGCCCGCGGGGTACAACGAGTAGTGCTGCTTCCAGCCAGCAAAGTACAGCACTATCCCACCATGCAGTCTGTAAGCAGGGATCTTGTATGAGATCACCTCTTCGGCTCCTGGCAGGGCTTTGCGGAGCGTGCTTCGCACAAGCCTTAGTACGAGTTGTGCGGTCTCCGGTTGCGCGGAAATGTATTCATCGACGTTTGTGAAATTGGCTTTGCCCATAGTGATTTCACCCTTTTGCCTGGATTTCAGTAGAGGATCTGCGGCTGCACCTGGTCGCCTGCCAACCTAAGATGACGACCCAGGAGCATGTACGTAAGAAATGTGAATCGCGGAGGCCAGCCGATGTTAATTAACGCCGGAGCCGTAAGCATCAGGTCCTAGTGGAAAGACAAAAATGGCCGAGTAAACCGCAAAGCTTAGAAGGCCCAGCGACGGTAAGCCAGCGGTCCAGAGTAGAACTCGACGTGCCGACCTCCATGCTTCCTTACGAGCCAGGCTGAGGTTGACAAGCAGCGCTGCGAATGGAAGGAGCACCATCTGACCTGTGCCGAATATCACGTGAAGTGTGCCCCTGCTGGATAGCGGAGAGTGCAGCGGCATGGGGTCAGTTGTGCATATTCCTACTCCAGTAGCCCCAATCACGCACATCAGGAATAGGCCAAGTCCAATGCGGCCTAGGCTTCCGTGCACTTGCGGTTTCAACATCACGAATAACGCCGCATAGCTTATTGCCGAAATGAGAAACGCAGATGACATGATCCAGCCATAGGGCCCGATGGCCCATTC
>Ga0209624_10002772_pt1 | contig 12782 bp, 15 predicted proteins | sample JacPinW_OM2H0_O1_FD_188565 | JGI IMG/M metagenome (GOLD analysis project Ga0209624, IMG submission 188565) | Forest soil microbial communities from Algoma, Ontario, Canada - Jack Pine, Ontario site 1_JW_OM2H0_O1 (SPAdes) (version 2) | ecosystem: Environmental > Terrestrial > Soil > Boreal... | reverse complement strand
CTTCAGTAGTAAGTTTGCCCAGGCCCGGGACATTTACCTCGATCAGTTGTCCCGTCGCTTCCACCTGCGGAGCGCGGCCCGGCGAAAAAATCAAATCGCTCACGTGCTTTGCGGCGCCCAGCATCGCCTTAATAATTGCTGTAGTGGCCACAGCTTCTCCGCGCGGTACCGGCGCAGCGGCCGGAGCAACAGTTGTAGCGGGAGTCGGAGCTGGAGTAGAAATCGGAGTCGTTTCCATAATTAGCTTCACATTCCTTTGCGGCGTTCTTGACGCAATCGTCTGAACTTTAAGTGTGAGCTAAAGACGCGCGGAATGCAGCAGTCACGCAATGCGGTGATAGCTTATGGATTACGGGGAGGGTCTTGCGTGCGGCGCGAACGAGCGCGCTTTTTGCGGCGAAATATTTTCGTGACTAGCCATCCAAATATGTTTATTTGCGTCGGGCGACCGTCGATTTCCAAAAATGCCGGGGCGTGTACCGACGGCGGAAGGCTGTACGCGCTGTCGATCTCAAATAGTTGCAGCAAGTTAGATGTGAACTCCTCGCCCCATCCACGCTCGACATTCAGCGCGACAGCATAGCCACTATTCCCTTCCAGCGTTTGCGGCGTAGTGCCCGGACTATTCTCGCGATTCAGTCTGTCGGCATCCGCGCGCTCTACGAACGCTCTAAATCCCTTCAATTCCTCGATTACTTGGCGCCCGGCGGCGGTCGGCGCTTCGCAGAGCTGATGGAATACAACATCGAGAAAAAGTACGGCGCTGACCAGCAAAGCAAATTGATTGGAGGTGGAGGACGCCAGAAGACCGAAGCCGAGCAACGCGGAAATAGTGAGCACCAGCGGAACCGTATCGCTGACGTTAAACGGACGCGCAGGCCGCGTTACTCCCGGCAGCCGGGAGATTATTTTCCGGAATGTAGCGGGCCAAACTCTGAGCGCTGCAATAAAACACGCGCAGCAAAGAAATCCCATCGCGCACAGATACACAATTCCCGGCAACTGAGCGCCCCTCACGTGAAGCGGCAATGATCCGAGCACGGCCATAAGGATCAGCATTGAGAAAACCGCGCCTGCATACCACAGTCCCCAATGACGGGAGATTAGACCCGGCTCAGCAACCTCCGCGACGACTTTCTCAAACGTGTGAAGCGCGCGGACAGGATGGTCGGCGTCCGTGACCTTGAATTGACACGCGTCCCCGTATGGAAACAAGGGCTCGAGAATGCAGGATTCCTCGGCAGGCAGAGAAGCGTCCGCATCTCGCAATTTCTTCAGCGCGAACCTGCCTCCATCTTCGTGAATCCGTAAAAATCCTTTCGCGCCAAGCGAAATTATCGCGGCAGCGAACGCGCGCTCGCATCGGCCGTTTTCAATCAGGTATGCAGCCAATGCCGGCGAAACATTTTCCGGCGGTTCATAGCGCGTCACATCCACGGTGTGCGCCGATTTCCAGTGAAGTGCAATCGTGACGATCAAGAAATATAAAAGCGTGAGTGCCACGCCCATCCAGGCAAGCCCGAAAATAGAATACGGCGCCACGAAATCAGTTAGCATCGGAAAAAATCCGAAGGGAGAAATCGTTGAGCATCCGTAGACAGTTTCATGGTGGGCAAGGGCACGCTCTCGCTGCGAGAGTCTACGCTTTTAGTGTGTGCCAAGAGTAGGGGATTTGCGGTCGGGCGCGTGCGGTGATGGCTTATGGATTACGGGGCCGCGTCCGCGTACCCTCGCGCGAAAGGACTTGCCGACCTCTAATTTTTTGTATTAAGAATCTCATCCTTCAGATTTATGAATGCCAGCGTGAGGGGATAATAAACGCACGCGGTATTCGGTGGTCCAGCGTTGCCAGAATGGCCTCGTTGGCCGTAGCCAGATCCGCAAGATGCCCGTCAGTCGTTTGCTTTGCAGTTCGGACCCATCTCGGAAGATGCGAGACATCGCGGTCATCGGAAATGAAAATCCAGCGTACTGCCTCGCTCTCCTTCACTTTGAGCAATAGCTCGCGCGCCTGCGCGACAGACGAGCCATACTGCCGAGCCTGTCCGAGCACCCGCACAAAACCTAATTCGGTGATCGAACATGTTGCCAGTTCCGGAACGCCGTCTGCGCCCAGGCGTTTCACCCAGGATGCAACACGAACATGAAACTCATGCTCGAATACAGCGAGAGCAAGCAGGCTATTCACGTCTAAAAGGTATCTCATGGAAAATCGGCAAGGATTTCGCGCACGTCTGCGCTCGTCACCTTGGGAGCATTAGGACCGGCGGTTAGAACCGGCAACCCCGTGACCGGATCTCGAATAATCCGAGCTTTTCGCGTGCGAATTTTTCGGGGAACCAGGACGATGTTATGCCCTTCGATTCTGGCCTCCAGCGAGTCCCCCGGTTGCAGGCCGAGTTTGCGGCGGATACCACTGGGAACAACAACCTGGCCCTTGGTGGAAATGACTGTATCCATGGTAAGACCATCTTACCACAAATGGGGTTCGCGAGGTGGACTCGTGGGCGCGGGAGGACTTGAACTTCCGGCGTGGCCGCTCGGATAGACCTCGCAGAATGTGTAGCCCCCGCCGCAGGCGGGAACCCGGGTCTGCCATGTGATCTCCGCTCGACTCTGGTCACACCCGCCAAATCGACAGGCAAAAATTGCGCCACGAATAGCGTAGAATGATTCCCATGTCGGGCTTACCAAAATGCTAACCGAAGGCGTCTGGGCCGAAATCAAAGTAGGCGGCGTCCACCTGCGCCTCTTCTCAGAGCACAACGCGCAGGGCGTGCAAACGTCCGTCTACAACGTGAACACCAAAAGCTGGATTGCCCCCTCCGAAGCCGTAGACGATATCGAATCGGGAAAAGAACGCGCAGCCGACCTCGCTAGAAATTTCCTGAAAAAAACCGCGAATGCAGAATTGCCTCCGATAAAGTGGAAAGAGTCCCGCTCGCGGTGACGCTTATTCCCGAACGAACACACATCGGAAGATAACACTCCAGCAGTTAGGCACTTTCCCTCGGGAGATGGTAAAATCTCGTTCGCTGTATTCCTTGATTCGTTGGGCCTGTAGCTCAGGTGGCTAGAGCGCGCCCCTGATAAGGGCGAGGTCGGAAGTTCAAGTCTTCCCAGGCCCACCATTTTCCCAATGATTTTTCACGCCTATGTCATTCGCAGCATCGCAACGGGCCGCTTCTACGTTGGCCATACCGAAAACCTAACGAAGCGCGTTTATGAACATAATAACAACCGGACGGCATCGATTAGGAATCGCGGGCCATGGGAGTTGGTACACTCGGAAGAATTTGCCACGCGCTCGGAGGCGATGCGCCGCGAGTTGCAAATCAAAAAAATGAAGAGCCACAAATGGATCGAACAGTTGGCTAGAGCGTCCCGATGAAGTAAATCGGGAAGGTCGGAAGTTCAAGTCTTCCCAGGCCCACCATTTCTCCGTTTTCGTCGGTTCGAAGATCATGTCGACAGCTTTCTGTAGGTGGGGTAGCCACTGAGATGTGTTCTTGCGATTCGACTGACGGGGCGTTGAGTGCGAGTTCGGTGTAGAATCGGCAATATGAAGCGCACCGAATTGTTCAGAGGAATTAAAAACCAGGCATATTTGCTCTGCTTTTCCTTTCTTTGCTTCTTTAGTCCCGCCGTTCACAGTGCGCTCGTCTCACATTCGACACTTGAACCCAGAAATGTGTCGGTTGCAAATCTCATCGACGACCTTGTCGATATCGACGCCGAAGCTCCGGGTCTTCACAGCACGGCTTTGGTTCGCACATTCATAGGTGACAATTCGCCTTCCGAGTTTGGTGGTGGCGTGATTGGTTCTGTGGCTCCCCAAAACTTTCCACAGATGACAGAACTGGTTCGTCGCGGTGTTAGCTCCCTTCCGCTGCTCATCAAGCACCTTGCTGACGCGCGGCCTACCAAGCTAACAGTCGGTGGAGATTTCTTCATGTTCAGATATTTCAGTGACGAGTACGACTCAAAGGCACTGGCTCCCCGAGAAGAGAGTGCCAGACTCGAAAAGACGTTTGACGGAAAGTACACGGTCAGGGTGGGCGATGTCTGCTATGCGCTCATCGGCCAGATTGTTAATCGCAACCTGCTTCCAGTTCGTTACCAGCCTACTGCGGGCCTCGTCGTCAACTCTCCCATCGAAGCCCCCATTCTCATCGAGGAAGTGAAGCGGGATTGGGCTGACGTTGACGCCAAGGAACACATGGCATCGTTGTTGGCGGACGCGCGCGCGGGCAACGATTTGTGGGAATACGAGCCCGCCCTTCGGCGTCTCCGGTTCTATTACCCAGACGAATATCGTAAGCAGGCGCTTGGCGCGCTGAAAGAAAAGATAAGAAGATTTGAGTCAGGTGAGAAGAAACAGAAATAGGCGGTCCTGCAAATAGCTGCGACAAATTGCTCAAGTGCCTTTGTCAGAATCAGAGCGGCGAGAGGTCTCCAGTATGTGGATTTTCTGCGGCGATCAGACCCAGCGGAAGAGCGCTAAAATCGTCAACTACAGCCCATCAGCTTCAATTGACTCCTGCAGTTTCAGACTCTCTTACTCGCAATAGCTTCGACTGAGCGTTCAAGAATTGGCTAGCCGAACTCCACCCGCGGCGTAGTCTGATTCGGCCCCACCTGCCCAACCACAATCTTAGCCTTCGCGTAATTTTCACCGCGAATTGCGCTGCCAGAAATTCGGCGGAGCATTGCGAGTTGTCCAACGTGCGTAAGCGAATCCGCAATCGGCCCCTGAAAAAGATTTTCAGCCGGCGTGCCAAGCGGCAGGTTCGACGCGAGGTAACCATCAAATGCCGCGAGCGTGCGGAAGAATCGCTCCGTTTCTTCCTGCCACACCAAAGGCGCAGAGTCGTGCCAATCATTCCGTCCTTGCGCCATCGCCAGCGCCCAATCATAAAGATCGCCCATGTGCGCCAAAATTTCGGCGGGCGTTCGAGTCGTCGGATTCAGTTTGAATTCCGCAAATTCCGCGGGCGCGCCGCGCAAGACTTTTGCTCCGCGATAAGCAACCGTCGCAACCGTGTGACGAAGCAGCGCAGTCCGCGCGTCAGTTTCAGGAGTCATATTCCGCAATCCCTCCGGACGAAAGGTGGTTAGTCTAACTAAATTCCGTCCCTGAGCCAATCGGCGTGTTACGCACAATTTGGACGACGCGACCGCGCGCAATGCGTATCGTGCAACTACATGTTCCGTCAGCGAATTTGCGCATCCCGCCGCTATCTCATTGAAATCCCAGCGGTTCCCCCCAAGAAAATAATCCGCATTTCAAAATTTGTGCCACCCCCCACCCCACCCTATTTTGCGATGTATATGCAAACAAAGGGCTTACGGCGATCTGTGGGTGATCGTTATGCAAATAAAGGACTTAAGTAGCACAGGCTTCCGCGGGTTGTGCGTCCCGGTGCCGCGAACCGGGGAGCCTGCGGCACCCACGCAAGTAAGCCCGGGCGTACCCCATCTCCGCTGGTCTTCTCTATCTCTTATCTCGATCTTTTCTCAGCGCCTCTGCGTCTCTGCGTTGAGAGCTTTTCCTCTCTTTTTTCCACCCTCAAAAACTGCATTATAATGCACTTTTCGGCAAAATCCGCCCCAAACATGCATTATAATGCACTTTTTAACTTCTCCACCCCACCGGCCCTCGCTTGAGACGCTTGCAACGGTAGCGTATGATTCCGGGGATTTCTTTTTTGGCCCGAATTATCGCGCAAGCGCGCGGAAAATATTTGTGAGCACGAAAAAATAATGATCACCCGCCTCATCGGAACATGCAGCCGCTGGCTGCTGGATAAAATCGTGGGCGCGCTCGCGGCCACCGGAATTAATCCGAACGTACTTACATTTATCGGATTGATCGTAAATTTTTGGGCAGCCGCGATGTTTGCGACGGGACTTTTCAAAATCGCCGCCACTGTAATTTTCTTCGCCGGCTTTTTGGACATGCTCGATGGCCAAGTTGCGCGCCGTCAAAATCGAGTCACCGCCTTCGGCGCGTTTTATGATTCCACCCTCGATCGTTATTCCGATATGGCGCTTTATTTGGGATTGCTCGTCTACTACGCCGCAAATGGACAAACGCCCTATGTAATTTTAGGAGCTGTCGCCACAGCCGGATCTGTGATGGTCAGTTACACGCGTGCGCGCGCCGAATCTTTGATCCCGCTTTGCAAAGTTGGATTCATGGAGCGGCCCGAACGCATGGTGCTTTTAATTATCGGTGGATTATTTGATCGCATGGCGCCGGTGCTTTGGGTAATCGCAGTGGTTTCAACAATCACCGTGATTCATCGCATCGTTTACACCTGGCAAGAAATGCGCGCCGGACGTACGCTGCCAAGCATTCGCATCAGCCTCTAAGTTTTCCCGGCGGCTTCTCCTGTTGCTCGTTCCGATTTTTCAAGCGCGTCATAGTACGCGTCAACTGGCGCCGACATAATTGCGTGGACGCGTTCAATCATCGCGTCGACATCGCTTTTTTTCATTCCTGCCGTTTCAATCGTGTCATGAATGTGCACAACAATATTTGATGGATGCAGCCACCAGCGATCTTTGCGGTTGAATTCAAATGAGCCGACTGTGCTAACCGGCACAATCGGATATCCAAAGTGCACGGCCATCCTAAATGCGCCTTCTTCAAAAGGCCCCATGCGGCCAGTGAGTGTGCGTTTTCCTTCCGCAAAAACAATCAAGCTGGTGCCGGCATCGAGCGCTGCTTTGGTTTCGCGCCATAATTTTTTTAGGTCTGAGGGACGGCGTGCATCCGGAACAGGAATATTTCCGAAACGCTTCATCAGAATTCCGTAGAGAGGAATTTTGAAATGCGATTCCAGCTCGAGTCCGCGAACGTGTTGTGGAATTGAAGCGCAGAGAAGAAATGGATCAAATAAATTTACGTGATTCGCGATGAAAAAACTGGTGCGCTGCGGATCAAATCCGGGCGATCGCTGAACGGTCACGCGCGCGCCAGCCAATCGAATTAAGTTGCGGCAAAAAAAGCGCACAACGCCATCGAATTTGTGCGGACTAACAAAGAAAGTGATCAGGACCAACGAAGGAACCAGAATTGCGAAGTATAATCCAGCCATGCAGTACATGATTACGCTGCGAATCGCGAGCCAAACATTTTTCATGCGATAACGTCCAGCGCGCCCGGCAAAACTTCCAGCAATTTCGGCTGTATCGTCAAAACTTCGCCGTCCACCATCACGTCAATCGGACCTTCCAATTGAAATTCGATGCGCGTGGCGCTGTTGCGCGAAGCACGCGGATGATTCAAATGCGTGCCATCAAATAATGTGGGGAAATTTTTCAAGAGCGCCAGACGGCCGATGGCACCCCAGCGAACATATTCGATCAATCCGCTATCGGATTCAGCTTTCGGCGCGATCATCATTTTTCCGCCGGTATATTTGCTGTTGTTGAACGTAAGAAAAAGACAGCGGTCAGTATCAAATTCAACGGTGGAATCCAGACGCAAAGGAAAAGCGCGCCGCTTCAGACGCATCAAGCTTCCGAGCACAGCAAGAATGTATCCAGCTTCGCCCAACGATTTAAAGCGGCGATTGGCAAGTGCGGTGACGTCCGCGGTGAATCCAACGCTTAACAAATTTATGTAATACAAAACGCCCGCGGCATGCGTGAGCTTCAAAACATCGCAGCGCCTGCGTTTTCCCGCGAGAAGCGCTTCGGTTGCGTGCTGCAAACCGTTTTTGCTGAAATCCCGCAAGAAAGAATTACCCGTTCCGAGCGGCAGAAATCCCAGCGCCACTCGATCGCTGTGCTGCAAAGCTTCGGGGAAAATCCCATTTACGATTTCGTAGCCAGTACCGTCGCCGCCGACAGAAATAAAATTTCGGTATCCCTTCGCATACGCATCGCGCGCCAGATGTGAAGCATCGCCGGGGCCGGAAGTGTTCACCGCGTCCACTTTGATTCCGGACGCACGCAACTTATCGAGCGCGGCAGCGGCAAGTTTTCCGGCGCGGCCTCCGCCTGCGGCTCGATTCACGATGGCGAGCATTTCTTTTTTCATAGCCGAACTTTCATAACTTAATCAGCGCGCTTGCGCGATCGAGCGTGGTGCGAATTTGTTGCGCCAGTTCGATGCGTTTCACTTTCATGGAAGCTGTGCGCGGAAAATCCTCATCCCAAATTACAAATCCGCTGACGCGTTTATAATTCAATAGCTTTTGATTGCGCAGTGAAACTTCCGCGCGAATTGCTTCATCTATCGGGCGATTTTGTTCGGGACGCAACACGATCAGCAATTCCTCGCCGACCATTGTTCGTTCCGGCCAAATATAATTCGCGGCAAATATGCAAAACTCTTTTACTGGCAAACCCTCGAAGGCATTTTCGATATCTTCGGGATAAATATTTTTCCCTTCGGCGGTGACGATCATGTTTTTCTTGCGGCCGAGCAAACGCAAATGTCCGGTCTCGCTGATGCGGCCAAGATCGCCGGTTTGTAGCCAGCCGTCAACAATTGTTTCGGCGGTCAATTCGGGATCGTCCAGATAATGCGACATCACAGTTTTGCTGCGAACTGCCACCTCGCCAATCCCATCCGCACCGGTATTTATGATCCGAACTTCCATTCCGGGCAGAGGACGGCCAACTGTGTCCGGACGAAATGGATGGAAATCATTCAGCGTTACGGCAGTGCCGGCTTCGGTGAGTCCGTAACCGTTTGCAACTGGAATTCCGAGATCGTAAAAAAATTGCAGCGTTTCCGGTTCGGTGAACGCGCCGCCAACAAATAATGTGCGGAGTTCTCCACCGAATGCGGCGTGCACCTGGCTCAATAATTTTCGGCTGAGCCACATTTTTGGCGCGCGTCGAGTGAACGCGCGATTCATCGCAAGCAGCGCGTCGAAAATTGCGCGTTTGGATTTTGGAAGCGCGTCAAATTTTGCCTGCAAACCTTTTTGCAGATTTTTCAGCACGAGCGGAACCAGCGCCATGTAAGTAATTTTGTATTTCGGAAAAGCTTCGCGAACATATTCCGGGCGCAGTGTACGCAAATGCACGACGGTTGCGCCGCAAGTGAACGGGCCGAAAAATCCGACCATGAAATCGATCGCGTGATTTGTGGGAAGAATGCTGAGGTAGCGCACGCCGGGCCAAAATGGATAAAGTTTTGTTAGGGCAACGCATTGCTCCAAATAATTTTCATGTGTGAGGACGCAGCCTTTTGGGCGTCCTCCGGTGCCGGAAGAATATACGATGCACGCCCAGTCATCGCGCTTGCGCGGAACAAATGTTGGCTCAGTTTCAGCGCGAAATTCTTCCCATCGGAGTGCTCCGCCGAGATCGGCGCCGGCCGGCGCTTCGGTTACAAGTGTGATTGGGACGCGATGCTCGGCGAATCCTACGGCTTGCATCATCAAACGCCAGATCGGAAATTCGATGACGAGCACGCTTGCGTGTGAGTGCGCGAGCAAAGCCATTTGTTCGGGCGGCGAAAGTTTGTAATCAAGTGGGACCAGAACTCCGCCCGCGTGAAAAATTGCGTAGGCGGAAATCAGCCACTTCGATTGATTGGTCATGATGATCGCGGCACGGTCGCTTGCTTTGAATCCGCGCGCTTGCAACGCCGCAACTAGCGGAAGCGCGGCCTGTTTAAATTGTTTGTAAGTGAGGCGCTCTTTTTCGCGTTCGCGATCGGCTTCGATCAAACAGATTTCTTCGGGCCAGCGATCGAGCGCATCGCACAGGGCTGCGCCGAGAGAATCGTATTTTGTTAGATCGAGCATTTACTTGACAGCACGCCCGAAGTGCGCGCGCAGAGGCATTAGAATATCAGGATTTTGGTGGATGATTGTTGCGATGGTGCGTATCTGCACGAGAATCTCTTGGTGCGCCAGTTACAATCGCGATTGAATGCGTGTGGCGAGCGTGCGGAAATCGCTGACGCCCTGCATTTCGTAGTCGGGGAGCTCGATGCTGAAATGTTGTTCGAGACGCGTGAGCATTTCAAGCGCCTGCAAACTATCGATGCCGAGCTTTTTGAAAAAATCGTCGGACGCAGAAAGAGATTCTCGTGGCACTTTGAAATGTTTTGCTGCGAGGTCAAGAACTTCTTCGGTCGTTTGGTCGATGGTTCGCATAATTTATACCGCCCGGGTCACACGTCGCGGCTGAATCCGTTTGAGCGTGCTCGACAATTTTCGCCGCGCCGACCGAACTTCGTACGCTGACTGAAGATTCATCCAAAACTGTTCACTGGTTCCAAAAAACCTTGCGAGTCTTACGGCCGTGTCGGCGGTGATGCCGCGCTTTTCCAGCACAATGTCGTTTACTCGTGGAGCGGGTACGTGAAGTCGCTTGGCAAGCTCATACGCGGAATATCCGAGCGGTTTTAGGAACTCTTCACGGAGAATTTCTCCCGGATGAATTCGCCAAGTTGGAATGATCGAGGTCGATCTACGCATGACCCTCACCTTCATAATTCGTATCGGAAGACCTAGTGATAATCTATGATCTCGACATCGAACGCGTCGCTGTTCTTCCATACGAAACAAATCCGATACTGATTGTTGATCCAGATGGAAAACTGGCCGACCCGATCCGCCTTTAAGGACTCGAGGCGGTTACCCGGTACCATCCACAGATCCTCCAAGCGAGTTGCCGAGTCCAACAGCTGCAGTTTACGAAGTGCTGCCCGTCGAAGAGAAGGCGGTGGATTGCGGCGAGATGTTCCTGTCAGCCACAAACGCTTCGTCTCCGCGTCGCGGAAGCTGCGAATCACTTAGCAATAGTAACACATACCGTTCATAACGGCTATCGTTATTAGCTAAGGCAAATACGGCAGCGCATCGGAACTTTCTGCGAATTTGCGCAGGCCTTCCATTACTGCCGGGCGCGTGAAAAGTTCGCAGAACAAATCAATTTCGCGGCGCAGCTCTTCGTGCGGAATTGGTTTTAGAAAACGTTTCGCTGCAGCGCTGGTGGTGCGATCGAATTTTGCAACTTGCGCGGCGGTTGCGCGAGCGATGCGCAAGACTTCCCCTTCGGCGGCGAGCTGGCTGACGAGTCCGACTGCGTTGGCTTTTTGCGCGTTGATGCTGCGTCCAGTGAGGAGCAGATCGCGGACGACGGCGTTGCCGAGATCGCGGCGGAGGCGCGGAATTCCCCCGAAGCCGGGAATCAGGCCGAGGCGCAATTCGGGAAAACAAAAACGCGCCATCTTATCGGCGATAATTAAATCGCAGGAGAGCGCCAGCTCGAAACCTCCGCCGAAACAAACGCCATGAACGGCGGCGATTGTTGTAAGCGGAGTGTCATCAAGCGCGTTGAGTACTGCGTGAATGCGATGGAGAAATTCGCGGACGCCTGTGAGGCGCGCGGCGGCATCGAGCGGAAGAGACTCTTTGTAAAGTTCACGCAAATCCGCACCAGCGGAAAATCCTGAAGCGAGCGAACTGTGCACGATTACGCAGCTTGCGTTTTGCGCGAGACCGTCGAGCGCGGCGATAAATTGCTCTAACTCGGCGAGCATTTCCGTACCAATTTCATTTGCGGGAAGGCGATGCAATTCCAATTCAACTATGGATTCACGCGTCGCCCAAGAAAGTGTTGTTCCGGTGAAAGAGTTCATGCGCGTTTCTCTCGATAGAGCGCTTCGATTTGCGGCGCAAAATGTTCCGCGATTGCGTTACGGCGCAGCTTGCCGTTTGCCGTCAACAATCCGCTCTCCATTGTGAACGCTTGCGGCTCCACATGGAAGCCGTGGAGTTTTTTGTAATGCGGCTGCGCGGCGTTCATATTTTCAATTTCCTTCGCTACAACGTCGCGATTCACTTCGCCAGCCACGATTGCAATTAGATAGCTGCGGCCGTGCCCGATGAGGACGACTTGTTGCGCGCCGGGCAGGGCGGCTTGCAACTTTTCTTCGATTGGTTCCGGCGCAACATTGTGGCCGGAACTTAACACGAGCAAATTTTTGATTCGGCCGATGATGCGCCAATTTCCGCTGGCATTCAATTCACCCTGATCGCCGGAATGAAACCATCCATCGCGCAGAACTTTTGCGGTTTCTTCCGGGCGATTCCAATATCCGGGGAAAATATTGGGGCCACGGACGAGAATTTCCTCGTCGTCGCCCAATTTCATTTCGATGCCGGGCACGGCAGACCCGACCCAGCCGGGTTCAACTTTTCCGGGAATATCGAGCGTACAGATCGCGGTTGTTTCGGTGAGTCCATACGCTTGAAGGACGGAGATTCCGAGCATCATGAAAAATAATTGAGTTTCGCGAGAGAGCGGGGCAGATCCGCAGATGAGAGCTTTTAGATTGGGGCCGATTTTTTTGCGAATTGTTGGAAAAACTATCGCGCGCGCAATTGCCAGCGAAATTCCGCCTTCACTGTGCGGATTTTCTAGATCATGGCGCGCAAACCATCCGGCTTTTGCGCTGTTGAAAATTTTGGCGACGATTCCGCCAGTCTTTGCGACGTTGTCTTCGACGCCGCGGCGGACACGTTCGAGCAATAGCGGTACGTTGAGGAAATAATTTGGCGCTGCGATTTTCATTTCAAGCTGCAGACGGCTGATGTTCATGGAGAGCGTCAGCAAACTTTTGCGCGAGAGGCAGGAGAGCAGCAGCATCCATGCGGCGGCGAAGTTGAATGGCGCGTAGTGAAATACGCGTTCGACGTCGGAGTGGCCGGACATTAATTGATCGAGTCGCATCGTGATGCAGCCGAGCATGAAATTTACATTGGCCGCGGTGAGAATTACGCCTTTCGGCTCGCCGGAAGTGC
>Ga0209624_10002770_pt1 | contig 12789 bp, 14 predicted proteins | sample JacPinW_OM2H0_O1_FD_188565 | JGI IMG/M metagenome (GOLD analysis project Ga0209624, IMG submission 188565) | Forest soil microbial communities from Algoma, Ontario, Canada - Jack Pine, Ontario site 1_JW_OM2H0_O1 (SPAdes) (version 2) | ecosystem: Environmental > Terrestrial > Soil > Boreal... | reverse complement strand
TGGATGATTTTTCCACCAAGCCCGGCAGACCCAACGTCTTCGGACTCATCGGGAACACGGCCAACTCGATCGCACCCAACAAGCGAAGTTTGTCGAGCATGTCCCCCACGTTCGTCGAGACGCCCTCGGGGTTGATGGTCATCGGCTCGCCCGGCGGAAGTACCATCATCAGCCAGGTGCTTCTGGGAATCTTGAACTATGTGGACGGCATGAGCGCCGCGGACATCGTCAAGTACCCGCACTACCATCACCAATACCTGCCTGACGAAGTCGGTTATGAACAAGGTGCGCTGACCGACGGTGAAATTGCGAAGCTGACGTCGATGGGCCACAAGCTGCGGCTGTCCACCCGTCAGTGGGGCAACATGCAAGTCATCACCTGGGATTTCGCGAGCGGAAAAGTCGAGGCTGCCTCGGATCCGCGCGGCGAGGGCGAGGGACTGGTTTACTAGGCGACGTTGCTCGCGAAAATGCGCTTACTTAGCCTGTGCGAGACCAGCTCAGCGTTGGCACGTGGAACACCAGTAGGTTGAACGCTGACCTTGAGTAAATTGTTTGACCGGTGATTTGCACACTCGGCAGGCCTGTTTCGCGCGCTCATAGACGAAGAGTTTTTGCCGAAAGTATCCGGGTGCGCCGTCGGCATTGACATAGTCGCGCAACGTCGTGCCGCCGATTTTAATGGCTGCTGTGAGCACGGCCTTGATCGCCTTTGCCAGCTTTTCCGCTTCGGCCCGGGTGATCCGGCCTGCGGCTCGTCGCGGGGAAATCCGAGCGCGGAACAGCGCTTCGCTGGCGTAAATATTGCCGACGCCCACCACGATCTGTGAATTCATGATGAGTTGTTTAATGGCGACGGCGCGCTTACGCGTGGCTTTGAACAAGTACTCGCCGTTGAACTCCTTGCTCAAGGGTTCAGGCGCCAATTTTTTCAGCAGCGCATGTTTCGCGGGATCATCTTCAGTGAAGTGCAGGCTGCCGAAACGCCGCGGGTCGTGAAATCGCAAAACCATGCCGCTGTCCAGTACCAGATCCCAGTGATCGTGCGCCTTGGGCGGCGTGTCGCCGCGGATCAGGCGCAGGCTTCCTGACATCCCGAGATGCAGGATCACGGTGCCGGTTTCCAAACGGATGAGGAGGTATTTCGCGCGCCGGTCAACACCGCGTACGATTTGATGGCGGACGGCGGCTTCGAACTTCGCGGCTATCGGCCAGCGCAGGCGCCGATCGCGGACGATCATTTCGACGATGCGATGACCCAAGAGCGCGGGCGCAATGCCGCGTCTCGTGGTTTCTACTTCAGGAAGCTCAGGCAGCGGTGCTGGCTCCTAAAGCGAACTACTTGATCTTCGATTCTTTGTAAGCCACGTGCTTGCGGACGACGGGATCGAATTTCTTCGTCTCCAACTTGTCCGGATGCAGGCGCTTATTTTTGGTGGTCGTGTAGTAATGACCGGTGCCGGCGGATGAGACCAATTTGATTTTGTCGCGCATGAGTGGCCCCTTAAACCTTGATGCCCTTGGCCCGTAAATCCGCTACCACGACATCGACGCCGCGCTTCTCGATGGTGCGCAAGCCGCGTGTGGACACGCGCAGGCTGACGAAACGCTTCTCGGATTCCAGCCAGAATCGATGGCTATGCAAATTGGGAAGGAAGCGGCGGCGCTTGCGATTGTTCGCGTGCGAAACCGTATTACCCGTTTTGGGGCCTTTGCCCGTGACTTGGCAAACTCGCGACATGGCTAAACCTTTGAAATGGAAGCTTTGAGAGAGCCGCGCTTTATACCAGGGTCGCTACTCTGCGGCAATAGCTTTGGCTAAATAATGAGCCAAATTCAACGAGTTGCAACAATCCGCTATGTTCGACAACGGCGTCGCCGTCATCGCGCTACCTAAGAAGCGCCTGTGCGGCGTTACCGCCAACATGATTGAGGGGCACGCCCAGCACCGATCTCATTAGCTCCGTATCGGCATACTCAGTCACCGCCACCACCTGCCCGTCCCGAAAGGCGAATACCCAGCAGTAGGTGTTCTCGTACTTTCTGCCATCTCGCGTAACGTTCTCGCCCTGTCCCTGCACGGCAACCATATTGCCCTCGGCGATCATATGGTGCGCGTGGGTCTTGCGCGGCGGCGCCAGCACCCGCCGCAGTGGTGCGATCAAATCGCTCAAAATCGCAGCCTTGCCGCGATAGGTTCTCGACCAACCCGTGCTGCCGATAACAGTCCACTCCGCATCCTCAGCCAGGGCGTCCAGAAAGGGCTGGCCGTTGCCTTTGGCGGTTTCACCGAAGACATACTCCAAGCGCTTCCTTGGCGTATCCGTCTGAAGAGCATTCATCTTTGCCGCGCTCATGCCTAGCGCTCCCAGTGGCCTGGTACGAAACGCCACTGCGATCCCATTGGCTCCCATTGATCCGCAATCCAGCGGGCCCTGCCGCGTTCCATGATCCAACTACCCGACACCCAGCGATAAGATTGTCCGTTCCACTCCCAGTGCCCGGCCGCCCAAACATAACCATCGCGCGGATGCCCGATGTTTTCCGCGCGCAGCGGCGGTGGCGCGACGTCGCTGATGATTTCCGCGGCAAAGGCAGGGCTAATTTTGAAGAGCAGGATCCCGTCGGCCAGGCAAACGCTAATTAACAGGGCGATTCGTGCGAGGTTCATGTCTATCTCCCAAACCATACGATATGAACGAATAATACCCTTATCGTATGGTCTGTCAATAAACAATAAGTTAAATGGCGTTAGAGCGCGACTTTCGGAAATCGAGGATTAAATCGGGAGATAGGGCGAGTTGCGACTTAAGACGCGCGGGCGAGAGCCCGGGTGCCCGCAATATGTGCGCGGGCAAAGGCCCCTAATTCAGATTCCATTTGGGCGGTGGTTTCGCTCTTATTCACGAGCGCAGCGCTGCCAAAGTACAGGGCGCGCGCCAGCTGCACCGCGGCGGGTGCCAGTTCCGGGTCTTTGGACATTTCGGCGCGCAACATTTCCAGCATTTCAACATCGAGATTGGCGAAGATCTCGCCTGCCATGCTGTGGCTGTAGGAGAAAAGTTCGGCGGCATGCGGCGAGCCGCGCACCAGGGTGAATACAGGCCGATGCTTGGCGACGACGGCTTCGGCGAGACGCGCATCCAGCGGCGCGTCGGGTTTCATCAATGCCTGTTCGACCGAGCCGCGCAGAATGCGCGCCATGCGCGCACAGACCGCCAAATAAAGTTCATCCTTGTTCTTGAAGTAACTATAGAGCGTCGCTTTCGCCACATTGGCTTCGCGCGCTACCAGTTCCATCGTGACGGCGCGAAAACCGACTTTCTTGAACAATTCCTCCGCGGTGCGAATCGCCCGTTTATAGCGGGCGTTCTCGTCGTTCACCGTGTCATGTGCCGTGCTGGACATGAACGAATCATACGACAAGTGGCCGCAATGCCCAAACCGGCTGCGACCCGTTCACGGCTCGGCATGTTGCGTGTTCCCCTGAATGACCCGCGCTAGAGCGATGTGCGAGAAGGCAGACTGCCCAAGACCGTTTTCGCCCATCCGGTCGTATTTCGCGGCTACCTCGCTGCCGTTGAGATCTTCGAGGAGCAGAAGACCGCAGTCTTCGAGATCTCGGGCGAGTGTTCCGGGGTTAAACCCCGAGAGAAAAGGCTCGCCCATCGCGGCCACTCTTTTTTCCATGTCGCGAAAGGATTCTGATTGAGCTCGAAACAGCCGCTCATCAAAGTACGTGAATACCAACTCGCTTTGCTCAGGCGTGCAGGAGGCGATCGACTTCATCGTTCCAAGGTTTGCTTCGCGCGTAAGGTACATGGTCACGCCCAGCCAGGAAAAAAAGGTCAAATCCTGCGAACGAAACGGCGATCGCGAAAGCGCGGCAGCCACGGTCTGTTGGGAAAGATCGGCCGCGATGAAATGCACTGAATCGGGCAGCATCAGGCCGCACTCCTTGATTCGCGCGACTTTCAGGCTCTGAGTGGCGGGGAAGTCGATTTCGAAGATCTGCAGATCCGCAGCGTAGGCAGGACGGCGCAACGCGAAACTGTCGAAGCCCGCGCCGATCAAGACGTATTGACGAATGCCCCGGGTCACGGCGAGCTGCAACGCATCCTCGGCGAATCGAGTTCGCGTGATGACATTCGCGTACGCCCGGCTGCGCCGCAGCGACTCGTCGATGATGGTGTCGGGCGAGGCCATCGCCCGTCTCAGAGCGCTCGCGTCCATGCCGGCCAACGCGGCCTTGCGAAACATATCGCGCGCCGATTCGGGGACGAGACGGTCTCCCCATGGATCGTTGATCAGCGGATTGGGATCAAGCCTCGTATGAGCCGCGCGCATCAGCGATGTCGCAAGAGCGGTTCTGCTGGCAGCCAAATCTTCCATGGATTATTTTGCGCGCCGTTGTAGGGTGTTAGCAATTACGCTAGAACAGCATTCGACTTTCACGGGCGGGGACAAAGTATTGACTAGATTTCACGGCCGTACGGCATTGGTGACCGGCGCATCACGGGGAATTGGGGCGGCCGTTGCCGTGCAGCTGGCGAAGCAGGGCGCCGATGTTGCCATCAATTTCCGCAGCAAGGGATCGCGAGCGGAGCAGATCGCAGCCCAAATCCACGCACTCGGTCGGCGCTCGCTCCTGGCGCAAGCCGACCTGACGGATCAACGCGGTGTGAACGTCATGGCGGGCGCCATCGAAGAAAAATTCGGCCAACTCCACCTCCTGGTGTTGAATGCCAGCGGCGGGTTGGAAAAGGACAAGCCGGCCAGCTACGCGATGGAACTGAACCTGACTGCTCAAGTGCGAACGCTGGAGGCTGTGTTGCCGCTGATGCCGCCTGGTGGCTGCGTCATTTTCGTCACCAGCCATTTGGCGCACTTCTACGGCCGCAAACCGGTGTATGCGGCGTATGAGGGAATTGCCGCGAGCAAGAAGGCAGGCGAGGATGCGCTGCGCGCGAGAATGCCCGAATTCGAGGCGCGCGGCCTGCGATTTGCAATCGTGAGCGGAGACATGATCGATGGGACGATTACGCCGAAACTGCTCGAGCGCACGCAGCGCGGGTTGATCGAAAGCCGGCGCGGCCAGGCCGGTGTGCTGCCGACGGTGCAGGATTTCGCTGTGGCGATTGTCGATGCAGCCGCCGACTCAGGCCGGCCGAACGGGCACGTAGCTTATGTCGGGACGACCGACTAATCCCGCAACCTAGACCAACATCCCGGCAACATCGCCTGCGCCTATCGCTCAATGGGGTATATGCCGCAAGATAGTCAAACTCACATCCGCCAAACCAGGAAATCTTTGCATGGCCCCAGGTGAAACACGCGAGCTGAAACGCGCGATCAATACCCGGCAGCTGAGCATGATTGCCATCGGCGGCGCAATCGGCACCGGCCTGTTCTTCGCCAGCGGCGCCGCAATCGCGCAAGCCGGGCCCGGCGGGGCGTTGTTGGCGTACGCGACCATGGGCGTGGCGGTTTATTGCATGATGCAGTCGCTCGGAGAAATGGCGACGCAATTGCCCATTCCCGGCTCCTTCGAAGCGTATGCCGAGCGCTTTGTCGACCCCTCGCTGGCCTTTGCCGTCGGCTGGAACTATTGGTTCAGCTGGGCAATCACCTTGGCAGCCGAACTGGTCGCCGGAGCCCTCATCGTGCAGTTCTGGTTTCCGCACTCGAACTCTGCGTACTGGGCCATGGGGTTCTTCGTGGTGCTTCTGGCGCTGAATCTGCTCTCCGTCAGAGCGTATGCGGAGGCCGAATATTGGTTCGCGGGGATCAAGGTCGTTACCGTGATCATCTTCGTGGCGGTGGGTCTTCTGATGATCACCGGCATGATCGGCAATCACAGCAGCGGATTTCATAACTGGACGTTGAACGACCCGAAGACGGGGACGCACGCGCCTTTCGTGGGCGGTTTCACCTCGATGCTGACGGTATTCCTGGTGGCGGGTTTTTCCTTCCAGGGTACGGAAGGAGTGGGCCTCGCCGCAGCGGAAACCGCCGATCCGAGCAAGAATGTTCCCAAGGCCATTAGAAGCGTGTTCTGGCGGATCTTATTGTTCTACATTGGTGCGATCTTCGTGGCTGGCACATTGATCAGTTACAACGATCCAAATCTGCTGAATGCGGATGAAACCCACATCGCCTACTCCCCCTTTACCATGGTCCTGCAGCAGCTTCCGACGGTTGGTTACTACGCTTCGAACATCATGAATGCGGTGATTCTGTCTTCGGTGCTGTCTTGCGGAAACTCATCGATGTACGTGGCCTCGCGAATGCTGCATGCCATGGCACACAGCCGCAAAGCTCCGAAGCTGTTCGGTATCCTCAATGCACGCGGTGTTCCGGTGTTGGCGCTTCTCGCCACGGGTGCCGTGAGCGCGCTGGCCTTCTTCTCCACCGTGGTGGGCGACAAGAAGATCTATCAATTGCTCTACAATGCCTCGAGCTTGAGCGGGTTCCTGATCTGGCTCGGCATCGCAATCTGCCACTTGCGCTTCCGCAAGGCCTGGGTGGCGCAGGGCCGCAGCCTGAGTGATCTGAAGTTCAAGTCCAAGTTCTACCCGTACGGCCCGTGGCTCGCGCTGGTCCTGTTCGTGGTGGTCCTGTTCGGCGCGAACATCGGCGTGTTTCAGACGCCGGTGTTTTCCTGGTTCGATTTTGTCACCGATTATTTGCTCATCCCCACGTTCGTCCTCTTTTATCTGGGCCATAAATTATGGAACAGGACGCACCTGGTGCCACTGAAGGATGCCGACTTCGAGATGCATTAGTTTTTAGGGAGAGTCTTTAGGGGGAGTCGTTATGGGCACGTTGAACGCGGCGCTCGCGCAGCATGGCTACTCCATCTTGGCCGCCATCGTATTTCTGGAGGCCATCGGGGTGCCGGTGCCGGCCGCCGTCGCGCTGCTGATTGCGGGCGGTGCGGTTGCCCGCGGCGTCTTGCAAGCTCAGTACGTGTTGGGCATCGCGCTGTTCGCGATGCTCGTGGGCGACACGCTGATGTTTCTCCTGGGCCGCTACACCGGCTGGTGGCTGCTGGGCCTGCTTTGCCGAATTTCCTTGAATCCCGAGGCGTGCATTTTGCGATCGGCGGATTCTTTCTACCGCCGCGGACGAACGCTGCTGGTCGTCGCGAAGTTCATTCCGGGCATCAACACCATGGCGCCGCCGTTGGCCGGCAGCATGAACATGCGATTGGGAACATTTCTGCGCTTGGATCTGGCGGGCGCCGTGCTGTACGCCGGTTCGTATTTCATCGTCGGCTTTGTGTTCTCAGGCGCGCTGGAGGCGGTTACGCGAGGATATGACTCGGTGGGCCGGGTAGCCGGTTGGGCCATGATTGCACTGATCGTCGCCTACCTGTTATTTCGCGTGTGGCTATGGGCAAAGGGCCGAGCGTTAAGCGCGGTGCCGTTCGCGGCGCCTGCGGATGCGGCGCGTGAAATGGCGGCCGGCGCCTCTGTCTACGATGTTCGCAGCCACGGGTACTTCGATCCCAAGGCAACGCGCATTCAAGGGTCACGACGGCTCGATCCGAATTCACTTCACCAGTCCGAAGCAGAATTACCGGCCGACGGAATTGTTTTCGTGTACTGCACCTGCGTACGCCAAGCCACGAGCACGCGCGTTGCGAGGGAGCTGCAGAAAATGCTGCTGGGGAAAAAAGTGCGCGTCACCGTCATTGAAGGTGGTCTGCGCGCCTGGGTGAGGGCGGGCTTGCCCGTGGAAGACGTGCCGCCCGGCGAACTCGCGATTCTGCCGGCATTTGATTGACGAGCGATGCAGAATCGATAGCTATTCCGGCCCTACCCGATAGACGCAAAGTTTGTTTCCCTCCGGGTCGCGAAAGTAGGCCGCGTAGAAAGCGCTCGGCCCTTCCTCGCCTCGGACCCCGGGCGCTCCCTCGTCCGAGCCGCCGAGCTCCAATGCCTTTTTGTAAAGCGCGTCGACCGTTGCGCGGGCGTCTAGCGTCAGCGCCAGCATGTTGCCGTTGCCGGGCGTTGCTTTCTTTCCGTCGTAAGGCGGCGTGATCGCGAGCGCCGGCTTGCGCAGCGTGACGCCGTACATGGTAAAGCCATGCGGCGTCTCCATCAGGCGCTTGGCCCCGACCTCGGCGAGCAGCGTGTCATAAAACACCTGCGCGCGCTTCAGATCATTGGTTCCGATGGTGGCGTAGCCGAGCATGAGATTCTCCTTTAGTGAGTACAGACTACCGATATTTGCGAATGCTGACCCGCTCTTAGCGAATAGAATTGCCGCGGGCGCACGACATGACGCGGCACTCAAGCGCGCAACTGCATCCGCAGTGATTGCCTTTCGGCGAGCCCAAATCGGCGCAGTGCCTCACCCATCCTCTGGCGATACGGCGCGCCCGAGATAACGATGTCCACCTGGGTGAGCGAGGTATGTGTATGGCCTCGCGCGGCGATGTGCTGCACATCGCCGCCGGCCGCGGATAGGGCCGCCGCATACGCCGCACCCTCATCACGCAATGGATCGAACTCGCAGGTCACAATGGTGGCCGGGGGAAGGTTCGACAGGTCGTCGGCTTGCAGCGGCGCGACACGCGGATCCGTCCGGTCGGCGGAGTCAACGTAGTGATCGAAGAACCAGTGCATGATTGTCTTAGTGAGCACGTAGCGTTCGCCGTTCTCCTCGTACGAGCGCCTTGTTAAGTCTGTATCGGTGACTGGAGCGAGCAGTAGCTGCCCGCTGATCGCCGGACCGCCGTTATCGCGCGCGAGCCGGCACACCACCGTGGCGAGATTTGCTCCGGCGCTCCAGCCGGCCACCGACACTGGCCCCGATCGCCCCCCGAGCGTCTCGACACGCGCAGCGACCCACTGCAGCGCGGCGAACGCATCCTCGACCGCCGCCGGAAACGGCGACTCGGGCGCGTGCCGGTAGTCGACCGACACAATGATTGAGCCGGAACGAACGCACAGGTCACGGCAAAACGGATCGTCGGAGTCGCAGCCGCCGAACACCCAGCCACCGCCGTGGTAGTAGACCACCACGGGGTGAGGGCCGGCCGTGGCCGGCCGATAAAGTCGATAGTTGAGGTCCCCTGCGACGCCGGGCAGGGTGCCATCCAGGCACTCGCCCACCGCGGGGCCGGGCGGCCGCTGCGCGTCCAGCGCAACCAGCAACGCCCGTGCGGCCTGCGGCGACATCGACTCGATGGCGGGCAGGCCAAGACTCTCGATCATCTCGAGCACGATCGCGACGTCCGGCTGCAAGCGGCGAATCACACCGTCGTTGCACTGCGTGCGATCGGGACCCTGGAGTCGGAATCCGAGGTAACCCTGCGCCACCGCGTCGTCACAAGCTTTTCGGTATCGGTCCACACCGCCGATATACGGCAGGAAGACCCGCGGCTTGCCGGGCACGTTGGCACCCATGTACCAGGAGTTTGCGGTCGGGAAGAGCGTGACGTCGGCGCAATCATTGACGTGCTGGATCCAACCGGCCTCGGCGGTCTCGGTCGGCTCGATGGTCTCTACGCCGCTGCGGTTCATGTAATGGATGGTGTCGCACACCCACTCCACGTGCTGCTCGATCGACACCATCATGTTTGACAGCACCGACGGGCTCCCCGGGCCGGTGATCATGAAGTAGTTTGGGAAGCCCACTGTCATGAGCCCAAGATACGTTTTCGGACCCCCGGCCCACTTATCCTTCAGGGATAGCCCATCACGGCCGATGATATCCACCGCCACGATGGCGCCTGTCATGGCGTCGAAGCCCGTCGCGAATACGGTGGCATCGAACTGCAGCGACTCTTCGGTGGTGTCGATGCCTAAGCGAGTAACGGTGGTGATCGGTGTTTTGCGCAGATCTATCAGGCGGACGTGTGGGTGATTGAAGGTCTCGAAATAGCCTGAGTCGAGGCAGGGCCTCTTGGTGCCGTAGTAATAGCCCTTCGGGCACAGGGCGTCTGCGGTCGCGGGATCCTTCACGATCGCGCGGATCTTTTCCCGCAGAAACTCGCAGTAGGTCTCATTCGCCGCCGCCCCGGTCAGCATGTCGGCAAAAGTGGTGGGCAGCAGGTCACCCGAATTCCACGCCGCCTCGTACACAGTGCGGCGCTGCTCCTGCGACACTTGCAGCGCTCCCAACGCTGGTGTAGGGCCGGAGACCCCGGTCATCGTCAAGCGTGCGGCCTGTCGGTAAGCATTGCGATCGGCTCTGAAAGCATCGAGCTTCTCCTGGGGCGCGGGACCGTTGCGCGCCGGCCTCGAGAAGTTGGGCGTCCGCTGGAACACCGTCAGCTGCGCGGCCTGCTCGGCGATGATTGGAATGGACTGGATCGCCGAGGAGCCGGTGCCGATCACCGCGACCCGCTTGCCGGTGAAGTCGACGCCCTCATGGGGCCAGCGATGCGTGTAGTAAGTCTCGCCTTTGAAGCGGTCGGCGCCGGCGATGTCGATCTCCTTCGGCAGTGACAGGCAACCGCTGGCCATTACATAGTACCGGCAGCTGATCTCGTCACCAGTACCGGTAAGGACGCGCCAGCGCCTGGCTTGTTCATTCCATCTCGCCTGCTGCACGCGAGTGGCAAATCGGATGTCCTTGCGCAGATCGTACTTGTCGGCCACGTGGTTGGCGTAAGCGAGAATCTCCGGCTGGGTGGCGTACTTCTCGGACCACTGCCACTCTCGCTCCAATTCCGGGTCGAAGCTGTAGGAATAGTCGACGGACATGATGTCGCAGCGAGCCCCGGGGTAGCGGTTCCAGTACCACGTGCCACCGACGCCGTCAGCGGACTCGAGCACCAAGACGGAGAAACCTTGACTGCGCAGCCGCTGCAGTAGGTAAAGCCCAGCGAAGCCAGCGCCCACCACCACCACGTCTGTAGACGTGACCGTCGATCTGTTGCCTATGTCCATCATGGCCGCCCTTCTAGTTGTGGCGAACGACTGTTTCGGATATCAGAATCGCGTCAGTGTGCGAGCATGCGCGCGTCGATGCCGAGGCCAAGCGTAAACGTGGATCCCACTGCACTTACGACGGCCGTCTTGCGGTTAAGACCGGTTGACTCTCGTAGGCGATAAGTGGCTTCTATGCCGGTACAGTGACCGGCGAGAAGATTCTCGATTCGATAGGACTTGAGCTTCGCTCCCGTCCAGACGAGCGTTTGATCCGATGCATTGAAAAGATGCAGGCCGCCGATCAGAGCCAACAGGGGCCTGGTGCCGACGATGGTCCGCGCGTATTCCACAATGTTGATGATGCCGGCGTGGCCACAGCCAGTCAGGATCACGATCCCCTCGCGTGCATCGAATACCAGCGCGGAATCCTCTGGGACGTTATCTTCCACGCGTCCCTGCGCTGTCATCAACGACAGCCCTGGAAACCAGTTCTTCTCAACGTTCGGCCGCGGCACGGGACCAGTCAACCAGACACCTGGATAAAGTTCGGTGGCTTTGTCATGAATGATGAATACACCGCCGGTGGCGAGGTATTCCGCCTTGATCAGCCGCAGCCCGTTTTGATCTTCACCCGCCTCGTTCAAACGCGGCTCGAAGATGGCGGCCCCCACATGGACCCGGCTCATGGCGCGGGGGTTGGTTTTGGCAAACTCATGGCGAAGGGCCATTAAGCCGCCAACGTGGTCCCAATGATTGTGCGACAACACGACGTCTTCCACATCCGATAAGTCGATATGCAGAGCCTTGGCATTGTTTAGGACCATGTCGGATGAAGCGCCCGTATCGTAGAGAATCTTGTGCCCATCCACCTCGACCAACGCCGAGTAGCCCCACTCGCCGTCTCCCAGATGAGGATCACCGGCGACATTGGTAACCAGCACGGTGATTTTCAACGTGCGCGCTTCATGTGAAGTCTTTACATCCGCTGCTGCTGCTGCCGGCGTCGAACACGTCAATATCACTGCAAGAAGAGCTGCTGCCGGCCGAAGTATCCTCAACAGCTCGTGGCTTTTTGTTTGGATTGCAAACACGAGTCCTCCTAAGCTTGCTTCCCACGCTCGATAACAAACGGAAGCCATCGGAGCTTCATGCTGCATCCGTTGTGCGCAAGCTTACTGGATGTTGCCCGCGACCGCTTCTGCGCCTCGATGTCAGGCGGAGCTCCGCGCCGTATGAAAGGTGATCGCGTAGCCATCGGGATCACCGGCAACGAAGAAGCGACCGAAGGGACCGTCGGCAAGCGGGCTGAGGATCGCGCCGCCCCGCTTGACGATCAGGTCGTGCAGCGCGTTGGCGTCGTCGCACGCGATCCAGAGCACCATGCCTACACCGAGCGGCCCCGCTTCGGGAAGCGGACGGAGAGGCTCTCGCAACGCCAGCGGGATCGGCGCGGTCTTGAGAACGACCGCGCCAGGCGGACTCTGCGCCGCGGCTTCGAAACCGAAGACCTCCAAGTAGAACTTTCTGGATGTGGCGAGGCTGCGCACTTGCAAGGCAATGAAGTCCGGGCCGACTGGCGTTGTCATGCGAGCTCCTATGGAATAATATCAGTGACCTGATACTAATGTAAGGGCCCTGACATGTCAACGGCGAAAGCGGCGCCTCGCAGCGGAGTCGACTGGGTTGGCTATAACCTGAAGATCACGCAACATCGTTTGCGGCAACGCCTGGATGCCGAACTCGCGCGGCTCGGCATCACCGCGGCGCAGAACGCCGTGCTGCTCGCCGTCGCCGGCAACCCGCGAATCTCGAATGCCGAGCTGGCTCGCGCGGCGTTCGTGACGCCTCAGACCATGCAGGCCATCCTCGTCAATCTCGAACGCGGAGGCCTGATCGTGCGCAG
>Ga0209624_10002769_pt1 | contig 12789 bp, 12 predicted proteins | sample JacPinW_OM2H0_O1_FD_188565 | JGI IMG/M metagenome (GOLD analysis project Ga0209624, IMG submission 188565) | Forest soil microbial communities from Algoma, Ontario, Canada - Jack Pine, Ontario site 1_JW_OM2H0_O1 (SPAdes) (version 2) | ecosystem: Environmental > Terrestrial > Soil > Boreal... | reverse complement strand
CGATCGAAGTCGATCCGCTCACTCCCAAGCCACTGGTTGATCCCGTAGTTCCGCCGCTGCGGCTGGCCGATCCGACCCAGCCGATCTCCGACCTCGAAGTTGTCAAGCACGTCGATCGCGCCACCGCCCAGGTCGGCCAACGCCTCACGTACACGCTGCGCGTCACCAACCGCGGTCCCGACGACGCCACGGGCGTTCACCTCAGCGACACCTGGACCCTCGGCCTGAAGGTTCTCTCCGTCCACGCGAGCCAAGGCAGCTGCGGCAGCGGCGCTCCGCTGCAGTGCTCGCTCGGCGAGATCAAGAGTGGCGCCAGCGCGAGGATCACGGTCGTTGCAGTCGTCAAGCATCCAGGACGCGAGAAGAACACGGCCGTCGTCGTCAGCGACAGCCGTGACCCCGACCAGAGCAACGACAGTTCCACCGCCGAATCGGTGATCGAGGCGCCACGCAATCCACCGCCACCGCCGATCGTCACCGGCTAGGGGTGTGACCCGGCTGAGGTCTCGACGTCGCAGCTTGATGCCATCGTTTGCCTAGATGACCGATACGGCGTGTAACGCCTGAACCCCGCTAAGCAGCCGAATCGCGCGGCCGCGGCCAAAACCGGCATTGACCTGTTTCGGTGATCCCCACGGGGTTCAAACCGCCACCTCGGATTTCGGGCACTCACGCACACGAGTGCCCGAATCGCCGCATATCGCCACATATCCGCGCGCATCTCTGGCCGGGGCCTTTCGCGGTGTCACTACGAAAGCCCTGCAAGTCGCCACATTCGTGCCGTGCGGCTTTCGGTGACCGGCGTAATTGCCATGCAGAAGGTCGTCGGTTCGAATCCGATCAGCCGCTTCGCTTTGATTCCCCTGTACTTCGGCAGGTTGGCCCTCCGGGGGAACCTGGCGCTAATCACCCCACCAGTCGCGCTTGCCTTCGACGTCGTCGCGCGGATTCTCGCCGAGACTGGGTGCGCCGATGACGAGGATCTCGAGGCCCTCGGGCCCGGCCTCGTAGCCACGCCACGTACCGGGCGGGACGCGCACCGCGTCCCATTCCTCGAGCTCGACGGTCTCGTCGTCGAGCTTCATCCGCCCGCTCCCGCGCACGACGACGTAGACCTCCTCCTGTGTCTCATGCGTGTGGCCGTACGGAAAGCGATAGCCAGGCGGGACGCGCTGGTAGGTCAGACCGGATTGCTCGAGCTCGAGCGCCTTGGTCGCCGCGCGGAACTCCAGCTCCGGCGCGCCGTCGAAGTTGGACCCGAGGTCCTCCAGGTCCTCCTTGAGGTTCCTGAGAGTGAACGGCACGGCGCAATCCTATGGCGCAACGGACAGGCTGGGAAATCAAACCGCCACCTCGGATTTCGGACACTTCTCCGCCGGAGTTCCCTGCTCGGCTTTGGCCCGCTCCAGCACGCCGGCCGGAGCGGGGTTTGAGTACTGCGAGGCCGTGGCCCTACTTGGCGAGGGTGACGTTGACCTTGGTGCCCGGCAGCTTGTTCTTGCCCGGCTTGATGCTCTGCTTGGTGACCGTGCCGGTTTTCGGCGTGGCGCCGTTGAGCTTCTTGACCTTGCCGAGCTTGCAGCCGGCGTTGCGGAGGCGGGTCTTGGCCGCATTCAGCTTGTTCTTCTTCAACTTGGGGACGACGCACGCCTTGTAGTTGAAGCGGTCCGCGCCGACGGTGGGGCTGGTGCCGGCGAGGGTGGTGACGGTGATGTCGACCCGGCCACCTTGTTTGGTCGCCGGTGCGGTCGCGGTGACTTCGGTTTCGGAGACGACCGCGTAGCTGGCGGCCGGCGTCGCGCCGAATTTGACCCCGCTGGCGGCGGTGAAGTCGGTGCCGGTGATTTTCACCGTGGTGCCGCCGGCGATCGAGCCGGAGGTGGGGGAGATCGCGGTGATCGCCGGGGTCGGCTGGACTTCGGCGCTGAGCTCGATCTCTTTCCCGGAGACGGGCGGCCGTGCCGGCACCGTCGCTCCATCGCCAGGGAGCGGGAAGATCGACGCGTAGCTCGCGCCCGAGACGTCGGCGACACCGATTTCGTCGCTGCCGTTGCTCGGATCGATGCCGATCAGGTCACCGGAGTGGACCGGCAGGTTCGCGGTGAAGGTCTGCAACCCGGTGCCGCTCGGGGTCACGCCGCCGCTGGTGCCGCTGGCGGCGTAGGCACCGGTGCCGGTGGGGTGGAGCACCCGCAGGTAGAAGGGGCCGCCTTTGGCGCCCTGCACCCGCCAGCGCACGATCGCGCCATTGACGGGAGAGACGAGGTTGGCGCCCTTCTCGGGCAGCGCGGCGTTGAGGAACGTCTGCACTTCTTTGAACGGTTCCGAGGTGTAGCCGGAGGGCAGGACGCTGCCCACCGTGATCGTCGAGGCCTGCGCTGCACCGGCGCCGAGCAGGGCGCAGGCGCTGGCCGCGACCGCGGCGAGGAGGCCGAGTCGGGATCCGCGACCGATTCCGGTGCGGCTCGCGCTGGTGGTCTGATCTCTGTGTCGTCGCTTCATTCGGTGGTTGCCTCCCCGATTAGTTGGTCCCGGTATGCCCTGTCCCGCGCACCCGGATTCTGAGCACTAAACACGGCCCTCCCCGAAGGTTGCGGGGGCGAAACCCGCGCCGGGACAGATCGCCCCGCCGACTGGCTGCATGGCCAAGGCTGCCACAATGCCCGGCGGTGGCGACCGACCGGCAATACGACCTGGCGCTATTCGGGGCCACTGGGTTCACCGGTGGGCTCACCGCCGAGTATCTGGCGGCGAACGGGCCCGAGGGCCTGAGTTGGGCGCTGGTCGGGCGCAACCGCGGCAAGCTCGAAGCGGTCCAAGCGAGGATCGCCAAGGCGTCGCCCAGCGCCCCGGTGCCGGACCTGCTCGAGGCCGACGCCGCCGACGCGAGCGCGATGGCCAGGGTCGCCGGCTCCGCCCGGGTGGTGATCACCACCGTCGGCCCATACGCCCTCTACGGCGAGCCGATCGTCGCCGCCTGCGCTGCGGCCGGGACCGACTACGTCGACCTCACCGGCGAGCCCGAGTTCGTCGACCGGATGTGGATCCGCCACCACGCCGAGGCGCAGCGGACCGGCGCCCGCCTGGTCCACTGCTGCGGCTTCGACTCGATTCCCCACGACCTCGGCGCCTACTTCACCGTCCAGCAGCTGCCCGAGGGCGTGCCATTGAAGGTCGACGGCTACGTCCGCTCCAACGCCAGCTTCTCCGGCGGCACCTTCCACTCGGCGATCAACGGCTTCGCCCGTGCCCGGCAGACGCTCGGCGCCGCCAAGGAGCGCCGACGCGGGGAGCCGCGTCCAGCGGGGCGCGAGATCCACTCGGCTCCGCTCGGCATCCACCACGACTCCGAGCTGGGCGGCTGGGCGGCGCCGCTGCCGACGATCGACGGCGCCGTCGTCCGCCGCTCCGCCGCGGCTCTCGAGCGCTACGGCCCGGACTTCACCTACGGCCACCACGTGCTCGCCAAGCGGCTGGCGACGGTCGCCGTCGCCGCGGGCGGGGTGGGGACGGTCGCGCTGCTGGCGCCACTGCCGCCGACCCGCAAGCTGCTGCTGAAGATCAAGTCCCCGGGGGAGGGACCCGACGAGGCCGAGCGCGCGAAGAGCTGGTTCAAGGTCAAGTTCGTCGGCGAGGGAGGCGGCAAGCGCGTCGTCACCGAGGTCTCCGGCGGCGACCCCGGCTACGGCGAGACCTCGAAGATGCTGGCCGAGTCGGCGCTCTGCCTCGCCTACGACGAGTTGCCGGAGACCGCGGGCCAGGTGACCACCGCGCAGGCCATGGGCGATGCCCTTCTCACCAGGCTCGAGGGCGCCGGGATAGCCTTCGAGGTGGTCGTGCCAGTGCAACCCGACCGGAGGTCGCAGGGTGTCGGTTGAACATGTCGACGTGCTGATCGTGGGTGCCGGCCTCTCCGGCATCGGCGCCGCCCACCACCTGCAGGAGCGCTGCCCCGGCAAGAGCTACGCGATCCTTGAGGCCCGCGAGGAGATCGGCGGCACCTGGGACCTCTTCCGCTATCCCGGCATCCGCTCGGACTCCGACATGCACACGCTCGGCTACCGCTTCCGGCCCTGGACCGACGCGAAGTCGATCGCCGACGGCCCCTCGATCCTGCGCTACGTCCGCGACACCGCCCGCGAGGGCGGCATCGATCGCCAGATCCGCTTCAACCATCGCGCCGTCGACGCCCGATGGTCGAGCGAGGAGGGGTTGTGGACGGTCGCGGCCGAGCGCACCGACACGGGGGAGACGGTGACCCTGAGCTGTGGCTTCCTCTTCGTGAACAGCGGCTACTACCGCTACGACGAGGGCTACACCCCCGAGTTCCCCGGCCTCGACCGCTTCGCCGGCGAGGTCGTCCACCCCCAGCACTGGCCCGAGGACCTCGACTACGCCGGCAAGCGGGTCGTCGTGATCGGCAGCGGCGCCACCGCGATGACGCTGGTGCCGGCGATGGCCGAGAGCGCCGCCCGGGTGACGATGCTGCAGCGCTCGCCCACCTACGTGATCTCGATGCCCGGCGAAGACGGCCTGGCCAACCGCCTGCGGCGCCACCTTCCCGACCGCGTCGTCTATCCGATCGTGCGCTGGAAGAACGTCATCGCCCAGAGCATCTTCTACCGGCTCAGCCGCCGGCGGCCGGAGCTGATCAAGAGGCTGCTGCGCCGCGGCGCGATCAAGGCGCTGCCGCCGGGCTACGACGTCGACACCCACTTCAAGCCCCGCTACAACCCCTGGGACCAGCGCGTCTGCCTGGTCCCGGATGCCGATCTCTTCCGTGCTCTCGGCAGCGGCCGCGCCGAGATCGTCACCGACCGCATTGAGACCTTTACCGAGGGTGGGATCGAGCTCGAGTCCGGGGCCAAGTTGGAGGCCGACGTCGTCGTCACCGCGACCGGTCTCAACCTGCTCTTCCTCGGCGGCATGAAGGTCTCGATCGACGGCACCGAGCCGGACCTGTCGCGAACGCTGACCTACAAGGGGATGATGCTGAGCGACCTCCCCAACTTCGCCTACACGCTCGGCTACACCAACGCCTCCTGGACGCTGAAGGCGGACCTCACCTGCGAATACATCTGTCGCCTGCTCAACCACATGGACGCCGGCGGCTACCGGGTCTGCACGCCCCGGGTCGACGACCCCTCGATTACCGAGGAGCCGCTGCTCGACTTCACCTCCGGCTACGTCCTGCGCTCGATCGAGCACCTGCCCAAGCAGGGCTCGAAGGAGCCGTGGAAACTGCGCCAGAATTACCCGGTCGACCTGCGCATGCTGCGCCACGGCCCGGTCGACGACGGCTCGATGCGGTTCTCCAACCCGGCGCCGCGCCCTCGGGCTGCGAGCCAGGCCCTGGCCTCTTCCTCCTGATCGAGGTCGTAGACCTCCATGGCCCTGGTGGATTGGCCGGCTCGGCGCCGAGGTAGGCTTCCTCCTATGGACGACCAGCAGGTTCTCGGCCGCATCGACGAGCTCGTCCGGGAGGAGGAGCAGTTGCTCCACCGTCACGAGGGCGAGTCTGGCCTCAGCCCCGACGAGCACGCCCGCCTCGAGGAGCTCAAAGTCCAGCTCGACCAGGCCTGGGACTACCTGCGCCAGCGCCGCGCCCTGCGCCAGTACGGCGAGAGCCCCGAGGAGGCCAGCCCCCGCGACTCCGGCACCGTCGAGGGCTACGGCGACGTCACCGACTACGACGCCTGATGCACCGATCTTGCCTGCACCCGGGAGACCCTGAGCGCCGCTAGGCTTCACGGCGCTTCCCGGCGCCCTGGCGGAGTGGTTACGCAGCGGCCTGCAAAGCCGTTTACACCGGTTCGATTCCGGTGGGCGCCTTCCGCCGGTCCGCCCCTTCAGGCATTTGCTGGTCCGCTCTATTCAACCCGTCGGGCCGCGGTCGTAGCGGTAGACGTCTCCGATCGCGTAAGCCCCGTTGGGAGTCGGCTGGTCGGTGTTGAACGTCCCAAAGATCAGATAGCGCCTACCGTCGACGATGCAGGGCTTCGCCCACCCCGGGACTTCCGAGTGGACGAAGGTGGTTTCTTTCGCTTCCAGGTCGCGGAGATATAGCCCGGAGCCGACAGGGGACGGCCCGCCGAGATTCGTGGCGTTCGAGAAGAAGGCGACGAGTGTGCCGTCGGGAGAGATCCCGAGGAATGATTTGCTGATGAAGCTGTTGGCCGGCGCGCCATTCGAGCCGCTTGCCCGCGAGACGAGGACGGTGTGCCCGCTGCGCAGATCCCGCTCGAAGACCTGAGTGCGGACACGGTCGCCTTTGCGGAAGAAGGCGACATAGCGGCCGCTTGCGGAGATCGCCGGCGCGTAGGAGGTGGTGGCAAGGTGGGTCCGGGAGACAGCGATCGTTTTCGCGCCGGTGAGATCGCGGACGAAGACGTTGCCGTCGAAGACGTCGCCACGCGGTCCGGTCGCGCCAAGGTTGGTCGCGGAGGACGTGAAGGCAATGTGCCGGCCATCGGCCGAGATTTCGGGTTCTGCGCAGGGCGCGTTGGCGATCTGGCCGCGGCGGCCTGACGCACGGGAGACCAGCGTCGTCGTGTTGGCCACCAGGTCGCGGACGTAAATCTGGGGAGGGACACGTCCTCGGTAGGCGGCCGGGAACAGATTCGGCGCAGTCGAAACGAAAGCGAGATAGCGACCGTCGGCCGAGAGCGACGGTCGGTCAACCGAGGGGTGGAGCTCGTGTGTTGGCGGGGCAGAGGCGGGAGCGCCGTCGGCTCCGTTGGTCCGCGAGGCGAGGCGGGTGGTGCCGGCGCGCATGTCGCGGACGAAGATCTCCTCGTGTCCGCCGCCGTCGCTGTAGTCGATGCTCGCGACGTACGCGAGAAAGCGGCCGTTTGCCGAGACGACCGGCCTTTCAGGCCGGTGGCCGACGGTCGGGACCAACGTCGTTCGACCGGAGCGCATGTCGCGTCGGAATAACCGCAAGCCCCGGGCGGGCAGCGAGGGAGTGAAGTTCGTCGCGTAGGAGGTGAAGAAGATGAACCGACCATCGGCAGTTGCAGTCGGTTCGAAGGAGGGGAGGTTGCCGGCGGGGCCTTCGCTTCCACTCGCCCGAGAGACGAGCTGCGTCTTCGGCCATTCGCTAACGCTCGCCTGGGAGACGGCGGAAGCGGTTGTCGCGATCAGCAGTCCAGCGCAGAGAGCGAGCAGCGCGCAGAGAGTTCGGCCGGCGCTAGGCGGTTCAGCCTTTCTCAGCAACAGCGTCCTTCGTCTTGCCCGCGGAGATCGTGCGGACCTCCTTGGCGTTGACGAGCAGCTTGGCGCCGTCGATACGGGTGACTTCGAAGAGGGGCACGTTGGCGGAGCCGACCTCGTCGATCAGCTTCTTGGCCTCGGCCAGGGTCTCCTGGATGGCGACGGAGTGGTCGTCGCCGAAGCGGATGTAGGTCGGCATCGGGTCGACCTTAGCGGGCACCGGCCCTCCCATCGGCCTGAGCGCTGCGCCAGTTCGGCCGCAGATAGGCCTCGGCGAACCCGGCCCGGAGGATGTTGCGATAGCTGGTGGACGGGCGCCCGGGAACGCGCTCGCCGGCCTCGATGAAGAGGGTGCGGCAACCGGCGGCGCTCGCATCGAGGATGCGGCGGCGGAGCAGGGCCAGCTGGCAACCGCGACCGCGAGCCGGCTCGAGCGTGGCGGCGATGCCGAGCTCGGCCAGATCCCCCTGAATCAGCATCGCGGCACAGGCCTGGGTGGTGTCATCGACGCGGGCGACATAGCAGCGCCAGTCCCCGTGGCCGGGGAGTCCGGCAAAGAAGCTGGAGGCCCAGGCCGGCAGGCCGAATCCGGTTGCGGCGATCATCCCGAACGGCTCCTGCTTGGGGTCGATCACCTCGATCACCTCAATGTCCTTGGGTGCAGCGAAGCGCGGCGGGTGGACATCGCGGGTGAACTTCATCCAGGCGCGGTCCTTGGCGAAGCCGTTGTCGGCAAGCCAGTGCTCGGCGGGCTCCGTCTCGGGCAGCCCCGGGGTGGTGGGGATGTAGGGGTCGACACCGCGCGATCTCGTCCATTTAGCGGCCCTGCCGAGATCTCCGCCCTCGACCGCACCCGGCTCGGTCGCTCCGAGGGCGAGGTTCATCATCCCCACGCCGGGCAGCGCCTTCACCACCGTCGCCTGCACCGAGCCGAACTCCTCCATCTCAACGCCCCGCTCGGTGGCGACGCCGGCCGGGACCGATTCCCAGATGTCGCGCCAGAACCGCTTCTCGACCCGGTCCAGCGCCCTCCGGTCGTACTCGACCCCGCCCGCGTTTTCGCCTCCAGTCATCGCCCACCGCAGGATAGGTCGCGATCGCGCCGCTGGCCAGTCGCGCGCATCTGTCAGCCTGAGGGCGTGAGCGTCGCCACCGCAAGCGCCAGCGCCGAGGAAACGGCTTCCCGGATCCCCGAGAACCAGGTGATCGTGCTGTTCGGGGCGACCGGAGACCTGGCCAAGCGCAAGCTGCTGCCGGGGATGTTCCACCTCGCCCAGGTGGGGCTGATGCCGCGCCGGTTCCGGATCATCGGGGCGGCGCGCAACGCGGTCGACGTCGAGGAGTTCCGCGAGCAGGCGCGACAGGCGATCGAGGCCTCCGGGCGCGAGGACATGTCGCCCGCGACCTGGGACCCCTTCGCCGAGTCGTTGCGTTTCGTCGGAGTCGGGGACGGCTTCGACGATCTGAGCGCGGCCGTCGCCGCCGCGCGCGAGGAGCTCGGCGGCGAGGCCGGCCTGCTCATCTACCTCTCGCTGCCGCCGAAGGCGGCGGCGGGCACGGTCGAAGCGCTCGGCGCCTCCGGCCTGGGCGACGGCGCCAGGGTCATCACCGAGAAGCCGTTCGGCACCGACCTCGCCTCGGCGCGGGAGTTGAATGCGCTGCTGCACTCGGTCTTCGACGAGCGCTGCATCTACCGGATCGACCACTACCTGGGCCGCGAGGCGGTCCAGAACCTGCTGGCCCTGCGCTTCGCCAACGGCATGTTCGAGCCGGTCTGGAACCGCAACCACATCGACCACGTCCAGATCGACATCCCGGAGACGCTCTCGATCGAGATGCGCGGCAGCTTCTACGAGCAGACCGGCGCCTTCCGCGACATGATCGTCACCCATCTCTTCCAGGTGCTCGGCTTCGTCGCGATGGAGCCGCCGACCTCGCTGGAGCCGAAGGCGCTGGGGCTCGAGCGCGAGAAGGTCTTCGACTCGATGCCGCCGCTGCTGCCCGAGAACGTGGTTCGCGGCCAGTACGCCGGCTATCGCGAAGAGGACGGCGTCGCCGCCGATTCCGACACCGAGACCTTCGTCGCGATCAAGGCCTTCGTCGACAACTGGCGCTGGGAGGGGGTGCCGTTCTACCTGCGCTCCGGCAAGCGCCTGGCCGAGAGCAAGCACCTGCTGACGGTCGCCTACGCGCAGCCACCGCGACGGATGTTCCCGCTCGACTGCGACCAGGTGGTCGAGTCCTTCGGCCACGACCACCTCAGCTTCGAGCTCGGCGACCCCGGCAGCATCTCCGCCTCCTTTCTCGCCAAGGTCCCCGGCCCGACGATCCAGCTCGGCGAGGCGCACATGCGCTTCAGCTACGCCGACACCTTCGGTGGCGCCGAGCACGCCCTCGACGCCTACGAGCGCCTGATCCACGACGTGATGGTCGGCGATCGCACCCTCTTCACCAGCTCCGACGCGATCGAGCGCCTCTGGGAGATCTCCGAGCCGGTCCTCGAGCAGCCGCCCCCGGCGCAGATCTACGAGCCCGGCTCCTGGGGCCCGGCCGCCGGCGACGACCTGATCGCGCCGCGCCACTGGCACCTGCCGAGCGACCACGTCTGAGCCCGGCGGCGCGGGGAACGGAAAAGGGCCCCATAAGGGGCCCCTTGTTTCCGAAGGACGTGCCACCAGCGAGTCTGAAGTCGCTGGCTCGTCGGTCCTCGAGCTTGGAAGTTCTAGCTGCCGCAGCTCGTGCGACGTACTTATAAACACGGGCGGGGCTGAAAAGTTGCACTGGCTGCATCGGCCGATCTAAGGGCGACCTTGAGCCGGGCGGCGACCGCCGCCCGGCCTTCTGTTTGCCGCTGCTAGATTCACGCCTCCCGGGCGTTTAGCTCAGTTGGGAGAGCGCCACCTCGACAAGGTGGAGGTCACTGGTTCGAGCCCAGTAACGCCCATATCCTCCTCGGGAACGTGGCCGCTAGGCGGTCGCCGGCAGCATCACCTGGGTCAGTCGCAGGCTGTTTCCCGACGGGTCGCGGAAGCCGGAGTCGATGCCGTAGGGACGCTGTTCGGGCGTCTCGGTGAACTCGACGCCGCGTGCCTTCAGCTCCTCGTAGGAGGCCTGGCAGTCGTCGGTGGTGAGGAATACGGTTCCGGCGAAGCCCTTGGCCATCAAGGTTCGCACCTGCTCGGCGCTCTCTCCGGTCATCACCGGCTCGCCCGGGATCGCCATCAGCACGATCGAGAAATCCTCCTGCCCAGGCGGGCTCACAGTGAGCCAGCGGAAGTCGCCCATCTCGGGCAGGGTCACGTCGACGCGAACCTCCATGCCGAGCTTCTCGGTGTAGAAGGCCAGTGCCTCCTCCTGGTCATGGACCCACAACTGCGCGTTTGCGATCTTCATCGGTGTCTCCTTGGTTGGAATCAGCTTGGCGCCGATGCTAGGTCGCGGCCGGCGGGCTGTCTTCTCGAAACGTGCGGTGTTGCGGGCGGGCGTAGGCGCGCACCACGCAGGCCGGCACCACGGCCTGGCTGGCGGCCGGCGGGTAGGCGCCGCGGTAGGCGGTGGGCGTCATCCCGTAGTTCCGCTTGAAGCTCGTCGTGAAGGAGCCGACGCCCTGCAGGCCGACCGCCAGGCAGACCTCGGCGACCGAGCGATCGGTGTTCCGCAGCAGCGCCGCCGCCCGCTCCAGACGCCGGGTCAGCAGGTAGGCGTGCGGCGACTCGCCGAAGGCGCGCCGGAACTCGCGGCTGAAGTGAGCCCGCGAGAGCCCCGCCGACCGCGCCAGGTCGTCGACCCCCAGCGGTTCGAAATAGCGGCCGTCGGCCAGGTCCTTGGCGCGCAGCAGGTGGCGGGCGGGAGGGACGAACGCCATGCCCGCAGTCTAGGCTCGCGGGCTTCAGTGACTGTCCAAAAACCCCCACGCACGTCTGGCGGCAACGGACACACTTCGCAGGAAGGCGTCCTCGGTCGGCTAAATGGCGCTGCCATTCGGCCTTCCTGCGTCCTGGTCCCGCTCGGTCCGGCACTCGCCAGCCGCACGCGCGAATTTTCGGACAGTCGCTTGTGATCGGGATCTATGCAGCGGTGGTGGCGGTCTGCGGCGCCTCGTTGGCGATCGGGCAGGCGGCGGTCGGAATTTGCGGCGCCCGCCGCTGGTCGTGGCTCTCGCCCGCCGTCGGCCTGGCGCTGCTTTGCGCAGTCTGCTGGGGGACGGTGCGGATCGGCGGCGACGATGCCGTCTCCGCAGTTGTCGTCCTGGCGCTCTTCGCCGCTTCGGCCGTCTATCTGTGGGGCCGTCTAGAGGGTGGGGCGGAGGCGCTGCGTGCCGGCTGGCCGGTCGCGCTGTTCGCCCTGCTGGCGGCATCGCTGCCCTTCGCCGTCGCCGGCCACTTCGGGATCCTCGGCACCAGCTTCAACCCCGACATGTCCCAGCACCTGCTGGCCGCCGATCGCCTCGCCCACGGCCATGGCGGCCAGCTGCTCCACCAGGGCTACCCGCTCGGGCCGCACTCGGTGGTGGTGGCGCTGAACAAGGGCCTCGGCATCGGCCTGGTCCAGGGCTTCAGCGGACTGACGGTCGCCGTCGCGGTGCTGGCCCCGCTCACGGCCCTCGCCGCCTTCGCCAACCTCAGAGTGATTCCCAGGACGGCCGGCGCGCTCGTCGTCGGCCTTGTCTACGTCGTCGCCTCCTACTTCGCCCAGGGTGCCTTCAAGGAGACCATCCAGGCCCTGCTCGTCCTCGCCTTCGCCCTCGCTCTGCGCGAGTCGACCCGCGCCTGGCGCGACCTCCCCCTTCGCTTCGTCCCCGCGGCGCTCCTCGCCGTCGGCTCCGTCTACGTCTACAGCTTCCCCGGCCTGATCTGGCTGATCGGCACCTTTGTCATCTGGGCCGCCATCGAGGTCATCGTCAGCCGGAATGGTTCCTCCGACCTTGGTCCCTCGCCGGTACGTGCTGCCTTTCTGGCCCTGCTGACCTTCCTCGTCCTGGTAGCTCCCGAGATCGGCCGCATGATCGACTTCCACAGCTTCGAGACCTTCGATCCCAACGGTCCCGGCCTCGGCAACCTCTTCGGCCAGGTCTCGCCCTTCGAGGCGCTGGGAATCTGGCCCTCCGGCGACTTCAGGCTCGCGCCCGGAGATGGAGCGGTGCCCGCCGTCGGGTACTACCTCGGCGCCGCCTTCGCGTTCGGCCTCCTGCTCTACGGCGTCGCCCGCTGCTGGCGCCGGCGCGAGTCCGCGGTCCTCGCCGGCCTTGGCGCGGTCGCGCTGGCGTATGTCGCCGCCCGCGTCGACGGCACCCCGTACACGGCGGCCAAGGCGATCGAGATCGCCTCGCCTCTCGTCGCCCTGACGATCCTGCTCCCCTTGGGATGGCGCACGAGCCGGCCGCCAGCGACGAGGAGTTCCACTGGACGATCGCGGTCGCGCGTCTGATCCTGCCGGCGTCGATCCACCTGCAGGCGCCACCGAATCTGAGTGTCGATCCCACGCGGCTGCTCGACTTCGGCATCGATGACTTCGGAGGGATCTCGCCGGTCACGGCCGATCACGTCAATCCCGAACGGGCCTGGCCCGCGCTGGCCG
>Ga0209624_10002768_pt1 | contig 12790 bp, 9 predicted proteins | sample JacPinW_OM2H0_O1_FD_188565 | JGI IMG/M metagenome (GOLD analysis project Ga0209624, IMG submission 188565) | Forest soil microbial communities from Algoma, Ontario, Canada - Jack Pine, Ontario site 1_JW_OM2H0_O1 (SPAdes) (version 2) | ecosystem: Environmental > Terrestrial > Soil > Boreal... | reverse complement strand
TTTTTCTTCGCAGGCTATGAGGGCACACTCATACGCCAGTACACTCAGTCCACCATCTCTTACGTTCCCACCGCCGCGGAACTCACCGGGAACTTCGGGCCGTACATTTCAGCCGGCTGTCCTGGATCCGCGGGGATTGCGAACTCGCCCGTTGTCCATAACGGTCATCTGGTGCTGCCCATCAGTCCGGCAGCGGTAAAGATAGCCTCTTATCTTCCCCAGTCGAACAATGCCTGCGGACAGGTTTTCAGCGGAATCCCTCTGCATCAGAACGAATGGCAGGTGCCCGTACGGCTGGATTACAACCTGAGCAATAAGAACATGCTTTTTGCGCGCTACCTGGTCACTAAAATCAACATTGCTCAGCCTTATGACATCAGCAAGAATGTGTTGTCCACCGACGGCGCGGGCGCCAACGACATGTCGAATTCCCTCGCTCTAGGCGATACCTATCTGTTCAGCACCACCGTCGTCAACTCCTTCCGGGCATTTGGAAACCGGGTGGGCGCCACTACTCCCGGCGCGCAGACCTTTGGCCCCCAGCAAGTGGGAATCAACAATATGTACGATTACTACGGCAACTTCGTCCCGATCTATTTGGTCGCGAACGGATTCTCGACAAATTTCGGGGCCAATTTCTTTATCGGTTCGGACACCACCACCAACTTCGGGCTCAATGACGATCTGAGTATAGTCCATGGGTCGCACCAATTCAGCTTTGGCGTAAATGCGATGCGCGCCCTGCTGAACGCACACTCTTACGCCTGGTCGGAAGGCTTCTTCGTGTTTGCCGGAATTTTCGGCTCCCCTATGGTGGACTTTGTGGCCGGAGACGCGGCCTTGTTTCATCAGGCCAATCCGAATCCCGAGAATCTGACCCAGAACTTCGTGGGCTTGTATGCCGCGGACACCTGGAAGGTGAGCCATCGTTTGACTCTGAATTATGGGCTTCGCTGGAATCCCTTTATCCCCATGCAGTTTAAGCAGTCCGATAGTTACGATTTCAACCTGAGCAATTTTTATCACGACATTCGCAGCACCGCGATTCCCACCGCGCCTCCGGGATTTCTCTATGCCGGCGACCCTGGCTTCAACGGCCGCGCGGGCATGAACAATGCCTGGGATCACGTTGAGCCGCGACTCGGCTTGGCGTGGGACCCGTTCGGGGATGGAAAAACCGCCATCCGCGCCGGCGCGGGAATCGCCTATGATTTCATGCGGCAGGATCTAAACGAAAACACCTCCTCGGTGCTGCCTTTCCGCACTACAGTTATCGGGAGCTTCCCGGTTAGTCTGGATAATCCCTACGCGAATATTCCGGGTGGAAATCCATTTCCTTATAATTACAACCCCAAGAACCCCGTCTTCCCCGACTTTCCTTACCAGTCGTTCCTCCCCATCCCAGCGAATCTGCAGACCACCACCCAATACTCATGGAACTTCGGGATTCAGCGGCAGTTCACCAAGAGCTTCTTCCTATCGGCTACTTACGTGGGAACGGAGCTGGCTCACCTATGGACCGGCGTCGACTTGAATCCTCCTCAATTCATTCCTGGAAATTGCGTTGCCGGACAATATGGTCTTACGAAGCCGGGTCCCTGCTCTACCACCTCCAATGAGAACCAGCGGCGCCTGCTGGAGCTAAACAATCCGTCGGCCGGCGATGTATATGGGTCCTTGACCAGCTTGGATTCGAGCGGGACTCAACACTACGACGGTCTTCTCACCAACGCCCGCTTGCGGCTTGGGCAGAACGTGAACCTGGCCGGGAATTGGACCTGGTCCCACTGCATCGGTCTTCCGGTCACCGAGTTGGTTAATGCGGGAGCCACTTATCTGAACACCCCTTATCAGAACAACGGACCTGTGGATCGCCACCTGGCCATGGGTAACTGCACGGTAGGGTCGCTGGACATCAGGCACATCGTAAACGTGACCCTGCTGGTGAACACGCCGACGTTCTCCGGTACTTGGGCGCGCCGTCTGGGCACTGGATGGACTCTTTCGACAATCTACACCGTGCGTACCGGGGTGCCGTTCGAAGCGGAGCTGGGCACAGACAATGCATTGAATGGCTTCAATCCAGCCGGAAACAATCCGGTTCCCCAACGGCCGAATCAACTGCTGTCCAATGTGTACGCAACCAATCAGGGGCAGTCTTGTTCTCCCGCCCCCTGCGTGAGTTATCTCAATCCCGCCGCGTTCGGGGTGCCGACCGCTGGCACTTATGGGAATATGAGCATCGGCGATCTGAGGGCTCCGGCATTCTGGGAATGGGATCAAACCGTTTCCAGAGCGTTCCCCATCACGGAGCGGACGCACCTGGAGTTCCGAGTCGAAGCCTTTAACGTCACCAATTCCGTGCGGCTAGACCCTGTTCCCAACAACGTTCTGGGTGGCACATTCGGGACAATCACCACCGACTATTCCACAACCGGCTCATCATCCCCAACGGGTTCGGGTGGACGAATCGTGCAGCTGGCTATGAAATACGTATTTTAGATTGGGAAGCCATCCAAGCCGATCACCATGGTGGAAAAGCGGTCCAGCATGTAGTGGCCATGCCTGACAGCCCTGCGTGACCTAACCAACTCCGTGCACCGCCACTACTCCGGCCGGTTCGACATCGCCCCGGCGCTCCGGGAGGAAAATCGTACAACACGCGATGAAATACATCTTTTGACCTAAAGCAACGGTTGATAGAGGAAACCTATCGGCTAGCCGGAAATAACTATTTGACGGGTGGGTGACCAGATTTTATACTGATTTCGGTCTACAACCGCAAGCCCTGGTTTTGTTGAGGTCGTTTTGTTGCGTGCCAAAGAAGTGGAGGATTCCAATGTTTGCGAAGTTCTTCCTGGTAGCACTGATTTTCAGCGGCGCTGCGATTGCAGCCGACGATCAAGCTTCGCCTACCTTCAACAAGGACGTTCTTCCTATTTTGCAGAAGAATTGCCAGACCTGCCATCGGCCGGGCCAGATAGCGCCGATGTCTTTCTTGACGTACCAAGAGACACGCCCGTGGGCCAAGGCGATGAAGACCGCCGTCGCTTCCCGCAAGATGCCGCCATGGTTCGCAGATCCGCAAGTCGGTCGCTTCTTGAATGACCACTCCTTGAAGCCAGGCGAAATCGAGACGATTGCCAAATGGGCCAACACAGGTGCATTGGAGGGCGATCCAAAGGATGCGCCTCGGGAAGTCAATTGGCCCGACGGCTGGCAGGTTCAGCCCGACATAATCGTCCGGGGTCCCGTAGTTGAAATTCCGGCGCATCCCAAGAATGATGTGATCGAATGGATGTCGGTCACCGTGCCTACAGGATTTACGAAGGACACATGGGTGAGTTCCGTGCAAATCAAGCCGGAACATCCAGCCGTCGCTCATCATATCTGCCTCGGATTCAATGCTCACAGGGCCGACGTGAAGTATTTCGAACCGGTATGGCAAGACAAGGAGCGCGACTCGGAGGGCAGCGCGATTCCGAGCAAAGGAGCGACGTTTGGCCCTGCTACGCCAGGCGGCCGTTTCACAAATATGGCTGAGGACTGCTATTTGCCGGGTAATCCGGTCGCGGATTACCGTGAGTTTCAGGCCGCGAAGCTAGTTCCCGCTGGAAGCGATATCACTTTGAATCTGCACTACACGCCCAACGGCACCGCGGTCACGGACCACGTTCAGGTAGGATTTACCGTCGCCAAAGAGCCGCCCAAGCGACGCTATGTTTCGTTAAGTACTTCCGCTCCCATGGATGCCGCGCATTTCGCTATACCGCCTAATGACGGTAACTGGCAAAGTCCGCCCGCGGATGTCACTTTCAATCAGGACGTCGAACTGGTGTACATGATGCCCCACATGCATTTCCGCGGTAAGGACATGACATACACTCTGGTGTACCCGGATGGAAGAAAAGAGGTGGTCCTGAGCGTTCCGCACTACGACTTCAACTGGCAACTGGGATACAGCACGTCGGTGAAGGTGCCCAAGGGAACCAAGCTGCACGTCGATGCTCACTTCGATAATTCGCCCAACAACAAGTTCAATCCCAATCCGAACAGGACCGTCTACTATGGCGAAATGACGTGGGAAGAGATGATGTTCCCCTTCTTTGGTGTGGTGGTGGACAAAGACGCCGATCCTGAGAAGATTCTTTCGGGCCAGGGGCCGAGACCTGGCGGCGCGTAGCCGCCAACCCTGTGCTGGAAAGAAAACTGGAAGGCTTTCGTCGCGCTAGCCAAACAAGGCTATTTCGCTCGGGCAGCGGCTGCATGTCGGGTCTCGCAACCAACGCTTTCGGCAGCTATTCAGCGAGTCAGGCGAGGGCAGTGTTTTCAAGCATTCACTGGCAGGGTGAACTGGCGCTCGCGGCCGCGCAACGGATGGCCCTGGAGTGCGACCGTCTGCGCCAGAACCTCAAAGACCGAAGTAACAACTTCTTCGCGAAGCTGCGCACTGAATAAGGTGCTGAGCAAGACCTCTCACGTCATCACGATCGCAGCGCTAATGGTAATGGATCACCGGCCAGTCAGAATCATGATCTCCGGAGGTTGCTGGCAGACCCGCTCGCGTCGCGATTGCAATTCCTCATCGCGAGGCAGGGGCGTAAAGGACGCGGATGGCAGGTTCCGTCTAGCCGACTTGATTCAGCTCGGAGGCAGGCGCCGCGGCGCGCCATTTCTGAATCATGAAATCAAAACTCCACACTCCGGCTCCCACCACTGCAAGATAGAGAAAGACGAAGAAGTACAGCAGCACTTCGTTGCCGCCGGCCCGGAGTGGAACAGGCGAACGCGGTGCCGCGATGAGCAGATACGCCATCAGCGATTGGAGCGCCAATACCAGGGACGCCACCTTCGTCAGCAGTCCAAGCAACAAAAGGGCACCGCCGACCATCGCAATGTAGCCTGTCCACGCAGGAAGCTCATCCAGTGGCATCCGGCCCGCCCCCGCGCGCCTGGCCAGTTGGGGAAACATGCCGTAGACCAGGCGGCAGCCGTGCAGCATAAAAACAAAGGCCAGAATGGCGCGTGTTATCGAGCGCGCGTAGGGTTCCCAGGAACTGAAGGTCTGTTTTACGGCCGCCAGCGCATAACCCGAATTATGACGTTTTTCGATCAGAGAATCCACGCTCCACGGACCCGCTCCGGTGGTGACCAGCCACAGAAACACGTAGCAAAAAAGCACGGCTTCCTCACCGCCGTTGCTGACGGGGAAAAAGCCTCGCGGCGCCCACGTTCGGAAATAGGCTACCGCCATTTCTCCGCACAGGATGAAAGCCGTGGTTCGCGTAAACAGACCCATTACCAACAGCATGCCCCCGATCAGTTCGATGGGTCCCGCGAGGGCGTGAAGCTGCGGGAAATTGTGGTCGATCCTGCCCCCGGCAAAGCCCCACAGTTTCTCGCCTCCGTGCTGCATGAAGAGCAATCCGGCGGCGATTCGCAGGACGCTCAGTATATACGGGGCCCAGTTCATCGTAGCTGCCTCATCGCAAAAACTAAGTACTCGGCCGCCCTCTGGATCGCAGACCCGTTGAGCAGCCACATCAGTATCATCTCCAAGAGCCAACGCGTCAAGCCATCTTTACAAATTTCAACACTTTCGATCCGGGCGCTGGGACCTGGCGGCGACTTCATCTGGACACCGGGAGCGGAAAGGCGGACGACTTGGGTGTTACGGCGGGAAACGACGGTCCGGTGTTGGGCACAGGGGGGAATCGCATTCCGGGAACGCTCAGCGCGGAACGTGCTAAGCGAATTGGTTCGGGATCAACCACGCGCCGATCCGCAGCTTCCACTTGTTTTTACTCTCCTCCAGAGGCTCCCATGCCAACTGGCGCCGCGTTGGCGCAGTGAAGCGTTTGCAACCAGCAGCGCCGGACCTAGTCTCGCCGTGGTAAAAGGAAAGACACTATGTCACTTTCGAAACTGGTGGCGCTAGCGGCTTTGACAACTGCCGGCGCATTCGCGCAAATGCCCCAGCCCATGGTCGGCGAGAACACGACGCAAATCTCCGAACATGTCTGGTCGATCATGGGCTTTCCCAACATCGCTATCGTGGTTGGCAGCCGAGCAACGCTGGTGGTGGATACGGGCATGGGCCCAAAGAATGGAGCCACGGCCGCGCGCGTTGCGGCCAAACTCGCGCCCAATAACCACAAGCTGTTTCTCACCACCACGCACTTCCATCCCGAGCATGCCGCGGGTGAGCCCGGCTTTCCTGCCAGCACCATCCTGATCCGCAACACGGTGCAGCAGCAGGAAATGGAGAAGCACGGCCAGGAAATGATCGACATGTTCAGCCAAAATTCGGCGCAGAATAAGGAACTGCTGGCAGGCGTTGTATTGCGCCAGCCCGACGTGATGTTCGATCAGGAAGGCAGAATCGATCTCGGCGGCGTCACGGCACGGTTGATCTGGTTCGGGGAAGCGCACACGAAAGGCGATGAATTGACCTTTGTCGAACCGGATCGCACGTTGATTTCGGGCGACGTGGTGCAGAACAGGACCATACCGATGATCTTCGGCGACGGTGGCACGCCATCCACCTGGCTCGCCGTCGTGGATAAGATCGCAGGTCTTAACGCCGCCCACGTCCTCCCCGACCACAGCGCTCCTGGCGATGGTTCGCTGGTGGCTGCGGAACGGAATCTGATCTCAGAAATCCGTACACGAGCGCTCGCGCTGAAGCTTCAGGGTAGGTCGGCCGATGAAGCCGGGAGAGAAGTCAGCGACGGTCTGAAAACGTTGCATCCCGATTGGCCCAACACCAACGCAGCGGGATTCGTCAAAAGCGTCTACGCCGATCCACAACAGGATGCCGAGATTCGGCATTAATCGCAATCCTACCCACACGGCGCGAAGCGTCCACTCTTCGTAATCGTAAAGATATGTTAAGACCCCGCAGATGAGTGACCTTCTGAATTGATACTTGAAGGGATGGCCGGATATAATCGATCCGAATATTTTTCGTCGGTTTCAGGCGCAATGTTCATCAGAATGCGTAAAAGTGGGAATCGAACGTCATGGTGGGTGGGGCTGATGTTGAGTGCCACCGCCGCAATGGTCTCCGCGCAGGGGCCGCCTCCGGGTTTCGGACCACCACCCGGCCCGCCTCCCACCCCTCGGGCAGCCGCACCCGTCGACCTCACCGGATATTGGGTTTCGCTGGTAACAGAAGATTGGCGCTCGCGCATGACGGTGCCGCCTAAGGGCGATGCTGAATCCGTCCCACTCAACGCGGAGGGCCGCAAAGCCGCCCAGGCGTGGGACCCGGCAAAAGACGAATCTTCAGGCGGGCAGTGCAAGGCATATGGCGCCGCCGCGATCGTGCGTCGGCCCGGCAGGATACACATCACCTGGCAGGACGATAACACGCTAAAAGCCGAGTTCGACGCAGGTACCCAGACCAGAACCTTATACTTCGGAGCAACGCAGGGACAAGGTGGAGACTGGCAGGGGATCTCAGTGGCTAGTTGGGACGTGCCCGGCACGATAATGACGCGAGGTGGATTCGGACTTGGTGCGGGCGGCGACCTGAATAGAGGCGGGGCGTTGAAAGTGGTGACCACCAAAATGAAGGCCGGATACTTGCGAAGGAACGGGATTCCGTACAGCGAAAACACCGTCATGACCGAATACTACGACCGTTTCGACGTGCCCAACGGCGATTCTTTGTTGCTGGTGACCACCGAGGTCACTGATCCGATGTATCTCACCGCGCCTTTCTGGACCAGCACGCATTTCAAAAAGCAGAATGATTCGGCGGGCTGGAATCCAACTCCCTGCTCAGCCAAATAGAAGGAACGAAAATGAAAGCACATTTGATGAAACACGTCTGGGCAATCGTTCTCTTCTCTGCAGCGCTGTTAATGCCGATCGGCCTCTTCGGACAAGCCGCTCCCTCGACGCAACCGGCAGGCCGCCCTTCTCCCGCCGTTGATCTCTCGGGTTATTGGTCGCCTGCCATCAACGAGGATGGGCTGGAGCGCGGAGCCGGTTCCGAGATTGGAGACTACGCCGGATTCGCGATTAACGAGGCGGGACGTCTTTGGGCGCTCTCCTACGACGCCTCTCGTTTAACCTTGAAGCACCATCAGTGCGACGGCTACGTGGCGCCTTATCAGATGCGCGCCGTGGGGAACTTCCGCTTCTGGGAAGATCGCGACCCGCACACCATGCAATTGATCGCCATTCACATTTGGGCGCAGACTACCGAGGGTTTCCGCACCATCTGGATGGACGGCCGGTCGCATCCACCCCCTTACGCGCCGCATACCTATCAGGGATTCTCAACCGGCCGGTTCGTCGGAGATGCGCTGATGGTAAATACGACGCATCTTAAGCAAGGCTGGCTGCGGCGCAACGGACTTCCGGAAAGCGACCAGGCCAGCATGGTGGAGTTCATCGTCCGTCATGGCGACCATCTGGTGGACACAACAATCGTCACTGATCCTGTTTTTCTCACCGAACCGGAAGTCCGCAGTGACGACTTTTTCCGGCAGCCCTCCGACCATGGTTCCTGGCTCTACGCCTGCGACGATGGCGAGGAGATTGTGGGACGGCCGCCGGATGCGGTGCCGAACTATCCGTTGGGCGCTCAGCCTTTCGCCAGAGAATATTCGAAGAGATACAACATTCCGCTGCTGTCCGGCATTGCGGGAGCACCGTCCGTCTACCCCGAGTTCGCCGCCAGGCTTGCCACCGCCACCGATGCCGACGCGGCGCCATTGCTCCGGCCCGCGGCAGGGCCATCGCCGGTCAGCCGCGCCGTCGATCCCGAGACACACGATGGCGAGATTCACGTATGGCCGGTGTCCGGCAACGTCTACATGCTGGTTGGCGATGGCGGGAACATTGTTGTCGAGACGGGCGATCAAGGGCCTTTTGTCGTCGACAGCGGATCGGGCCAGCTCACCGGTAAAGTGATCGAGGCCATTCGCAAGCTCAGCGACAAACCAATTCAGTTCATCGTCAACACCAGCTTCCTTCCGGACCGCACTGGCGGCAACGTCAAACTTCGCGCCGCTGGTCAGGATCCCAGCCTGGTGGGTTCCTTCTTCTCGCTGCAGTTCCGCGATGCCGGCGTGGGCGCCACCATCATCGCCCATCAAAACGTGGACACCCGCATGGTGGACGCGAAACTACCAGGGCCGGGCCTGCCGAGCGACACGTTTCTCGATGATCGGCGGCGCAAGAACCATAATGGGAATGCCATCGAGATTTTTCACGAGCCGAATGCGATTACGGATGGCGACAGCATTGTTCACTTCCGCCAGGCCGACGTAATCGTCGCGGGCGATATCTTCAACACGACCCAGTTTCCGTTCATCGACATCAAGGACGGTGGAAGCGTGCAGGGCGAGATTAAAGCGCTGAACGATATCCTTAACCGGACCGTCTTCTTGCACGAAGGACAGGGTGGTACGCTGATCGTTCCGGGCCATGGTTATTTGGCCGACGAGCATGAAGTGGTGGAATATCGGGACATGGTTGTTATCGTGCGGGACCGTGTCCGGGCCATGATCAAGAGCGGCGCCACTCTCGAACAGGTCAAGGCGGCGAGAGTCACTGCCGACTACGACACCCGTTACGGGGCAAACAGCGGTCCGTGGACCACCGACATGTTCGTGGAAGCGGTTTATACCAGCCTGAAGCAAACCACGAAGTAGTGACAAAGATATGAGACAACTTGTTGCATTCATCGCAGGGCCGCTGCTCGCCGTCGCGATTCTGTTGACGCTTTGTTCTGCCGCCGCGGCCCAGTCGAATCAGCCTCCGCCCCCTCCTCCGCAGCTCCACAAAATCAAAGATGACCTTTACATGATCGAGAACGCCAACGCCACCATGAACGATCTTGGCTATTGGGGCGGCAACGTCACGGTGCTGCTCACCGATGCCGGCGTCATCCTGGTTGATTCCAAGTTCGAGCGGGCCCATGATGACATTGTGGCGAAGGTGAAGTCTCTCACCGACAAGCCAATCAAATACGTGATTCTCACACACAATCACGGCGACCATGCGGGCGGGGCCGAAAAAATGGAAGCTATGGGCGCGACTGTGATCATCTCCGCCGACGATCGCGACAATCTGGCGCGGGATCCTAAAGCCGGCTGGCTTCCCGCGGTAGGCTATATCGGCCAGATGCAACTTTTGCTTGGGGGAAAAGAGGTGGAATTACACGAACTACGAGGCCACACCAGGGGCGACACAGTGGTGTACTTTCCAGCGGATCGCGTGGTATCTGTTGGCGATTTATTGACTACGTCCGACCAAATCCCCGGCATAGTCGCGTACCCAGACGGCGGCAATTGGACGGACTGGAAAAGGTCAATGGATGAACTGCTCAAGTGGAATTTCGACGAGGCAATTCCCGGGCACGGCCCCATGGTCACCAAGCAGGAAGTCGTGAATCGCCGCAATAAAATGGTCGCCATCATGGAACGCGTTCGCGCCATGAATCGGGAGCGCAAGTCGCAGGAGGAGATCACGCAGACACTCATTAAAGAGTTCAACTGGGGTTCGGGACCTTCCGCCGGCAACATCCCAGGCATGATGCAGGAGTTCCGATAGTAGTACCCAACGGAGGCAGCACTTTTAGAAAGTCACGTGCGAGACCTCATCCTATCGAGAAAAGCCTCTAGCCGGTTTACCGGGCCACGGCCTTCGTCACCACAGCCGGAGCCGGTTTGGAGAACTTCGTGACCTCGATCGAAACGTTTGCCTGCACCGCGCTCAACTCCATAATCGACTGCCCGCCGGTCCAGGTCACAACCCAGTGAAAAGGCATCTTCACGCCCGCGACCTCGCGATAGTCGGAGTAATCGATCTGGATCGGAATAGTGCCCACCACTGTGTTGGTATAGCGCAGTTGCCGCGCCAGCAGGCCCGTCTTGCTATCGAAGTACAACTTCACTCGAGATCCGCCGGCGGCGGTTCCCTGAATGATCTGCACCTCGCGATCCTCAATGGTTGTGACTGGAAAACCGCTTCGCCACTGCCCTACGGCCTGTTTGATACCCGCCGGAAAACATAGATCCGCGTCCAGTTTTGCGCCGTCCAGTTCCGAGCCCGGCAGAAGCGCCAGCAGGTGTACCGGCTTGTCCACCGCCGCTATCCAACCTGCGCGCCCGTCGAACGTCGTGGTGCTGTCGCCGTTTTGCGTGCGCGCGACGATGGTGCGTTGTCCGGGAGCCTTGGCGTAGATCTCCATCGGGACTTTTTCGTGATAGCTGTCATAGCCTTCGTAGGTCCCCTTACCGCTGAAGCTGGTGAAACCAGCCAAGCGCTCGGCCCCGCCCAGCGCCTGAATATACTTATCCAGAATCTGATCGGCGGAAGGCCCCTGCGGAGCGTCTTTGACGATTTCGATTTCGTTTGGATCTTCCTTGGGAACGGTGTATTGGTCGGCGAGGCTCGGGACCACCTTGGGGCGTTCCGCGCCGCGGTGGCACGAGTAGCAAGTCAAAGCGCGTCGTCCCCCGAAATTGCTCTTATTAATGGCGTTCACCATCAGAATCATCGCCCGCGCTGTCCGTTTTCGGGGCACATCCTCGGCGAATTTATCCCAGTTTTCCATGCTTTCCGCAACGTGGCAATACACGCAATTCAATCCCAAGGAAGCAGCAAAAAAGCCCATTGTGTCCATGAATTCGCCGACCGGAATCCCCTTCAGCACCTGGACATTCTTGAAAGCCTGTTCCGCCATCAGCGGCTTGTCGGCAGGCGGCTGCTGACTGCTTGCGATCATAGCGCCCAGCAGATACAGCATCGCAGTCCCCGTTAGTCGTCTTCCTCCGGCTTTCATGTAGTTCTCCATTTCCCAGCTGCTTGTCATGGCCTGCTAGACCAAACAGAGATCATCCTATAGCCAGAAGTAGCAAGGTTCGGACCTTAACATATCTTTACGATTGTCCTAATAGAGTTCGGCGCGGCCGGGATAAAATCTTAGCGGAGATGACCGCGGCAATCGAGCCAGCGGTGGTGCAGGAAACCAGCTCGGCTAATGGGCGTCGGCAGAAAGAGTATCGATGAAAAGCATCAAACATTTTTGTTTTGCGGTGTTGGCAGCAGGTGTCATCGCGACAGTGGTGCCTGCTTCTGCGCATCATGGCACGGGTGTTTCCTATGACGCCAGCCACCCCGTCACCATGAAAGGCGTAGTGACGGAGTTCCACTATGCCAACCCACATCCCCAGCTGTATTTTGACGTAACGGACGACAAAGGCAATGTGGTGCATTGGGGTGGCGAATTCTATCCCAATCCAGCCCAGTTGATCCAAGGCGGGTGGGGCAAGAGGCGCTCAGAAGCCGCGTTGCCCGTTGGAATGCATATCACCATCACGGTGTCGCCTTCAAGAGCGGGAACGCCTGTGGGCGCTATTCTCAAACTCTTAAATGACCAGGGCGAGGTGGTGATGGGTGTTGCTGGAGGCGCCCCCGGGCAAGGGCCTCCGCCGGAACCTCCTGCTGGTGAACAGAAGCAGCCCGAACAGAAGTGAGCTCCCCCATGATGAGGATTAACCCGGCAAGCTTCAGTGTTTTATTGGGCGCTTATCTGTTGTGTTCATCCAGCATTTTCGCGCAGGGCGGGCGAGGTATATTGGCTGCCGATCCGAAAAACGCCGATCGCCCTTTCGACAAACACGATATCTCCGGAATCTGGAGCCGCAACGGCTCGCCGGGCGGATACGGCGGCGGCGGTACGTGCCGGGACTGCGGAGATCGCGGCTACGCCAACGCTGTTCCTGCCCTCACGCCACTCGGTCAAAAAATGTTCGACGCGAATAAGCCG
>Ga0209624_10002766_pt1 | contig 12794 bp, 8 predicted proteins | sample JacPinW_OM2H0_O1_FD_188565 | JGI IMG/M metagenome (GOLD analysis project Ga0209624, IMG submission 188565) | Forest soil microbial communities from Algoma, Ontario, Canada - Jack Pine, Ontario site 1_JW_OM2H0_O1 (SPAdes) (version 2) | ecosystem: Environmental > Terrestrial > Soil > Boreal... | reverse complement strand
CCCCGCGGAACAGCTGTTGGTAGCGGGCGCGCACTATTACACGGTGAACGGTCCGTTGCCGACAATCAGAGAAAGCGAAGCTCCGGCCAGCGATCGAGTACTCGAGATGATCGAGGCCAGCGCGAAAACTGAGCGCGTAGGAGTTTCGAGCTGAAGGCCTAGTTAGGCCCTTCCCCCATAAAACGACTATGGCCTTCAGCGTTGTAATGCCCGCTCTCGAGATGGCGCAGGAGACTGGCAAGCTCCTCGCTTGGCGGAAAAAAGAAGGAGACCACGTTTCCAAGGGCGAGCCTCTTCTCGAGATTGAAACCGACAAAGCGGTTGTCGAAGTTGAAGCGCCAGCGGACGGCATCCTCGCGGGAGTGAAGGCGTCCGAAGGCGCAGACATTCCTGTCGGACAGACAATCGCGTGGATCGTTGCGCCCGGAGAAACTCCTCCGACCGAGACTGAAGCGGTTGCTCCGGCCGCGAGGGCGGGATCTCATTCGAAGATTGAGCAGCCCCAAGCTGTTCCGGTTTCCACAGCGGTGGTACAGCAACAAGAACCCAGCGCTAGAATCTCTCCCAAGGCTCGTCGTCTCGCCAAAGAACTCGGAGTAGATATCGCAAGCGTGAGCGGCTCCGGCTCCGGTGGAGAAATTCTGGCCTCGGATATTCAGGCTGCGGCCGATTCTGCGACAGGGACTGCCGTTGCAACTCTGCAGAAGTCTGGGAAAATTGAAATGCCGACGTCGCTGGGCCGGATCATGGCCGAGCGCACGACGCAGAGTTGGACAACGGTCCCTCACTTCTTCGTAAGTCGTGACATCGACACGAGCGGGCTGGACAAATACCGCGAGAGGGTCGTTTCTGAGATCGAGAGTTCTCACGAGATTCGTGTCACATACACGGATTTGCTCGTCGCTTTGGTGGCGCGTGCCTTATTGAAGCATCCGCGGCTGAATGCAAGCTGGAACTCTGAGGGAATTCACCTGCACGAGTACGTGAATATGGGAGTCGCTATCGCCGTGAACGACGGAGTAGTGGCCGCTGTGATCCACAACGCACATACCGCAAGTCTTGCCGAGATCGCAATGCAGCGGCGAGATGTAGCCGAGCGCGCTCGCGCCGGAAAGCTGCGACCAGCGGATATCTCCAGCGCGACTTTCACGATCAGCAACCTTGGGATGTATAAGGTCGATCAGTTCAGCGCGATCATTACGCCGCCGCAGGCTGCCATTCTGGCAGTCGGTCGTATTGCAGATCGCGTTGTTGCAGTTGAGGGCAAGCCTGCCGTTCGGCCCGTGATGACCCTGACGGTATCGTGCGATCACCGTGTCGCCGACGGCGCTCGTGCTGCATTGTTCCTGGACGATCTCGCCGAAGCCATGCGGGAACCGGCTACGGTCCTGAAGTGACCACGTAGAGACGCAAGGACACGAGATTCTATGGGCGTTCGTGATCGGCGGATGCCGTAATCGGAACGTCTCCCCACCAAATGCCAGGGTCACTCGTCAGAGTCTTCTTCTCAGCGCAGTAGCCCATCCGTTGCAGCTCCGCCAGAACGGCTTCAATTGCTTTCTCGACCGATCGGCGTACTTTCTCACTGAGCGGCTGACCCGGTTCGTAGCTCTCACCTACGATCCCCACGAGGAGCACGTTCTCCGGGCTCGCGCCGAGCATTTCTGCTGTCATGAGGCATTCCGACAAGGCCGGCGAATGTGGATCGAGTCTTTCGGCTGGCGCAATGCTAAGGATGTTTTCTTTTCGGTAGAGCACTACCGTGCCAGGAATTTCGTCACTGGCGACAGAATCCACCAGAATGAGAGATCGCAGGCCCACGATCTGATGAGTGAGATCCAGTGCTGGAGTGCCGAGGTCTGCAATTTCTACATCTTCACCGAAACTGTAGCGCGAATCGAGAAGACGCACGACGAACGGTCCCACGCCGTCGTCCCCAAGCAAGACGTTGCCCACGCCGCCGATGAGCGCAGTTCTCACAAGATTTTCGCGACACCGATTTTTCGCCCTGCAGGATCGAAGGCGTGACATGCGCAAGCCATGCATGGATCGAACGAGTGTACGGTCCTCAGAACCTCTAACGGTTCCTCGGGTCGGGCCAGCGGAGTATGTAGCAGAGAAGCTTCATACGGCCCGTGAACGCCGGCTTTGTCTCGTGGGCTCGCGTTCCAAGTGGACGGCACGACCGCTTGGTAATTCTTGATCTTTTCGTCCTTGATTACGATCCAGTGCGAGAGCGTGCCGCGCGGCGCTTCGTGTGTTCCAACTCCCTGCACTTCATGCGATGGCAGCACCGGTGGATTGCTGACCGAGTAGTCACCCTTCGCGATGTTGTCGACCAGCAATTGGAGATGCTTTTGCGCCAACTCCGCCAGCATACAAGCGCGGATCGCGCGCGCAGCATGACGTCCCAGAGTGGAATGAAGCGCCGCGGGTGTAGCGCGAAGTCCCCCGATCGCCGCAACCTTCTCGATCGCGAGATCCGTATATTTGCGAGTCAGCGGATGTCCCTGCGCATATCCAATCAGCACCTGCGCCAGCGCCCAACTTGCGCCGGTTCGCCGTTGTAGCGAGGAGCTTTCACCCATGAATATTTTTTATCTCCATCCCAGCCGGTGAATGCCGGTTCCGTCTCACCGACCCACGGATGCAGCGGCCTTTCTCCCTCATAGTATGCATGCATCACGTCTTCAGTCACCGATTGCCGGAAGATCGGATCTGCTGCTGTTTGAAAGCTCTTTACTCCTCCGAGGTCGCCCTCGTGAATGTAGCCGCCGGGCAGGTCGAACGCTGAACTACGGCTGTCGAGCGGCAGGTCCGGCACGGCTAAGTAATTTTTAACACCGCTGCCAATCTTGAACCACTCGGGATACATCGCCGCGACCGCGCAAACATCGACGAAGTACACCTGCCGTACAAACTGCGTCACCTCAGTCAGCAGCGTGCGGATCATCTCCAGCTTATCCATGCCCAGTGCAGACTGGCTGTCGAGGTCAATCGCGTTGGATACTCCGCCCACATTCAGGTTCTGAATGTGCGGCGTCTTCGAGCCCAGAATGCCCACCACCTGCAGCGCTTTGCGCTGATATTCAAGGGCCTGCACATAGTGCGAGAACGCCAACAGGTTCACTTCCGGCGACAACTTCATTGCAGGATGGCCCCAGTAGCCGTTGGCGAAAATCCCTAACTGCCCGCTGCTGGCGACGGTGTTGACGCGATCCTGCGCTGCCTTAAGTTCGTTCCGCGAATTGCGTGTCCATGGTGAAAGGCTCTCGGCGAGCTTCGACGTCGCGGCTGGATCCGCTTTCGGTATTTGCATGATGTCGACCCAGTCGAGTGCGGACAGTTGATAGAAATGCACAATGTGATCGTGCAGCGCGTGCGCAATCAGAATCAGATTGCGGATGTATTGCGCGTTCGGCGGAATTTCCAATTGCAACGCATCTTCCACCGACCGCACGCTCGCCATCGCGTGCACCGTTGTGCACACACCGCAAAATCGCTGCGTGAACAACCACGCGTCTCGTGGATCGCGTCCTCGGAGAATCTTCTCGATTCCCCGCCACATGGTGCACGAAGCCCATGCATTGCTGACCGCGTAGTTGTCGACCTCCACATCAATGCGGAGGTGGCCTTCGATTCTGGTAATAGGATCAATGGTGATTCGTTTTGCCATAAGAGCCTGCTGTTAGTCGGAGCCCGAAGCTTCCGGCGTTTCGTCCTCGCCGAAATGCCCGTACTTGAAATAACCCGTCCATCGGATGTAAGGCCGACGGAACCGGAAGTAGCTCGCCATGTCATGCCATTCGCTGAGAGGCGCAGGCAGAATTGCCAGCCGCTTCACCGCGATCAGAAATCCCACAACACCCAAAGAAATGAAACCCAGGGAGACCAGCACTTCAACCGTAGCCGGGAAATACAGCGCCTGCGGATTCGGCCGGAAGGCTAGTGTGGTGGGGCTGAAGCGATAAATCATCCCTCCGGCAGAACTCAGAATGTATCCGATGAACATGGGCTGCGGGTCATGGCTCTTGGCCGAGCGCCACAGCAGAACTCCGCCAGCGGTAATGAGCAACACTTCCAGCCAGAACACACCGGCGAAGCGATCGAAGTGAAATGCCGTGCCCAGCGCGCCGCGAAATAAGACGTCGACGAGTCGAAGGCCAAGCCATCCAAAGACTAGCCAGGAAGTGATTCTCGCGGCCTCTTCAAGAACTTCCATGTCCATGGCCCGCTTCCAGACCAGGCAGCACAACATGGTCGTTCCGGCTACGCAGCCAAAAGACATAAAGCTCGCCGCCCCCAGATACAGCACCGGCAGCCATGGGGTCTGCCACAGCGGATGCACGCGCTCTCCAGCCAGCAGCATCAATGCTCCCAGCGAAGATTGGTGCATTCCCGGAAGCAGATACGCCGCCGCGATGATCCAGGGAAAGAAGTAGTGCAGCCGCTTTTCAACCAGTTCCACCCCCGGGCGCAGACGTGAATCGAAATACCAAAGACGTTCGAGCAAAGGTGGAAGATTTTCGACCGCCAAGGGGATCATGGCGTAGATGGACATGCAGATCGCCACTTCTGCGAGCGGTGAATGCATGTTCCATTTCCAGGGAAAGACCATCCAGTAGAAGTTCCATGGTCGTCCCGCGTCGATGCCGAGCAAAAGAAGTCCGCACGCGTATGCCAGGAAGCTGGTGAGCAAGGCCATTCGCATAAGCGAATGCAGCCTCTTGCGCCGGAAGACCCACGCGGCGATTCCGATCGCAAATGCTCCCGATCCCAGCGCGGTCAGGACCATCACGTTGAACGTCTTCCAGATTCCCCAGCCGTATGCGTCATTCATCCCGCTGACCGGTCCCAGACCCGTTAGCTCCCGATAAGCGGTTAACACAAATGCCACCAGGACTAGGGCAGAGAGACCGAGAAAGAATCCGTTGACCACGGGGAATCCATACACGGGCACGTTTCGTTCCCAGCGATTTCCCGCCGCGCGCTCGACGCTTGCAGTTGCTGTACTCATAGTTGCGCCCTCAGTCCGGTTTCTTTCTCGCGTTCATGAGCTTCTTCCTCATGCCCCCTTAAGCTTTTGCGGATCACCTGCACTAGACCCCCATACAGCACGGCAGGCAATGCGAAATACTGGTAGAAACGTCGCTGCCAGCGCAGCGTCCGGGCGGGAACGGATTCGGGCCCAAGTTCCGGTAGTCCGAGTTTCTCGAAGGGAACTTTCGACAGATACAAAGCCTGCGTCCCTCCGTTGTCGGTTTCGCCGTAGACGCGCTCCTGGTAGTAACGTCCGGGATTGTTCTTGATGCGCTGCTTGGCCTCGAGCAGCAGCACTGAGCGAGGCCCGAAGATCACTGCGCCAGTGGGGCAGACCGTCGTACATCCCGGCTTCAATCCTTTTTCCAGACGCGTGCTGCACAATTCACACTTGGTCACGCGAGGATTGAATCCTGACCACTGGAATCGTGGAATGTGATACGGGCAAGTGATCGTGCAATACCGGCAGCCGATGCACTTCTCGGCGGTCCAGGTGACGATGCCTGTCTCCTGATCTTTATGCAGCGCCTGAAACGGGCATCCGGCTGCGCACGCCGGATCAAGACAGTGCATGCACTGCCGCTTCACGAACGAAAAGGCCGACCCGTCTTCAGGTTTGTAGAGCTTGATCACATTTCGCGTCAGCTCGTTGAGGTCCGATGGCGCCTGGTGCAGATTGTCGGAGCGGGTGTCCGGAGGTGTGTCGTTGGCCTCCGCGCATGCCGCCACGCAGGCTTTGCAACCAATGCAGACGCTGGCGTCATAGAGCAATCCAACGGCAGCGTTCGGGATGGGGATGTGCTCGCCTGCCTGCAGCGCATCCGTGCCGACTGTGACTGCTACTGCTGCAGGTATTCCTGCCTTGGCAATTCCTGTGATGAGTTGCCGCCGAGTGATGGCCACGTTAGACCTCTTTCTTCTCGACGGATTTCTCGGCAGGAGCTTTTAGCTTCTCTGCGTGCGCACGGTCAGTTGCAATTCGTTCGACGCCGGCGTCCATGCTGCTGTGGAAGCGTTGCGACGCCACCCACGCCGCTCCTCCCACCGCTCCGGTAATCGCGCCAACTAGGGCGGCTGCGCCCACCTTGAGTTGGCCAGCCCCGCTGAAGACCGGCGGATAGGTATCTGGAGGTGTGGCCAGATGGATCGGCACAGTCTCAAAGGTGCTCATCTGCCAGACCACGCCCTTTTCCGTACAGCCGACACACGGCACACCGGTCCCAATCGGCCAGACGCCAGGGATTTCATTGAAGTGACGGCTTGCGCAAGCCGCGTGAGTCACCGGGCCTTTGCATCCCAGCTTGTACAAGCACCAGCCTTTGCGATGCCCTTCATCTCCGAATGCTGCCGCGAATCGGCCTGCGTCAAAGTGCGCTCTTCGGGGACAGTTTTCGTGGATGACGCGGTCGTAAGCGAACTTGGGACGTCCCAACTGATCCAGTTCTGGCAGTCGTCCCATCGTGACGTACTCGAGCACCACCGCCAACAGGTTGTAGGGATTGGGCGGACAGCCAGGGAGATTGACGATCGGTTTTCCGGAGATGACGGAATCGACACCGACGGCGCCGGTAGGATTCGGATCGGCTGAGGGGACACCGCCCCAAGAAGCGCACGATCCGATGGCGATCACGGCAGCCGCCTGAGCCGCGACTTCCTTTACCACTTGGATGGCCGGGCGGCCGCTCAGTTCCATGTAGACGCCGTCGTCTCGAGTGGGGATTGAACCCTCGACGACCAATACATACTTGCCGGCATTGTCCTCGATGGCTGATTTCAGCGCGGCTTCCGCTTGGGCGCCTGAGGCTGCCATCAGAGTCTCGTGATAGTCAAGCGAGATGACATCCAGAATCAGGTGGGCAACGTCTGGAGCGGAAGTCCGAAGTAGTGTCTCGGTGCACCCCGTGCAATCCTGAAAGTGCAGCCAGATAACCGACGGTCGGCGAGCTTTCCCAACCATTCTCGCGACTTGTGCTGCAGTCGCTTTGCGCGTCAAGCTCAATCCAATCGGCGCTGCGACGATGATCTTTGAACAGAGTTGTAGAAAATTTCGGCGGGATACTCCGCTCTTTCGCAGATGTGTCCCGATCGTTTCTCTCTCTACTGTCGACATAGACAGTTCTCCCGGTGGCGACGTGGCATCGGCCAAAATCTCGAGCGATCCGGTTCGACTTAGACAAAGAGAAGGCGTCGGCAAACTGAATGGGATGGGGCCTTGTACGCGGACTGCTATGAAAACAATGATGAAGATCCTTCGTCAGGATCGTTTTCCCTTGTTCCGGCGCCTCCTTATCTCTCGGGCTGACGGCAGTCCACTCGAGTCGGATGAGTGTTTATCCTCTTTTCCGCAGATACCCTCAGTGATGTAAATCACAGCTGGACGTGACAATAATCATCAGAAAAGAGGAATGTCTCTCTCAGGATTGTGGCGAAATGCCGCACCGCGGTGAGGGGAAATCTCGCAAGAGACAGATTGGATTGCGCTTGCGGCGAAGAGCTGGCTTATTGAGCTGGGATTGCGATCGAGCCCTCGAAATTCTTCACGGAGACTATTGCTGCAGAATCTGGCCGGGGTGCGGATGGACTTGTTCGTCTTTGATCTGGCTGTCGTCCCAACTTCCGCCAAGCGCCTTGACCAGGTAGACCGAACTGACCATTTGCTGACCGAGCAACTGTGTTTCCAGGCGTTCGCTGCTCAGCAAAGTGGTCTCGGCGGTGATAACGTCAAGGTAGTTGGTTACTCCACCAACGTAGCGGTTATTCGCGATATCCAGCGCGCGACGTGCGTCTGAAACTGCGGCTGCCTGAGTTGAGAGAGCCTGCGACAGCGTGCTGAGATTACTAATTCCGTCTTCGACCTGTTGGAATGCCGTCAGAACAGATTGACGGTAGTTCGCGGCGGATTGGTCGTATGCAGCGCGAGCGGCGGCAAGATTGGCCCGGTTCCGGCCTCCTTGCACAATCGGTTCCAAGGCATCCGCTCCGATCGACCAGAAGAGACTGGGGGCGTTGAGAAGAGATCCCACACTCGTACTCTGCCATCCGCCGGATCCGCTCAAAGTGATATGCGGGTAAAAGGCGGAGCGGGCGATGCCGACCTGCGCGTTCTCATACGCTATTTCCCGTTCCATCGTGGCGATATCCGGACGCCGTTCCAGCACGTCCGAGGGCACTCCAAGCGGCACCGGAGGTGGAGTTGCATTCAGAGGTACGACAGGGACGCTGAAATTCGAAGCTGGTTGCCCGACCAATACGGCGATTGCATGCTCATATTGCGCGCGAGATTGTTGGACGAGTGCCGCCTGCGAAATCGTCGAATCGAGAACCGTGGCCTGCTGGGCAACTTCGAGGCCACTGGCAATCCCGCCATCATGACGTCGATTGATCAAGTCCAGAGCTTTGCGCTGATAATCGACGGACTCTTCCACGACGTTGTATTCAGCATCCAACTCTCGCAACGTGAAATAGTCCGCGGCGAGTTCGGCGGTTAACACGAGCTGCACGTTGCCAAGATCCGCAGCCGAGGATTGAAGCGAGGCGTTCGCGGCCTCCACATTCTTTCGTACTCGCCCGAACAGGTCGGCTTCGTAGTTGAGCGAAAACGGAATTGTATAGACGTTTTGCGTGTATGGAACTACGGGCTGCACGACTCCGTTAATGACCGCTGGAACAGAGCCGTTCAACGGCCGGTTGCCCGAACCCCGCTCCCGCACGGCGCTAGGATCAGCGGAAAGCTGCGGAAAGTAATCCGCGGTCGCTACGCGAGCGAGCGAGCGAGCCTGTGTCAGGCGGTCCCGTGCGGCAACCAAAGATTGATTCGCCTGTAGCAGTTGCTGCTCGTATCCGTTCAACGTCGCGTCGTGAAAGACCTCCCACCAGGTTCCCTTAGGAATCGCATCTTTCGGCGCAGCTTCCTGCCAGGGCGGCTGTGTTTTCCATGCGTCCGGCGCGGGCGCAGGAGCCGCAGGCCGGCTGTATCGCGGTCCTACGGTGCATCCGGCCGCAAACACAATCAACGCGATAACAGGGAAGCTAAGTGCCCTCTTCAACGTCCGCTCCCATTCTGTCCGGCGTCCGGATTCCCCTGTTGCCGCGGCGCATTCTGCGATTGCTGCTGGGGCTGAGTCTGCTGTTTCTGCGATGGCGCCGCGATGTTGACTTGCGCGCCCTCTTCGAGCGAATCGGGAGGATTGATCACCACTTGATCATTGGTCGTGACGCCGCCCAGAATTTCCAGGGTCGCGCCGTAGTCTCTTCCGATATTGATCGGACGCAGCTGCACTTTATTGTCGCTTCCAACGACCGCCAGTCGCGCGTTTTCGGATCGAAACAACATCGCGTTCACCGGAACAGTGACCTTGTCCACATTCGAACCCACCGCAAAGTGGACCTCGCCAAATGACCCAGGCAGCAGTCGCCCGTCTTTATTAGGTACATCGACTTCCGTTAACAGGGTCCGCGTGTTCGGATCAATCGCTTCTGCCGTGCGCGCAATCCTGGCCGAAAATCGCTGCCCCGGGAACTCTTGCAATGTCACCGTCGCGCTGCCTCCAACCTTGATGTACGGCGCATAGGCTTGGGGCACGCTGGTATAGACGCGCAGCGGATCCACGCGTGCGATGTCAAACAGTTCGCGTCCCGCAGCGCCTGCGCCCGCATTGATCAGCGCGCCTGGATCGACGTTGCGCTTCGTCAGCACGCCCGAGAACGGCGCGTAGACTTTCTTGAAGCCTTCCAATTGCTCGAGTCGTCGAACATTCGCATCAGCTGCGGCAACATTGGCTTGCGCCTGCTTGTAGCCACTGGTTTGCGTATCCGCTTCCTGTGCGGAAACCGAGTCGCTCTTGCGCAGGTTTTCCCAGCGGTCGGCGCTGATTTTCGCCAGATCCATTTGTGCGACCATTTGCTGACGAGCGGCGCGCGTCTGGTTGAGTTCCTGATCGACTTCCGGCGTATCAATCGTCGCCAGTAGTTCCCCCTCCTTCACGCGGCTCCCGATATCGCGATACCAGCGCACCAGATATCCATTCGTGCGCGCATAAATCGGAGATTCTTCATAGGCCAACAGCGAGCCCGGAAGCACGAGTTCCTCGTCGGGTTTTTCGGCCAGGGGGTGAACGACTGCAACCGTGGGAACGGTCTCCCGCTCCGTTTCCTTCGCCAGCGCGCGTTCGTGAGTCTCGTGTCCGATCAGAGTAACGGCTCCTGCGATTAACAGAATGACTAGAGCGATCGCAACGATTGTCAGAGCCTTTTTTGGAGGTGCCGGAGGGAGTTCGGGAGGAGCCTGAATGCTCGCCTGCTGATGTCGCGAGCGCTCCTCCATGGCGGCAATCTCCTCGTCCACCTGGGCGCGAGTGTGAATCGTCGCGTCACTGTCCTGCGGCGACGGTGCGGAGTTGCTCCGCCGCTTCTCTTGTTCCTCTACCGCGGACGGTTTCATTTTGTTGTCTGCACTCATGCTCGGCTCCAATTTACATAATCAATCGATAAACTCATGAATCTTTTATCCTTGTTGCTCGCGCGCTTCGCGGGCTTCCCGCCGCCCGTGGAAGATTGCGAAAATGCTGGGCACAAAAAACAATGTTGCCACGGTGGCGAACAGCAAGCCCCCGATGACAGCGCGACCGAGCGGCGCATTCTGCTCACCGCCTTCGCCAAAACCCAGCGCCATCGGTACCATGCCGATGATCATCGCCAGTGCTGTCATCAGCACCGGACGTACGCGCGTGTAGCCGGCAGCGACCGCCGCTTTCACGGCCGGAATGCCCTCATCCATCTGTTCGCGCGCGAAGCTCACCATCAGAATGGAGTTCGCAGTGGCCACGCCCATGCACATCACCGCTCCCGTTAGCGACGGAACGTTCAGGGTCGTGTGTGTGAGCAACAGGAACCAGCAGATTCCCGCCAATGCTCCCGGCAACGCAGTAATAATGATGAACGGATCCAGCCACGACTGGAAGTTGATCACGATCAACAGGTAGACCAGCAGGATCGCGCCCACTAATCCGACACCCAGTCCTAAGAACGAGGACCGCATGGTTGCAACCTGTCCGCGCATAATGATATGAGTCCCGCGCGGCAAGTTTTTCTCAAAGGTCTTCAAGACTTTGTCTGTGTCGGCCGCGACTGCGCCCAAATCCCGATCCTGGGTGCTGGCGTAGACGTCGATGGTCGGTTGCACGTTCCAATGGCTCACCGTGGCGGCGCGCACCGCCGGCGTTAACTGCACCAGGTTCCCCATCAATTGAGGTCCTTGCTGGGAAGTGACTGGGATGTTCATCAGATCCTGCAGGTTGGTCATCCGATATTGCGGAGCTTGTACGGCGATTTGATACGTGACGGCGTTTTTCGGATTGAGCCAGAAATTCGGCGACGTCTGGAAACTGCCGCTTAGCGAAACCAGCGCGCTCTGGGCTACATCCCTTGCCGTCAGCCCAACCTGCGTCACGCGCGTGCGCTCAATGTCCATATGCAGGGTCGGTAGGGAAAGCAGTTGCTGCACGTGCACATCCGCGGTCCCAGGAATATGCCGCATCTTGTTGGCGATCCGTTGCGCGATGTCGTAACTCGACTGCATATCGGTGCCGACCACCTGAACGTCGATCGGGGCCGGCAAGCCGAAATTCAGAATCTGGGTCACGATATCGGCCGGTTGGAAGAAAAACTCCGTGCCCGGAAAGCGCCGAGGCAGCAGTTCACGTAGATGGCGCGTCAGGTCCGCGGTCGGCGGGTGATGCTCCGGGTCGAGCGCGATCAGGATCTCGGCGTCGCTGGTCCCGATCGTTCCGCTGGAACTATAAGACTGATTGATGCCAGAGTTCGGCAGCCCGATATTATCCAGGATCGTTTGCAACTGTCCTTGAGGAATCTCCTGACGCAAAGTGCTTTCAATCTCGTCGCACAGTCGCGCCGTCTCTTCCACCCGCAATCCGGCGCGTGCACGTACGTGAAGGCGGAGCAGTCCCGCATCGACTTGGGGAAAGAAATCCTGCCCGAGGAACGTAAACAACCCCAGGGAGAGCACGCAAAAGATCAGGAAACAAACTACGAAAACTCCCCGGTGTTCCAGCGTAGTTTCCAGCAGCGCTTCGTATCCGCGCCGGAAATCTTCGAACTTGCGCTCAAATCCGCGTTGGAACCGGCCCAGAAAAGACTTCGGTGCTTCGGCGCGATGTTCATGTCCGCGCATGATGTACATGACGAGCGTAGGGATGAGTGTTCGAGAGAGCAGGTAGCTGGCCAGCATCGCAAAGCTGACAGCTTCCGCGAGGGGCACGAATAGGAATTTCGCCACACCTGTTAGAAAGAACATCGGTACGAACACGATGCAAATGCTGAGCGTAGAAACGAATGCCGGTACCGCGATCTGTTGTGCGCCATCCAGAATCGCCTGCCGCATTTCCTTGCCCATCGCCAGATTGCGCTCGATGTTTTCGATTTCAACGGTCGCGTCGTCGACGAGAATGCCGACCGCGAGTGCCAGTCCTCCCAGCGTCATAATGTTGATCGTCTGTCCGATCGCTCCCAAGAGAATGATCGAAACGAAAATCGACAGCGGGATGGAAATGGAAATAACGATCGTCGGGCGCCAGTCGCCCAGGAAAATCAGAATCATGACTGCTGTGAGTGCCGCTGCAATCAGGCCTTCTCGCAGTACTCCGTAGATCGAAGCTCGAACGAACAGCGACTGGTCGAATAGCGACGTCACCTTTAGTTCCGGTGGCAGTGCTTGCGCCGCCTGCTGAACGATTCCT
>Ga0209624_10002765_pt1 | contig 12794 bp, 9 predicted proteins | sample JacPinW_OM2H0_O1_FD_188565 | JGI IMG/M metagenome (GOLD analysis project Ga0209624, IMG submission 188565) | Forest soil microbial communities from Algoma, Ontario, Canada - Jack Pine, Ontario site 1_JW_OM2H0_O1 (SPAdes) (version 2) | ecosystem: Environmental > Terrestrial > Soil > Boreal... | reverse complement strand
GATGTCGATGTGGATCTTCCGCGACTTCGGGGAAAAGGCGTCGAGGCGTCCCGTGATGCGATCGTCAAAACGCGCGCCGACGCAGATCATCAGATCGCAGTCATGCATTGCGTTGTTGGCCTCGAAGGAGCCGTGCATGCCGAGCATGCCGAGCCACTGCTTGTTGGACGCCGGATAGGCGCCGAGCCCCATCAACGTCGACGTGATCGGAAACCCCGTCGCGCGCACAAGTTCGCGCAGCAGCATCGAAGCGTGGGGGCCGGAATTGACGACGCCGCCGCCGGTATAGAAAACAGGCTTCTTCGCCGCCGCCATCATCTCGACCGCGTGCCGAACGCGCTCGAGGTCGCCCTTAAGCTGGGGCTGATAGGTCTTATGCGGGACGTTTTTCTGGAACGTGTAGGCGCCGCTGGCGAATTGCACGTCCTTAGGGATGTCAACGACCACCGGGCCGGGCCGGCCGTTCGAAGCGATGTAGAAGGCCTCGTGCAAGATGCGCGGCAGATCGTCGACGCGGCGCACGAGATAATTGTGCTTGGTGCAGCTGCGGGTGATGCCGGTCGTATCGCACTCCTGGAAGGCGTCGGAGCCGATCAGATGGGTGGGCACCTGGCCGGTGATGCAGACCAAAGGGATCGAGTCCATGAGCGCGTCGGTAAGCCCGGTGATGGCGTTGGTTGCGCCAGGTCCTGAGGTGACCAGGAGGACTCCGACCTTTCCGGTCGAACGCGCGTAACCTTCAGCGGCGTGCGCCGCGCCCTGCTCGTGGCGGACGAGGATGTGGCGAAGCTTGTTCTGATGGAAGATGGCGTCGTAGATCGGGAGCACCGCGCCGCCCGGATAGCCGAAGACCGTCTCGACGCCCTGATCCTTCAGCGCCTCGACGACCATCTCTGCGCCGGTCATATGCTTGGCCATAATCGTAACTCTCCGCCTTTTCTCGTCGACTGCAAAATCAAGGCAACAAAAAAGGCCCTCTGAGGGGCCTTCGGGTAAGCGCTAGCGAACGGGATGCAGACCCTATGTCTGCCCGCCCTCCAGCGCCAAAGGTACAATAAGCTTCGCCACGTGTCGCCTCGAATTGAAAGCCCAGCAACACTAGAGAAGGCGAAAGGCGTCGTCAAGCCGTTGCGGGCGCAGCCCCTGGCTGCGCATGAACGTCGAGCTAAGGGCGGCCTTAAGGAGGACAGCGAGACATGTCGGCAACCGTCAAGACGATCAACACCGGCGTTCTTGCCATCTCCTACCTGGAATATGGACCCGCGTCCGGCTGGCCGTGCATCATGGGGCACGGCTTCCCTTACGACCCGCACGCCTACGATCAGGCCGCGCCAATCCTTGCGCAGGCGGGGGCCCGAGTGGTCGTTCCCTACTTGCGCGGCTACGGTCCGACGCGGTTCCTCAACGCCGGGACGCCGCGCTCGGGCGAGCAGGCCGCCCTCGGCGCGGACCTTCTCGATTTCATGGACGCGCTGAAGATCGAGCGTGCGGTTCTCGGCGGGTATGATTGGGGCGGGCGCGCCGCTTGCATCGCCGCCGCCCTTTTGCCGATGCGAGTCGTCGCGCTCGTCTCCGGCAATTCGTACAATATCCAGAGCATCGCGCATGCTATGGAGCCGACGAGCCCAGCCGAAGAGGCGGCGCTCTGGTACCAATACTACTTCCACAACGAGCGCGGACGGCGTGGTCTCGAGAAGGACCGACGAGGGATCGCGCGCCTCTGTTGGCGCATGTGGTCGCCGAACTGGGCGTTCGACGACGCGACCTTCGGCCGAACGGCGAGCGCCTTCGACAATCCCGATTTCGTCGCTGTCGTCATCCATTCGTACCGGCATCGTTACGGGCTCGCGCCCGGCGCTGGCGATCCTCGGTACGATGAGATTGAAATGGGGCTCGCGGCTCAGCCGCCCATCGCCGTTCCGGCCATCACCATCGACGGCAACAGGGACGGCGTAAACCCCGGTACCGCCCATCACGCGAAGAAATTCACCGGCCCGCACGAACATCGCGTATTCGCGGGCGCCGGCCACAATCTGCCGCAGGAGCGGCCGGAGGAATGGGCGCGCGCGGTCATCGACGCGCGAAAGATGGCGAACGCCCTAGGGAACGAATGAGGCTATCGACCGTTAACCTGGCGTGGAAGGGGATCCGCCATTGGCGATCGCAGACTATCCGGGAGCCGGTCAAATCGAGCGGCCTGACCGGCCGAAGCTTGCCGACGTTCTCGGCCCGGGACTTATAACCGGCGCTTCGGACGACGACCCGAGCGGGATCGCCACCTACGCGCAGGCAGGCGCGGCATTCGGCTTCGCCCTCTCTTGGACGCTCCTTCTCACCTACCCGCTCATGTGCGCGATCCAGATGATCAGCGCCGAGATCGGCTGTGTGACGGGCAAGGGCATCGCCGCCAATATGCGACGCTACTATCCTCGGTCTCTGCTCTATGCGCTGGTAGGCTTGCTCGTCCTCGCAAACGTCATCAATATCGGCGCCGACCTTGGAGCGATGGGCGCGGCGCTGCAACTCATCCTGCCCGGACCGCAATGGCTCTATGTCGCAGCGTTCGCCATTCTCATCGTGCTCCTCGAAGTGTTCATGCGCTACGCGCGTTATGTCTCGGTGCTGCGCTGGCTGACGCTCTCGCTGTTTGCTTATGTCGCTACGGTCTTCGTCGTCGGCGTGCCCTGGGGAACAGTCGCCTTTCATCTCGTTGTTCCGCATGTCGAGTGGACGGCGGCCTATTTCACCATTGTTGTGGCCATCTTCGGCACCACGATCAGCCCCTATCTCTTCTTCTGGCAGGCTTCCGAAGAGGTCGAAGACGAGGAGGCAGATCCCGCCGCTGAACCGCTTCTGAGGGCGCCGGCTCAGGCGCCACGGCAGCTTGCGCGCATACGGCTCGACACAATCGTCGGCATGGGCGTTTCCAATGTGATCGCGCTGTTCATTGTGCTGACCACCGCGGCGACCCTGAATGCGCACGGCGTGACCAACGTCGAGACCTCCGCGGACGCCGCAAAGGCGCTGAAGCCAATTGCGGGCGAGCTGGCCTTCACGGTCTTCGCGCTCGGCATTGTCGGCACGGGACTGCTGGCGGTGCCGGTTCTGGCCGGGAGCGCAGCCTATGCGCTTGGCGAGACGCTCGGCTGGCGCATCGGGCTCGCCCAGCGTGCGGGCCGGGCGCCGGCCTTCTATTTGGCGATCGCCGGCGCGACCCTCGTGGGGGCGCTGCTCAATTTCTCGCCGCTCGATCCGATCAAGGCCCTGATCTTCAGCGCCATCGTCAACGGCGTCGCCGCGGTTCCCATCATGGTCTTGATCATGCATATGGCCTCGCGCCGACAGGTGATGGGCGAGTTCGCACTGAAGCCGTGGCTCAAGGTCCTTGGCTGGCTCGCGACCGCGGTCATGGCCGCGGCGGCGGTCGGCATGTTCGCGACCTGGAATGGCTGAACCGCGCAGTGAAACACCGCGCCGGGGCGAGATAAACGCGCGTAAACGCTAGTAAACCCCTCCTAAACGGGAATAAACGCTAGTAAATTTGCTAGCGTTTATTTTTTTGAATCGGGACTTTTCAATGGGTTACAACCGATTCAAATAAGAAAATCCGGTCGGCGTCTCAGGCTCCATCACATTTATCTGACGCGTCTCTTTCCTTCTCTCGGTTGGACGGGATGGCGGGCCTCCTACCATATTCGACGAATACGAACTATAGCATTGAATTCCGATTCTTGCAATGATTTTAAAGGCTCTCACAGCGTTTGCCGTTGGTCTCCGTCCTTGGTCGTCGTGGCCGGGACAAGCCCTGGGACAAGCCCGGCTATCCACGCCGGCAACGCTTCAAAGACGGGGCCGACATGGCGCGGCCCGCAGCAAAATTTTGCAGGCACAAGCTTTCGCCCTTGCCGCGCTCACGAACATTCGATGCGCCGAACCACGTGGATAGCCGGGACAAGCCAGGCCAAGCCCGGCCAGGACGCCCTCAAGGTCGTCCGGAGATCCCCCTCATAACCTCGATTCCGACGACCAACGGCTAACACGCCAAGAGCCATTCTAAAAAATAGGGAAGGGACCCAATCGCCGTAAGCGCCGGGAATTGGCTAAGTTTGGTCGCCTGCCCGTTCAACTCCATATCCCGCAATTAGGAAATCTATAACACATATTTCTGAACAAGGGAAGATGGCGAGGCTCAAAGAAATCTGGCCGCCTCAGACCCTCCGCCAGGCCAGTCCTCAATGTCAATCCGGAAGCGCGGTCATGTCGCCTTGGCGGGTCAATGCAGGTGTATTTTTCCCCATAGGCGCCCACAATTCGCGCGACTGGCTGGCTTTTTCGGCTTAGCGCGACCGAGACCGCCTTCCGCCCCTCGGTCGCCCATCAGCGAGCGAGCGGAGCCCTCGACCCGCGCGATCACTCACCTTGTGATGGATCTGCCAACCTACGTCCCTCCCGATGATGTCGCCCGGCGAAACCGGCGGCGGACGAGACGCAGGGCCACGACCAGGAACACAACGACCAGCGCAATCGCGATGGTCGGAGCAGCGAGCGCCAGAAACGAGATCAGGGCGGCGGCGCCGAGCTCGGCAGTGGCGATGATCGGGTTTCCGAGCCCCCCGGTCAGAACGGTCGAGTGCGCCCTGAGAATGCCGGTCATTCCTTGCGTCAGTCCGGCGATGCCGCCGCCCGCGATCACTGCCGCCGTCCATTTCACCATCGGCGGCGCATCGATCATGACGGCGGCCGATACGATCGTCCCGGCGACGAAGGCGGCCGGCGTCGCCACGGTGTCGAGCAGGTTGTCGACGATCGGAATGTAATAGGCCAGGACTTCTGCAACGGCCGCGACGCCGAGCATGATCAGGGCCGATGGCGTCCCAAGCCAAGCGAACTGTCGTCCAAATGAAGGTGTCCGGTATAGGCCGCGCCACTCACAACGAGCATCGGCAAGAACACGCGGAAGCCGGTCGCAGCGGCGAGGGCCACAGCCGCAGCAGGGGAAGGACTGGAGCGCGCAAATAGCGGTCATTCGCCGATGACTGCCCATTGAACTCATGCGTCTCTGGTCGGGCTTTGTGATAGCCTCCGTGGCAGCCAAGGGCGAGCCATGTCCGAAACCAGGAAGATTGCGGCAATTCTGGTCGCGGACGTGGTCGGTTACAGCCGGCTCGCGGGAGCCGACGAGGATCGCATTCTGGGGAGACTCAGAGCGCTGCGCAGCGATTTGCTCGATCCGACCGTGGCCCTGCATCGCGGGCGCGTGGTCAAGCGCACCGGCGACGGCATACTTATCGAGTTTCGCAGCGTGGTCGCCGCGGTGCGCTGCGCAATTGAGGTGCAGAACGGCATGGCCGAGCGCAATGCGGGCGTGCCGTCGGAGCGCCGCATCGAGTTCAGGATCGGCATTCATTTGGGCGACGTTGTCGAGGAGGCCGACGGCGACTTGATGGGCAACGGCGTCAATATCGCTGCACGATTGGAAGGAATCGCCCAGCCAGGCGCGATCTGTCTCTCTGAGGACGCCTATCGTCAGGTCAAGGGAAGGCTCGACGTCGCCGCGAGCGATCTCGGCCCCATACAGCTCAAGAATATCGCGGAGCCGGTGCGCATCTATTCGCTCGGCCTCTCGGCAGGGGCGCACACTCGCTCCGGGAAACCCACGACAAGCGCGTGGCGGGCCGGCCGCCACTGGCTCGCGGCCGCGGCAATCACCTTGGCCCTGCTCGTCATCTTCGCCGCCGGCTGGCGGTACGTCGGCCACGAGCGCGAGATCACAGCGGCGCAAGAAACGGCCGCCCCAGCGCCGCGTCTTTCAATTGTCGTTCTGCCCTTTAGGAACCTCTCGGGCGATTCGACACAGGACTATCTCGGCGACGTGCTGACTGAAGAATTGACGACCAGCCTGTCGCGTCTGCCCGGTAGCTTTGTCGTGTCTCGGACTACGGCTTTCGCCTATCGCGACAAGGCCATGGACGTGAAGGATATCGGCAAGGAGCTTGGCGTTCGCTATGTGCTGGAGGGTAGCGCGGAAAGGAGTGGTCAGCGGGTCCGGGTCAGCGCCCAGCTGATCGACGCCGCGACCGGCGCTCACCTTTGGGCCGACCAGTTCGACGCCGATCAAGGCGAAATGCTAGAAATGCAAGACGAGATTGTCACGCGGCTCGCCCGCGCGCTGCAAATTGAACTCGCTGTTGTCGAAGCCAGCCGCGTCGCGCGGGTGCATCCAAAGAACGTGGACGCCGACGACTTCGCGATGCAATGCGAGGCGGGGTATCTTCGTTCGGGCGCTCTGCGAGCCACGGAGTCGACCTACGCGCTTTGCGAACGTGCGCTCGAAATGGATGCCCAAAATGTTCGCGTGCTCGCCATCTTGGCAATTCGATCGCTGGCCCGCGTCATAAATTTCGTTAACGACGATCCTGAAGCCGAATTTCGCAGGGCGGACGACCTGACCGCGCGGGCACTAACGGTCGATCCGAACAACTACCTCGCTCATTATGCGAGGGCATTGTTCCTAGCGTTCGAGCGGCCGGACGAAGCGCTTGTGGAAGCCGAGCGGGCGCTCGCTCTCAATCCTAGCTTCCTTCCGACCTATAACGCGCTCTCTACAGCGAACTTGTCGGCAGGCCACCCCCAGAAAGCGGTCGACTATGCCGAAACGGCGCTTCGTCTCAGCCCGCATGATCCCCTCGCCTACGCATTCTTGCGGGACAAAGGCTTCGGTCTGGTTTCGCTTTCTCACTACAAGGAAGGGGCGGAAGCTTTCAGCGAGTCCGTCGCAGTCAACCCTGAACTTGCTATCAGCCTTGCGATGCTGACGGCCTCGCTTGCGCTTGCGGGTCGAGACACGGACGCCCGCGAGTCACTCCGACGTTACCTGGCCCTTCCCGGCGGGGCGGTGAAGTCGATCGCCCAACTCAGGGGCCGCCAGCCGTCAGGCAGTACGTTCCTGCGCGAAGTGTACGACCGAGTCGACCAGGGCCTCAGCAAGGCGGGGATGCCCCAGGAATGAGCCGGCTCATTCCGCGGCAGCCAGTGAGGTCGGCTGTTGCGGTTGGCAATGTCCGGTTTACGTCGATTCGCAAGATTGAATCGCTACCTACGATGGTCTGCAACGGGTCCGAACCGGCCAACGCTGATCGAGTTTGGATCCTGGGTATCCCGCCTCAGCTCGCCATCGCGCCCGGTCCGGGAACATTGCCAGGGGGTATTTGCCGAGGATAATCACGCCGAACACTTCGGTGCGGGAGGTGCTGTTATGACTGGCGCGAGTCCCATATTCGAGGTGGCGCCAACGCGCCAGAGGAATTGTCCTTGATCTATGATGTGGCGATCGCCGGCGCCGGCCCTGTCGGCTTGTTCCTCGCCTGTGAACTGCGCCTCGCAGGCCTCTCGGTCTTGGTGCTGGAGCAGGCCGAGGATCCAGGCTCGCCCCTGAAACGGCTTCCGTTCGGCATGCGCGGCCTTTCCGCGCCCACCATCGAAGCTTTCACCCGTCGCGGGTTGCTGGACGACATCGCAGCGCCGCGACGCGCGAACAACGACCCGGGTAGCACGAGCGCTCCGCCGGCGGCGCATTGGATGCAACAGGCGCGCCGCCCGGGCGGCCATTTCGCCGGCATCCAATTTCACCTCGACAACATCGACAGTTCGAAGTGGCCTTATCGGCTGCCAAGTCCGGCTCCCACCAATTTGGCGGCGGAGATGGAGCAGATCGAATCTGTTTTGGCCGCTCGCGCAAACGCGATGGGCGTTGAACTTCGGCGCGGTCTCGGCGTCGAGGACATCGATCTGTCGGACGAAGACGTGACCATTCGCGCTGGCTCCGAGACCTTTCGAGGGCGCTGGCTCGTCGGATGTGACGGCGGGCGCAGCACGGTTCGCAGGGCTGGCGGTTTTGAGTTCGTCGGCACGGATCCCGAGTTCACCGGCTATTCCGTTGAAGTCGAAATGGCTGATCCGGATAAGCTCCGCTTGGGCCGCCAGTACACGCCGACGGGCATGTACACTTACGCGCGGCCCGGAACGATCGCCATGGTCGAGTTCGACGGCGGCGCCTTTCACCGAATCCAGCCGATCACATTGGAGCATGTGCAGGCGGTGTTGCGCCGCGTCTCCGGCGCTGACGTCACCCTGACAGCCCTCAAGCTTGCCGCGACTTGGACCGACCGCGCCTATCAGGCGACGGCTTACCGCAAAGGGCGGGTGCTGCTCGCCGGCGACGCCGCGCACATCCATTCCCCCTTGGGCGGCCAGGGACTCAACCTCGGGCTTGGCGATGCGATGAACCTCGGCTGGAAGCTGGCCTCTACGATTCGTGGCGATGCGCCGGCGGCTCTCATCGACAGCTATGGGAGTGAACGGCATCCGGTGGGCGCGCAGGTCCTCGACTGGTCGCGCGCCCAGGTCGCGATCATGCGGCCGACCCGGAGCTCACGCGCGCTCGAAGCGATCATGCGCGATCTCATCGACACGCGCGACGGCGCGACCTATTTCGCCGAGCGCGTGTGGGGCGTTTCTCTCCGTTACGATCTTGGCGGCAGCCACGCGCTCATGGGCCGCAGCGCACCCGATTTCGAGTTGGCCGGCGGGACGAAGCTCGGCGAACTCATGAGAAACGGGAAAGGCCAGTTGCTGGACTTTGACGTGTCTGGCCCGCTTGAAGCGCTTGCAAGCCGCTGGAACGGCAAGGTCAAGTATGTCGCCAGCGACGTCAAGGATCGGCTGGGCCTAAGCGCCGTGCTCGTGCGCCCCGATGGCGTCGTCGCCTGGGCGTGTGAAGCAACGCCAGATCTTGAGGAAGCCGCGCGGGCTATGTCGCGATGGTTCGGCGAACCCGATAAGACGCCTTGACCTCCCGAACGGGTCGACGCCATCGCCCTGCGGCGTTCGATTGATAATCCCGACCGCAGGACGCCATCGGCGAAGCTCTGCCGCTCGGGCCCGTACCCGTGCGCGGCTATTCGGAACCGGTCACGGTCTGGCGCCTCGCGTAGAGAGGACCCTTCTTGAGGGTCTGAAGTCGGCCGCCCGCCCCGCTTTGCACCAAATACAGCGAGCATGAACGGTCGATTGGCTAGACAGATCGGAAGCTTGTCACGCCTTTCATAAAGGGCTTTCGTTCGGTTGAAGCGCTTTCGCAGCAAAGCGGCGTTCGTTTTGGCGAGGAGATAAGACATGGATCGCTCGGGTGGCTCGCGTTTTCGGATGCTGCTCTGTCTCGTCGCGACGGCGATCGGCGCTTCGGCGTTGGTCGCAACCGACGCGTGCGCTCAGGGCGTCAAAGGAGCGGCCACGGTCGTCACCACCAACGGCTACGGCCAGGGCAAATCGATCTGGATCACGATCTATGATCTGGGAAAGACCGCCCACCTGGACTGGGGTTGCGTCGGTTCCACCAATAATTCCCGCCAGTGGATGAGCGGCACCTATCTTTATGGCAGCTTCTACTACGTGCGTGGGGAAGTTAAAGCGGGTCCCAGTTGCAGCGGGGCCACGATTTGCAACACCACCGTGCAAATCAACCCGCAAAGCCCCAGCTATGTCATACCCTTCGGGCTTGGCGCCAACATTTACAATGGAACTGAGGTCACGCTGCTGCCAAACGGCAACAACTGCTATTGGCGCCACGACAACTAACTATCGCTAGGCTCGAAGCGCTCCCGCAACAAGGCAGTGTTCGTCTTAGCCAGGAGATAAAGCATGGATCGCTCAGTGGGCTGGCGTTTCCGGGCGTTGCGCTGCTTCGCAGCAACGGCGATCGCCGCAGCTCTGGTCACAACCGACGCGCGCGCTAGGGATCCCTATCCAGGACTGAGCGATGTCTTCACCACGAACGAGTATGGCGGCGGTCGTTCGATCTGGATCACGATCTACAATCAGGGGACGCTCTGGCACTGGGGGCGCGAGCACTTGGACTATGGCTGCGTCGGTCCTGCCACTGCCCGCGCTTGGGCGAGCGGAAACTATGGCGCCGGCGGCGTCTACTATGTGCGCGCAGAAGTTAAGGCCGGTCCCAGCTGCGGAGGCGCCACGATTTGCGACACCACGGTGCAACTCATTCCGCAAACTCCACCTGGAGAGAATGGGAAAATATACTGGGGAGTCAAGGTCACCCTGCTGCCAAATGGCAAGAACTGCTATTGGCGCCACGATGACCCCAATCCACCCCCTGGGTTAAGTTGGTGATCGTTTCTGGCGCATCCCCTCTCGTAGCCGACCCGGAACTTCGCAATGGTGGAAACGAGTCCAGCTGCGCAGATTGATCTCGTCAGCTTTAACTGGCCAGCGCCATCGCGCCCGGCCCAGGAATGGCGCCGGGCGGACATTTGCCGAGGATGATCATGCCAAGCACCTCGTCCTTGGTCATGTCCTGAACGCGGCCGGTGCCGACAACCTGGCCGTTCTTCATCACGGTCACGCGGTCGGCGAGGTCGAACACGTCGTGGATGTCGTGGCTGATAAGGAAGATGCCGAGGCCCTCGGACTTGAGCTGCTTGATGAGCTCGCCGACCTGCGCGGTCTCGGCTGGCCCCAAGGCCGCCGTCGGCTCATCCATGATGAGCACCTTGGCGTCGAAATGGATTGCGCGTGCGATGGCGACCGACTGACGCTGGCCGCCGGAGAGCGCGACCACTGGCTCCTTGAACCGGCGAAAGTTCGGATTGAGCCGCCCCATGACCTTGCGCGCCTCCGCCTCCATCGAAGCGTCGTCGAGCGTCCCCCAACGGGTGAGCAGCTCGCGGCCCAGGTAGAGGTTCGATGCGGCGTCGACATTGTCGGCAAGCGCGAGCGCCTGATACACCGTTTCGATGCCATAGTGCTTGGCGTCGCGCGGGTTGTCGATTTTCACTTCCTGCCCGTTGATGAAGATCTGTCCGGTATCGCGCTTGTAAGCGCCGGACAGGATCTTGATCAGGCAGGATTTGCCCGCGCCGTTGTGGCCGAGCAGGCCGACTACCTCGCCGGGATATAAATCGATGTAGGCGTGGTCGACGGCCTTTACGCCGCCGAAGGCGATCGAGACGTCCTTCATCTCGACCAGCGGGGTTTGGGCGTTCGCATCCATGGGCTTAACCCTTGGCGGTTCTGCGGCGGTAGAAGCTGTCGAGGCCGACCGCGCCGACCAGCACCACGCCGACCACCATCTGCTGGAAGGCCGAGTCCAACCCGAGCAGCACCATGCCCGATTGCAGCGACTGGATCACCAGCGCGCCGATGAGCGCCCCGTAGATCGTGCCGACGCCGCCGGCGAGCGAGGTGCCGCCGATCACCGCAGCCGCAATCACGTAAAGCTCATCGAATTGCCCGAGCACGTTGGTCGCCGAGTCGAGCCGCGCCGAATCGATGCAAGCCGCAATCCCGGCCAGCGCGCCCATCAGAGCAAAGACGAGAATCGTGATCTTCTTGGTGTTGACGCCGGCGAGTTCGGCGGCTTCGGGGTTGCCGCCGGTGGCGTAGACATAGCGGCCGAACCGGGTGCGCCTGGCGAGGAAGGTCATGACGATGCCGGTGACGAGCGCGATCAGCACCGGAATCGCGTATCCGGTGGCGATGACCAGCCCGCCTTCGGGCACGGGAATGTTGTTCGCCTCCGCATAGGCGGCCGCCACCCGCTCGGGCCAGGGATAGGAATTGACGATCGTGGTCGCGCCGAGGACGACGAAGCAGCCGACGACCGCGATGACATATTCCGCCCACATCGGCCGCTGCGGGAAACGAAACCGCGCCCGCCGCTGACGACCGGCGTATAGACCGAACACGATGCCGGCGCAGCAGATCGCCGCGATAATCCAGCTCGCCGTGGCGCCGATCGAGCCATGCGGGCCCCCGCCCATGAGCGCGAAGCGGTCGTCGAGCGGCGCAATGGTCTGGCCGGTCGTCACCCACCACGCGGCGCCGCGCCAGAACAATTGCCCGCCGAGGGTGACGATGAAGGAGGGAATGCCGATGTAGGCGACCAGCGAGCCCTGAAAAGCGCCGATCGCCGCGCCGATCGCCAAAGCCAGGATGACAGCGATGATCCAGATCGCCGGATTGTCGAGGCCGAGATAGGCCGGCAGGATATGGACCTGCGCCACGCCAATGATCGTCGAGACGAAGCCAATGATCGACCCGACCGAGAGGTCGATGTGGCGCATGACGATGACCAGCACCATGCCGGTCGCCATGACCGCGATCGACGACGTCTGGACGCTCAAATTCCATAAGTTGCGCGGCGTCAGGAACAGGCCCTCGCCGTTTTGAGCCCAGGTAATAATGTTGAAGCCGATCCAGATCAACGCCAGCGCGCCGATCATGCCGAGCATGCGGGTGTCGACCTCGGTGGCTCGGAGCAACCGTCGAACACCCGACTCGTTCGGAGCCGCGCTGGTGGCGCTCGGCGCGGCAGAGGTCATGGCTCCTCCCGATCCGGTTGCTTTACGCTCTCGCCGCCATTCGGCAGGGGCGACGCGACACTAGAAAGCCGCGCCGCCCTCAAGAACGGCGCGGCCTCTTTTGTTTCATTCCGTGCTGGCAGGGTCAACTCAGCCGCAGAACTTCACCGTGCCCGGCTTCACGCCGGCGCAGACTTCCGCCTTGGTGATCCAGCCCTTGTCGACGATCACGTTGAGGTTCTCCCTGGTGACCGGGAGTGGCGTCAGCAGGATGCCATTGACCTTGAGGCCCTTGGCGCCGCCGGTGAACGGCTTCACGTCGGGAATGGCGGTCATCTTCTTGCCGTCCGCGAGCGCCACCGCAGCCTCGCCCGAGATCCTGCCGAGGTCGCGCGCGTCCTTCCAGATGGAAACGGTCTG
>Ga0209624_10002763_pt1 | contig 12798 bp, 10 predicted proteins | sample JacPinW_OM2H0_O1_FD_188565 | JGI IMG/M metagenome (GOLD analysis project Ga0209624, IMG submission 188565) | Forest soil microbial communities from Algoma, Ontario, Canada - Jack Pine, Ontario site 1_JW_OM2H0_O1 (SPAdes) (version 2) | ecosystem: Environmental > Terrestrial > Soil > Boreal... | reverse complement strand
GAAGCCGAGCTCGAGCGCCACTGGGGCCGGGTCTGGGGCATCGACAACGATGTCGGGCAGATCCGCAGCATTCTGGTGCACCGGCCCGGACCCGAGATGGCGGTCGTCGATCCCACCAAGCGCATCCCCGAGATCGGCTCGTTCGGCGATGTCGAGCGGGGATGGTACTTTCAGAGCGAGACGCCGCCTGACGTGCCGGCAATGCAGGCAGAACACGACGCGCTGGTGGCGGCCCTGAAGGCTGCCGGCATCGAGGTCTTTTATGCCGAAGGTGTCGAGGCCGGGCGGCTGAAATCCTGTTACACCCGCGACCCGTTCATCATGGTCAAGGGAGGCGCCATCGTTTGCCGCATGGGTGCGCGCATCCGTCGCGGCGAGGAGCTGGCGATCACTCGCACCCTCGCCAAAATCGGCATCCCAATTCTGCGCACGATTTCGGGCACGGGCGTCATGGAAGGCGGGAGCTTCGCCTGGATCAACAGCAGCACGGCTGCGATCGGCGTCGGCGTGCGTGTCAACCGCGACGGCGCGCTCCAGGTCGCCGAGGTCCTGAAGCGGCAGGGCGTTGAGCTCCTGATCGTCGAACTCACGGGCTACGACATCCATCTCGACGTGTCTTTCCTGATGGTCGGCAAGGATCTGGCTTTGGCGAACCCGTTTGGCCTGCCCTATTCCTTCATGGAGGAGCTGAAGGCGCGCGGCATCCACGTCGTCGAGATCGATCCGGCCGACGATCCCTGGATCAACAACTCCCTGGCGACCGCGCCCGGCCGGCTCCTGATGCCGGAGGGAGCGACCAACCGCACGCTCGACGCCCTTGCCCGGCACGGCGTGACCTGGACGACGATCCCCTACGAGGCGATGCACAAGAACGGCGGCGGCATCCACTGCTCGACAACGCCCCTGCGCCGGGACACGGTCTGAGACCTCTGGCTCGGCGGCAACCGTGGAGACGTCACGAGCATCGGAGGCCCGCGTGACCGATCTGCCAAAGCGAGCGCAAGTTGTCATTGTGGGCGGAGGGATCGTCGGCTGTAGTGTCGCCTATCACCTGACGCTACGCGGCTGCACGGACGTCCTGCTTCTCGAACGAAAGCAACTCACTTGCGGAACGACGTGGCATGCCGCGGGCCTGGTTGGCCAGCTTCGCGCGACCCGCAATCTGACGATGCTCGCGCAATATACGACCGAGCTCTACACAACGCTTGAAAAGGAGACAGGCCAAGCAACGGGTTTTCGGCAGATCGGTTCGCTCGCGTCGCCACAAGCGACGGCCGCATGAAGGAGTTGAAGCGCGGCGCGTCCATGGTGCGCTCCTTTGGTCTGCAAGTCGATGTTGTCAGTGCGGAACGGGCTCTCGAGCTCTGGCCGTTTCTCAACGCCGGCGACCTCTTGGGCGCGGTGCATCTGCCTAAAGACGGCCAGACCAACCCGATTGACACCACACAGGCTCTGGCAAAAGGCGCACGGAGCCGCGGCGTGCGGCTCGTCGAAGACGCAAAGGTCGACCGGGTCGTCGTCGAAGACGGCAAGGCCATCGGCGTTCGAGGGGCCTTCGGCGAGATCCAGGCCGACGTCATCGTGAATTGCGCTGGCATGTGGGCGCATGAACTCGGCGCGAAAGCTGGGGCCGCCGTGCCTTTGCACGCAGCGGAGCACTTCTATATCGTCACAGAACCGATCCCGGAGCTTCCGCGCCATCTCCCCGTGCTGCGCGACGCGGACCGTTGCGCTTACTTCAAAGAGGACGCGGGCAAACTTCTTGTCGGATGGTTCGAGCCCGTCGCCAAGCGATGGGCAATGAACGGCATCCCCGAGAGCTTTTCGTTCGATCAACTGCCGGAAGATCTCGAGCACATCGAACCCCTGCTCGAGGCGGCCATTCACCGCGTTCCGGCGCTTGGAAGGGCGGGGATCCAGCTTTTCTTCAACGGTCCCGAAAGCTTCACGCCCGACGACCGCTACCTGCTCGGTGAAACGCCGGAAGTTCGCAACCTGTTTGTGGCGACGGGATTCAACTCGATCGGCATTCAGTCTGCTGGGGGCGCGGGTAAGGTCTTGTCCGATTGGATTGTCGACGGGCATCCGCCCATGGATCTGTGGGATGTCGACATCCGCCGGATGATGCCGTTTCAGAGGAACCGCGCCTACTTGCGAGATCGGACGACAGAGACCTTGGGCTTGCTCTACGCCATGCATTGGCCTTTTCGGCAGCCGGAATCGGCGCGTGGGGCGCGGCGTTCCGTGCTGCATGATCGGCTCAAAGCGGCGGGTGCCTGCTTTGGCGAGGCCGCAGGCTGGGAACGCCCAAACTGGTCCGCGCCCGACGGAGAGACGCCGCAATACCGATATAGCTATGGGCGGCAGAACTGGTTTCCGTTTTCCGCCGACGAACATCGCGTCCGCGAAACCGTCGGCTTGTTCGACCAATCGTCCTTCGCCAAATTCGTGGTTGAGGGTCCGGACGCGGAGAAAGCTCTCAACCGGATCTGCGCAAATAATGTCGCCGTTCCCATCGGCAAGATCGTCTACACTCAGTGGCTCAATGAACGTGGCGGCATAGAGGCTGACGTGACCGTCACAAGGGAGGCCGGGAATCGCTATCTCGTCGTGACGTCCGCCGCCTCCCAGACACGCGATCTGGCCTGGCTCAAGCGCAACATTCCACAGGATGCGCGAGTCGGCGTTCATGACGTCACGTCTGGCCAGGCCGTCCTCGGCGTGATGGGGCCGCGCGCTCACGACCTGCTGCAACCTCTCACGGACGCCGACCTATCGAACAAAGCCTTCCCGTTCGCCACATCACAGCTCATCGATCTCGGCTATGCGCGCGTCAGAGCCAGCCGCATCACCTACGTTGGCGAGCTTGGTTGGGAGCTCTATATCCCCAGCGAATTCGCTCAGGGCGTCTATGATGTGATCAGCGAAGCCGGAAGCTCGCTCAGTCTCAAGCTCGCCGGCTACCACGCTATGAACTCCCTTCGCATCGAGAAGGGCTATCGGCATTGGGGCCACGACATTGCGGACGAGGATTCGCCGCTCGACGCCGGCCTCGGTTTTGCGGTCGCGATGGATAAGCCAGGAGGCTTTATTGGACGCGAGGCTTTGCTCCGTCAGAAAGAGCGGGGACTAACCCGTCGGCTCGTTCAATTCGTCTTGGAGGATGTTGAGCCGCTGCTTTATCACAATGAGCCAGTCCTTCGCGATGGCGAGATCGTTGGATGCATTACGTCAGGCATGTTCGGCCATACGATCGGCCGCGCGATCGGTCTCGGCTATGTCGAAAACCGCGGCGAGGCTGTAACGGCTGAATTCATCCAAGGCGGTGAGTTCGAGATCGAGGTGGCGGGCGCGAGGCTGCGCGCGAAAGCTTCGTTAAAACCGCTGTATGATCCGGAAAACCTTCGAGTGAAGGATGTCGAGGGGCGAACGCTGAACCACGTCGCCCAGGCTTGAGCGCGCTCCAAGTGAGCGCCGTACTTGTGCTGACTGCCGGGCAAGTCGATAGTCCCGTCGGCTGGCGGCGCTCAGGAGCAGCGAGACGGCTTCGCTCTGGTCGGAGTGTGCAATCGGACAATCATGGCCGACCTTATCGAACCTGAAACAAACAGGCTCCCGCGTAGCCTTTATGCCGAAACTGCGCGGGAAGGGGTTGCTACCCCTCCGCTTCGCGGCGACAAGCGCGTCGGCGTCGTCGTGGTCGGCGGCGGCTTTACTGGATTGTCGACGGCTCTGCATCTTGCTCAGCGTGGCGGCGATGTGACGGTTTTGGAAGCTCGAAAGCCTGGGTGGGGCGCGTCGGGGCGCAATGGCGGCCAAGTTAACCCGGGGCTCAAGCATGAGCCTGAGGAGATAGAGCGCCATTTCGGCCCCGATTTGGGACGGCGAATGGTGTCGCTTTCCGGCGGTGCGCCGGATCGGGTCTTCGCCCTTGTTCGAGAGCTTCAGATCCGGTGTGAGGCAAACCAGGGCGGCACCATCCGCGCAGCTTTCTCGAAGGGTTCCGCCAAGTTTCTTCGTCGCGCCACAATGGCTTGGAAAGACCGCGGAGCGCCTGTCGAATTGCTGGAGCGCGAAGCGATCGCGCGCGCGACTGGCGCGGACCGTTACCTATGCGGCGCGCTAGATCGACGGGGCGGTTCGCTCAACCCTCTTGGCTACGCGCGTGGGCTCGCCGAGGCAGCAATTCAGGCCGGGGCGGCCATTCATGGCGGCGCCAAGGCGACGGCTGTAGAGCGACGAGGCGCGTCATGGGCGGTCGTGACGTCGGGAGGGACCGTCACCGCAGACTGGCTCGTGCTTGCTACGAATGGATACACCGACGAGCTTTGGCCAGGCCTTCGGCAGACGGTTATCCCAGTCTACAGTGGCATCGTGGCGACCGAACCGCTGCCGCAGCAGATCGCCAAGCGAATCTTGCCGACGGGGACTGTCCTCTATGAGCATGAGGACATCACGGTTTACTGCCGGCTTGACGTTTCCTACAGGCTGCTGATGGGCGGACGGAGCAGACTGCGGACGCTCGAAAGCGCCAACGATTTTCTGGATCTCATCGCCTACGCCAAGCGGCTTTGGCCCTTTATTGGCAATCCTCGGTGGACGCATGGCTGGAACGGCCAACTGGCGCTCACCTTGGATCACTACCCTCACCTTAATGAGCCGGCCGACAAGGTCATCGCGTGCCTTGGGTACAATGGCCGCGGCGTCGCGATGGCGACCGCAATGGGGGCTGAAATAGCCCGCCGCATCACCGGAGCGCAGCCGGGCGACCTGGATATGCCAGTAAAGTCGGCTCTGGAGCCGATCCGGCTGCACCGACTTTGGCCCATCGGCGTGACCGCGAGACTGGCGTACGGTCGCCTGATGAGGACCATCGGCGCGTAATCACGCGAACCAGCACCGCATCGAGAGCTCTCTTCGAGGCTATGGCGCGTCAGGCGCCGCGCGGCAGCCACCATTCCGCGCCGCGCGGCGTGCTGACATATTCGGGCCAGCGGTAATGAATCGGCGCGTGGAAATCCTTAGGCAGGAGAGGCGCGAGCCACGTCTTGCCTCCGAGGCCCCCGCCTGTGCGCTCGCGAAATTCGGCCTGCGCGGCCGCGAGGGCCTGCGGATCGGTCATCAGGTCGATGAGGCTGCCGGCGATGGCGCGAGCGGCGGCCTCCACGGTTGGGTCGATCGTCGCGGGGAAACCTCCGAGCGCGTTCCACACCCAGGCCGGGTATTGGTAGCCCGGCCGCGGCGACGCGAGCATCGCACGCCCAACATGGACGTGCGCTGTCGGACAGTGCCAAGTGTACTCCATGTAGTCGTCCGACGTGTAATTCTTTTGCCAGGGCGGCAGGATGGCGCGCAGGAGGCCCTCATCCTCTTCCGGTGTCGTCAGCGCCGTCATCGCGGGATGAATCGGGTCCTCCATCGGCTCAAGGCCCAGGTTCTTCTGGACCTCGCGGCCAAACCGCCTGGCCTCCTCTCCCCAGCGAGGCGTTCCGCCAAGCGCGAGATTGCCGTAGGCGAGCGCCGCCAGCGCATGGTTGGGTAGGCCCGGACGGGTCTTGGTCACCCATTCCTTGCGCACGATGCAATGGGTGGATCCGAGCGACATTGTCGGCGTTGTTGTCGAGGACGGCGTAGATGCGCTCCTGCATTTCCAGGGTCGGGCAGCGGCTCGAATATTGAATCTGACTGAAATTGGGAGCGAGATTGTCAGCCGTGGCCTGACCGGCGGCGAGAATCGCTTCGTTGATGGTCCAAGTGCCGGTATGCGGCAGCATCGACTCCTTGGTCATCTTGCTCGTCATATACATGAGGCAGACAGCGTCGATCGCGCCGGGGGCTCGCGCCATCGTATGGGCCGAAGCGCCCTCTCCTGCGCCCATGCCGGACCATTCTTCGGGGCGCGGGCACTCGAAGCTGTACATCTGGCTCCAATAGCTGCCACAATGGGTGTCCCAGATCACCGTGTTGGCGTGCGCGGTGCTGAATGCCGGGTGAAAGGCGATGGTGGCGTCGAGATCGTCGTAATAGCCGTGGGCGGCATGCACCGGCTTTGAGCCGCACACCTTTTCCGCCGGCTCGCCAAAGAAGACGAGCTTGCCGGGCAGGCCGTGTTTCTCCATCGCCGCTTTGGCGGCGAGCAGGCCGCCCAGTGCGCCGAGCCCCAACGCCGAATGGGGATCGGTATGGCCGGCGGCATATTTGTGAACGCCGTCGCGCGGCTTCTCAAAGGGCACAGGATCCTGGCTGTTGCCGGGAACGGCGTCGTATTCCGCATAAGTGGCGACGACCGGCTTGCCTTTGCCGTATGTAGCGCGGAAGGCGGTGGGCATGGTCGCCGTGCCTTCTTCCACCTCGAAGCCCTGCTCGCGCAACAGTTTCACATACAAGGCGGCGGATCGATATTCGCGCCATGCCGGCTCGTGGAAGTTCCACACCTCCGTGTGGCGCTCGGAGAGCCAGGCCGCGTGCGCGTTGAGCCAATCCAAGGCGGTCTGCTTGGCCGGCGTCAGCGCGGCCGGACCCCAATCGCGGGTCGCCGCCGAATGGTCATTCGGCATGAGGGGCTCCAAGGAATCTAGGATGGGAAGGACGCCGGCGGCCTGCGCCGCCGGTCGCCTGAGATCAGCCGACGATGAAGGCGCTCCAGCGCTTCACGATCTGGTCCATGTTGTCCGCCCACCATTGGGTATCGAAGTTGACCAGCTTGCTCTTGATGTCGGGCGCGGTGGGTAGAAGCTTCAGCCTTTCCGGCGACAAGTAGCCCGCCGACTTGTTGTTGACGAAGCCGTAAGGGATCAGCGAGGAGAGCCGCGCTTGCGGCACGGCCGTGGTTATGAAGGCCGTGAATTTTTGCGCGTTCCCAGCGTTGGCGGCGCCCTCGATCACGGCCCAGCAGTCGTTGCGCAGCAATTGATCCTGCCAGACAATCTCGACCGGCGCCTTGTTCGCCTGGATCGCCGCGATGCGACCGTTCCACGCTGTCGCCATCACCACCTCGTCGTCGTTTAAGAGCTGCGCGGGGATGGCGCCGGCGTCCCACCACTTGGCCACATTGGGCTTGATCTTGGCGAGGCTTACGAAGGCCTTGTCGAGATCAATCGGATAGACCTTATCGGGCGACACGCCGGTCGCCATCATTGCGACCTCGAGGTCGGCGTTCGATCCGCTGGCCCCCGACTGCAGGGAGCGAGGACCGGGGAAGTTAGTCGTGTCCCAAAGATCCTTGTTGTCTTTCGGCGCCTTTCCTTTGAACGCGTCCGTGCGATAGGCGAAGATCTGCGCATAGGGCAGCATGTTGACGTAGAGCTTCTGGCGGAAGACCGGATCGATATTGTCGACGTCGAAAAGAGAGTAGTCGATCGGCTCGAAATAGTCGCCGTGCCTGGTGAGATTGATGACATCGCCCCCGTCCAGCTCGGTCACGTCGTATTCGATGTTCTTGCTGTCGACCATCGCCTTGACCTTGGCCGGATCGGGGCCTTCCGCCTCGATGACCTTGATGCCCGACAGTTCCTCGAAGGGCTTGAAATAGGCCTTGCGCTGCGCGTCCTGCAGAGCTCCGCCATAGGAGCATATGCGCACCGCGCCGCTGCCTTTGAGCTTGTCGGGAATCGAATCGATCTTGGGCAGTGCGACATCCGCCGCCCGCGCAGCGACCGGAAAGGCGAAGGGCTGCGTCAGTGCCGCTGCGGCCGTCATGGTGAGGCCGTAGCGCGCGGCGTTGGCGATGAATTGGCGCCGCGAATAGTCGGCCTTATGCGGGGGCTGCCCCGCCATGGCGGAAAGCGCCTGTTTAATCTTGTCGTCCATCATGTTCTCCCTTTCACGCTGTTGAAGCTATCGGCCAACCGGGGCTGTGCGAAGACGCTCGGACCGGCGGCGCAAGAGTTCGGCGCCGACCATCAGGCTGGTCGTGATCGTGATCAGCAAGGTCGAAACCGAAGCGAGCGTCGGATCGATATCGAAGCGGATCTGCTCCCACATCCGCCGCGGGAGCGTGACCGCCGTCGTGCCGGACAGAAACAAAGCGACGAGCAGCTCATCGAAAGAGGTGATGAAGGCGAAGACCGCGCCGGCGAAGATCCCAGGCCGGATCAGCGGCAGGGTGATTTGCCGGAACGTCGCCCAAGGGCTCGCCCCCAGACTGAGCGCCGCATATTCGAGACGGCGGTCGACGCCATAGAGCGTCGAGGAGACATTGATCACCACGAACGGTACGGCAAGCGCGGTATGACCGAGGACAAGAGCCAGCGGCCGCCCCACGAGCCCGTAGCTCGCATAGGCAAAATAGAGGCCGATCGCGACAATGATGCCCGGCGCAATTACCGGCGACAGGATCAGTGCGTTGACGAGCTTCTTGCCTGCGAACTTGCCGCGCACGAGGCCGATTGCCGCCGGCGTTCCCAGGAGCGTCGAGAGCGCGGTGACCGCAAGGCCGACCCAGATGCTGAGCCAGGCGGAATCCGTCCAGGCGGACCGGGTGAAGAAATTGGCATACCACTGCACGCTGAAACCCGGCGGCGGGAAGGTCAGATACTTGCCCGAGGAGAAGGACAACGGGATGACGATCAGGATCGGGAACAAGAGATAGGCGAAGATCAGGATCACAAGGCCGCAAAAGGCGATGCGCCAGACCGCGCCCATCAGCGTTGACCCTGGAAGATTTTCTCAATTCCCATGACGCGGGTGAAGCCGGCGAAGATCACCAGCACCACCGCCAGAAGGACCACCGCCATAGCGGCTGCCTGAGGCCAGTCGAGAATGTTCACCTGATTGGCGATCAGCATCGAGATCATCAAATCGCTAGGGCCGCCGACCAGAGCGGGCGTGATGTAGAAGCCGATCGCCAGCGTGAAGACGAGAATGCAGCCGGCCGAAATGCCGGGCAGGGAGAGTGGCAGAAGGATCTGCCGGAAAACGGCGAGAGGCCGCGCGCCGAGACCTTCCGCGGCGCGAATGAGCCGCCAGTCCAAGCTCTTCACGGTCGAGTAGATCGGCAGCACCATGAAGGGTAAGAGGACGTGGACCATCGCGACGCAGACGGCAAAGCGCGTGTTGAGGAGCTGCATCGGCTGGTCGATCAGGCCGGTGGCGACCAGGAAATTATTGATGATGCCACGCCTGCTGAGCAGCACCATCCACGCGTAGGTCCTGACCAGGATGCTGGTCCAGAACGGAATCAGGACGAGGATGATCAAGAGGTTCGCGGTCGATTGCTTGCAGCGGGCCAAGAAGAGCGCGACTGGATAGGCCAGCAGCAGACAGGCGACCGTGACGATCAGGCTGATCGTCCCCGTGATCTGCATGACGCGCCAAAAGACGCTGTCCTGCAGGAGCTTCATGAAGACCTCGAGCGTCCACCCTTTCTCGTATATGCTTCGCTGCAGCATGAGGAGGACGGGATAAGCGTAGAAGACGAGGAGATAGAGAACAAGGGGCGCGACAAGGAGGCTGCCAGGAGGCAGTCTTACGGCGGAGGCGCCCAGAGACGATCTGCGGTTAAGCATCGCTTTTGCCATCTGGTCCGGCATGACGGCAGCGGCGGAAAGCCTATCGGCAATCGAGCGGCCGCGTCAAAGGTCTTTTGAGGCGCCGCCGTCCGCTGGCTCGACAATTGCATCGCAGCCTCATACTCATAACCCTAACGAACATATCAACCAAAGTCGGTTTGCACCGCGGATGAAGGTCATGCCTCCTGACGAGGTTCGGTCCGGATCGTCGCGGCAGGCCGGCGCGCCGGTCGCTCTGCGCCATATCGTCAAAAACTTCGACAAGTATCGCGCGATCGACGATCTGAGCTTGGACATCGAACCTGGTGAGTTCATCACCTTCCTTGGGCCCTCTGGATCCGGCAAGTCCACCACGCTCATGATGATCGCCGGCTTCGAACAGCCGACGGCAGGCGACATCCTCATCGGCGGCTCAGTGGTGACGCATATGCCGGCCTTTCGGCGCAATATCGGCATGGTGTTCCAGAACTACGCCCTGTTTCCGCATCTGACGGTTGCGGAAAACATTGCCTTCCCGCTCAAGCAGCGCGGCGTCGCCAAGTCTGAGATCCGCGAGCATGTCCGACGTATGCTCGATCTCATCCAGCTCTCTGGCTACGAGACGCGCTTTCCCCAGCAGCTCTCCGGCGGCCAGCAACAGCGCGTCGCCATCGCGCGCGCGATCGTCTTCAACCCGCCGGTGCTCTTGATGGACGAGCCACTGAGCGCGCTCGACAAGCAGCTGCGCGAGGATCTGCAGTTGGAGATCAAGCGGCTGCACGATCGCTTAGGGATCACCTTTATCTACGTAACGCATGACCAGAAGGAGGCGCTGGTGATGTCGGACCGGGTGGCGGTAATGAACGAGGGTCGGATCGCGCAAATCGGCTCGCCCAAGGCGCTGTACGACACACCGGCCAATCGCTTCGTCGCTTCCTTCGTCGGCGAGGCCAATCTCCTAGAGGCGACAATCGTCGGGAAAGAGACGGATGGGCTGCTTGTTCTGAAGATTGGCGACGTCTTGCTGCGGGCGCCAGCGTCGAGTTTGGGCGACGTGAACGACTGCCTTTGCATGATCAGACCCGAGAAAATCAGGGTCGGGGCGCCCCCTGCAGCCGAGGGAAGGCCAGTGAATTCGATAAGGGCGACGGTGCGAGAAACCGTCTTCATGGGAGAAATGATCCGCTACGTGGTCGAGATCGGCACCGGCTCGCATGTCACCGCCAAGCAACAGCACCGCGCCGAAACGGCCATCCTCGCTCCTGCGGAAGTCGCGACGATCGAATGGGCGATCGCTGATACAAGGCTGGTCTGAGGAGCCATTGCCGCCAGGGGCGCGAAGCGAGCGTTTCTATCGTCGGGGGAACGCGGAACCCGCGATCTCCTCCGCGCTTCGCCGCGCCCAGTCGAGTTGGCGTATCCGGGAGAGCCCGCGCTGTTGGGCCTCCTCCAACGCGGCGCTCGCCGCCTCGTAATCGATCGTCAGCACCTTTTGATCGCGGACGACCTGCTCGCCGTCGACAAAGACATGCATCACCGCCCGCTCGGACGCGGAATAAACGAGCGATCGAAGCGGATCGTGACACGGGCGCATCCCGGGATGGGCGCAGTCCGCGATCACAACGTCCGCCTTGCATCCGACCGCGAGCCGCCCAATATCGTCGCGCCCGAGCGCACGGGCCCCACCAATCGTCGCTGCGTTGAAAATCTCGCCGACCGTCACGCTGCGCGAGCTCTCCGAGACCACGCGTCCGATGTAGGAGACGAGCCGCATTTCGTCGAGCATGTTGTGCGGGTAGACATCCGTGCCGATGCCCATGTTGATCCCGCGACGCACGTAGCGGCCGAAGTCTCGCAATGCGATGCCGCGGCGCGCGAACACGGTCGGGCAATGCGCGACAGTCGAACCGCTTCTCGCCAACGCCCCCAGATCGTCGACCTCTGGCCAATGCGTCCAGGGGTGATGATCGAGAAAGATGCCGTGACCGATAATCGTGCGCGGGGAGAGCACGCCAAGCGAGTCCAACCATTCGATCGGGGTCTTGCCATGCCGGCGAACAATTTCATGAAACTCCGCCAACGATTGTGCGGCATGGATCTGATAAGGCAGATCGCGTTTGTTCGCTTCGCTGAAAGCGTCGCGAAGAAGGCTCTCGGTGCAGGTATCGACTTGCGCGGGGCAGATCATTCCCGTCAGGCGTCCCGCCGGATGAGCCTCCGCTTTGTCGATCTCTCGCAGCGCAGTCTCGAAAGCCTGATAGCCACACGCTTCATCAAGATCATATTCCACGACGAAGCCGTTGCGCGTGAACCAGCGGCCTGACCGAAACATCGGCGCGACGCTCACCCTCAACCCAGAGCCGGCGAGAATGTCGAGCCATCCTTCGGTCGGCAGTGAGATGTCGCAAAGGGTAGTGACGCCCGATAGCAGGACTTCGGAAAGCGCGACGCCATACGACGCCTTCACGCCATCCTCGTCCGGGTTCAGAATGGGGAGATACTCATAGAGGGAGGTGTTGTAGAGTTTCCAGCTCCCGACCTCATCCCACATACCCTTGTTCATCGGCTCGCTGAACGGATGCGAGTGGATGTCAATCAAACCGGGCATTACCAGCCAATTCGCGCCGTTCATGACACGGTCGCTTTCGCCGTCATATTTCTCGCCGATGAAGGCGATGCGATCTTTGGCCATCACGACGTCGACGCCAGATCGGTAGACATGCGACTGAGCCTGGTCATCCCAAACGATCGCGAAGCGACAGTTTCTGATCAGCGTTGTCGTCACTTATTGGTCCTTGTTGTCCCACATGGCCGCGTCACGGCATTGTCTTCGCCGTCCTCAAGGATATGCCCAGCCGCTCACCACGCGAAACCGGCAAGCAAACGACGAAGACGCGATTCCGTCGAGTCGCATCATCGGCGGCTCACGGGCGAGAGACGAGATACCTCGACGGTCGACTTGCGCCCAATATTGGACGTACTATCGAGTGACGACTTGGGCCGCGGCGGCGCTAATAAATCCTCAGAAATTGTCCGTCGTCAGATGAATTGAGACAGATTGCCGGCTTCCAGAAGGGAGGCTCTGGATTGTCTGCGGTTGAGATTATGCGGCATGCAGTTGATGCTGCAAGCGACGGTTTGCGACTGTCTGGCGCTTGATCCTTTCGCGTTCGAGGAGGATGGTCTCAGCGCGCCCGAAGTAGACGTCAGCTGGGGTAAGATTGTCGAGGCTCTCGTGATAACGGGCATGGTTGTAATGCGCCACGAAGGCCGCGACCTGGCGTTCGAGGTCGCCGGGCAGGTAGTAGTG